>Ga0209542_10005917_pt1 | contig 24072 bp, 29 predicted proteins | sample RifCSPhighO2_01_FD_184028 | JGI IMG/M metagenome (GOLD analysis project Ga0209542, IMG submission 184028) | Soil microbial communities from Rifle, Colorado - Rifle CSP2_plank highO2_0.1 (SPAdes) (version 2) | ecosystem: Environmental > Terrestrial > Deep subsurface > Rock core/Sediment ...
AACATCAACAAAACAGGAAACGAATTTGATGCAGCAGTCATTGCGCTCGCGGAAGACGATAACCAATTGAAAGTCGCGGAAGTTCAGTCAGATCTGGAAGCATCTCTCACCGGTCACATCGAGGTGCTCGCGAGTCTGAGCACCTCGCTTCCCGAATCCCGTCCGACGATTGCAAAAATTCTTGCATCAGTAAAAACTCGTGCAGACATCTCGCAAATTGCGAGGACGGATGCAGAGGACGCGGTTGCAGAACGCAGAGACGACTCAGTCCGGACTTTGGCTATTGAAAAGAAAAAGGAAGCAAATACTATCGCTTCGAAATCGCGAAAAGAAACAGCCCGGGAAGCTCCGCCGGCCATCGCGATGAGTATGATGGCGACTGAAGTACGCGACGACGAGGAACACGAGAATGAGCTTGCTTTGGAGGATGGCAATCAAAAATTCGACGCGGGAGAATACGGCGGCGCCCTGAACAGTTTCCAAGCTGTAATTCGTGCGGCTAAAACAGAGGACGTGCGGAACGAGGCGGAGGAACGTCTGAATGTAAGTCTTTCAGCATCTACAACTATCGCTACTTCTACCGCAACGAGTACCCCATCTGCCACGACAACTGAACCCGTATCTCAATAGGCGTACATATCCACACCAAAGCGGAGGGCGTGGTCAAACTACGCGCATAATGCGGGTATGAAATACGGGGCATATGTAGGCTGGGGAGTCGTACTCTACGCGGTCATGTTTTTGGTGCACTCTGTGCTTGTCGAATACGGTATGAGCATAGGTACGTTGCCCCGGGTGCTGGCGCTGCTCGCGCTCATTATCACGGCGACGATAGCCGGACGGTCACTCCGATTTACCACATGGCGTGACATATTGCCGTACTCACTTTCGTGGCTCGTTGTCATTGCGGCAATTGATGCGCTCATCAGTTTTCCGTTTACCGGGTGGAGCGTATTTACAGACCCCAATGTATGGGTGGGGTATGCGCTCGTTGTGTTGGTGCCGCTTTTCTCGCCGTATACGCGCAGAATAGCTGCGGCACCCGCTCACTATTGATATGAATCCCGCGGATTTTTCGCGCATGCTCCAGAGAGTCGCGCTTGCAGGGGCGCATGTCTTCGGATGGATTTTCATCTTTCAATATTTTTATGTCGAAGAACTTGATACATCGGTGGCAATCGGCTCTACAGTTTTGACCTATGCGCTCACTCAGGTAATTGCAGTGCTTCTCACGCCGTGGAGCGGCCGACGCGTGAGAAAGGGAATTCGACGGGCGATGATACTCGCGTCGATTTCAGCGGCACTCGCTTTCGCCATACTCGGACTCGCATTCGGCGGCATTCTCGGGAGTATGTCTTGGGGAATACTTTTCTTTGCAATCTTGATGGGAACATACCGCGCTCTCTATTGGATACCCTATGAAGTTCAGAGAGAATCAGTGAATACGCCGACTCGCGAGCTTTTGCTTGCGTTTATTCCGGCGGTGTCCGGTATTTTGCTCGTGTCAGGATTGCCTGTTGCCCTCTTGCTCTACTCAGCCGCATGTTTATTCGCTCTCTCAATATTCCCGACACGGCAAACGGAAGAAAAGCATGAGGGGTATTCGTGGGGATACAGAGAATCTTTTTCCGAGTTATTTGCAGAGGAAAACAGGGCGGGTCTTTTCGCTTCTGTATGCGACGGAATAGAGGGAGCGGCACTTTTGCTCATCTGGCCGGTTGCAGTGTTCCTTATTCTTGATTGGTCGTACGGACTCCTTGGCATCGTGCTCACCGTCACGCTACTTTCGACGATAGTCGTTCGTACGATTCTGCATCGACTGAACCTCAGCATCATGCCTCCGTTTGTGGTGGCAGCGCTTGCCGGGTCGGCGTGGATTATGCGACTGTTGGTCGCGAGCCCGCTCGGCGTCGTACTTGTTGATACGTATTTTCACGCGGGCAAAAGGAGACAGAAGGAAATTGACATTACTGCGCACGAGCAAGCGGCTGAAAATACAACATACGTAGACGAATACACCGCACTAAAGGAAATGGGAATGGGAATCGGTCGCATACTTTTGTGCATTGTCGTCGCGATAACGGCCTCCAGTGGTAGTTTTGCGGCGGCAGTCGTCACCGCGTTTATCGTGGCGGGGTGTGCCGCAATCGCTTCTGTTCTGCTCGCGCGCCCGCAGAGAGTAGGGTTATAAAAAGTGGCGGACCGCAGCTGCGGTCCGCCTACAAATTCCACCACCGGTTATCGAGCAATAGTTGTTCTCCGCTCGTGTCTTCACGTCTTCGAACTCGTTTTCTTCGAGTGCGACCGCTCGCAACCGGCACCTCTTGTACAGCATCGTCTCCCGGAAGGTATTCCGGAAGTGTAAGCGCGCACCCGGCAAGGGAGTCATCTATTGGCACATACACCTCGTTCGTGACTGATGCAAGTGTCTCGAAGTCCCTCTCCGCGAGCGCATCGGAGCAAAGTCGTCTATCCTCTCGATGCGCCAACTCACGCTTTAGTTTTGCTCGACGGCGTTCGTATGCGCTACGCTGCCGAGCGGACCATTCCTTACGTCTCGGCATCTCGTCCTCCGGATTGTTTCGCGGCGCAGTAACCTTTCAATGTTGTACCGTAAAAGCGGTAAAATATCTAATTCGGCTATACAAAAAGAGAAGCGACAATTTCTTTGACGTCGTTACCATCGGCACGTCCTGCGCATTCTTTCATGACTGCGCCGGTGAGTTTTCCTGCACCTGATTGTTCTGTAACACCGAGCTCATCTTTTTTAGAGCGGGCAATTTTCTCAATATCCTCGCGTGACATCATTTGAGGCAAATATGCTTCGATGATTTTAAGTTCGTTCAGCTCTTTTTCCGCGAGCTCCGGGCGGCCGCCTTTTTTATACGTTTCAGCCGCTTCTTTGCGCTGCTTTCCGAGCCGCTTCAACACGGCAACAGCGTCGACGTCGGCAAGTTCCTCGGTCGGTTTTTTACCTTTTGCAACGAGTTCGTTGGTGAATGCCGATAGTGCACCTCGAAGAGTGTCGACTTTGAGCGAGTCACGCGCTTTCATTGCCGTAGTCATCTCGGAGCGAATTTGTTGTGTAAGCATGGAGAAAATATAGCACATGGTAGAATCGGCACATGGAATTGGTAATTATCGGACTCCTTATTGTCAATCTGGCGGTAGTTGCGTACTTCGTGTGGAGCAAGTCGAGCGCCGTGGCTCAGCCGCAGGATATGCAGAGCCTCGTACTTCTCCAACAGCAGATGCAAGAATTATCTAGATCTATGGAGTCCAAATTAGGAGAGGGCACGAATCGGATGTTTGAGAGTATGCGCACTCAGTTTGGAGAATCACAGCGGCTCGCGAGCGATATTCGAGATTTGGTGGCGAAACAGCTGACAGAGGTACGAGTGGAACAGACCAAGACGAACGAATCAACGACGCGATTCATGGTGATTGCGGAACAGCTAGCCAATCTCGAGAAAGTCTTAAAACATCAAAAACAGCGTGGAAACTTAGGTGAAGCATCACTCGAACTTATTCTTTCAAATATTCTGCCGCCGGGTCAGTACAAAATGCAGTATGAATTTCCGGGAGGGGAGACCGTGGACGCAATTATCGAAACCAAAGAGGGGATTATTCCGATTGATGCGAAATTCTCGCTCGATAACTACAATCGGCTCGTGAATGCTGTCGACGACGCACAGCGTGCCGACCTCGAGAAGCAATTTAAGAACGACCTCAAAATGCGCATCGATGAGACATCGAAGTATGTGCGCCCAAAAGACGGGACACTACCATTCGCATTTATGTATATTCCCGCCGAAGCAATCTATTACGACTTACTTATCAACGAAGTGGGCTCGGTAAAGGTAAACACACGAAATCTTATTGACTACGCGTATAACGAGAAGAAAGTCATAATCGTCTCACCGACAACTTTTGCCGCGTACCTCCAATCAGTGCTCTATGGCTTCAAGGCGTTCAAAATCGAAGAGACAGCAAAAGATATCGCAAAAAACGTAGAGGCACTTGGTCGGCATCTGAATGCCTATCAGGACTACTATAAAAAGTTAGGCAACTCGCTTTCGACTACTGTGAATCACTTTAATGCGGGTTCGAAAGAGCTTGGGAAGATTGATAAAGACGTACTCCGAATTACCGGAGAGTCGGCCGAGCTTGACTCGCCTCTCCTTGAGAAGCCGGTACTCGCCGGCGACGAGTAGAATCCGACGAATATACAGAGAACGGTTCTCTGTACCTGAATCGTCGGAGTTGAAAGAGCCCTCTCGCGAAATAATAAAGTGGTGACCCCGGACGTCGTTCCTGCCGGGGTCATTCAGGTGGCTCCACGAAGATTAAGGCAGAGCCAAGAACAATAAGTCCGGAGCTGAAGAACCGATAGTACCCCAACCCCTCCTCGGTCATACCCGTGTCGATACAGAAAGTAAACAGAAGCGACAAGAGACCCAAGCCACCGACACAAAATGCGTCGGCAATCCTCATTCGCAGTGATTCATCAAACGGCTTCTTGGGCCGTATGGGCGATTGGAACCTGGGCATGAGACTATTCCTCCTTTACCCGTGAGTGGATGGTCTACTTGATGGCGGGTGTTGTCAATGCCCCTTGCGTTCGAGGGCTCTATATCGTAAACTGCGCCGACTAACTATATGGCAAAGATTGCGATCATTGAAACAGGTGGCAAACAGTACGTTGTCACAAAAGACACCGTTTTGGATATTGAAACCATCAAAGGCATGGGCAAAGCCGGTTCTAAAATAACATTTGACAAGGTTCTGCTCACAGACGATGGCTCTGCGACGAAGGTGGGTGCCCCGTATATCAAAGGTGCTGAAGTTTCGGCGGAACTCGTCGAGACAGGCCGCAATGCGAAAATCACTATCCTCCGATATCGCCAAAAGAGCCGCTACTACAAAAAGCGCGGACACCGCCAACCGTACGCTACCGTTCGCATCACGGCATTGCCGTAATTCATGGTCGAACGGGTAAAACCGCCCGCAGGTACGCCAGATAGCTCGTTGCCGGATGAGCGACTTCGTCGTTTCAAGGATAAAAAGCAGGAAGATAAAAAGTCAGTACCGGAATCACCGGAGATCGAACCCGAGAAAATCCTGAATCCCGGCGCTGAGGAAAATGACCCGAACGCGCAGGCACCCGGCAGCAGGATAGATAAGAAAGCTTAGCGCCTGCTGTCCAACGCGCTTTTAATAGTCTCCGGGTCAGCGTATTCGAGCTCGCTGCCGGTTGAGAGTCCACGACCTAGTGTAGAGACTTTCACTTCCTTATATGGAAGTGTCTCAAGTTCCTCGCGCAGGCGTATAGCCGTGGCATCACCTTCGGGGTTGGCAGGGAAGGCGAGAATAATTTCCGATAATCCGGACTCCAGGCGTTTTGGCAAAGAGGCGAGCAGTTGGGAAACGCGTAAGCCGCTCATTTTTTCCGATGCGAGTGAAATCGTGCCTCCCAGCACAAAATACTGACCCCGGTACGTTCCACTTCTTTCAAGTGCGGCTAAATCCGCGTCGGATGCGACGACTGCGAGTTGTTTCTTATCGCGCTCCGGATTTGAGCAAATACTGCAGAGCTTCGTGCTTCCTGCATGATATCGCATGCAGTCCTGGCATTGATGCACAGAGCCACCCAGATGTTGCACCGCATCAATTAATTCGCGACGGGTCGAAGGGGAACTCCGTAATAAAAACTGGACGAATCTGCCCGCTTGGCGTGGACCGATACCGGGGAATTTCTCAAATATTTCAGTGAGACGCTCAATTGGGTCGCTCATCACACAAGTCTATCAGAATGGGGCGGACTCTTCCTGGACTTCGGCCTCAGGAGTGAAGTCACCGAAGTCGCTCTTGTCGATAGAAAGGAACGTGGTCTTTTCTTCGTCGAACCGCAGGTCGATTTTACCGACAGGACCGTTGCGATGTTTTTCTATCAATATCTCAGCGATGTTAGTTTTCTCAGCGCCCGTATCCGCATTCATCTTATCTTCGCGGTGGATAAACATAACCACGTCCGCGTCTTGTTCGATAGAACCCGAGTCGCGAAGATCGGAGAGTCGCGGTCTTCCACGCCTTTGCTCCACGGCACGGGAAAGCTGTGAGAGCGCAAGTACCGGTACATCAAGTTCGCGCGCCATCCCTTTGAGAGCACGGGAAATTTCAGTCACCTGCTGGACCATCGAATCTGATGCTTTCGCGCCACTCGGGGTAATCAGCTGAAGGTAGTCGACGATGATGAGTCCGAGGTCACGTTCCATTTTGAGTCGGCGGGCTACAGAACGCATTGAAAGCACGGTCATGCCCGGCTTATCGTCGATGTAGATGGGCGCTTCCGAAAGAGTCGCGATTCCCTGCTGAAGGCGTTCGTATTCGTCATCTTTAGAAATCTTCCCTGTACGAAGACGCCACGAGTTTACACCTGCCTGCGCTGCGAGCATACGGTCGACGAGTTGTTGACTGCTCATTTCAAGACTGAAAATACCGACAGCCGTTTTATGCTTTGTCGCGGTCTGCCGGGCGATATCAAGTGCGAGAGCGGTTTTACCCATCGATGGACGCGCGGCAAGAATCACGAGATCGGATTTTTGAAGACCGGCGAGCATATTGTCGAGCTGGGGGAAGCCCGTTGGTACACCGCGGATGGAGCCAGAATGTTTCTGTAAATGCTCGAGACGTTCCCATGCCTCCGACAGTTCGTCTTTGATGGAGGTGAACGTCTGTAGCATTGGAGAATTAGTCACCGCGTACACGGCGGACTGAGCTTCGTCGAGTACCGCCTCAATTTCACGGTCCTCCTGGAAACCGAGCTCCCCGATTTTTGCGGCCGCATCTATAAGACCTCGTAGTACATATTTTGTCTGCACTCCTTGTGCGTAGTGTCGTGCGCTTCCGGGGGAAGCGGCGGTGTTCACGAGTTCACTCAAATAGGCGCCGCCGCCGATTTCGGATAGAAGCTTTCTCTCTTTCAATTTGCTCGATACAGTTACGACGTCTATCGGCTCGCCCTTTGTGTACAGCGAGAGCATCGCGTCGAAAATTGTGCGATGTTTGCCTGTATAAAACGAGTCGACACCTACGGTGTCGGCAACTTCATACATTGCATTCTGGTTGAGTAAGAGTGCGCCCAAGAGCGCGCGTTCCATGTCTATATCCTGCGGAGGGACGCGCGGTCCTGCGGCTACCATGGGTCGATACTATCACGCGACGTTTCATCAATTTGGTCCGATAATCGGCCAGTATTGTGACTATCCTGTGGACTAACGGGGGTTTGTCCACAGGAGGGCACTCACTTGACGGTGAGCCATATATTTGATACAACGTAAACCACAGTAATCCAAATAGGTCAAATAACTATATTTTATGCTGTCATTTACCCCGAAAAACGTCACAAAAGAGCTCCTTGTAGGGCTTCCGGAGCGTTCCCGGAAGGTTCTCGTGGACCGATACGGCCTCTCCCAAAAGGGTGAGAGTCGCACACTCGATGCAATCGGGCAGGAATACGGCATCACCCGAGAGCGCATCCGCCAAATTGAAAACCACGGTCTCTCGACAGTGCGTGATTCAGAGATGTACGAGACACACGCACCGACGCTCGAGGACTTGAAGAAGGTCATCGCCACGCTCGGCGGCCTGCTTGCGGAAGAAACGCTTCTTCGAGAGATTGCAAAATCCGAATCCGATCACAACCACATCATCTTCCTGCTCACCGTCGGGCATCATTTCGAGGATCGCCGCGAAAGCACGGATTTCAAGACGCGCTGGCACATCGATCAGCAGCTTGCTGAACAGGTGGAGAATGCGCTTACCGCGCTCTACGAATCACTCGAGCCGAATCGCCTTACGGTAGAGGAAGAGTTTCTACAGCTTTTTGCAAAATATCTGAAACAAGAGGGAATCAAGAATCGTCCCGACGATGTTTTGATTCGCTGGTTGCACATCAGCAAACGAATCAGCAAAAATCCGCTCGGAGAGTGGGGCCGGACGGAATCTCCGCACGTACGCATCAAGAACACGAGGGACTTTGCCTATCTCACACTGAAGCGACACGGCTCCCCTATGCACTTTACTGAAGTTGCTAAGGGCATCGAGAAATTGTTCGGACGCGAGACTCACCCCGCCACAACGCACAACGAACTCATTAAAGACAATCGTTTCGTCCTTGTCGGTCGTGGACTCTATGCGCTCAAGGAATGGGGATACGAGCCGGGTGTGGTGCGTGACGTCATCAAAGGAATTCTCGACCGTGAAGGCCCGCTTACGCGCGATGAAATCATTGACCGCGTAAAGCGAGAACGATACGTGAAGGATGCGACAATCGCAGTCAATCTTCAGAACGGAATGTTCACCAGAATGGCCGACGGCCGCTACGCGCTCGCACAATGAAGCTCCTCGCAGCTTTGCTGCGAGGTATCAGCGGAATTCTTCGTAGCCGCCAACCCTACGAGGCTTATGCTACGAAGGGTTCTCTTGCATTCATCTCCGCATCAAGCTGCGGGGCATTCGGCGTATGTAGAATAAAGAATGCAGACGAAATTAACCCGGGGACGCGCCACGGGCTTTTCGATGTTGTTCATAATGTCGGTGAAATGGCCATCGCAAATGGTATTATTCCTCCATGTCAGCAGGTCACGGTGGAGGAAGTCCGATGCTCAAATTCATAAATTCGTGGACAGACCTGAACGGCTGGGTTGAATGGATGGGAGGGTGGGGAATGTCCCGTGCCCTCTTCCTCGGAATTATATTTGCGGGGGAGTTTCTGGTTTTGGGAAGTCTTATCCCGAACGTATTTACGTTCACATTCGGTTGGCTCATCGGAACAGCTCCGATATGGGTTCCCGCCGGTCTTTTCATCGGGTTTTGGCACGTCTGGGTATGGTACATCCAATCATTGTTTCTCTCTGGTCGTAATCCGGTATTGCTGGAGATGCGCATACCACGGGAAGTAACCAAGTCACCTCGCGCGATGGAGCTTGCGCTCACACTATTCTCTATTTCTTCCGGCGAGACCACCTTTATACAACGCGGCTGGAAGGGTCAGGTGCGCCCATTCTTTTCTTTTGAGATTGCGAGCTTCGGCGGAGAACTTCATTTCTATATTTGGTGTTGGAAGAGTTACAAAAGTGAGGTTGAGGCGGCGATTTACGGTCAGTATCCGGAAGTGGAGCTGATAGAAGTAGAGGATTATGCATCGAAATTCCAATATGATTCGAAAACGCACGACGGCTTTGCTGCCGAGTGGCGTCTTGAGACCTATCAGCACGGCATCAGCGCGAGCGATTTCAAAATTAATGCATACCAGCCGCGTACGTATATTGATTTTGAACTGGATAAAGACCCGAAGGAGGAATTCAAGATTGACCCGCTCGCGACTGTGCTCGAATTTCTCGGTAGCATTGAACCTCAGGAGCAAATTTGGGTGCAATTGGTGATACGCAAATGTGGCAACAAGGGTATTCTGAAACAGTGGGAGGAAGACCACCTTTGGATGGATGCAGTTGCTCACGAGGTCGAAAAGATACGTACCGGCGCAGCGATTGTGCAAGGCAAGACAGTCAAAGAGGTTTTTTCTGATATGGGTGAGAAGGAAGAGGACCACCGTCAGCCACAGCCGCGTGCGACATGGAAGCAGCAGGAGCAGATGAAGTCGATGGAGCGTCACATGGGGAAATACCCGTTCGAATTCGGCGGACGCGCCATCTATCTCACCTCAGGTCATCTGCACAGCCCCATATTCACCGGCATGCGATGGCTATGGAAGCCGCTCGGCAATCCGCAATATATGACCCATTTGCGTCCGCGAAGGTGGAACTGCGATTTCGATTATCCGTGGCAGGATGTCGGAGGAATCCGCTGGCACAATCAGATCCGCCGTGCGATAGACGCGTTCCGCCGTAGGATGTTCTTCCACAGTCCGTGGATAATTCCTACAAATATTCTTACCAATGAGACACTTGCAACACTGTGGCATCCGCCAAGCAGTACAATTGTTACCCCTGGCATCGCTCGCATTCCTGCGACAAAAGCGGCTCCTCCTGCAAACCTCCCCAAATAACGTATGCCACCCTCTCCTCGCACGTTGCTCGAGCGCTTTTTTGCAGCTACCGACACATTGCAACTTCACCTTTCAGATCGCTGGCGCGAGCACACGAATCGCCGGACGATTGCAATCATTATCGGAGGAGGACTGTTGTTTACTGTCGGATATGTATTCTTTATTCAGCCGCCGGAGAACTTCCCTGTGGATCGGCTGGTCAGCGTGCCGGAGGGAACGCTCTCGGAGGTTGCCGAAGAGCTGAAAGCTGAGGGAGTGATTCAGTCCCCGCTTGCGTTTAAAGCGCTTGTGGTTTTTTTCGGGCACGAACGTTCTGCGAGAGCAGGGGACTATCTTTTCAAGGAGCCGAAAGACGTCATTCGCATCGCGAGAGCAATCGCAAACGGTATGTTCGGTTTGGAGCCGATACGAATTCGGGTAAGCGAAGGTGCGACGACTCGTGAGATGGCGATAATCTTCCGAAGCCGGCTCGAGCGCTTCAATGAAAGCAATTTCCTGCCGCAGGCGCAGGCGCTCGAAGGGCATCTCTTTCCGGACACATATTTCTTTTTGCCGAATGCGACCGAAGACACGGTGATACAGACGATGCGACAAAATTTTGACACCCGTATTGCGGGGCTCATACCCGATATTGAAAAGTCCGGGCACTCGTTGAATGACATAATAACGATGGCATCAATCATAGAGCGTGAGGCGCGAATCAGCGCTGACAGAAAAATGATATCCGGAGTTTTATGGAATCGCATCGAGCGCAACATGGCGCTACAGGTGGACGCCGTGTTCCTCTATTCAATCGGCAAGAACACATTCCAACTCACGCTTGCCGATTTAGCGAGCGACTCTCCGTACAACACCTATAAGAATAAAGGTCTTCCGCCGACGCCAATCGGCAGTCCATCTCTGGATTCTATAGAAGCGGCATTGTATCCGACGAAGAATCAGTATCTTTTCTACCTTGCAGACAATCGTGGTGTGACGCACTTTTCTAAAACGTATGCGGAGCATTTGCGAAAGAAACGTCTGTACTTGGATTAGTAAGAAGAAACTTACTGCAGTATCCGGCATCTGTATATTCTGAACGGGTTCGTGTATCGTACGACTATGCAGAAGGTATATGTCGGACTCTCGGGCGGTGTAGACAGCGCGGTTTCTGCGGCGCTTCTCAAAGAACGTGGCTACGACGTCACGGGAGTGTTTATAAAAATCTGGCAACCCGAGTTCATCGAATGCACCTGGCGCGAGGACCGGCTTGATGCGATGCGCGTAGCGGCGCATCTGGAGATACCGTTTAAAGAAATTGATTTATCGGCCGAATACAAAAAAGATGTTGTGTCAGCGATGATTTCCGACTATGAATCGGGAATTACACCGAATCCCGACGTCTTGTGCAACACGCACATTAAATTCGGTGCTTTTTTTGAGTGGGCAATCCGCGAAGGTGCAGATTTTGTCGCAACCGGTCATTATGCGCAGACAAAAGATGGCCGGCTTTACCGCGGGGTAGATACTGAGAAGGACCAATCGTATTTTCTACACGGATTGGGAGAATCACAGCTTCAGAGAACACTGTTTCCCGCAGGTGAACTTACAAAGGCGGAGACGCGTGCGCATGCGCGCCGGTTCGCACTGCCGAATGCAGAGAAACCGGATAGCCAAGGGCTTTGTTTTGTGGGTGATGTGAGCATGAGGGATTTCCTCGCAAGATATATTTCGCTTACTGAAGGCGCGGTTTTAGATATTCGCGGCAAATCCGTCGGTGTGCATGACGGAGCCGCACTCTACACTATCGGTCAGCGGCACGGATTCAACGTGAGAGGCGATAATCCAACGGTGACACACTATGTTACCGCAGTCGACTCAAAGGCGAATACAATTACTGTTTCTGTGCACCGTGAAGACGCGGCGCGTACCCAAACGTTAGTACAATCAATGCATTGGATTCACGCGGAGCCCTCATTGGAGGAAGATTATTTCATCCAAATGCGCTATCGGGAACAACCGACAATCAGCAAGTTGATAAAAAAGTCCGATCGATACGAGGTCGCGCTCCTAAAACCGGTCGTATATTCCAAGGGTCAGTCACTCGTTGTGTACCGAAAAGACGAATGTCTCGGCGGCGGCGTAATAACCGATGGTCGATAGCACGTAAGCGACAGGATACCGGCACAGAATTTCAGTATTCACATTCTCTACCTGTATTCTTCTAGTTGCTTGTCGCTAATACCTATACACTGTTCACATGCTAGACATGGCGCGCCGCCTTGCGTGGTTCTTTGTTGTCAGTACCGCTGTGGCGTACGCCGTGTTTCTTGTGGTGGGCAGTGCGATTCAGGCACAGAGCGCGGAACTTTTGCGGAGCATTACAGTGCGTGATGAGATTCGTGCAAATCAGCACAACCTCTCAGGAATGGTTATGGTTGATTCAAATTGTGTAGAAGTGTCTGTCCGTACGGAACAGCTTTCTGATATTGAGTTTGAACTTGCCCTGCAAACCTGGGATGCGCCTTCTGTCACATGCAACAAAGAAGTGGTCCCGCGGGCGTTTCGTGCGGTTGTTTTTGCCCCGGCTACGGGCGTGTATTTTGTCGCATCGCTCGACGGATTGCCGCTCCCCATAACCATAGTTCCAATCGCAATAAAAAAATAACGTATGACTCACACATTGATAACGAAGGCAGATGGTGAAAAAGAGCCGTTTGACCCTTCAAAACTGGAGCATTCTCTCGGACGAGCGGGTGCGTCTACCACGATGAGGGCTCGCATACTCGCCGAAGTGATTCGCGAATTGCGGCCGAATATGACTACAGAAAGCATTTACCGCAGAGCGTTTCAATTACTCCAAAAAGAAGAAAAGCTTCCGGTCGCCGCGCGGTACAGCATGAAAAGAGCTCTTTTTGGACTCGGACCTTCGGGCTTTCCGTTCGAACAATTTTTGGCCGAAGTGCTGCGCGCTCACGGGTGGAGTGTAATGACGGACCAGATGTTACTCGGACGTTGTGCACCGCACGAAGTCGACGTGGTCGCAGAAAAGGACGGACGTCGCGTGGGCATCGAGGCGAAATTTCATAATGCCCCGGGAGGGAAGACCGACATAAAAGATGCACTGTACGTTCATGCCCGTTACGAAGATTTAAAGCGGGCTCCGCAGGAATCAATGCGCGTGGATGAAGGATGGCTCGTCACAAACACGGTGTTTACCAGGAACGCTATACGATATGCGCAGTGCTCCAACCTCACGATTCTCGGTTGGGATTACCCGCGTTCACGCGGTCTCATCGACATGATTGAGGAAGTACAGGTACATCCTTTGACCGCGCTTACCACATTGACAGACAGCGAGAAGAATCGTTTTCTCGAACACAAAATAGTGCTGTGCAAACAAATTCTGACTGAACACATGCTTCGGGAGTATGGAGTTGCCCCTGCACGAATTGCTTCCGTGATGGATGAGGCGAAACATCTCTGTGGCACATAATCAGTTTACAGATGGCAGTTTACAGTTTACAGAAATAATTCACTGACGACTGCTGTACACTGTCGACTGTTAACTGTAAACTTCTCTCTATGAGAACCGCCGCTCAATTTGTCGACCCCACGAGCATTATGTTTTTGAAACTCGCGCTTGCGATGCTTTTGGGAGCAGTCATAGGTACCGAGCGTGCGGTGCTCGCCAAACAGGCCGCCGGTATGCGTACATTCGGTCTGGTCAGCATGGGCGCATGCCTTTTTATAATCGCTTCGAACTATGTGACAACCGCATACCTCGGTGTTGCGGACATACAGCCCCTGTATATCGCCGCCGGTATTGTTACCGGTATCGGCTTTCTCGGCGGCGGACTCATCATATTTAAAGGGGACACGCTCCATGGAGTAACAACGGCTGCGGGCCTTTGGATTGCCGCAGGACTCGGTATGACGGTAGGATTCGGTATGTACGCGGTAGCTATTTTCTCGACAATACTGACTATGCTTATGCTCTCGGGCATGTGGTACGTAGAGGTCCGTTTTAAACATTGGTTTGAGGAACATCATTTAGATAGCGGCGCGAACGGTCAATCGGGAAGCAGTACACCGTCTGCATAGCGATGGTATAACCCCGTGAGATAGAGATATCGAGATTACGCAGTAATGCTCGCGCGACACGTGTTGCACTCGAATGCGTGAATAAATAGGACTCGATTATCTCATGGGGTATAATCGCGAAATGAGTGATTTTTATTCTCCTGACCGCGGACCAAATTGGAACTACGGCGGCAAAAATTGGCGACTTTCGCGTTCAAAAATAAGTCTCTTCCTCGAATGCGCCCGGTGTTTCTACATCGACAACAAACTTGGCACTAAACGTCCGCCGGGGTTTCCTTTCAATCTGAACAGTGCCGTTGATGCGCTTCTTAAGAAGGAGTTCGACATGCATCGCGCCGAAGGAACCGCGCACCCGCTTATGGAAGAGTACGGCCTTGACGTGGTTCCTTTCAAAGACGACCGCATGGACGCGTGGCGAGATGCTCTGAAGCGTGGCGTTGAATATATGCACGTGGAGACAGGGCTACCTATAAGCGGAGCGGTAGACGATATTTGGGTACGACCCAACGGGGAACTTGTCGTTGTCGACTACAAAGCAACCAGCAAGGACGGGAAAATTACCGAGCTCGATCAGGATTGGCACATCGGTTACAAAAGACAACTTGAGGTTTACCAATGGCTACTGCGGAGGAATGATTTGCCGGTTTCCAATACCGCCTACTGGGTGTATGCGAATGCAGACAAAGACAAAAAAGCATTCGACGGCCAGCTCGAGTTTGAGATTACGCTCGTCCCGTACGAAGGAGATGATTCTTGGGTAGACGGAACACTGCGCGATATCAAAGTGTGCCTCGATAGCGGAGATTTGCCCGAGCCAGCAACAGACTGTGACTACTGCAGATACCGCGAGGCAGTAGGAAAAAAGATGCTCGCTTTCGCTGGTAAAACAAAGAAAAGCACATCGAAACCGTCACCGGGAACAGCAACGCTTGATATATGAACCCCGTTAGAAATCGCGGACGTCATTCTTTAAAGCAGTCAACACACAAGCACGCTACTAGTGCGCGTCCTATTTCTAACGGGGTGAAGACTTTTGCAGAAAAAGTACGGGATATTGTGCGTCAAATTCAAAAAGGAGAGACCCTCACCTACAAAGAGGTCGCTCGTAGGGCAGGTAATCCTAAAGCGGCGCGCGCGGTGGGCGCTGTTATGCGCGCGAACTTTGACGAAGACATTCCGTGTCACCGTGTTATCGCGAGCGATGGAGGTTTGCGTGGTTACAACAGGGGCGGAGCTCAGCAAAAACTGGCACTTTTGAGAGCTGAAGGAGTCGCACTGTAGGTCAGCGGCTATACGCGGAGAAGAGAGAGGAATTTATTCTTCTGCTCGTGTGGTCCGATAATCGCGAGGTTGAGTTTGTTGGTGACGAAAAGCTCGCGGGCGACGCGCTCGATGTCATTTGCGGTAACCGCATCGATTCCCGATGTGATTTCCTCGAGCGATCGCACTCGACCGAGATTTATAATTGAGCTTGATGCATTTTCTGCAAGCGCATCGCTGGTTTCGAGTGCCAGTGCGGACGTACCTTTGATAAAGGCCTTGGCCTTATTGAGCTCGGCCACCGACACCTTGACCTTCTTTATTTTCCGGAATTCCGCGAGTATTACCTGTACTGTTTTTTCGAGCTTCCCGTGCTCCACTCCTGCCTGCACCGCCACATAGCCCGTGTCGGGGTATTTTTCCGCCCATGCGTGCACCGAGTATGCGAGACCCCTTTTTTCGCGCACTTCCATGAAAAGTCGGCTCGACATACCGCCGCCGAGGATTGTCGCAAGTACCGCGATTACATATTCGTCTTTGTGAAGATAGGGATATGCAGGAACACCGAGTATGAGCTGTGTCTGGTCGGTCTTCTTCTCTTTGATTGCGACGCGAGGAGCGGTTTGCTCTGACGCGAAAGAGATGGCATTCGGCGGATTGCCGTGTTTGAGTCCGCCGAACTCCATCTGAATTTTGGCGAGAACTTTTTTCTCTGAAAATGCCCCTGCGATACAAACTACAGTATTGAGAGGAGTGTAATTGCGCTTCAAATATGTGGCAAAATCTTTGCGTGTAAATGCGCGGATGTTTTCCTTTGGCCCCAGGATAGTGCGGCCAAGCGGATGTTCTTTACCGAATATGAGCGAATCGAAGACATTATCAATGGTGCGCATCGGCATATCTTCGTACATATCGATTTCCTGAATAATCGCCCCCTTTTCTTTGGTGATCTCCCGGGAGGGAAGTGTCGAATTGATAAAAATATCACTTAGACAATCGAGCGCAGTATCGAGGTAGCGACTCGCAACCTTGGCGTAATACGCGGTGCGCTCCTTCGCGGTGAACGCATTGTATACACTGCCTATTGAATCGAGCTCTTCGCTGATTGCTTTCGCGCTCGGACGTTTTGTGGTGCCTTTGAAAAACATGTGCTCCAGAAAGTGAGCGAGCCCGTTTTCCCGTTCATCCTCGTATCGCGAGCCGGTACCGCTCATGACCATCACAGTAGCTGTCTTTGAATCTCTACGCGGCACAAGGACTACCCGAAGTCCGTTTTTGAGAGTGTGAATTTTATGCTCCATAGAGAGGCATAGTACTGCCTTGTCGCAAACGCTACAATGGCGTGCCCCTCTCGATTAATGATATAACTTTCATGTATGACGGAGAAGAAATTGGTTGCGTGCCACGACCTCGAAGGAAATACTGTAAACGTACCTGCCGCTGAGCTGAATTTTCGCCCTTCACTCTACGGAGTCATTATCAAGGAAGGTAAAGTTCTGCTCGCGGGATACGACGATGGCTGGGATTATCCTGGCGGAGGCCTACACAAAGGGGAGACGTTTGATGAGGCATTTACGCGTGAGATTAAAGAAGAGACCGGACTGTCAATTGCTCGCGGCAAGCTACTGGATGTCGCATCAGATTTTTTTACTCACCCGACCGATGGCCACTGCCAAACGATACTGCTATATTTTGTTGGTGAATACGCCGGGGGCGAAATATCGACAGAATACTTTGATGAGAATGAGAAAGTTCACGGCAAGAAGGCGGAGTGGTTCGATATTGAGCAGCTGCATCTGATGAAATTCTATAATCCGCTTTCACCCGCGCAAAACCAGGCACTTGCTCGCTTGGCGCTTGAGCACAAGAGGATATAATCTTCGCGTATGAACGTTAACGATATCCGCACTAAATATCTTGAGTTTTTTGAGGCACGGGGGCACACCATAATCCCGTCTGCGCCGATAGTACCGCAAAACGATCCGACGACACTATTCACCGGAAGCGGCATGCAGCCGATGCTCCCATATCTTCTCGGCGAGCCGCATCCGCTCGGAACGCGCATCGTCGATAGTCAAAAGAGTTTCCGACAGGTGGACATCGAAGAAGTGGGGGACAACAGACATACGACTTTTTTTGAAATGCTGGGCAACTGGTCGCTGGGAGATTATTTCAAAAAAGAGCAAATTACTTGGATGTTTGAATTCCTGATGGAAATCGGTATAGATCCGAAGAATTTATATGTCACGGTTTTTGCGGGACACCCCGCATACAGCATGCCGCGAGACGATGAGTCTGTGGCGCTATGGAAAAAAATGTTCGCATCGAGGGGAATTGAAGCGAAAGATGTCGTACTCGGCTCAGAAACAGACGGATATCGCTTGGGAATGCAGGGCGGACGCATCTTTTACTACGATGCAAAGAAGAATTGGTGGAGCCGCGCGGGGGTGCCCGAAAATATGCCTGTTGGGGAGCCGGGCGGACCCGATACTGAAATGTTTTATGACTTTGGTACACCTCACGATCCCAAGTTCGGCGCGGAATGCCATCCGAACTGCGATTGCGGCCGCTTTATGGAAATCGGCAACAACGTATTCATGCAATACATCAAAAAAGCCGACGGAACATTCGGGCTCTTGCCGAAACAGAATGTCGATTTCGGCGGCGGGCTTGAGCGCTTTGCAGCGGCTGTCAACAACGACCCCGACGTCTTTCGCACCGACGTTTTTTGGGACGTGATTGCGCTACTCGAGCACTACACAAAGAAACAGTACGACGACAGCCGATATACCCGGAGTTTTAGAATTGTCGCCGACCACATGCGCGCCGCAGTATTTATGCTCGGAGATGGCGTCCGCCCTGCAAACACAGAGCGCGGGTATGTGCTCCGACGCCTCATCCGCCGTGCCGCAAGTCACGCGCAAAAGCTCGGTGTGACAGATGACAAACTTGAGGACAGCATGCTGGTCCGCTCTGCGGCTATTGTGGTGGAGAAATACAAACAGTCGTATTCCGAGCTCAATGGAGAGGATTCCTATCGAACGATTACAGAAGAAATTTGGAAGGAGGAGAAGCAGTTTGGGCACACTTTAGTGCAGGGTCTCAAAGAATTTGAAAAGATTGCAGTAAATAATATCAGTGGCGAGAACGCGTACACGCTGTTCACCACCTATGGCTTCCCGTTTGAACTGACTCTCGAACTCGCCGCGGAGCGCGGTATTACAGTAGACGAGCAGGGCTTCAAACAGCTTATGGGCAAGCATCAAGAAAAGTCCCGCGCCGGTTCCGAGCAGAAATTCAAGGGCGGTCTCGCAGACACCTCGGAAGCGACTACGCGACTTCACACTGCTCATCATTTGCTTCTGAAAGCGCTTCAAATAGTTCTCGGACCTGCAGTGAAGCAACGGGGCAGCAACATCACATCCCTGCGACTTCGAATAGATTTTTCATATGACGCCAAGATGACGCCTGAGCAAATTGCCGAAGTCGAACGCATTGTGAATGAGAAAATTCAGCAAGCGCTTCCTGTCACGCGCTCTACACTCCCGCGCGAGGAGGCGGAAACGCTCGGCGCAGAACATGAATTCGGAGCGAAGTATCCCGATATGGTTTCCGTCTATTCTGTTGGCCCCGCAGGTGCGAATGAAAATAATCCTCATTTTGAGAATGCATATTCAATAGAATTTTGCGGTGGACCGCACGTGAAAAACACTTCAGAGCTTGTCGGAACGTTCAAGGTTCAAAAAGAAGAAGCCGTGGCGGCGGGTATCCGTAGGATAAAAGCTGTTCTGATCTAATACTCACAATACGGTGCTTTCGTAGGCAAACATGCGTTCTAACAAGTTATACTGTTCTGAATGGAAGGAGTACTGAGCCGGAGGCGCGACAAAATAATCGCGGTTGTTGACATTGAAGACGGCAGTGCCGGTGTTGCAATTCTTTCACTCGGTCAATCCGACGCCCGCGTCATATCACATGCACGAATCTCATCCGGTAACAGCGCGAAAGAAGCTCTGCAGGGAGTAGCACTTCGAACAGCACTGCGCACCGCCGCAAAACAAGCGCTCGAGTTTGCCGCTTTGGCTCAAAGCCGACAGAGAGTAGAGGAGGTGTATGCAATTTTGCATGCGCCGCTGGTACGTACGGGAATCGCGCACGCATCGCGAACATTTGAAAGCGAAACCAGAATCGATGACCGCCTCATCGGGCAAGTCGCGAAAGAGGCATTTGCATCACAGTCCGCGATAAATACAAATAATATCCTTGAGGCGTATGCCTATCGGATCGAGCTCAATGGATACGAAACAAGCGAGCCCGACGGCAAGGATGCGCATCAGGTGAACGTAACGGCGCTTTTCAGCGACTGCGAGCCCGAGCTGAAGAGCGGGCTGGAGACAGAGATTCTCTCAGCATTCCCCGCATCCGCTATCAACTGGCGTTCAGGTATGCGGGCCAGTCTTACAGTATTGCAGGCGGTACATCAAGAGCAGCGGTATGTTGCTGCATTTGTCGGTTCATATGATACGTACGTAACAGTGAACCACGGAGACCACATCGCGCAATGCTCCGTTCCCGAAGGGACAAAAACAGTGCTCAGTAAAATTGCCTCGGGAAATACGGCCGAAGAAACGCTCGCGTTCTTACGAATGATTGCGAATGATGCATGCGAAGGTGAGAAGTGCACCGCAGTGCAAACAAATCTTGCCGTTGCTGAGCCTGAGCTCGCACGGGCTTTTGGAGAAGCGTTCGGGCCACTCTCACTCGAGAGAAAATTACCTGACAGACTGATTCTGATTGCTGATGCAGATGTCGCGACGTTCTTCGCTCAGCTTTTCTCCCGTATCGACTTCACACAATTTACGGCGACTACAATGCCGTTTTCTGTGCATGTAATATCCGCAGCCGAGCTCGCAGAGTGGCTTTCAATGCCGGAACCAATGGACACATCGCTTTGTATTGCGAGTGCATTTGTAAACATTGAACGCAGTAAGGAGACTTGATACTTCGGAGACGATGCTTGATACTTAATGACCTATGGCAAAAGATTACTTTGAGGATATCGTCCCTCCGGAGGGCGGAGGACGCAGAACAGTTCCTATTAATACAAATCCGGCACCGATCGCCGAAGAAGACAACGAGCCGGAAAGCTACACTGCTCCGACTCCCGAAAAAAGTATACGAAATATTTCAATGCCGCAGAGAGCGGGACGACGCCCTGCTCCCGACATGAGTGATATGAGGCAAGTTTCTGCGGGGATTCTGGGCGGTTCGCATGAGCCACAGGCGCGTTCCCGCTGGTGGATGTGGATTGCGGCCGGACTTTCCGTACTGGTACTCGGAGTGCTCGCGCTCCTTGCTCTCAGGAGCACTACCGTAACCGTTACACCACGCTCGCAGACGGTCGTTTTTGACCAAACAGCTCAATTCACGGCATTCCCGTCGGCAACCGCCGCCGCAGGAGCACTTTCGTACACCGTGCAGACTGTTGAGCTGGAGGATTCCGAAGTAGTAGCAAGTTCGGGCACCGTAAAAGCTGAAGACAAGGCCTCCGGAACAATTACGGTATTTAATGACTACTCGACCGACAGTGTGAAGTTGATTAAGAACACCCGATTCCAAAGCGCAAACGGACTCATTTACAGAGCCCCTGCGGAGATTTTGGTACCCGGCAAAAAGGGAGCGGTACCCGGTGAAATCAAGGTAACTGTGGTAGCCGACCAAGCAGGTGAGCAATACAATGTCGCGGCCGGTCGCTTTACTGTGCCCGGACTGCAATCGTCTCCCGATATGTACGCCAAGGTATACGCACGTTCGGACGCCGCAATGACCGGTGGTTTCATCGGGGAGAAGCCGGGTGTGGCGGAGGGTGCATTGCAAAGTGCCATTGCGCAAGTTCGTTCCCGGTTGGAACAAAAGGCGCATGATTCGGCTCTCGCGCAGGGAACAGACAACGCAACAGCTTTTGCGAACCTCGCGCGAATCTCATATCAGTCACTTCCATCAACGAGCGAGGCGGGCGGCGGTGTACGAATTCATGAAAAAGCGCGTGTCGAAGTCCCTGTGTTTGAATCTGCGAAATTTGCGGGTGCGGTTGCCCGAATGGTTTCTGCGGACGCGGAACAAGCAAGCATCCGCATCGAAGGCTCTTCGCGATTAACCGCACAGCCGGCTTCTACGTCTACGGTATTCCTCAGTGATCCGCTGCAATTTACTCTGACCGGCACCGCACAGCTCGTTTGGAATATCGACGAGCTCGCTCTCACTACGGCACTCGCCGGGAAAGAGAAAGAGGCATTCAAATCAATCGTCATCGGTTTCCCCGGCATTCAAGAAGCTTCCGCACGAATCCAACCATTTTGGTCGTCGACATTTCCCGTGATTCCCGCTGATATCAAAGTAAAAATAGAGGATCCTGCTGACGGGGCTTGACGCCTCGCTCCGTTGTTGCTATTCTTCGTCGCGCAGATATGGCTGATGCTGAGGTCGTTGAGGGAATCGTTGATGAGGCCCTCCCGAATACCCTCTTTCGCGTTAAGCTCGAAAACGGCGAGAGTGTGCTTGCATACCTTGCCGGAAAAATGCGTCTGCACAGAATTAAAGTACTTGTCGGTGACCGCGTTCAATTACATCTCGATCCTTACGGGGGGCGGGCGCGAATCACCCGACGCAGTTAACTCACACGCACATGAAAGTGAAGGCATCCGTAAAGAAGATCTGTATGCATTGCCGCCACGTCAAACGACGGGGCCGGCTCTGGGTTATCTGCACAAATCCGCGCCATAAACAGCGCCAAGGCTAATTAACGAACAATTTCAATACCTATGCGTATCGCAGGCGTCACTATTCCGGAAGAAAAAAGGCTCGAAATCGGGCTGACCGCCATTTATGGAGTCGGTCGTCCCCGCGCAGCGGTTACTCTGAAAGAACTCGGTATCGACGGCGGGAAGCGTCCGAAGGAACTTTCCGCAAAGGAAGAAAATGCGCTCCGAGAGACTTTGGAGAAATTCATGGTAGAAGGTGAGCTTCGCCGAGAAATCAGCGGCAACGTGCGACGGCTGAAAGATATCAAGGCGCACCGTGGAACGAGACACGCAAAGCATCTTCCGGCACGCGGACAGCGCACCAAAACGAATTCGCGTACGGTGCGTGGCAACGTCCGCAAGACAATGACTTCAGGTAGACGAAAACTGGAGAAAACTTGATGTAGTCAAGTTTTCGGAACCCGACACACGGCACAGTATTCCAACGAATCAAACTTTTATGTCACCCTCATCAAATCAGAACATCATCTTTCAGACGGAGTTCCTCCGTGTGGCGGGTGGTGATTTTTATTGTCGCTACGCTCTGTAAAAATCAACCATGGGAAAGAAACGAATCATACGAAAATCAGGAGGTACCGTTGACCAGGGGCTCAAGTCCCGCTCTTTGCAGCGCGTGGCAAAGAAGAATGTCACTGCTGGTACGCTCCACATTCAGGCAACCTACAACAACACAAAGGTGCTTCTGACCGATAAGAGCGGAAATGCCGTTGCGTGGTCATCGTCAGGATCGCTCGGATTCTCCGGAGCCAAGAAGGGGACCCCGTTTGCCGCCGCAAAGGTGGGCGAGCTTGTCGGAGACAAAGCAAATATCATCGGCGTAAAGGAAGTTGATGTTGTTATCCGTGGTGTAGGAGCCGGTCGCGAATCAGCGCTCCGCGCATTCGCAGGCAAAGGCATCGAAATTACCAGAATCGCAGACGACACACCTGTGCCGCACAACGGTCCGCGAGCACCTAAGCCACGACGCGTGTAAATTATATGTTGCCGATCAAATCAAAGTACAAAATCGCAAAGCGCCTCGGTGCTGCTATTTTCGAGCAGACACAGACGCAAAAATTCTCACTTTCTGAGGCGCGCACAAAGGCCACAAAAAAGCCGGGACGACGCGGAGGTTCAGACTACGGACGACAATTGCTCGAGAAACAGCGTGTCCGATACATGTACGGCTTGGCCGAGCGTCAGCTCTCCAACTACGCCGAGAAAGCGTTCGGAGCGCCTGACCCTTCACTCGCTCTCCACCGCTCACTCGAGCTTCGTGCGGATTCTGCGGTCTATAAAGCCGGGCTCGCCTCTACACGTCGCGCCGCTCGCCAGGCAGTAAGCCATGGCCACATTACGGTCAACGGACGTCGTATCACCACGCCTTCACACGCGCTTCGCAAGGGCGATATCATCGCGGTTCGCGAAGGAAGCCGTAAGAGCCCGCTTTTTGCAGGCCTTGCCGAGCAGGAGAATCGCCGCTCAGTTCCTCAGTGGATTGCAGCAGATTTCAACCAGCTCAAGGCCGAAGTCGTGGGAGAGCCGACGGTCGCAGAGAGTGGTCTCGATTACCCGACGGTGTTTGAGTTCTACAGCAGATAGTGGTATACTTCCGCCACTTTTCGCCCCTCGATATTATTTTACTCAGTTTTATTTACTAGAAGCAACTATCTATATGTCCGACTATCATATCGCATTGCCAAGTAAGCCCCGAGTCGTGAGCGAAAGCGAACGAAGCGGTACGTACGAAATCGACGGACTCTACCCGGGTTACGGCTACACACTCGGAAACAGCCTCCGCCGCATCATCCACTCGTCTCTTCCGGGCGCTGCTGTCACACACGTCAAAGGTCCGAGATC
>Ga0209542_10005918_pt1 | contig 24070 bp, 26 predicted proteins | sample RifCSPhighO2_01_FD_184028 | JGI IMG/M metagenome (GOLD analysis project Ga0209542, IMG submission 184028) | Soil microbial communities from Rifle, Colorado - Rifle CSP2_plank highO2_0.1 (SPAdes) (version 2) | ecosystem: Environmental > Terrestrial > Deep subsurface > Rock core/Sediment ...
GGAAAAAACTTCGGTTAATGGCATACGTTAATCAAAATTTCCAATTTGCCTTTGAAGTAACCTGATTTTCTTAACAGAACAGCTTCGCTTAATTGCTTCAATCCGAAATTATAAACTTCGGATAACGCGCAATTAAACAAAATTTTTTGCATTCATAGTAATTTTTAACAACGAAAAAATTAGGCAAAAAACTACGCTGTTCCTGAAAATCAGGCAAATTGGAAACTCTGCGCTCCTTTGGGGAGCTTGGTCATCCCCACTCCATTTCATTCGTAGGGATGACTCGATTAACAGCCATTAACCGACTCCGAAAAATGAGCCTCTACTCTAAAGGTTTCCTTCTCATTTTTCTCCGTCCAAATTTTTTCCATCTCTCAAAATTTTCCATCTCTGTTCACAAAATTTGTGGGATGCCTCAAATTTTGCTCACGAGGGAAAATTTTGGAGGGAAAAAACTTCGGTTAATGGCATACGTTAAGTTCAATTGTGTTTAAGTTCTAATACGAAACTGAGGGGAGTTCGGTGCTACGCACATATAGACTTTTTCTGCGAAAAAGAAAATTATAATTTAATGGGGGAGTTCCTAACTAAAAAACGTGAGGGGGCGAGAAAATCTAGACACTATTCTTCAATCCATCAACAATCCAACACAATATTTCTTTCCAAGTACTTTCCATGTTCAGAATTATTAAAATAACAATTGTAATCAAGATAAACAATAATGCTATCTTGAAAAAGTGAATTGATTCTGCAAAATATGTTACTTTTTTATTCGTAACTTTGTAATTATTTAAAGATCCTGCTAAAAGTGTCGCCACATATTCTTTTTTCAAATTAGTTTTTGATTTTATGTTTCTTATTAAATCATGAGTAGTATATCTAAAATAAGTATCTCTCTCCAAAACTTTAATTGATTTATAAAAAGACAGAATCAAAAAAACTAAAGAAATCAAAAATGCAATAATCAAAAAGAGAAATATGATAGATTTGTTTGGATTTTCAAAGATGTATTTTGTAAATGCCAATAATAAACCAGATAAAATTCCTAAACCAGTCACAAGATATGTGGCTTTCTTTTCAGAAGTCTCAAGACGTTTTCCTTCGTCAGATACAATCTCCTCAACTAATTTTTCAGCATAATCTATTTTCTTATCCTTAAGCTTACTAAGCAAATTTAAAGCATTGTCTTTTTTATAATACTCCTTAAATTCAGCATCATTGATTTTTTTAACCATTTTTCAGCACTTCGACTAATTTTTCTGTTATTTGATATCCTGTTTGTTCTTCTATCCATGCCCATTGTCCGTTGGGATTAAGTTCTAAAAAATAAAACTCGTCATTTTTTGTTTTTACTAAATCAATCGCTGAAAAAACTAATTTATATTTTTTAGTAATCTCAAAACAAAGATTTTCTATTCTCTTAGGTATTACTGTTTTTGTGTGTTTTGGAATATTCTCTTGTTCTCTTCTCCAATCCACTATTGAATTTTCTACTTCTTGTGAATTAATTTTTGTCGAAAAAATGTTATCTCCAACAATAGTAACCCTTATATCACATTCTTTGGATAGACCTTCCTGAAACAATGTAGGAAATGACTCTATTCTATCGTCATCTATGTCATCTTTCTCAATTTTAGATGTATAAATAACTCCTCCATTTTTCCCATCAATAAACCCTTTTTTAAGTGATTTTGCAATAATCATTTTGTGGGTATTATAAAAATCAGTAATGTTTTTCTTATTCATAGAGATTATTGTTCTTGGAACTCTAAACCCTATTTTTTTAGCCAAAGACAATTGCTGTATTTTAAATTCAGCGTTACGATTGCTCAGGGGGTTATTTAACCATAATATGTTTAGTGATAAAAGAGAACCTATTAGGGCATGATTTAATTCCCTATTATAAAACTCTTCCAAATCTTTATCACCAGCTTTAAACCGAAACTTCGGTCTTCTATAATAAATTGATTTTAAATTTTTAAGATTAATCATCTTGCCATTATGGTTAATTAAGAAGCTTTTCTTATATAGATCAAAATCAAACGCCAATTTTTGAGGATAATCCTCAGTGTTAAGTCTATAATAGGGTATTTTTTGCTTTTGCAACTCTAGAATTACATAGTCAGAAGTAACATCTTCCTTATTCGTAAGTATTAATACTGTAGGTTCACTCATCATCATGTTCAGTATTAGCTAAAGTTTTTGTCGCTAACAGAATTAAGAAATCTTGGTTATTGATTATTGGTTCATTGTTTAGTAATCTAATACTTTTCGATTCGCAATAAACAGATTTATCAATCAGACTTTTTATTTCGTTACTATTAATTAGTCCTGTTTTGTATTTTTCTATAAAACTAAAGCTCATCGTCTTCTTCCTCTCTTGTTTTCGTTTTTGTCATTAGTATATTTAATTTTTTATTTTCAATTAGAGGTTCATTATCAAGAATTCTTATATCTTTATCATCACTATAATCCCCATAACAAATATCATCCCCCTTATTTTCTTTGAATTTTATTATAAACGCTTCTTGTTTCATTTCATGCTCCCCTCAATAATCTCAATCTAATTTCAAAAATTTATCTCCGTTAAAATGTATCATGTGGTTTGGTATTTCTGAAACCCAAACTTCTGTTTCCCAAGCAATATCATCAACGTGTCGTCTGAATTCCCTAAAGTCTGGAAAAGCACTCACAAAAATTTTTTTATAGTGGATCTTTGAGAAATACTCATTTAGTTCTATTAGCCTCTTGTTGGAGATTGGACCATGAGATGAAACCGCCTCAATCAAATATAACCTGTCTTTTGCTTTGTCTAATAGCACAATATCAGGCAAAATATCATGCTTCTTTATTTGCAAATTTATCTCTTTCAGCAATGCTTCATTCAAGTAGAGCATCTTATGGGCAGTATCACCCACATACAAAACTTCTGCATCTGGACAAAAATTCTTTCTGAAATTGTTTAGGATGCCAATCTGTAATTCATTATGCTTTCCTGGCGAGAATGTAACTTTAGTATCATCAAGTGTTATGGAAAGCTTATTCTTACTCCTTTCGACTTCGTAACTGACAACTGTTCTTTTAATCTTTTTGAGAAATTTGCGCAGATTCTGCCCCCAGTTACTAGTGCCATAAGTTTTAACAATTTCAAGAACATCATCAGTAACTGACCAAGTAGTATTAGGGCTGTTTGTTGACCGACTAGGATCATCGGCATTTCTTTCAACTATTCCGACTTCTTTTTCAAATTGGTGCAAAGTCTGTCTTCTGAATGTTTCTCGGCTATTTTCGGCGTAAGTTTTATTATACTCTTTTTTGATAAAGACCATCATGTCGTGAACTCTTATCAAAGTCTTTTTTGCATCTTCCCAAGATTCCTTTTCTTTTAAAGAAAGCAAAGCTAACAATGCTAACGCAGACCTCTCATTTTGCTGTCTTTTTGGAACATTAAATTGCTTCAATATATCCAATGCTTCTAAAATTTTAGCCATATTCAATCCTCATGCTTGAATTTCCTTTAATACTGGTACATTTTGTTTAATTTCAGTAGCTATTATTTGGTTGTTTCTTAATTTAAAAACAACATTTTCATTTTTGCCTAAATTTTCCAGTTCTTGCATTGATGGAAACGGCAGAGAATAAATTTCATTAGCATTAACTTGAGTATGCCCATTCAATACCCTAAAATATAAATCCACTATTGGCAAGTTTAGATACCTTGATATTCCTTTAATATGATTTTTATTAAGTTTTTTATCAGGACTATAAATATAATTAATCATATTGTCTAATGCAAAATACTGATAATTCTTAAAATCTTCTTCAAATATGCAAGCAGTTCTAAACCTCTTTTTTTGTTCTTTTGCTGCAAATCTCTTAATCACTAAATAATTTCCAGATTCAAGCAAAAGCCATTTAGTCATTTCATTATTTTTTATTGCGATAGCCTTACCTTTTTTGTCTATTGGCCATTCTATCTTTCCATTTCTTATGTTATGCATCCACAATAAAGGAACTGAATCTTTAGAAATGCTATTTTGTAAGTGAGGCTTATTCCTAAATGCAACTACTTTACCAGTAGATACTTTTATTCCTAGTTTATAAAAGTTATATGGTAGTGTGTCTAACCTTCTTATTACACCTAATTCTTGCTCATTTGAGGGTATCCTGAAGAAAATATGCCCATTACTTCTGTAGATTACATCTTTTTTTAATACTTTAATTTTTTGGATATTTGAAAAATCGCCGTTTAAAGTTTTTGATATTATTATTCTGTCTTGGTCTTTTTTAATAAATTTAGTGATTATATTCTCCTGTAGGACATTTTCATTTGCAAATAATTCTCTTCTAGAATGAAACGAGTGTATATTTGCGAAATTTACTTGTTCTATCAACCATTTTCTAAATTTATTATAGTAAAGTCCAGAACAGAAACTTCTAGGTGTTATAAAAATCATTTGCCCATCTTCATTTAATAATTTTGCAGAAATTGCCATGAATAAATAATACATGTTCGGTTGTCCAGAAATAATATCTTTAAATTTAGCTAATGGTAAACTAGATTTACTTATTTTAAAATAAGGCGGATTTGCGATAACTACATCAAATAACAGAGGTTTAACTACATTTTTAGCATCTTGATTAGTAACTAGAAGATTTGCATTTGAAGATATAAAGTCCTTATTTAAAATTGAGTATTTGAAAGATATTTTTCCATCTAGGTATTTTTTAGTTTCTTCTAATAATTGTTTTAAGTATGGCACTACTTCATTATCTGTTTCATAACAAACAAGATTTATCTTTTTAATTTTGCTGGCTTTTAATAATTCTTCAATAATGGCAATTGATAGTATGCCTACTCCCGCACCAGGATCAAGAATGTTAATATCTTCTTTTGCAAAATCTGTCAAGCTAGCCATAAATTTAGCAACAGAAGCTGGTGTGAAGAATTGTCCTTTTCCTTTCTTTAAGGTTTTAGTATTTTGCTTATTGTAAATAGAAGCCAGCCTATTTGCAAATTCCGTTAAACTTTCATTATCAAGTTTTTGTGAATTTTCCATTTTATCCAAAAAAGTGTGATTTCAACTACATTAATGTCTCTTGCCATTTCCTATTTAATATTTAGTATTGTTTCTGTTAATAAATCTTACCCATAAATGTCCAGTGGTAATAGAATATATATTTTAAAGTATATAATAACTACTGAATAGACTAAAACTCCCCCTTGATACTTATTCTCAATGTACCGCTTCGCTCAAACGATAGAACGACTGAACTCCCCCAGTGCTTCGCACATATACACTCGCTACGCTCGAATTGATAAGAACTTAAACACAACTCTGCGGACGCAGGTTTTCGGAACTTCGTAGCCGAAAACGAACTTAACAAGAATTAGGCGGTTCGGAACGACCGCTTCGCTATTTTGCCAAGCAAAATTCGTTCCTCTCCAAAATTTTTGCCAACTCTGAAAAATTCTCCATCTCTGCAACGTGTGGGATGCCTCACGTTGCGAGGGAAAATTTTGGAGGGAAAAAACTTCGGTTAATGGCATACGTTAAACGAAATATTTGAGTTGCCGAGATACCAGTAGTTGGTGACTATTTTCCGATATAAAACTCTACTTTTAAGGACTCTTCCCTATTAGAATGTCTATTAAGATAATAATGAGTTCTTGTTTCAGCTAGACCAATTAATCCGAACGCTGCACCGTCTTCAAGTTTTATTTCTTGATTAAACTCCAAATTCTCAATTATTTGATTATTTATCTTAAAAGACGCTGTTCTTTTTGCTAAATTGACATTTAAGAGTTCCACTAAATATTCATTATTCTCATCTATTGACCGTTTTTTGATGGAATATTTCCTAGCGAGCTGGTCTTCAGCCATCTTTATTATTATAAAATCATAATATTTGGAAAGATTACCCTCAATGCTTAAAAAATTAACTTTTTCTCCTTTTTCATTAAAATATGCTTGAGCCTTTTCAGTTTCGTATTGAGTAAAACAACCACAATCGTATGAATTGGCATTTTCATTGAATTGTGCATAAGAACTTCTGAAACCTAAACTTACACAATAGCTTCTACAACTTTCATCAATCTTATCAGAAGGCCACTTAATCCTATTTTCATAATCTGATTTAAGATTATAAATTACAATTGGAGATAACATCAGAATTATTGATATCGCAATAATCTTCGTGCTTGCTCTTTTATTCTTTAAAAAAACATAAATAGAATGCAAAGCAATACCTAATAAGATATATATTGAAATCATTAGAACATTATTTGCAAGATACATATCAGTCCAGCCGAAATAAGTCGCTATTTTTTCGGCAATTGTATTTGGGAAACCTATTGTGCCATCAATGATTAACTTAGCCCAATAATATCCACCACCAGATGTTAATGTGTCAATAGAGAAAAAATCTACAATCATAAACCTAAAAAATTGAGTTATATAATTTAACAAAAACCAAGCAAAACCTATTATTGGTCCTTTCCAATATGGTCTTATTTTTTTCAACCAAGATTTTGCAGTTTTTATTTTCCAAATAAGGAAACCTATAAACGCACCAATTGCCGAATAGATTAGAATTGTAAGGATTAGGGCAAGAGTTTCATTGATTTTGTATCCGTCTGCCAATCCAAACCAAATTCCATAGGTGGGCATAATTATGAAATAAAGGATAAGATTGAGTAATGGGATATTCATTGCGAATCTCCAAGAAAGAATAAAAAGAATAGCCGCAATAATTCCATAAACAAATCCTAAAATTGCACCTCTTTGCCAATAACTTCTTTTTTTCCAAAAAATTCTAATAAAATTTCGCAACATGTGGGTCATTTTATAGTATATCTACTTTAAGTATTTAAATAATACGAGATCGCCACCAACTACAACTCCGCTACGGCAACTCAAATACTCTGCTCACGAATTTCATTCGTTCGCTTGGGGACGCTGCGCTTTCGCTACGCTCACCCTCGTTTAACAAGAATTAGGCGGTTACGCCCTTGCAGGGCTTCACCCAAATTTTTGCCAGCTCTGAAAAATTCTCCATCTCTGAAGTTTGTGGGTTGCCTCAAACTTCGAGGGGAATTTTTCGAGGGCAAAAACTTCGCCTAATTCTATAAGTTAGTTTCAATATTTTGGTGGGCTTAAATGAAAACACTTTTCTGGATAACGACAAAGAGGCAAAAAATTAAATAATAAAAGTAAGAAATGTCTTAATCAGATTTATAAAAAATATAAGAAGATTATGGCTGAAATTCTAAAATACTTTTATGTAAATTTTCATAATTTATAAGGCTAGTTATATTGTTAATTCTCCTAGCTCTATTTATTGCTTGTCTCATTCCGTGGTCCGAAATAAATCCTCCAGTAATGTTTTGGAATATGTATCTGTTATTTGGATAATGCTCAAAGTATGCTTTAAACAATTTGTATAATGGCTCAGATAGTTCCATTAATTTGGAATTTACCAATATCTTTCTTTCTCTTAAGTTAACATTTTTTGTTTCAAAAGAGTATAATTCATCTTTTTTTAATTGATAAGTTCCTAAATAGTAAATTATTTTAAACCAAAATCTATGTTTTTGGTTAATAAATCCAGAGCAAAGTTTATTTAATTCACTTTCACTTAGGAGTCCAAACGGTTTTCTAATACTTCTTAATCTAGAATATTTCCTGCTTTGATAATTTCTTTTTGTTTTGATTTCTTGAATTCTTCTTAGATTGGGATTACCTAATCTTACAGCTTGAACTGTAAGACTTCTTTTTAACCCAGCTTCTCTGGCAGCCTCTCTAAAAGCGTGTTGAAGGGTACGATAATTTATTCCACCCTTCCTGCCCTGAAATAAGTTGTAGAATTTATCTCTGTTTTGACTATTGTTCACAAACTGTTCGCATTCTAAGGCAAGTTCTGGGGATATTGATACGCTATCTATCTCCTCATTTCCACGTCTAATTATGACCTCTTTATTCTTAAAATCAACATCTCTTATTTTCATATTTACAAATTGTCTAGTGGTCACACCAGTATTCCAAATAAATTTAATCCAGAACTTATGTTTACCATTTATCTCGGCCTTTAATAAAAGCTGGAAATCTTCCAAACTCAATGGTTTAGTTAAGCTTTTTATTGGATACTTACCGATATTTGCAATTTTCCTAATTTTTGAATATTCAAAATGCTTTTTTAAAATTGAATTGGTAAAGAAACATAATGCCGTGCTCATAAGCCATAGGGTATGTCCACCATAGTTATACTTTGCTTTCCTTAGATATTCAATTATATCATCTTCTGTTGTTTTTTCTGGATCTTTATTAAGATTCAACAAAAAATTGTTTATATGGTGCATATATGATTGCATTGTGCCAGAATTACCTTTTTGTCTGAGCCTAACGTGTGTTTCATTAATCAATTTATGTATTTTTTTCATTTTAATGGACGGTGCAATTTCCTTGTATCTTTTTACCAATAAAGATATAAAATTGCAAGCCATATTTAGAGCAAAGTTGGAATAACTTTCATTTATTGTCAGCACGTCAAGGCCTTGTCCATGAGAAATTCCTTCCCTGTTCCTCAGATTAGGCAATCCCTTTTCAAACAAGGTTCTTAGAGTGTGCGAAAAGTTGTCTAATGCTGGATGGATAATTTTGTGTTGATGAATTGTAAAGATTAACGTAGCTGTTTTATTATTCTTTGGATTAATATTTAATTTTTTTAATACAGATTTCATTGTGCTTTCAAAAGCCATATGTACTTTTAAAATGCAATCTCCATGTTTTCCTTTCTTGTAGTTTACTATTGCTTGTTCAAGTTCATTTTTTGCTCCATTAAAACCAACCTCATCTAATAGACTGATAGATTGTTTAATAATATCGCCTTCTAAATCTACTTCAGTTTGATTTATCATTTTACGAAATACAATAAGTAGAATGTAAATTAAGTGAAGCTTATAAATATTTCGAAGTCTAGTGCCTCTTTGTCGTATTACTTTTCCAACAGATATTAAGCCCACCAAAATACTTTTCGGAACGAAATCCATCAGAACTTCGTAACTGATGGAGAAACTAACAAGGGTTAAACGGAAAAATCGGTCGCTATGCTAATTTTCCAAGAAAATTCCCGATTTTTCCCAAATGCCAATCCATCTCTGAAAATTTTGTCAGGAGTGAAAACTGTGGGTTGCCTCATTTTTCCTCGACAAAATTTTCGAGGGATTGTCACTTCGTTTAACCCTATAAGTTATATTCAATTTTAGGGGGTAAAGTGGATAACTTTTTAGGAAATTATTTATATGCAAATAGCAATGAACGGAAAAGTAAAAGAAATTTACAAGAATTAATAAAAATAATGAAAAATCCAAATAAAGTTGAAAGAAAATTCTCTGTTCATATAAAAGAAATATTGCAGAATTATTATCTAACCATCATAGTGGTCATATTTTCATTGATATCTACTATGACAAACATCCTCTCATCCCATTATGATTATGGCTATTTAGGTTATCTGGGATTCTCTTTTTCTGAAAATATGGTTGAATTGGTAGATTGGCCTTTCGGTGTTAATATGTGGAGCGAGTTTTTTTCTTTAGCAATCCTAATCACCATAGCTTATTTAGGTGAATCAAAAATTCTCAAAAAATATTGGATAAGCAAGATTTTACGATGGTTTACAATATTTTATCTTGTGGTAACACCAATAACAGCTTATATTGCTATGAACATTAGAATTGGGTGATACACCTTTACCCCCTAAAACTTTTCGGAACGAAATTTGCCAGAACTATGTAACTGGCAAAGAATATAACAGCGATTAAGCGGTTCGCAGGGTCGCTTCGCTAAAATGCCAAGCATTTTCCCCTGCTCACCCAAATTGAATTTTGGAGGAAAAAATTGTGGGTTGCCTCAATTTTTTCAGCTCTCAAAATTCAACTTCGCTTAATCCCATACAACATTTTCCAAGATTTTTCGTCTCCACTTTAGTGCTTCGCAAAAATTATTTTATTCTGCCACCGTTTAAACTTCAGATAATTTATAGAAATGATTTTAAACCCATAGTGTAATTGTATGTTTTATGAGGTTATTACAATATCTTTGGAAGAGTTTGAAAATAATTTTCTTTAATTTCAAAATAATAGATGAAATAAAAGAAGATAAAAAAGCAACAAAATATGGACTGGCACTTCTTATATTCAACACAATAATATTTCGTATTGCTGACATAGTTGATAAAAAACTAAATTTTCTTCAATCATTAACTAGAGTAATTCTAGAAGATGTACTACTAACAATTTTATTTCTAATGGCAATACACTTGGTCGCAAGAATGTTAAAAAGTAAAGAAGAATTTATCAAATTTTTTAGAGTTTTTGCATCAACTAGTATATTTAGTCTTATTTTTCTGCTAAAGTACTTGCCTTATAATAATTTATTTAATAGTCAATTAATCCCAATTGTTGAGGGATTATATATATTTATTGTGTTTGTATGGGCAATTATAATAACATTCTTTCTAATAAAAAAACCTTATAAATTAAGTACGTCAAAGACACTACTTGGTATGTTGTTCTCATTAATACTACTAGCCATTATAAGTTTCATAATTATGATAATTGAAGTTCAATCTAGAGTATTTACTTTTAATGAGATATTTCCCACATTGAATGCCACTAACTATTCCCATTATTATAGTGACCAAGATTTAATTGTGAAACGGCTCTCATTTGGTTTTCTGAGTGGCAATAAATGTTTTAGCTCAAAAAATAATATATATTATCAAAATATTTCAACGCCTTGCGTGGTACCTCACGAAATCTCAGGCTTACAATTATCTAAAGATGATTGGATAATCTATAATATGGACTATAAAATGTTGAATTCCAACGGAGATATTGTCAAAGTTGAAAAAGAAATTTTTGGTTCTGATGGAGATAATGCTTTTCAAGATTCATTTGATGAATATAATGGATTCAATTATATCTCTATTGACAGCAAAGACCTTAGTCCTGACAATTACACTATTGAATTAACATTCTTTGATATGACGAGTAAAAAATTTGCTAAAATTAGTGCTAGTTTTGTGATATTGCCTAAAAGTGAATTTAAATAAAATTTAATCTATAAAATTGCGGCAGAATAATTTTTGGAGACGAAAAACCTCTCCTTCGCTACGCTCAGTCGACCACGTTGCACTCTCGCTTCGCTCGGGTCGGAAAACAGCGATTAAGCGGAAAATTTCGTTGCACTCATTTTCCCAAATGCCAATCCATCTCTGAAAATTTTGTCAGGAGTGAAAAATGTGGGTTGCCTCATTTTTCCTCGACAAAATTTTCGAGGGATTGCCACTTCGTTTAACCCTATAAGTTAAGTTCAATAATTTTTAGTGGCTAAACGACTGATAGGGGGGCATTTCGTTTTCGTCGTTTTGTTAGTTAGGGGGGGTTCCGTTGTTTTTAGAAGTAAAAAACAGAAAAGTTTATAAATAAGTATATCTTACTATAAGAAAATAAGAATATTGGAGGTCAAAATGCCAGCAGAAACCATTAAAATGTCCTCAAGGGGACAAATCGTTATACCTCAAGATATAAGGGAAGAATTAAAAGCTAGTGAGGGAACTATTTTTTCCGTTGTTTCCTCTAAAGATGCAATCATATTGAAAAAGATATCAGTTCCATCAAAAGAAGATTTAATTAAGGAAATAGGAGCAATTGCATTAGAGGGCAGAAAAAGGGCAGAAAAACTAGGCATCAAAGAAAGCGATGTGCCTGAAATGGTTCAAAGAGTTAGGAAATCAAGAAAATAAAATGAAAGTTACAGTAGATACTAATTTTCTTATTTCATCCACTCAATGGGATTACAGCGTTGCACATAAATTATTGAAGAAGCTTATTCTTTCAGATGCTGAAATATTTACTACACAAAATATTCTTGACGAAACTGGTGAAGTGCTTGAAAGAGATTTTGAATACAGCAAAGATGAAGCTAAAAATATAATTGGAAAAATATTGCTTTTTGCAAAGCTTATAGAACCGAAACAAAAAGTAGACATAGTGAAAGATGATCCTGATGACAATAAAGTTATAGAATGTGCTATCGAATCTTCTTCTGATTATATCCTAACTTATGATAGGCATTTATTGAAATTGAAAGAATATAAAGGAATTAAAATATTGAAGCCTGAAGAGATTTTGAAGATGTTCTGAACTAATCTTATGAAATTAGCTCCATTTTAACATCTCTCTTTCAAATGCTTCTGCTTGTTTTTTGTCAAACTCATCAGGGTCTCCAAGACATCTTGTTTCCACAAAGTTTTTATTTTCATCATATATGTTCCATATTACATATTTGTATGTTTTCCCAATATTCCCTCCTTCTGAAATTGTAGTTTTTTCAACATAGGCATTAACACTACCTATTCCAAAAAAACTAGTGTATCCTCCGCAATAATACTTATTTAGGTTCTCACCTTCTCTAGTTCCTTTCCTACAAGTTGCATCACCTTTAATAGCCCAGCCATCATAGGTTTTACCCCTTATAGTTAATCCACTCCAAGAATTATCTTCCATAGGAACATTGATTTGTGGACAAGTATTCAAATTTTTAGACAATCCTTTCAAATTAAATCCAGAAAGATTAATTTTAGCATTAATGGGATTAAATTTTTGGAACTCTGTTTTTTCATAAGACTCTACTATCGAATTTACAACTTTATCTTGATTTTTGAAAGCAAAAAAAAAGTAAAAGAACGACAGATATAGCTATTATTGCCTTTGTTCCATGATTTAATCCGCGAAAAGCATATTTTAGGTTTATAGTCAAATGCCAAGCATTTTCCCCTGCTCTCCCAAATGCCTCGCCATCTCTCAAAAACTTCGTGAAATTCTATAAGTTAAATACAATAAAATTTCCATTTTCCAGAACTTGCAGGGCTAAATATGTTCTGCAATCATCCTATATCCATTACAGGAACTTCTCTGCACTGTAATGCAATCGTGCACTTCACAAAGCAATGTTCAGAATTGCCGCTGTCCCCGCACTCGCCGTCACAATCAGTTACCTGCCCTTTAGTACATTCAGGCCAGGAGCGCGTGTCAATTACCTTGATACTAGCATCTGCCACAACGCCTTCACCAAACACCCTTAATGCATTTTTGTATCCAACCGCTTCCTGATGCTCCTGAGCAAATCCAGCTATAACAAATCTTGAGGCTTTGACTGCCCTGTCAAATACTTTAGGATCAAAAGCGTATTCAGGGCCTATCTCAGTGCCCCACATAACTTTGTCCGGAACAGCATCAACAAGCGGCTTATACGCACTGATGGCACTGCTGATTATTGATTTCTCCTTGCTGTCATATGCAGAAACAAATTTACTAATAGATGACTGCTTGTCTCTGCTGCCATAGTCATAAATAATGTCCATATTATTGACATGAATAATATGGGCAGCATCCATGCTGAAATATAGGTTGTCATGCTCTTTTAATATTTTAATAAGCTTATCCGTGCTCTTGGCTAAGTCTTCTCTGAACATATGCACTAAAAAAATCGTATCAGGATACGCCTCAATAATCTTTTCCACATCATCAATTTTTGTGGCAACAGGGTGAAACATGAAATTGATGTCATTTTGCTGCGCAATGCCAATCAGCTGCAAAACTTTCGGGTCGTTATGCCTTGCCTGCCATTCCTGCGTCTCAACCTCGCCAAATCCCCTGATAAAATCTTCTCCTGCTATTTTTTGAGACGCTGCCAATGTTTTTGTGTACCATCCTGTTAGCGTTTCTCCGAGATATTGCTCTACGTCTTCCCCCCCGATTCCTGGGTTAAAAAAAGGGATTATTCTTTTAGAATGTTTTTGCGCAGCATCAATCACTTCCCCCAATCCTTGGTCGCTGATGAGGGTATCTGCCGTAGGCTCGCCAGAGATACCAAACATGCCTATGAAAAAATTTATGCCGTTCCTGTCAAGATTTTCAAAGTAGGAATCCATTGATGCTGATCCTACCTGTTCAGACGTACCGTATAATGGCCCGTTATAAGCTCCATCATAAGTAAGAACAGGGTCAAATATTTGGAATTCTTCTTTTTTTTCGACAACGGGCTCTTCTTTCATTATTGGCTCTTCTTTGATTTCTTCGGCTGATTGCGGCTCCTGCATGGAGTCTGGCTCTGCTGCTTCTTGTTGTACATCTTCAGCAGTTTCAGGTTCTGCCGTTTGTTGCTCAGCTTCAGAAACCGGTGTAGCGCAGCCATAACTAAACATCATGAGCACTATCAGAAATATCATCACCTGTTTTTTCATTATCATGCTAACCCCATTAGGTTATATTTAAATTTTTTTAAGATATAATACGCACACCATTAAATTCCAGAATATTCTTTAAAAACCTTTATAAACCTCAATCCCAATTCTATAATCATGGTCAAGCAAATTTTCGTTAATCTGCCGGTTAAAGACCTCAATAAAACAATAGAGTTCTTTGCCAAACTCGGCTTCAAGTTCAACCCAAAGTTTACTGACAAGAATGCGACATGCATGATTGTCGGAGAAAACATATTCGCAATGCTGCTGGTTGAGAAGCTCTTTAAAACATTCATAAAAAAAGAAATTGCAGATGCGCACAAAACAACTGAAAGCATTATCGGAATAACTGCAGAAAGCAGAAATGAAGTGGATAATCTCCTAAAAAAAGCCATGTCGGCAGGGGCAAAACCTGCCAATAATCCGTATGATCACGGATGGGTGTATGGAGCAAGCTTTCATGACCTAGATGGGCATATCTGGGAAGTTTTTTACATGGATGAAAGCAAGATGCCGGAAGAGATGAAAAGTAAAGACAATAAAAATGAACAAGAAGAATTCAATAACGCTTAAATCTCAACACATCAGTGTTTCGATAAATCGCTCAGCTGATGAGGTCTACGAATTTGCCTCAAATCCTGAAAATCTTCCAAAATGGGCTGCAGGACTTAGCGGTTCCATAAAGAATATCAAAGGAGAATGGATTGCTGACTCGCCTATGGGAAAAATTAAAATTGAATTTGCTGAAAAAAACAAATTCGGCATCCTTGATCATGATGTAACTTTGCCAAGCGGCAAGAAAGTCTATAATCCCATGCGAATATTTCCCAACAACGATGGCAGCGAATTAGTCTTCACTTTATACCAACGACCAGGTATGTCAGAAAAAATGTTTGTAGAGGATACAAAGTTAGTAAAAAAAGACATGGAAAAATTAAAGAGGTTGCTTGAAAAATAGACAGGCTCTTCCAATGGGTCAGCCCCAACATTTATATAGACTATAATTTTACACATATTCGTAGGCAGAACATCATGGCTTATTTTGAAACAAAATATGGAGATTATCTGTATGTGGTTTTTCGCATAGGCGTTGGCGCATTATTTCTCATGTTGGGTGTGCAGAAATTGTTTGGGTTGTGGGGCATGCCCGGCGGTCCTGCTGCTTTCGGGACTTTGATTTGGTATGCCGGCGTTTTTGAGCTAATGATTGGCCTTTCTATGCTAACAGGAGTGTTGGTAAGACTTGCATCAGCATTTGGAGTTATAATGATGATTGTTGCTTACTACTTGGGACATGTTAAGGTAGGTGGCTGGAATCCGCTTGTTAACTTTGGAATGCCTGCACTCCTGTTCATGCTTGCATTCCTGGTAACATTAGCTTATGGCGCGGGAAAAGCCAGCTTGGAGCAAGCAGTCTTTAAGAAAGAATTCTTCTGAGTTTCTTTTTTGTTTTAATTTTTCATTCAATTTTTCTAATCTTTATCCTCGCCATCACCTGCTCGTGCATCCGCCTAACGAACTCGGCCCTGTCCTCAATCTTCATCAAGTCGGTGAATCCCTGCAAAAACAGGTTGAATGCAAACGGAGACGGAAGATTTGTATTGATTTCCTTCACCAGGATATTTTTCTGCTCAATCCCCTCAATCACCTTGGAGGCGCTTCCTATGTCCATCAGGTCCTCCAAAACCTCCCTTCTTGCCTCCTTAAGAATGCAGAAGTCAGTGCTTATTCTTCTCACGGCATTAAGCAGGATCATTGACGAAACCTGCTGCCTTCCAACCCTCTTCTGGTGCCCCATGTAGCTCCTCAGAATCATCATTGCCCTTGTCGCACAATGCCTGAACCTTCTTTTAAGGACTTCCGTGTGCTCTATGGCCATTTCCATTATTTTCCTCATTTCCTTTGATTTTACAAGGTTGAATGCCTGCATTATGTTGATGCTTTTCTCAGATGCAACATAAAACCCGTTGTCATTGATGCCTATCTCAACATCGCGGTGCTGGGTTCTTCCAATGGCAAATGCAACAGCCCTTGACAGGCAGTCATTGACCCTTCTTCCGTACAAAGTGTGGAATATTGCATACTTCCTTTTTGACTTCGGGTCAGCGTAGTGCTCGACTATGATTCTTGAATGGGACGGAATCTCTGCATAGTTGAACTGCTCGTAAAAATAGCTGTAGACCGACTCCGCAGAGTTTTTATCGGCGTACAGATAATTATTTATAAATTCCATAATCTCCTTTTTTGGTTTGTTGGAGCAAAACAATTCATTCATCAGCTTCCTGAATCTTCCGATGTCCAATGCCAAGTCAAAGCTCAGCGGCAGCATCTCGGAAAACCATGAGGGTATTGTCGGCGGCCTGTAAACAGACGCATTGACATAAGCAACCATTCCTTTTGCGTGCAAAAACTCGTATCTCTCGCCTCCAAGCACAAAAACATCCCCTCTTTTCAGCCTTTCAAGGAATGCCTCGTCAATGTGCCCTATTGCCTGCTCCCCGACTTTTACTGTTATGAAGGACTCCTCGGGAATCGTGCCGATGTTAGTCATGTAAATGACCCTTGACATCTTGCCCTTTTTCCCGATCTCCTGGGTTTCCTCGTCGTACCATATCTTTGCATAGATGTGCCTGTCCTCGAGCGAGATGTATTTTCCGGCAAGGTATTCAACAACCTCGATGAATTCTTTCCACCCAATCTCGCTGTAGCAATAGCTTTGCTTTATTAAGTTGAACAAGTCCTTTGCTTTCCATCTTTGCTCAAGAGACATTCCATGTATCTGCTGCGCCAAAACATCGAGGCAGTTTCTCGGGATGTGGATTTTGTCAATCTTTTTTTCAATTGCTGATTTCAGCAAAACAGCGCACTCAACCAAGTCGTCCCTGTCAAGCACTATGATTCTTGCCTTGACCGTGTCATGAAGTTTGTGCCCTGAGCGCCCTGCCCTCTGCAAGAACCTTGCAACTGACTTTGGCGAGCCTAAACAAATTACTAAATCAATATACCCTATGTCTATTCCCAGTTCCAATGACGTGCTCGAGACTATGACTTTTAACTCCCCTTTTCTCAGCCTGTTTTCAATATTGTGCCTCAGAGTTTTTGACAACGAGCCGTGATGAGCGCCAATATTTTCAGTGTATTTTTTCGGGAATTTTTCCTTTAAGTGATGCACAACCCTTTCTGTCGCGCTTCTCGTGTTCGTGAAAATCAGTGTTGTCTTGTGGCTTTGTATCAGGTCATCTATTAAAGTGTACATTGAGCTGTGCATGAGAGCATGCTCCATGCCAACTAGGTCCGGAACAGGGCTTAAAACCTTCAAGTCCATGTTTTTTAGAAACTGCACATCTACAATCTTGCAGTTTCTCAGCTTGTCATTTTCGTAGCCAACAAGAAATTTTGCAATGCCCTCCAGCGGCGCGATTGTCGCGCTTAGCCCGACTCTCGTCATTGCAGGCGAAATCCTCTGCAGCCTTTCCATCGACAATGACAGGTGCACGCCTCTCTTGTTTTCCGCCAGCGCATGCACCTCGTCAACAATGAGCCACTCGACATTTTGCAGTAACCCGCTGAATTTAATGGACGAGAGCATTATCGCAAGGCTTTCCGGAGTTGTGATCAGGATGTGAGGGGGGTGCTTGAGCATTTTTGCCTTTTCAGAAGCTGATGTGTCGCCTGTCCTTACTGCAACCCTCACTCCGAGCTTTTTTCCCGCAATCTTTTCCATTTCCTTCAGCGGCTCAACCAGATTGAACTGGATGTCGTTGCTCAATGCCTTTAACGGGGAAACATAAACGCAATAAACACGATTTTCCAGAATATTTTTTTCACTTGAATCAATCAGTTCATTTAAAATCGACAGAAATGCAGTCAGTGTTTTTGTTGCGCCTGTAGGGGCGCTCACAAGAATATTGCTTCTTGAGTGGATTTCCATCACGCCAAACAGCTGCGGCAAAGAGAATTCCCTGAATCTTGTGAAGAACCATTTGTCTATGAGGGGGTTCAAAATATGCTTGATCTGCTCGGGCTTGTACGGCTTTTCTAGGTATTCTATCATTTTTAAACAATTTAAATAATGTTTTTATAACATCTTTTAATGATATTTTTCTATATGGAAAATAAATGTGTATGACTTAATTGTTATTAAATGATAACGTGAGGAAATTTATAAAGATTTTGACAATTCGAAACAACAACCTTTTTAAAGAAGCTGATTATCCCGATATCCGTGCTAACACAAGTTAGCCAATCTAGCACCGCAAGGTGTGAAAGAAAAAACTGTTCAATTTTAAATTCAAAAATCACGAGAGCGACTTTTTGCTGCAAAAGTGATTAAAGTAATCCGCTTGTGATTTAAAATTTGGATTTGTCAAAAACCACCAGTCAAAGACTGGTGGCATGTTGCTTATCGCAAATGTGATTCGTGGTTTTTGAGCATGCTCGAAAATATACCATATGTGATAGCAACATTGGACTTACGTCCATCAGTCATAGACTGATGGTATATTTTCGACATATAAACTATCAAACAATAAAAATGCCTACAATGTATGATGTGGATGCGCAGGAATTGGTTGAAAAGGCAGCTGAAGAGCTGAAGAAAATTCCCGAAATAAAGCCTCCGGAATGGGCAACATTTGTCAAGACTGGCGTGCACAAGGAGCTGCCGCCTGTAAAAAATGACTGGTGGTATGTAAGGGCAGCTTCTGTTCTGAGAACCGTTTACCGCTTAGGCCCTGTCGGAGTATCAAAGTTAAGGACAAAGTACGGCGGCAGGATGAACAGGGGAGTCAAGAAAGCCCATTTTTTCAAGGGCTCGGGAAACATTTTGAGAAAGGCGCTGCAGCAGCTTGAAAAGGCTGGCTTTGTAAAGTTTGCTGAAAAAGGCGTCCACAAAGGCAGGGTGGTAACACCAAAAGGCAAGTCGTTTCTTGACAGGATAGCATCCCAGATTAATGGCTCAAAGCCAAAGCACGAAATCCAAGTCAGGGAAACTCATAAAGAAGTGGTTGAGGTAAAGGAAGAGCCAAAAGCTGTAAAGAAAGCAGAGGCGCACGAATCGATCCCGGCTCAGGCTTCAGCGGAAATTAAAAAAGAATAGCCAAATGTCCACTCTCGAAGAAATCCGGAAAAAGAAGCTTGAAGAATTGACTAGGCTCCAGCAGGAAAAACTGCAGCAGCAGGCTCAGGAGCAGTCCCAGCTGCAGCAGCAAATAGGGCAGATTGAAAGTACCGTAAGGCAGTTTTTCACAAAAGAGGCGCTGGCAAGATACGGAAATCTGAAGGCAGCTCATCAGGAAAAAGCTTTGCAGCTGCTTTTGGTATTATTCCAGGCAATACAAAAAGGGCAGGTTCAGGGCAAAATTGAGGATTCGCTGCTTAAAAAAATATTGGAGCAATTAACACCAAAAAAGAAGGAAATTAAGATAAAAAGGGTTTAAAAAATAACAAAATGGCGCGTTACAAGCATCCAAGCAGGAAAAAAAGGCTGGCAAGGCTGAGGAAGCAGACAAGATGGGCCCCGTTCTGGACAGTGCCTAAGATATACGGCAAGACCAGGAGAATCCATCCGGGCAGGCACACGAAGCTGAAGAGAAGCTGGCGAAGGACAAAGACAAAGGCATAAGATAAAATGGCAAAAAAAGAAGAAGCTTCAAAAATAATATTGGAAAGGACTTACAATATTCCGCTTAGAAGGGAGACTTTGAAGGCGCCTTCTTACAGGAAGGCTAAAAAGGCAATCACTGCCATAAGGGAATTCATAGGCAGGCACATGAAGTCAGGCAATGTTGCTGTCGGGAAATACCTGAATCTCAAAGTGTGGGAGCACGGCATCAAAAACCCGCCGCATCATGTCAAAGTGACTGCATCAAAGGATGACAAGGGCAAGGTTTTTGTCGAGCTTGCCGATGCCCCGAAAGAGGCAAAGGCTGATGAGAAGAAAAAACCAGAGCCAAAAACTGAGAAGCCTGAAGAAAAGATTGAAGGGGCAAAGGAAGAAAAGGCAGAGGAAGCAAAGAAGATTGAGAAAGAGGAGATAAGGGAGCTGCAGAAGGAGCATCCGAAGCACCATGCTCCCAGAATGCCTGCAATGCCTAAGCAGCAGGAAGCGCATCCGACTGCGCCGAAGAGCGTTTGAGTGGGTAAATTTATTAAGTGATTCCGAGTTCTTTTTGGTATGAACAGCTTATTGCCATTTGAAAGAACAGAAAGAAAAATCCTTGTGAGAAAAGAAGCAGAGACTGATGAAAAATACGGCTGTAATCCAAACGACAGAAAAACAGATGAAATAATAAATTATGGTATAGTTAATATAGACAAACCCAAAGGCCCGACTTCCCATCAAGTATCTGATTATGTTCAAAAGATTCTGCACATAAATAAAAGCGGGCATTCAGGGACGTTAGACCCGGCAGTCACAGGCGTACTTCCGGTAGCCTTGGGCAGAGCCACAAAGATTGTGCAGGCATTGCTCACAGCAGGCAAGGAATACGTTGCAATAATGCACCTGCATAAAGAAGTTGATGAAAACATATTAAGGGAAACGATACAAAAAAATTTTCTTGGAAAAATACAGCAATTGCCTCCGATAAAAAGCTCTGTCAAGAGGCAGCTTAGGACGAGAAGCATTTATTATTTTGATATTCTTGAAATTGACGGAAAGGATGTTTTGTTTAAAGCCGGCACTGAAGCGGGCACTTACATAAGAAAATTAATCCATGACATCGGGCAAAAATTAAAAACAGGAGCGCATATGGCTGAGCTTAGAAGGACAAAAGTGGCTTCTTTTGACGAATCCACATTATTCACTTTGCACGAATTAACAGACGCCTATTATTTCTGGAAAGAGGAAGGCAATGAAAAGTTCATAAGAAAAGTAATCCAGCCTGTTGAAAATGGGGCGAAGCACCTGCCTAAAATCTGGGTTTTTGACACAACTGTTGAAAGCTTGTGCCATGGAGTTGACTTGAAAGTGCCCGGGATAAGCAAATTGAATGATAAAATTGAAAGCGGAGGCATTGCTGCAATCATGACTTTAAAAGATGAACTGGTTGCTTTGGGAATTGCAAAAATGGATTCAAAAGAGATGATGGGCGAGAAAGGAATTGCTGTGCAGACTGAGAAAGTGTTTATGGTGCCCGGGGTTTATAAGATTCAATAAACTGAATAGCAATCGTTAAATTTAAATATTTGGTTGCACTATCCACAGACCATGAAATCGTCCCTTGAGTGCCCATTGTGCGGAGCAGAGATTGGAAATAGTGAGGATTATTGCTCAGAGTGCGGCGAAACGCTAAAAAAGAGTGACAAAAAATAAATTAGCTAGTTCTTTTTGGGATTAAAATGGCAGAAGATAATGTAAGAAAAAGTTTGAGGTATTCTCTGTATGACGGCGCTTCTTTCGCAGTCATGGAAGGCGCAACAGCCTCTTTCCTAACACCTTTTGCAGTTGCATTGAATGCCTCTGTAAGTTTGATTGCAGCATTAACCTATGTGCCGCAGCTTTTGGGGGCTTTCATACAATTGTTTGCAGCAAAGATAGTAGAGTTATTGAAAGACAGGAGAAAAATACTGGTTATAAGCTCTTTCCTGCATGCAATCTTGTGGATTCCTTTGCTGTTCATACCTTACGCAACTCCAAGCCAGAAATACCTGCTTGTGGTTTATATTGCATTGCAGACAATGCTTGTCCAGCTGATGCAGCCCATAGGAAATTCCCTGCTTGGCGACATTGTGCCCAAGTATGAAAGGGGCAGGTTTTTCGGCTTGCGCAACAAGGTTGTGGGCGCAATGTCATTTGCCTCTGCATTAATTGCCGGCTTGATGCTGAATTACCTCTCGCCGAAGAACCCTTTTCTTGGCTTCGCAATCCTTTTTTCAGTTGCGTTCATAGGCAGGGCGCTTTCAGGGGTTTTCAAGGCTATGATGATAAATCCCGAGCCTGACTTGGCTCACGAGGTAAAATTCTCCATCGTTGACTTTGTCAAAAGGATGGAAAAGACGAATTACGGGCATTTTGTTGTTTATGTCGCTTTGTTTAAGTTCGCAACAAGCATAGCGTCGCCTTTCTTTGCTGTCTATATGCTCAAGGACCTGGGATTTACTTATATGCAGTTTACTGCAATGGTTGCCGCAGAGCTTGTTGCCAGCTTCATAGCAATGGGCGTCTGGGGCAGGATAATTGACTCAAGGGGCACGAAATTTGTCCTGTACATTGGAGGGATGCTTGCAGCTCTTGTGCCATTGATGTGGCTTTTCTCGCATAACTTTTATTACCTTATTGCTGTCGAGATGTTCTCAGGCATTTCATGGGCTGCATTCAACCTGAGCGCTTCAAACTTCATGTTTGATGCTGTGCAGCCGGAAAATCGTGTTAGGTGCATTGCCTACTACAAGTTTTTTGAGGGAATTTCCATATTTGCAGGCGCCTTGCTTGGGGGGTTTTTGATAAATATGATTCCTGCATGGATATTCATCTCAAGCATTCCGTTTGTGTTCCTGATTTCAGGAATCTTGAGGCTGGCTGCCTCGTTGATTTTGCTGCCAACGCTGAAAGAGGCAAGGCTCATAGAGCTTGGCATCGGGCACACTTTTTTCAAGCGCTATCTCACAATACGCCCAAGTGAGGGGCTTGTTTTTGAAGTTATTGGAAAATACCACAAGCCGACTGAAGAAAAGCATTTTGAGAAAAAGCTGTCCAAAGCCGAGCAAAAGCCAACTCCAAAGAGAGACGAGAGAGCCTATACAAAAAAACTGATGAAGTTCATCGGCAAGGATATTTCCGCAAAAAAAGAGCAGCATGACATCGGCAATATGCATGATATCGAGCACATTGCTGAGGAGATTGAGAAGGGGAAGAGGAAATAGTATCGTGATTATCTTTTGTAATTTGGATTCTTAATTGGAAGCCTGTAACGAAAAAGGAAAGACCTGAAATCACTTGCTCCCAGAATTTCAAAAATTGCTTCCACTATCGGGGCCTTTTTGTTGTAGGGAATAACTGCAGGATACTCTAAGATATCATACTCCCTTCTCTCTTTCCCCTCAATAATAGGCTTCAAAATTCTTTTTGAGCGGTCCGTGCCATCATCTTTTAGAATTACAGCTTGGTCCGGATTAACCTGTACAATTTTGACGCCCATATATTTCAATTCAAGATATCTCGCATCAAATGAAATTTCTCCTGCCCTGTCCAGCACTTTATCAAGAGTTTGAGCCTGCATCCACATAAAAAATGTCATTCATTTTTTAAATATTTCTCTTCAAAAAACCGCAACCTATTTATATTCCTTAATCAAGGAAGCAAATTAGATGCAAAATGGTGTTAACCTCTTTATACACATGCACAAGGTGCAGGAAAGACTTCAATTTTGACAACATCAAGTACGACTCAGACAACAAGCTAATATGCGTCGAGTGCCTTGAGAAGCAGCAGAAGATTGAGAAGAAGGAAAAGTTAAGCCTGGAAAAGGCAGATGAAGGCGAGGCTGTCAATTTCATATGCGTTTCGTGCAGGTTCAAGTTCTCAGTCAAGAAGGGCTCTCCAAAGGATATAAAATGCCCCTACTGCGGCAAAACTCGGGTTATGCTGGTTAAGAAGTACAAGGACGAGAATGACCTGATAAAGGACGCTTCTGACCCAAGGTTTGATTATTGAGAAAGATATTTATATAAGTGTGGCTATTGACTGTCTATGGCACAAAACCAGACATTTATAGAACATATACACAATGATTTAGAAGAAATTAGACGTGACGTTGAT
>Ga0209542_10005920_pt1 | contig 24070 bp, 22 predicted proteins | sample RifCSPhighO2_01_FD_184028 | JGI IMG/M metagenome (GOLD analysis project Ga0209542, IMG submission 184028) | Soil microbial communities from Rifle, Colorado - Rifle CSP2_plank highO2_0.1 (SPAdes) (version 2) | ecosystem: Environmental > Terrestrial > Deep subsurface > Rock core/Sediment ...
ATGTCCAATTGAGTAAATTCCGGCTGCCTATCGCCCCTTGGATCTTCATCTCTTAAACACTTTGCAATTTGGAAATATTTTTCAAGACCAGCAACCATCAGCAACTGCTTATATTGCTGTGGCGACTGCGGAAGAGCATAAAATTTTCCCGGCTCTTGGCGCGAAGGTACAATATAATCTCGTGCCCCTTCGGGCGTAGACTTTGTTAAAATAGGCGTCTCAATTTCCGTGAAGCTTTCCTGGTCCAAAAAGTCTCTGATAAATTTTATAACCTTATGTCGCATAATAAGGTTATTCCTCAGCCGTTCACGCCGTAAATCAAGATATCGATACTTCATTCTGGTTTCTTCTCCAATATCATAACCGTCTCCTTCAATCGATAACGGTAAGGTTTCCGACGAAGATAAAACCTTTAATTCCTCGACTGAAAGTTCAACCAATCCGGTTTCGATTTTGTCATTAACCATTTTTTCCGGCCTTTTGACAATTTGCCCAGTAATTTCAACAACCCACTCCGGCCTTAGCGTTTCTGCCAATTCGTAAGTCTCCTTGCTTGAAGGCACAAAAACAACCTGCATAACCCCACTAATATCGCGCAAATCTATAAATAAAATTTTTCCGTGAGCGCGCCTCACATCAACCCATCCACATATAGTTACTTTCTCTCCAACGTGCTTCGCAGCATCCCTTACTAAAAATCTCATATATTGATTAAATTTTCACCCAGTCAAATAATTTTTAGCCCGCTAAAAATTAAAATCTTCACCCGATTAAATACTGCTACGCGGTAATTTCGCAAAGCGAAATTATTTAATCGGATAGGAGATTTTATTTGCCCAGGGTAAATGTTGAAATAATTTCCTTTAACAGTATCGGCTGAGCCGCATTTATTTTTACACAATTATTATAATTATCCTCCTGCTCTATATTGCCCGGTTCCAACGGAAGATAAAAATCACAATTTTCAGTGGTTACGGCCATATAGACGACGAGGCATTTTTCATTTTTAACCGTGGTATAGTAATAATAATTAAACGCCCGTCCGGTTGCTGCGTCTCCTGTGGCGCGCAAACAATATTGGGTGTTATTAATAACTTGCTCTTGGCTATCGACGTCCCAATATCCCGGTTGCGACAGATTACTTTTGATTACACTAATATCTGCTCCCGATAGGGCCATCTCCGCGACTACGATACTATCTATATTCGGACACTGACTCGGAAAAACTTTGTAGTTACAATCGCCTATCAATAGTTTTGGCTGTTGCTCGGGGTCAAAAAAATCCTCGGGATAACTTAACTCAAAATTATATTCGTTATTTTTGTATACCTTCCATTTGACCGTTTTAGTAGGACATAAAGCGAATTCACAATCAGGACCGATCCGTCCAACTGCAGACCCGTCAGGACAAATTTTTGCCTCCTCCGTACAGGCTATATTTTCTTGTCCGTTATTTTTTCCGTTCAAAAAATACATGTTATAAGCAAGATATCCTATTGCGATTAAGATCAGAATCAGTATTAAAAATATTATTACGGGTTTTATGTTCATACTATTTAATAGATATCTTTACAAACCTCCTGTTGCCCACTTTTATAATTATCCCATCGGACAAAATAATTTCTTTTTTCCAGTCGGCAACTCTTTCTTTTTTATCGCCGTATATAATTTCAACTCCCCCGCCTTCAACCAATCTTTTTGCTTCATTTTTTGAGGTTGTAAGTGGTGTCGCCTGCCTGCCGGCAGGCAGGCACAATAAATCAACGATATTATAACTCCCCCTCGAGATTTCCAATACAGGTATATCTGTTGGTAATTCTTTATTTTTAAAAACTTTATTAAATTCCTCTTCAGCTTTTTGGGCCTCTTTTTCTCCGTGATATATTTTTACAATCTCTTTTGCCAGCCGAGCCTTTTGGTCGCGCGGATTGGCTGATGATTTTTTAATTTCTGCAATTTCACTCTCCGAAAGTTTTGTAGTTAGTTCAAAATATTCGTCAATTAACTCATCTTTCATAGACATTACCTTTCCATACATATCAGCAGGTTCGTCTAAAATTGTGATAATGTTCCCCCAGCTAGTAGACATTTTTCTTCCGTCCAAACCATTGAGCATCTTAGATGTCATTACATCTTGCTGCCCTTGTTTAAAATGCTTTTGAATCTCTCTCCCTGCCTGCAAATTAAACAACTGATCTGAACCTCCAATTTCTACGTCTGATTTTATCATCACAGAATCATATCCTTGAAACAATGGGTAATCAAGCTCGTGTAAGCCAATCGGCTTGCCCTCATCCCATCTTTCTTTAAAATTTCTTCTTTGAATCGTTTGCTGAGCCGTAAAAATCATTTGCAGATTTACAAAATCCTTTATTTTCATTTTCTTAAACCATTCGCTATTATATCGCACTTCAACTTTTTTTAAATCTAAAATTTTACCAATCTGGCTTAAATAACTTTTGAGGTTGTCATTTATTTCCTTCTCGCTCAAAACCCTTCTCATTGCCTGCTTATCGGAGGCGTCGCCTATCTGCGCGGTAAAATCGCCTATAATCAAAACAATTTTATGGCCCAATTCCTGAAAACTCTTTAATTTCCAAAACTGAAAAGCTCTGCCTATATGTATTTTGGGACCCGTCGGGTCTATGCCAAATTTTATTCTTAATTGCCTTCCGGACTGCAATTTTTTAAGCAAGTTTTCTTTTTCGAAAATTTCTTCGACTCCGCGGGTTAAAATTTCGTTTATTTTTTCTTTATCTGTATTTATCATATTTTTTTATTATACCAGTTTAAAATTTGTCTGCCAATTTGTAAATGTCTCCTGCTCCCATAATTACAAGAACGTCCACTAACTTTATATTTTCTTTTACGAAAACTTCTATTTCATCAATTGGAAGGTAGGAAACATTTTTCTTATTAACTTCTTCTGCCAGTTTTTTAGAGCTTACTTCTTTTATTTTTGCTCCGATTCCATCGTGAGTCCTCGACGAAGTCGGGATTTCTCTGCCGGCAACGTCATAAATATCCGTCAGGATAATTTTATCTATTGGAACTTCCCTGAAGGTCTTTATAAAATCATTAAACAAATAGAACGTTCTTTGATGCTGATGGGGCTGGAAAACACACCAAATTTGTTTTTTGGGATATTTTTCTCTTGTTGCGATTAGCGTCGCTAAAATTTCATTCGGGTGATGCGCATAGTCGCTTATTAATGTAAAATTCTTTGTTTCCTTTAAGATCTCGAATCTTCTCCATGTTCCGTTAAATTTAGATAACGCGCTAAACGTATCCTTATCCGGAATTGCTAGAATCCGCGCCACTTCCAGTGCGGCAAGCGCGTTGGAAACGTTGTGGGCCCCCGGAATTTTTAAATTGCTTTTTATTTTTTTTGCTTCGGCTTGCTTTAACGAATAATCTTTTATCTGAAATTTATGATCTATAATTACCGGCGCGTTTATGTCATCGGCATTGCGGATAAAAAAACCGGGGTACCCGGATTCCCCGGGTCGTGGAAGCTTTAATATAAATTTTTCGAATGCTTTTTTAACGTTTGCAAATGTCTTAAAAAAGTCTAGATGTTCCTTATCAATATTTGTTACAACGGCAATCTGCGGACTGTAATAGAGAAATGAAGAATCATATTCGCACGCTTCGATAACCAACAATCTGCTCTTCCCTGCTCTAAAATTTGAATCTCCGAATTCTTTCAACTTTGTTCCCACAATAACGGTTGGATCTAAGCCGGCCTCAATTAAAATTAGAGCGATCATTGACGTTGTTGTGCTTTTACCATGAGCGCCCGCTACCGCAATTGTGTAATAGTCTCTTGTTAGGCCACCAAGAGCCTCGGGATAACTCTGGGTTTTTATTTTATGTTTTATTGCCTGGGCTAATTCTTTATTTCCTTTTTTAACAGCAGGACTGTAAACAACTAAATCTAAATCTTTTTCTACGTTCTTGGCAAAATTTCCGATAATTATCTTTACGCCCTTTTCTTTTAAGAAATCTGTAATTTCAGAGGGTGCCAAATCAGACCCCGAAACTTCGTGTCCTTTTGACAAATAATATTGCGCCAGCGCGCTTACCCCTATTCCTCCGATTCCGATTAAATGTATTTTCATATTATTATTATTTTTTTAACCTGTGGATAACTCTTGATTGGCACAAATTTTCATGCTATATTGAAAGTGGCTCTTGGAGGGCTTTGGCCCTGTCACGGCTATCCAAGCTGTAGCCAAGCGCCGCTAAAGAATACCGCAAAAGCGGTGTTTTTTAGTTTAATCCTGGGCAGGGTTGCCACTGCATAAAATTCGCTTACTGCTTGCCTTATCAATGCCCCAAAATGGAATTATACTCCAAAAGTGTTTTTCTCCGCCCAAAATCTCTTTAACTATAACTTTTACGCGAACATTTTCCAGAACAGCGATAAATTCATAAAATATCATTTCTTTCATGAGGTATTTCCATTGTCCGTTTGTATTATTGTTTTCAAATTGTCTCGTCTTCCAAATTCCTTGGAGCGTATGGGATTTTCTTAGCACCTCCGGCGCCAGATGCAAAAGTTTTAGTCGCGGGTATTGATCTTTCTGTGGTCGGGCCTGTTGGTCGGATTTAAATTTAAGATGGCGGAGTCCCTTAGCGTTAAATGATATTTTTCCTGCAAAATGAGGACAATAAACCGACTCAAATGTTTGATAAAGTTTTTCGGCTTCGTCGCGAACTTTTTCAAATTCTTCTTGGTTAAAATTAAACTTCCCCATTTTTATTCCTCATTCTCAGTTAATTTTTTATTTAAAATTTTCCATATTTATTTGATTCGCTGTCTCAAAAAAATTACCGACTAATTTTTGATCTATTTCTTTTTCAATTTCACTTATTAACTTTTTTACACCCTTTTCAAAGTCTTTAGCCAATTTTGGTACAAGCACAAACCATGTTGATAAAAATAAAACTCCACAATTCAGGTTTTCACTGAATTCACTATTAAAGTTTATTAATTTTATGCTGTCAATTTGGTCAGTAGTCATTCCCTCGGGCGCTTTCGCGATAGAAAACCTACGATTTTTTGGCAAAAATTCATGTGTCATTCCGCATCTTAATTCGTCATATATTTCAGAATGTTTGAAAGACAAACTTTCATATTCCGGTCCTAGGTATGAGAAAAAACTATTAAACCTTTCTTCGCATGAAGTTTTCTCTTTTCCTTTTGCATTTTCAACAATAATTCCTTTATTATCTTTTTTATAATATCCAATCAAAAAAGCACCTAAAGTTTCGATGTAGTTGAATAATGCCATAGCAACTAAAAATTGTGCTCCAGTTTTATCAAGCGCGACCTTACAATCTCCATACATCCACCCAGTAAATAGCTTAAATTTTTCTAATTGCTCTTTTTGTTTTTCGTCCATAAATTATTTTATAAGTTCTTCCACTGTTTTTATTTCTTGTTCCGTGAGGCCGTACAGACCGTAAACCTCGCTATCTATCTTTTTATCTATTTTTTCGATCTCCGCTTTTGTCGAATTCCACTTCTCCGAATTTTCCGTGGCTTTTTGCAATTCCCTATTTAACTCAAGTATTTTATCAACCAAAATAATAATTTCTTTCTGCTGATTTTTATCGCCAACACAAATCGGAATTTCAACCAGTGGTTCCTTGTCTAATTGATAATTATTCCCCTGCATCTTTCCTTTGTTTTTCAACCAAAAAGCAGTAATTTTTGAGTTAAAAATTGCTGTTAAATATTTTTGGTTTACTCGTTCTGTTTTTATTATATAAAAAGTTGCCGACACATAACTATCAAAATCCACATAAGAAAACGACAAACTTAAACATTTTCTCGGAGTAATTATTTTTTCTCCTTTAAAAAATTTCTCCTTTTTAGCTCTATGGAGTCCATACGGCTTATTATCTGAAGTTATTACGTCTTTAAACTTATCCAAATGTTTTTTTATATTCGGATAAGAATCGATTTTATTGGAATCCTTAAAGCTTGAGTCCGTATATATAACCCATTCCTTGTTATTGGAATCTGCGTAATATTTTTTTATTTCTTTTGTAGTGTAAGATGGCTTGATTATCTCTAACTCTTTTTTATTGGCTCTTATTTGCTCTTTCTCTTTTTCACTTAAAACAAAAATACCATCTCCAACCGTAAAATCATGACCTAAAATCTCTCGACGCTCTTTATTTACAGAATCGTGATGGTGATGAATGCCATTAGAAATTTCGTCGTCTATAATTTCAAAATTTTTGTTTTCTAATATTTTATCCAAAATTAAGCCCGTCTTTGAGTCCTCAAAAGTTATGTTTTTACCAATCAATTTTTCTGGCTCAATATTTATTTTTATTTTCTTGCTAAAAATATCGGCTATTAATTTATCCTCTGCGACATCTTTATCGGTAATTTTTAAATAATTAACGGAATATTTTTTTCCTGGCTTTTTCTTCTCAAAAACAAAAACCATTGTTTGTATTCCTGCCTTCTCAAAAACTTTATAATCTCCAAAATCAATAAAACCTTTCAATTCGCCATCTTTTAAAATTTTATCTCTAAATATGCTTGCTCCCGCATTAGTTACCCAATTATTTGGAGCTATAAAACCCAAAAGACCATTTTCTTTGAGTAAATCAATTGATATACAAGCAAACATTGTCCAAATATCCATTTTTCCTTGATAATATGGGTTATTGTGCAATTCATCAAAAGCATCTTTGCTTACAAATTCTTTTATATATGGCGGGTTACCAATTATTACATCGAAGCCACCCTGTTTGAATACTTCGGGAAATTCTCCTCTCCAATCAAAAGTCAAAGAGTTCCCATTTTTAATATTTTTAAGAGGAGAAAATTTTGTCCGTTCTGCCAAGACGTTTATTAGTAAATTCAGCCTTGTTATTTCAACTGCTTGCGAGTCTAGGTCAACTCCATAAATATTCTCTTCGAGAATTTGTAGCTTTATCAATTCTTCATTCTTCGCTCCAAACTCCCGATATTTTTCTGCGATAACTTCAACGGCCATGATTAAAAATGAACCGGAGCCACAAGCCGGGTCCAAAACTTTAACCTTTTTAATGTCCTCAATAGATTTGCATTTGTCCAAAACGGGAGCCAGCGCGTTTTTAACAATATAGTCAACTATATAGCTTGGTGTGTAATAAATTCCCTGCTCCTTTCTTTTACCAGCGTCTTTAGAAACGGTTGTTCCCTTTCTTGATTTCGATAAGCGGTGCGACAAATAATTCTCGTAGACCGCGCCCAAAACATCTGACGGCATTACTTTAAAATCATAATCGTAATAGCCCTCTTTACCATAAAGCTTATTTATAACTTCTGCGGTTGCTCCGCTGAATTCTTCCCATTTCTCGAAAAAATGCTCGGAAAATAAATTAGAGTTATAAAAACTATCCAGCTCCCTGAACTTTTCAATCATTGCCTGGTACAAAGTTTCTTTTTGGTCTTTCCTGCCGTAATATTCCCTAACCATTGGACGGAGAGTCGGCGGTTCAACTCCCCTGTCTTCTGCAACTCTTATAAACAAAAGCCTGTCTAAAATTTTCTGCACGCCTTCGTCGAGATCATCAGGATTAACCTTTTCGTTCCATTTACTCAAATGTTCAATCAGAATTTCCCGGCATTCCTGCAAATCCTTGTATAAAAGCGAGCTTATCGGAATTCTTTCGATTTTCTTGCCAACTTCCTCGCCATATTTATCCAATAAATCTTTTTCAAACGATTCTTTGGATAAGAGCCACAATTTATCAAATTTTTCTACATACTCATTGTAATGAAGCGTCAAAAGTTTTTTGTCTGCAAGCTTTCTTTCGATATCTTGCGCGTTGAAAATAATTAAGGTTTCAAAATTAGTCAAAACCGCCCAGACAGCCCCTTTGTTAAAAGAATAACGAATTGCTTGGTCGGCGAAATTTTCACTGTATAGATCAACGTTGAATTTCTTTGCTTCAAGGTAAAATTTAATTCGCTCGTTTAGATAGAAACCATAATCTACTCTTTGTGAAGAGATTGATTCTTCTAGCGAAACCTCTTTTTTATTGCTTATATCCCAGCCGAGTAGTTCAAAAAGCGGTTCAATAAAACCTTTTTTTGTTTCCTCTTCGCTATACGACCTCAATTTACCGGAAATTTTGACTTCCTCGTATTTTTCAATTAGTTTTTGAATTTTTTCTTTAACTCCCTCCGTTTTCATAAATTTAGATTTTTAATTGATGTGATTCTATTATTGTATATTGCGGACCGCCTTTTTTCATTTCCGACTCCATAACATCAATTGATTCTACTGTAAAAATCAAATCTATATTTTCGTTTATCTCCGGTCTTTCTTCCGGCTCAATAGCCCTCCAACCCCAAGCGCTTATTCTTGCTAAAGTAATGTGCGGCGCAAAAATCCGATTCTCTGGCGCAAAAGCAACCTTTTGCGTTAGAACCTCTTCTAGGTCGTCCCTTAATTCGGCGAGCTCTTTTGATTTTTCGCCCAGTGCCCAGATAAATTTAGGAACGCTAAGCGTTCCTTTAACCCCGCTAAGCGGGGTTGGCGGACCGTATAAAATCTGGTTTAAACTCAAAGAAAATGACTCATGCTCCCCCACAACTTCTTTAACAGCCACGCAAACTTCGCCGATTTCTTCATCAGTTAAATTACCCAAAAATTCCAAAGTAATATGCAGGTTGTCCTTACTTGTCCATTTTGCCGGTAAATCCGGTCCCGATGACTCCGTCATCGAGGATCCTCGACTTTGTCGGGACCATTTTTCAGAATAAGAAAACAACTTCTTTTTTATATCTTCGGGCAGGTTTATAGCAACAAAAATTCGATGTCTTTTTTCCATATATTTATTTTTATCTTATCAAAAAAGAGAGGTTAAAACAAGGGACAAAATAATTGACATTACCACCGTTGTATAGTAAGAGAAGGTATGTAGCGAACCTTGAGAACCGAGATTGGAGTAAAATATGAGTGAACGCAAAATCGGAAAAAATGACCTCGTACTCGTAGTTGACGATGATTGTGCTGATCCTTACTGGGGCCTTGTAACCATGGAATACCCGAGTGGCGAGAGCCTTGGAATACAAACCGACGAGCCTAAAAAAGAAAAAATCATCCGAAAACGCACAGATTTAGTTTTCGCCGTCGAAACCGACGGTACTTTCACCAGCGCGCTAGACGCCTTCAACCATTACCTTCCACGGATAATTGCGAAACTAGCAATCTTCTACACCGCCGGTAAGGAACTCCGGGCACTTAAACGCCTAAAAGAAAGACTCGTAAAAAGGCGAAATAAGGGTTTTTGGGGAGGAGTTGGCCGCCTAATGCATATACTGCCCCAAGCGATGAAACCGCCACCCGAATCTTAGGATTCGGGATTTTTTTTACAAAAATATGATAGAATGTAAACATGGCAGAAATAAACAAGGAAATTATCGAAATTTTTGGCGAGACAATCAAGCTTCTGGAAATAAAAGGAGACAAAGCTTTGAGTTATAAAATAAGGGCATACAGAAATGCCATAAATATTTTGGATAAACTAGAAATTGATATTAGTGAAATTTATAAAGAAAAGGAGTTAGGGGGAATAAGAGAACTTGGCATCGGTGAAAAAAATGCAAAAAAAATTGAAGAATACATAAAAAAACAGAAAATTACTGAATTTGAAGAGTTAAGCGAGGAAACGGCCATACAAAATATTATCGCTCACTTCTTCCAGTCAAAGGGGTTGAGCTTGCAAGAACTGAAAGAAAATGCTAAAAAGAGAAAGATAATATATTCAAGATTCACCAAGCCAGCAACGCAATTATTAGAGTTGGCGGGGTCTGTGGAAAAAGCGAAGGAGGCCATAAATAAGGTGGCGCAATGGGCAAACACCAGAAAGCTTGATTACGCTATTGAGACGATTTTTAAAAAATGGCTGGAATTAGACAGGTTAAGGCCGAAAGAAATAGTTAAAAAACCATTCTATCGCGGCGACCCAATGATTTGGTCTGAAACAAAGAAAAAATGGTTTGTAATTTCAAAATACGGCGAGTGGCTTGAATTCGCCGACAAAGAATCCACTATTGAGTGGAGGGTAATCGATTAATTTTTAATTTTTAATTCGAAATTTGAATTCAGTTTTTAATTTTCAATTTTTAATGTTTAAAACATTTCAAACTGATTTAAAATTGTAAATTTCAAATTTTAAATTCGAGGCATGCTGACACATACAGATTTAAAAAAGGGAGTTGAATTCATTTATCTTGACCAGCCGTGGATCGTTTTGGAAGCCCAGCTTTTAAAAATGGCTCAGAGGCGTCCCGTTATACAAAGTAAAATAAAAAACCTGATGGACGGCAAGGTTCAGGAAAAAAACTTTCAACAAGGCGATGTTTTTGAAGAAGCGAATCTGGAAAAAAAAGATATTAAGTTTATTTACCAAAACAAGGGCGAGTATGTTTTCTGCGAACCCAAGGATCCGTCAAAAAGATTTTCTTTTACAGGAGAACAAATAGGAGTTCAAGCGAAATATCTAAGACCAAATGAAATTGTTACAGGAATAGTCTTTGAAGAAAAAATTATCAACTTCCAACTGCCAATCAAGGTTAACCTAAAAGTGAAGGAGTCTGCCCCAGGAGTTAAAGGCGACAGAGCCCAAGGAGGAACAAAAGAAGCGACACTGGAATCTGAAGCGATTATACAAGTTCCCCTGTTTATCGAAGAGGGAGATATAATCGAAGTAAACACTGAAACGGGAAGCTACGTAAAGCGCGTTGAGAAAGAATAAAACTCTGTAATATGCTCAAAACGAACACCTCAACGCCGTTGAGGTGTTCGTTTTTATTGTAAAAAAAGAACCCTTGCGCGATGTTTTGCGCAAGGGTCTGCCACGGCTACCGCGCTTAGAGCGCGTGCAGTTTCATTTGGCCAGCCGGCTGGCTGGTGGGTTGGCTCGACGGCGTGACGTTAACGTTGAGCTTGAGCCGTTTATCGTGGTTCCAGGCGTAACAGACAGCAAAGGCTGCAGCAGCAGAGAAGATGCACAGGAAGGCAACTCCTCCCCAGTACGAAAACCCTTTTCGACTGTTCATTGTTACTCTCCAATAAAAAGTGCCAACTGCCACTACGGCAGATTAGAGTACTTTACCCTAACACCTTAATTGTACCCCTATTAATGTTATTTGTCAATAGCTAACATCGCAGCAGCGAGCGGTTAGCCTTACTTGGTTTTAGCATTAGCTGACTAAGAATATAGTTTTTTGTAAAGCATTCTAGGATACCCAGCGTCTTTGTTAAGCTCGTATTCTATGTTTAACTTTTTTCGAAAATCTTCGCAGGCTTTTCGAGTTGCAGGAATTCCTCCAAAGTCCTTCTTAGCTTCAACTTCCATAAAATCCCCTAACCCCTCTATTTTATCTAACGTAACTTCGAAATCCTCGCATTTAAAATATTTTCTATTTTTAATAACTTTAACTTTTGGGATCAGTCCTATTTTGCCAAAAATTTGTTCTACGATTTCGGGGCTCTCAACGATCGTCTCGTATTCATCTGTGCAATCTAACCAACCATCATCCTTAAAATGTAAAAAAGAATAATTTAAATGATTTTTACCTTCTTCGCGCCTAATTCTTAAATACTCAAAAGGTGGCTCTTCCTTAAAGAAATCACGTTGAGGTAAAACATAGTATTGATCTTGCTGATTTCTCTCCTTAACAAAACTGCCGAATTTAAGGATTTCCTTTTCGGCAGCTCCAGGGTTTTTAATTTTTACCTGTATTTCAACTTCTTGATTCATTTTTACTTTTTTATTGGCACATTCTGTGTCGGCGCCGCAGGAGCCGACGGCTCAGCAAACGAACGCTGGGTTATCTCTTCCTGAACGGTTGCTTTGTCTCGTGAGTACTTTAATTTTGATATTTTTTTGATCGCGTCAACGATTTCCGGTTTCCCCTGAGGCGGTAAAAGTGTGTTCATTTTAAATGGAGTTGAAATTCTATTATTTATCATCATTTTTATTAAAAGCGAAAAGTTATCTAGGTTTACCAAATCAAACCTTGAAAATCCCGGCTCAAATTGCTTTTCTAAATTTTCAGCGTCTTCAGCTCCAATCCTGAAAGCCCCAATTGTGCCGACGTTTCCTAAGACAGCATCCCTTATTTCCTGCTTTAATTGCGGCATATACTGATGAGCCATTATCAAGTTTAATTTATACTTTCTGGCCTCAGACAAAATTGAAGCGATAGAGTCTGTTGTAAAGTTCTGGAATTCGTCGATATATAAATAAAAATCTGTTCTTTCGCTTTCGGCAACTCTGGCGCGGCGCATTGCTGCCATTTGTATTTTTGAAACCAAAATTAATCCAAGCAAAGAACTATTTACTTCTCCTGTTAGACCCTTAGATAAATTAGCTAAAAATATTTTTTTATTATCCATAATATCGGCCAAATCAAATCCGGAATGAGACTGGCCGATAATATTTCTCATCATTTCATTTTCAATAAATCTGCCAAGCTTTGAAACAACATATCCTAACATATCAGACCTGGTGGATCCTGTCGTTTGCGCCCACTCTTTTGTCCAGAAAGACCTTACAACCGGATCTTGCACATTCGCCAATTTCTGCTGTAAAAACGAGGGATCTGTAAACATTTTCGGAACCTCAACAAGCGTTCCAGGATTATCCTTGTCTGCCATTAAAGCCAGCATTGCATTTCTCATATAGTGCTCAAACATCGGGCCGATAATTTCGGGCGGGAAAAGTTTCATAAAAATCGCTATCATTTCCTGGACAGCAAAATCTTTTTGCTCGGGAGAATCGTATTCTAACATATTTAATCCGCAGGGTCTTTCTATATCAAATGGCTCGAATATAACGACATCTTCAATTCTATTTTTAGGAATCATTGCCAAAACATTTTCAACCAATTCGCCGTGAGGATCAACAACGGCAACGCCTTCTCCGTTTGCAATATCTTGAGCTATCATCCCCTCCATAAAAGATGACTTACCAACACCCGTCTGTCCAATAATATAAAAATGCCTCCTTCTATCTTCCTTTGTACCAAAATAAACTTTCTTATCCTCGCCCCTAAACGAAACGCTTCCAACACAAACATTCCCCTTTTCGGGTAAATCAGACGGCGGAGCAGATGTTGCAGATTTTGCAGCCTTAATATAAGGCGTTTCAATGTAATGTGTCGGAAAGTGATAAACGCTTGCCAGTTCCTCTAAATTTAAAATGTTCGCCTGTTTTTGGCTAAAAGTCCTGAAGCTAAAATCATAAACTAGTTTTTGCAATTCCTTTCTAAAAACTTCTTTTGGCTCTAAACTATTTACGGCCGAAAGAGAAAACTGGCTAAAGGCAGAGACTAAATGGTTTAATATTTCTTCGGCTCTGCTTTGCGACTGCGCGGAAGCCACAATTCTTATATTTGTTTCAAATGGTTGCTTTTGAATTTTACTTTGAATAGCATCATACCCTGTTTGATCAATCCCCTGTTCTCTGTCCTTATTTAGAGAATCTGCTTCTTTCATTTTTGTATCCTTCGGTCCACGCACAAATAACTCGTCAATCGTTTCCATTATAGATGATGCGCCCCCGGAATAAGATTGCTCGGCGGCGGTTTTTGCAGACTTTCCTTCTCGTATCTTTTTTAATGCTTTTTCGCCAGCCTTTCTCAAGTTCAACTTTGATACCGGTCTGATTAAAACCTGTACTGCCGCTCCTTCATTTGCGGCAATTTTGCTTAAATTATTTGTAACTAATGATAACGGGTCTGTTTCCAGTGTTTTGTATGTACTTAACGGGAAAAGAGAATTTTCTGAGAGTTTTAAATACGCTCCGGCAGTTGCTCCTTGAGGTTCAAAAACCGTGTAATCTTGCGGAACTTTATCAACAACGGCATTGGGGTAAACACCTTGAACATATTTTTCAAAAACTGATTCTAAATATTTTGGTACAGCTACATAAAAAGAAATATCAGAGCCTCCTATTTGAGAAGCAATTTCAAAGGCGCAACACGGCGGATCTTGAAACATTCCTACTTTTTTTAAATACAGAAAGTTAGAAAAAACCTGCTCCATTTGAGCTATCGTTATTTTTTCCTCTTTTCGTTCTTCCCCTTCTTTTTTGGAGAGGTTTTTGGGCATCATAACCAGGAATAAAACCATTTCCAGTCCACCAAAAACAGACTTTTTTTCGTTTGACTCAGAATTTAAAACAATCACAAAAGCCAATACTATCAACAGAAATATCAATATTAAAGCTGGAATAATAATCGCCATTTAATTTATAGGTTTTTGAAAATTATTTTGTGAATTTAAAAGTGGAAAGCATTCCGTTAAAGTAATCATCCTCCCGGCTCGGAAGAATTACGCCAGGGAGGTTAAGATATTTTTGGTAGTCGTAGATAATCGGCTTAAATTCTATAACGATTAAACGGTCAACAACTAAGGTTTTGGTTGGAGAAATAGGAAAATAATAGGAGTAACTTCCACACCCGTTCTTGTCACCCACAATCTGAAACCCATTCAAGGAACCAACATTATACTTATCGATAAATCCTTGGGACAATTTGAGTGTGTTATTTTCGACAAAATCATCGCTGTGCAGAACATAATTTGTAGCGTCGAATGTTTCTTTCAGATCCTTGTTAAAAACCCTAAAAGAAACACCGAAATCAGAAAGCTTATCAAGTGTCGAAGAATCATTTACCAAATCACAAGCATCGGGATGTTTATAAATAATCGAATGGCTCGCGACCGCAGACCCATTCTCTTGTTTAATTGAAACTAGGGGCGGGTAATTAAATTCAAATCCATATTCACTATCTGTGTATGTTTTCCATCCGGCGGTTTGGTTTTGTGTTTGGTTAGTTTTTGGTCTCGAGACCAAAAACTCACTATTTTGTTGGGATTTTGCATAGTATTGATACGAAAAAACTCCGCCAAAAGTAATGGCAATAAAAATAAATATTATTACAAAACCAATCCAGCTGGGAATTTGTTTTTTTGGAGTCTGTTTCTGAATTTGATTAAAATTATTTTGCTGATTCTGGTTTTGCAAATTTTCCATAATTTCATTTATGTTTTTTATCGTCGCCATCGTCGTCATTTTTGCCGGCGGTTTTTTGAAAGTCTTTATAGTATCCCTCCTGTGCCAGAGTGTCGTGCAGAATATCCAAGAGATATGGCTCATTCATACGCCTCGCAACCTGAATTGCAAAAACGACGCCCTTTTGACGAGCTAAATCTAAAAGATGTTCTATTTTTTCTTTTTCTCCTAGGAACTCTATTTTTTCCTTGGTTTTTTCTACTTCAGCTTTGGCGTTATCGTCCATCTCCATCTTTTCTATCTCCTGGCGTAATTCGTTTAACACAATTCTGTCCTCTTTTGCTTCCTTTTTCTCGGGAGATAGCTCTTGTTCTATTCTTTCCTCTTGCTCAACCGCGGGAATGCGCCTTTCCGGAACGTTAATCCCCTCACCCTCAACATTGTTTGGAATAGGGTTTTTATCTGTGTCTGCCATGTTTTAAAATTTTATAATTTATTTTTTACTACTTCACAATCAAATTAATCAGGACTGAATCAAACTTTCCGGAAGAGAAGTTGTCGGGTGAATTATTTACGCCGGTTTTAACCTCTATTTTAAGATCGGCTGATTCTTTGGAAACCTCATACATTTTTGTGCACGGAGTCGGATCAAACGCGGGCTTTAAAAGAGCCTTACATGAATTTACTACAGGAAGCCACGGATTTATTGTATAGCCCTCTAGTGCAACGAATCTTCTGCCCTTTGAATCGATAATATCCCCCAAATCCCAGGCGCCAGATTCTATGTTTACAGTACCCTTGTTTTGCGCCCCAACAGTAACCTGGATAAATTTTTCCGTTGTAATAAGATCTTTCAAGGTAGAATACGCGTACTGAGAGTTTGTAACCTTAGAGGCGCTTAAAACATTTCCCCTGTCTATCGATGACTGAAAGACAAACCTGATGTCGCCAAGCATAGTTTCGTAAATTGGCTGTTCAGGAGTGGGCTCCGAAGTTTGAGTGGGACGCGGAGGCTGTTGCGCCATTCGCATAACCAAGAAGGTAATTATTACAGCCACCAAAATTACTATTGCTAGAACCAACAGCAATCGTGATGCCTGCCCAGATGATTTATTAAACTTAAATTTCATAATTTTTAAAATAATTATATTGACTAATTTTAACCCTCCTCAGATAAAAATACAATCCATCATTCATACCTCATAGCCTCAACGGGGTCGAGTCTTGCCGCAGATCTGGCAGGTAGAACTCCAAAAGCAATTCCTATGGCGCCAGAAACACCTACCGCAATTATTATAGCATATACGGGCACCGTAAACGTCCACGTCAATCCGGCATAACCGGCAATTATAGATACAAGCCAGCCTAAAATGGCTCCAAAAAAAATTCCTAAAACTCCGCCTAAAACCGTGACCAAAACTGACTCAACTAAAAATTCTCGAAGGATGTTTGAATTTGTTGCTCCAAGCGCCTTTTTTAAGCCGACTTCGGCCGTCCTCTCGGTAACCACAACATACATAATATTCATAATTCCAACTCCGCCAACAATCAAGGAAATAGAGGCAATTGCAATAAGTAAAATCGTTATGCCGTTAAAAATAGTATTAAAAGTATTCATGGCCTCGGCCTGGGTTGTAACCGTAAAATCATCTTTTTCCGGATCTGTGATGCTATGAAGCCGTCTCATGGTTTCTCGAATTGATTCGGCGGTAAATTCTCCCAGATCTACATCCGTCATTTGAACAACTCCAACCGTTATATAATTGACCCCAAGCAACTTTTTCTGCGCCGTAATAAGGGGCATGTATAAACTATCATCGACTCCCCCAGAAGACATAGAACCCTGTGGATCATAAACGCCAATGACCTGGAAATTTAAATTACCAATTCTTACCAATTTTTCTAGGGGGTCTTCCTGGCCAAACAAATCATCAGCTAAACTATTTCCCAAAATTACAACTTGATTCGCTCCCGCGTCCTCTGCCCGCGTAAAAAACCTCCCGCTTTTTAAAGTGTGTTTATCGATTGAAAACATTTCAGCTCCCGCCGCATAATAAATAATGCTTTTTGCATTATCGCGATAACTCGCCACCGCGAGTCCTGTGGCTATTCCGTAGGCCCCGGAAACATTATTTAATCTTTTTATCGCGTCGAGATCGGTGGTTTTAAAAGAGGTAATTTGCACGGTAGATGTCGCCCTACTGAAGTCGGCCGATATCGCATTATCGCTCGCCCTATTTTTTGTGGTCGGCGGGACTCTAGTCTCAATAAAAAGAGTATCTGTCCCCCAAGATGAAAGTTGATCATCGATTAAGCTTCTGAATCCCGCGCCAGCTGACAAAACCATAATAACCGTAGCAATTCCTATTACGATTCCCAGCGTAGTTAAAATCGTACGGAGAGGATTCGCGGTTAACGCTTTTATAGATTGTTGATAAACTTTAAACATAGCTATTCATACCTAAGAGCATCTATTGGTTCTAATTTGGAAGCCTTAAGCGCAGGATACAAACCAAAAATTACACCAGTTATAATTGAAACGCCGATAGCTAGTAAAATAGACCAAATTGAAACAACAAACGCCCAGTCGTATCCCAAATATCGCATTAGTAGAGACATTAAGTAAGAGATTATTATACCCAGCAATATACCGATAACTCCACCGAGAAAGGTCAATGTTCCCGCCTCCAATAAAAATTGATTTCTTATTGCATGATTTGTCGCGCCAACAGCCTTTCTCAAACCAATCTCTCTTGTTCTCTCCGCAACAGTAGCCATCATAATATTTAAAATTCCTATTCCGCCCACAACTAACGCGATTGTGGCCATAGCCGTTAGAAACAAACGCAAAGCATCTGTAATTGTGCTTAGGATATCAATTGCGTCAGCAAGATTTCTAACAGTAAAATCAGCGTCTATATCTTTTTGTATCCGGTGTCTTTGTCCTAAAACGCTTGTAATATTGGCAACAGTTTGATCAATATTATCAGCCGAATCTACTTTTATATTTATAGCCTGCAAATAATGGATTCCTAAAAGTTGTTGTTGGCCAATAACTAAGGGCAAATAAATCTGGTCGTCCTGATCGATAATAAAACTGCTTCCCTGTCTTTCTAAGACACCAATAATCCGCAGAGGGACTCCCCCCGCCTCTGTCTGCGAAGCATTTTTTACCTTAACTACTTGGCCAATAGGGTCCACTCCTGTATTATCAAATAATTCTGAAGCCACCGTATCGCCCAAAACAACAACATTAGCACTGCCCTCTCCCTGCCTCTGGTCGAAAAACTGTCCGGCTTTTATTTTAGTATTAAAAACATCGGGATAGTTATGGTCTGTGCTAATAAAATTTGTGTCTATTGTTTTTGCCCCCCACGTGACAGAGGCTGACCCCCTAACTAGCCCTATAACAGATTCTGCGTGAGGAACACGGTTTTTATCTCTTAAAGCCTCGACATCCCCGTTAATTAACGTTGTAATTGTAATCCCAAAAAGCTGAGCCGGTGGTCCTTTTTCATTACTTTTCCCCGGCTGGACCGATATAAGATTGGATCCAAGTTTTGTAATCTGCCCAAGAATTAAGCTTTGCGCACCCGCTCCCATAGCAATAATAATAATCACACCCGCAACCCCAATAACAATTCCCAAAATAGTCAAAAACGACCTGCCCTTTCTGGCAAGTAGAGTCCTAAAAACTAATTTGATTGTTCCCAAAAAATCCATTTTATGTATTTGCTTTATTATCTACCATTTCTTTTTTTCTTGTCATTCCCGCGAAAGCGGGAATCCAGGTTCTTATTTTTATTGTGGTGTTGCATAACACTCATTTAATTACCCCCGTGGATTCAATAATCAAACATTAATTTTATTTAAAATTAAGATTTTTTAATAAGTCGTCTGCTTTTAATCTTCTTTCGCGCAAAAATTCATCCGACGATGATTTATATTGTTTTGCAAGACGAATAATTTCATCAAAACTTATTTTAGCCACTTTTTTATTATCAACAAAATAAATATATTTTACTTTAAGTATTTTTGAGTAACACTCCCAAAATTCTAAATTTCTGGTAAGGCAATCTAGCAAAATTTGATAAATACCACTCATTTTGTATTTTTTATCCCTTCCGCCTTTATTATAACCACAGCCAATCGCCCAACACACAACTGATGACCAGCTTTTCTTTTTTGCGCTCTTCATTTTTTCCGTCTTATTAGTCAGCGGAGCGATAACTAAACCTGCAAGAGCAGATGCAAACGGACCTCGTATATATTTTGCTTCAATCAGTAAAACTTTATTTTTGCGCTCCATTTGTAAATCCCAGCCAGTTGCCGCAGTTCCAAAATTTGGCCTATGTTTTGTGTGCCACTTAGCACCAGATCGATTCTGATCCAAAAAATATTCTTCAAGAGGATTTACAACAAATTTTTCTTCTTCGGTCATAAATTTATTTGCAATGTTTAAAAATTATTCAGATGTCTGGATTCCCGCTTCCGCGGGAATGACAAAAAGAAAGCGGGAATGATATTTTTCCAGGTTATCATACGATAACCAAACTAAATACTTTCGTATAAATCTTTCCAATCCGGATTTTCTTTTTCAATAAGCTCCAATTTCCACTTACGGTTCCACTTTTTAATTTGCTTTTCTCTTTCAATCGCAATTTTAACATCATTTGTTTTTTCGTAATGCACCAGGTTGTGAATATTATATTTTTTCGTAAATCCTTTTATCAAACCGTGTTTGTGTTCGTAGGTTCTTCTTTTTAAATCATTTGTCATGCCAACATACAAAGTGCCATTCCTATTACTCGCCAGAATATAAACATACTATTGCTTTCCCATATTTTTTCTGTCATTCCCGCGAAAGCGGGAATCTAGATTCATCGTAATTAATCTGGATTCCCCTTTTCAGGGGAATGACACTCCAGGCAATAATTCCTTTTTTTCTGTCATTCCCAACTTGATTGGGAATCCAGGTTCGTCGTAAATACTCTGGATCCCCGCTGGAGCCTGCCCTCGAGGGGCATCGGGGGCGGGGATGACAAAGCGCCTATTTAATTAAGTCCCTATCGGACTCTGCTATGGTTCGCTTTGTCACTTTTTCATCTGAAACAATACTGCCGTCTTTAATGCGGATAATTCTTTTGGCGTGATTTGCTGTATCTGTTTCATGAGTAACTAAAATAATTGTGTGACCCTGATTATTTAATTTCTGTAAAATATTCATTACGGCGTTTCCGGACTTTGAGTCAAGGTTTCCGGTCGGCTCATCGGCAAAAATCACTGCCGGATTATTCACCAACGCCCGCGCAATAGCCACTCTCTGCTTTTCTCCCCCGGAGATTTGGTTTGTAAAATAGCCTAAACGGTGAGACATACCAACAGATTCTAATGCTTTTTCTGCAAGCTTGTCATAATCCTTTTTCTTACTATAAACCAACGGCAGTTTTACATTGTCTAAAACGGTTGTCCGCGCAAGCAAGTTAAATGACTGAAACACAAACCCAACACGTTCATTCCTTAGTAGCGCTAAATAGTTATCATCAAAGTTTTTAGTATTTTTTCCTTCAAACTCATATGTGCCGGACGTCGGTCTATCTAAAAAACTTAGTATATGCATTAAGGTTGATTTGCCCGATCCAGACGGCCCCATAATTGCCACAAACTCTCCCTCGTCTATTTTAAAACTTACATCATGCAAAACATGCGTAACAACATCGTCGTTAACATAACTCTTCTTCAAATTCTCGACTTCTATAAGAGGCATGTTTTAAAAAAATAAAAATGTGAAAATACAAATGGCTTGTATGTGCCCATACCCTTCATTTTAAAAATATATAAAAGGCTGTCAAATTTTCGACATTAATTAATCCCATGGTTACTTCATATAAATAATTACTTCTTGTCCTTCGTTTAGACCAGACGTTATCTCTACAAATCCGCCATCTGCCTGTAACCCGGTTTGAATCTCAACTTCGTGATATGTGAGCTTTTTAGGATCGTCGACAACTTTTACATACTTTTTATTATTTTTATTGACAACGGCCGTTGAAGAAATTGCTAAAACATTATTTTTTTTCGCAGACATAATGGTCATATTAGCAGTCATGCCGGGCTTAATATTAGGAATATTCTCCAAGCTTCCCTTAACCTCATAATTAACTACTCCCGAGATTACGGTTGAAGCCGGATTAATGCTTAAAACTTTTCCTGTAAAATGTTCGTCCGGTCCCAAAGCGTCAAAGGTATAATCTATTTCTTGGCCAACTTGAAGGGAGGCAATATTTGCCTCGCTTACGTTTGCTTCAGCGTGCAAATTATTAACGTCTTGCAAAACAATTGCTTTCGCCATTGCTGTTGCCTGTTCTCCAATTTTTATGTCCACCTCCGTAATTGTTCCGGCCATCGGTGCGACTATAATCGTGTAGTTTAATGCTGCGATTGCCGCGTCAACTTGCCCCTGCGCTGATAATATTTGAGCTTTTGCCAAATTAATTTCTGGCCGACTTTGCAATAATGATATTTTAGCGTTCAAAACTGCCTGTTGATCGTTAGCAACGCTCGTTAATGCAGAGTTAATATTTGTCCTCTGAGTATCGATTGCCGTTTTTTCTGAAACAGGGATTCTCCCATAGTAATAAGTTTCATCTAGTGTGTCGCGAATAGCCTTTAGGGCATTTGAAATTGTATTCAAGGAATAGCTTGCCGTAGATATGGCGCTATCAACTTCCACCGGCAATTTATTTACTTTTGCCTGATTTAAAGATAACTCCAAAGACGCGTAGGCATTTTGAATTTGCGTTTTCCCATCCCTGGCGCCCTGGGAGAAACTAGTAAGATAAGTATTTTGCAAATCTGTTACGGCAGACAAGGCATTATAAGATTTTAAACGGGCATCATCCAGGGTGTTTAAGGCGCTAGTATATGCCCCATCCAGAATAATTTTACGGGATTCTATTATAACCGTATTCGCATTAATGTCCTCAATCCTCGCGCCCGCGATTAACTTGTCATAATTTGCTTGGGCTTGAGCCAAAGACCCTCTGGCAGAGGTGAGCGTAGCAATGGCCGATGATTGGTCTAGCGAAGCTAAAACCTGCCCTGGTTTTACTATGTCTCCCTCTTTTACTGAAATTTTTCTAACCACCCCGCTTCCTTGGAAACCCAAACTAAGGTCGGTACCGCTTACTACCTGCCCCGTTGATAAAACTGTTTGCTGTAAATCCTGCCTTTGAACAACACCCGTCTGGATAGATCCTGTATTATTTTTGGGTCTAAAAATAAAAAATCCGATTAAAACAACTATCGCCAAAATAACGATAATCCAGATATTTCTTTTTTTCTTTAAAAATTTAGGAAATTTCACGGATCTGCGAGCGAAAGGGTCGTGAGAAATTCCCGCAGGACGGGATTTCCCGACCTAGCGAGCAGATTTGCTTCGAAATTTTGGCTGGATATATCTTATACATTACAGCTAAAATTTCGCTGAACACCTATCGCTGTTATTTTCTTAATTATTAAATACTAAAACTTCTCGCTCCGTCCAACCATTTTTTAAACTGGCAATCGCGACTGTGTTTTGGTGGAATTGGTTCTTTTAAAACCGCCACAGCGTCTTTAAAAATTTCGTAAATATCAGACGGATTTGTATCTATTTCTACAATCTCCTTTCGAAACGGCAAACGATCTATAAATCCCCTGCTCTTATCAACTATATAAAATGCCAAATATCCTTTTTTTGTTGTTTGGTATCCATTTTTTTCCATTAAAAATGTATATGTATCAAGTTGCAGTTGGAATCTATCGTATACTTTTGCAGCAGTACTTCCCGTTGATTTATAATCTAGCGGAGCTATTTTCTCATTATCAAATTCTAAAACATCGTCAACCGCGCCGAACAAAGTTGCTTTTAAGTTTTCGTCAAAATACCTTATACCCGCCAAATTATTTCTCCATTGGTTGAGCAACTTTTGATTTCCGAATAAATGAGCTTTAATATTTTTATCAACTAACGACGGAGGTTGTATTTTTTTTGAACGATACATGTCGAACTCTTCCTTTAACAAAGAATCTACAGCCGAATTTAAAGCATATGGATATGGTGGCGGACGCTTAATTCCCAAATTTTTGTCTAGCCAAAAACAATGCGGGCATTCCAAAAATAAATTCAATGAATTCGGTGAAAGTTGTATAGATTTTCCGTTTGCCATTTTCTACATTCTATCAGATTTTTCACACAAAAAAAAGCCCCTTTATCTTTGCAGACAAAGGGGTATTGGCGACGAAAGAGCATGAACGCTTCGCTTATTGCCAGGGAAACTCTCTGCCAGTCAAGCGAGTGAAGGCCTCGACGTACTTGGCGCGAGTCTTCTGGACAATGTCGGTCGGAAGAACCGGACCCGGCGGAGTGCGATTGAAATTGACCGCATCCAGCCAGTCGCGGAGAAACTGCTTGTCGAAGCTCGTTTGATCTCGACCGGGCTCGTAGGTGTCAGCCGGCCAGAAGCGCGAGGAGTCTGGCGTGAGTACCTCGTCAATCAGCATGAGCTGACCGCCGGCGTCCCAGCCCCACTCAAACTTCGTGTCGGCGAGAATAATACCCCGCTCGGCTGCGTACGCCCGCCCGCGGTTGTAGACGGCCAGGGACTTGTCGCGAATCTGCGTGGCGACGTCCCGGCCGACGATTTCGCACGTCTGGTCGAAGGTGATGTTCTCGTCGTGGCCCTTCTCGGCCTTAGTGGAGGGCGTGAAGATCGGCTCGGGCAACTCGGAGCACTGCTTGAGGCCCTCCGGCAAGGGAATACCGCAGACCGTGCGGTTCTGCTTGTACTCCTTCCACCCGCTGCCGGCGAGGTACCCGCGAACGATGCACTCGATGGGCACCACGCGGCACTTGCGACAGAGCATAAACCGCCCTTCCAACTCTTCCGAGCGACAGCCCTCGGGAAGATCAGCCAAGGCGACCGACAGGAGATGGTTGGGCGTTAGGTCCTTCAGCAGTTCAAGCCAGAAGGCGGTGATCTGTGTC
>Ga0209542_10005921_pt1 | contig 24069 bp, 23 predicted proteins | sample RifCSPhighO2_01_FD_184028 | JGI IMG/M metagenome (GOLD analysis project Ga0209542, IMG submission 184028) | Soil microbial communities from Rifle, Colorado - Rifle CSP2_plank highO2_0.1 (SPAdes) (version 2) | ecosystem: Environmental > Terrestrial > Deep subsurface > Rock core/Sediment ...
GTCCACGAAATTCACTTCCGTCACGATGGGGGTCTTCGCTTCGGCGGGAAGGTCGGGAACGGCCTTATCCACTTCGTCCTTTAATTTTTGTATGGATTTTTGAATGTCGGCCGACGCGTTGAACTCGACGACGACGACGGAGATGCTTTCACGCGAGGACGACGTGAGCTTGCTTAAGTCGGGAAGATTCGCGAGATTCTCTTCCATCTTGTTGGTCACAAGGCGCTCCACGTCCTCGGGCGAGGCGCCGGGCAAGATGACGGTCACCCCGCCGACCGGTATCTGCACTTCAGGGGTGGACTCCTTGGTCATCATGAGCATCGCGGCGGTGCCGACGATAACCAACCCGACAATGACAAGGATGGTGAATTGGCGCTTCTCTATGAAAAATCTCCAGAACGGCAACATGAGCTATTTTCCTCCCGAGGAGGATCCGCCTCCGGCGGACACCTCGACTTTTTCGCCTTCGCGCAAACCGCGCGCGTCGACGACGATGCGCATGTCGAATGTAAGTCCTCCGGATATCACGACACGTTCGCCGAGGAGAGCGCCAAGCGTTACTTCATGCGCTACGAGGACATTGACATCCAAGGTAAAGACGGTGGTGCGTTCCGCCTCGACCTTCACGGCAGCGATGGGTATCGTGATACGGGTTGCATCGCCCGATACGGAGCGCGTACGAACGATGGAAACCAGGACTGATTGGCCGTTGATAAGGCCTTTCGGATTATTTACTCCGATACGGACCTCGATTTTCTTCGTCACGGGGTCGAGCGCGGGCGCGATGCGGGTGACAACCCCCGAAGCTTTTTCTATCGTCACGGGTTGGCCGACACTGACTTCCCGCGCATTATTTTCCGAAATGTAGGTGACCACCTCGAGCGAACCGTTGTTCGCTACGGTAAGGACGGGCGCCGTCATTTGTACGTAATCCCCGCGCTTGAGAGAGAACGAGTTGATGGTACCGGAGATGGGTGCGCGGATGATGGTCTTTTCGAGATTCGCGCGCGCGGCGGCGAGGCCCCCCTGCGCTTGCTTCACTGCGGCACGCGCGGCGGCTACATCTTCCGGCTGGCCTCCCGTCACTCCCTGCTCGAGATTCTTACGGGCTACATCGAGTGCCGACTGGCTTGCAGAAAGATTCTGCGTTGCACCGGAGAGTGCCGAGAGCGTCGAGGTGAGTGAGGTGCGCACGGCAGTCGCTTCCGCGAGGTACGTGGCTATCTGCGCGCTCGATGCGGCCGGTGACGGGATTGCTTTATTGAGAGCGCTTACGATGAGGTCGAGGAAATTGCGTGCCGCGCGGACTTCCGTCTGCGTCGTCGCAATTTCAGTCGCGAGATCGGACGATGCTGTGAGCGAATCCGATATGGCCGCCTCACGCGCGAGGTATGGGGTCAGGACATCGCGCGTAGTTTCTATTTCGATGGTCAAACGGGAGTCCGATGTCACAATATTAAATTTGGAACCTGTTTTGCCCGGATTCGTAAATAGCTTGTCGGTGGTTGCCAGTATTCCGCTGTCCATGGTCGCATATGCGGAGAGAAGCGTAGAGAGTGCAGACGAGCGCGCGGATTCGAGTGCTGCGGTCGCGGCCGTAACGTTCGCCTCCAGGATGGAGCGCTGTTCGTCGCGTACGCCCCCCTGCACCTTCGCGAGATTCGCCTGCGCCGCGTCGAGCCCACCTTCCGCCTGAAGAACTGCGGCGCGCTCCGATGCGTTCTCAATTTCAGCCGCAACGGCGCCGACGGAAATGCCCGCACCGAGCGACGTGTTCACGCGGGTGACTTGCCCCGATTTTTCAGCGCGTACGGTCGCCTCGGATTGTGAGGTAACGGAACCGACGAGAGAAAGCGGCGAAGTCTGAGAAGACAATTCTGCGACACTTTTGACTTCGACACTACGTATTTGGATTACAGGTGCCGCCTCCGACTCGGAGCCGCCGGAGATAAAAACTACGGCACCAGTTCCGAGTACAAGCACCGCGATACCGGTTCCAACCTTCCACCAGCCGACCTGCGATGCCAATCGGAGCGCGCGCGGACCACCGCCACGTATAAGCAAAACGGCCTTAATTATCAGCATTTTTGGGTGCATAAAGAGCAAGAATCCTAACCTGTTTTCAGGTCCATGTCAACTTTTTGGTACTTATCCCTTGACAACAAGTACCCCTACGTTGCGTCGGACATAAGGTTTGCGGAACTGTATACTCAATTAGTCTAATACCTAGCGCTCCTCACTCCCAGTATACTCGCCCTGTGTATTCGTAGAATTTGTGACGAATGGGTCTAACCAAATCCCGAACGCGGTCAATGCTATTGCAGCGATAATATAAAGCAGAATGTTTTTCATACGATAGTTAATTCCCCAAGATGGTGAAGTCATATTGATAACCACCATTGAGATTTTTCATAGCGTTTATTAAGGTTACCACAAAACTTCTCTTTCCGATTTTTATTGTATGGCTTCTAAGGTCTGGCAATTCAAATAAGTAACCTTTTGTACCGCCTTTTGGAGTAACTAAATCTATCTCCTGTTTATCCAAATCCTCGTCATAGTATTCTGGGGCGCTTACCATGGGGGAGATATCTAGAGCGAGGACTATCTTGCTAAGTGATAGTTCGCTGTTCTCCGGCCACCATGTAAGAGTACCAGCGTCGTCTAGTGTAAGAGTCAAATTCCCGCCATAATGAGGTGAATACAGAGTTATGTTTTGGGAACTCTTATACGGCTCTGCTAATGGATAGGCGGCATTATGTAAAACACGCCACCCTAGGTAACCGCTATAACAGATAGCAAATATAATTACCAACCAAATAATCAGCCAAGACCAATCACGCTCAACAACAGCACGTTTTCCCTCGCTAACCATAGCTTGCCCGTGCTTCTTGACGGATGAAAGGAGGGGGATTTTCTCGGGCAAATCCATTGCCAGATAGTATAGCTCTTTTTGGACGCAACTTGGCGCGCGGGGATATGTCCCAACTTCACCCTTCAATATGCTCAAACTACGCGTGCTGTTATAACGACTTACGATGTCGTTATGAACTCGCGGGTAATCGTCTTCTACGCGTGCGGGAGGAATGTCACAAAAATCGCCATGAGCGCTATCCCCGTTATGAAGAACGCCACGTGTTTGCCGTAGTGCCCGCGCTCGCGCGCGGAGCCGATAGAGTGCGGAATGAGGTCATGAAATACGACAATAAGATACGAACCCGCAGCGAGGCCAAGCAGCGGCACTTCGATGGCGGCGAATTGTTCGAGGAGAAAGTACCCTCCTATCGAGCCGATGAGTATAGTGGAGGAAACGAGAAAATTGTAGACAAGCGCGGTACGCGCCGAAAGGCCGGCGCCCCGCAAGACGAAAAATTCCGATATTTCCTGCAACACCTCGTGCACGAGGATGCTCACGGTACTCGCGACGCCGAGGAAGGGCGAGGCGGCGAATGCGGCGACGATGACGATACCGTCCCCGATGTTATGTATCCCGTCACTCATGAGAATGCGGTTTGCATCAATTTGCGTGTGCGTGTGGTCGGCTTCGGCGGTGTCGTGGTGGTGGTGAAAATGAGGGAGATAGCGAAATCCCACAAGTACCAGGACGGCGCCCGCGATAATCCAGGGAAGACCTCCCGCGAGCGACCCCGCGTGTTCGATAATTTCTTGGGAGAGGGCATACGTGGTGACGAGAAGAACGCCCGCCGCGAGGCTCACAAAAAAGTGCAGATTGCGCTCGACAAGCGGCCCCGCCTGCCGCCACGTAACGAGCTTCCCCGAAAGCGAGGCGAGCATGACGAGGAATGACGCGGCAAGTACTTCAAGCATGGTGGAGCGACTGCATAGGTGACTGTACCGGAAACTTCATGGCTCTAGTATACTACCGAGATGTCCTTCAAGAAAAAGCTTCAAAACATCCCGCCGTCATGGCGCGCGATTATTTTTCTCTTGAGGGAGGAACTGAGCTTTAAAGTCCTGGCTGTTTGTGCTGCGTTTGTCTTGGCGGCTTCTTATGTATTGCAGGTCACTCGGATGGAATTTCTGGTCCTCGTTTTTGTGATAGGTGCGGTCCTCGCCGCAGAGGCTCTCAACACAGCTTTGGAGGAACTGTGCGACCACGTCACACCCGATGAACATCCCAATATTGGCAAGGTCAAGGATCTTGGCTCGGGAGCCACACTCCTCATGCTCCTCGCCGCGCTCGTGATTGGCGTCATTATTTTTGTCCCCTATCTCGTTGCCCTTGTATGATTCAATACCTGGCCGCGCTCGACGAACAGGTCTTGCAGTACCTCTATACTCAAAGGGACATCGCGGCCTCGCTTTCGTTCATCGGTATCACCGAGCTCGGCAGCACTGCTATTGTCTCCGGACTCACGCTCTGCATCGGTATCTTTTTCGTGTTCCGCCGTCAAATTCCCTATGCCGTCGGTCTTGCCGTTTCCGTCTTCGGCGCGGGAGGGACGGCGCTTTTGCTCAAAGAGCTCATACGCCGCGCGCGGCCGGACGTCACCCTCCAAGCGTACGCAGAAACAGGTTTCTCTTTCCCGAGCGGGCATGCGACGCTCGCCGCGGCCTTCTACGGTTTTCTTATATACCTCGTGTGGCGCATGATGCCGGCGGGACACAGACGTACCGTGGTTTTAGCTGTGCTTACATTAATAATTGCTCTTATTGCCTTCAGCCGCCTGTACTTAGGCGTGCATTATCTGACCGATGTCATGGGCGGGCTTCTTCTTGGAGGACTTTTTGCGTGGATTGGAAGTTTGGTCGTTACCAGAATGGAAAGACAAAATTAGTTTTCCTTCATTGCAACAGACGAAGAACGTAAGAAGGTGAGCTCAAATCGTTCGTTCTCGATGACCCAGCGGTACAGCGCGGGAGAAAGGAGTACCGAGAAAACTATTGTGCCGATAAGGTGCATGAGCGTAAAAGAAATCTGGCCTAGGAGTGCCGACATGAGCGGCTGCTGCATGAAGAGCGGACCTATCATCATCGTCACGGCGTCATAGGCGACGGTCGCCGGAATACCGAAGAGGAGGAAATTCCTGACCGACGCGTCGCGCTTCCTGAAAAAAAGGTGCGCCGCGACGCCGAGGAGTCCGTAGGATATGGCCGTCACCGCCGTCCAGCTTCCCCAGCCCGATGTCACCGCGTCAAAGAGAACGATGCCGAGAAATCCGAAAAGAAAACTGCCCACGATGCCGTAGCGTTTTGAAAAAGGCATTACCGTCGCGAGCATCGGCTCGAAATTCGGCGGGCGGAAGGGTATGAGGCGGAAAAGAAACACGGCGGCCCAGCCGATTATGAATTTGAGCGTACCGCTTGATACCGAGAAACGCATAGGATTTCTATGATAGCACGCTACCCCAGGTGCGCATGGTCGTTCCAAATCCATAGAGTCCACGGCAGTGTCGGGTCGTCAGCGTTGTGCCGCAGCACCGTGATGCCCGTATTTTCCATGCCGAGAGCCCGCATAAATACCTTCATTTCCTGGCCGGATACGCTTTCACCAAAGAGGGCGCGCGCGATGAGTATACGTAAGAATGATTCGTGGGTTGAAACGAGTATGTTCTGCTCCCCCCGCGCCGCGAGGTGCTCCAAGCCTTGGCCCGCCCGCATACAGATGTCTTCAAAGTTTTCTCCATCAGACACCCGAGGACCTTCGTCGGCAAGACTCTTCTGCCACGCGCGCTCAATCTCACGCGTCTCTTTCTTCGCCCGCACACGATCCGTGAGCTCTCTTGGGAGTCTCCGCTCGCGAAAAAAATCGGATGATTCGACGGGAAGCCCTGTCCGCGCGGCGATAATCGCGGCTGTTTCCTGGGCACGCGTCATCGTGCTCGAAATGATGGTGTCAATTTGCAATCTCGTGCAGCGCTCTGCAATAAGCCGTGCTTGCTCTCGTCCACGCTCGGTGAGCGGCGCCTCACTTGGCTGATACCGGAGATTCGCAATCCCCTCGCTCTCACCATGTCGGATGAAATAGACCGTTTTCATTTTTAGAGTACGAACTTCCCGTCCTTGTAGATGACCTTGGTTTTTCCACTTTTAAGATGCGCAGTTACCGTGCGACGGGTCGTCGAAATGATATCGGTGTGTACGGACGAATCGTTGAAACCAAGTGCTTCCGCCTGTTTCCTCGTGAGCTTCGAGACGTCGCCCGCAAAAGTATCGCGATAAGACATGCCAAGAGCGAGATGCGTATTGCCGCATGGTCCGCCCATATTTTCATCGAAGAGTGTTTCCGCCATGAATTTCGTGATGCGCGAGTGGCGTTTATCGGTGAGCGAGTATTCACCTATTCTATTCGCGCCTTTTGTCGCTATCATCTCTTTCAGAAGTTTCTCATTTGTCTTCGCCTTCGATTTGACTACAAGCCCGTCTTTGAACTCGAGCTCGATGCCGGTAATTTTATTGCTGTACCGGTAGAGCGGTTGGTTGAACTTTATCCAGCCGTTCGTTCCGCGCCAATCGGGGGATGTAAATATCTCGAAGCTCGGTATGTTGCGTCCTGAGCCCGCGAGCCATGAGCGTTTCTCGCCGAGTTTTATCCAAAGGTCCATATCGGGCCCTACCGCGTGCAGCCGGTCAACGCATGGCGAAAGCTTGTTCATCCGTGAACGGTACTTCTCGATGTCGCGATACACCCCCTTCCACTTCGCAATAGGATTCTTCTCGTCGAGGAAACACGCCTTGATTATTTGGTCCCAATATTCTTTCTCGGAAAGCCCGGCCTCTTTAGCCATAGCCGGCGTGCCGTAAAGCGCGATGGTCCACGTGAATTTATTGTTCCACTCCTTCTCGTGCCGCCAATCCATAAACGGCTTGAGTGCGAGGCCGCGACGCATTATTTTCTTGCCATCCACGCCTTTGAGTGCATGTGGGTCCTTTTCAGCAAGAATAAAGAGCGAGTGATCCATCTCATCCACGAGTCCTTTGAGGTATTTCTTCGGGAAGAAATCGAGCTGATGCGGCTTCGCGTGCTCGTAAAAATGCCGCGAGACGCTGATGTTTCGGCGCTTGTCTCCATGTTCGTCGTCCGGGCCGTAGTTGGAAATAACATGTCCGCCGGAGTCAACTATCGCATTGCAAACCGCGATATAAAGCGGCTTTGCGGATTCGGAGCAGGAAACGCGTACGACGTCGCCTTTATTAATTCCCTTCCCGCCGCCAAGCGCAAAATTCACGAGCACGTCGGCGTAGTTCTTTAATATTTTTTCACTTGGCATATATGACATCGTCATAGACTACTCGCAGCGGCGGGCTTTGTCTACCCCGCAGGAGAAGAAAAACTACGAATGAACCACTTCTTTTGCACGCTCACCGATATCTATCGGGTATACGCCGGTGAAGCACGAGGTACAAAATTGATTTTCAGGGAGTCCGGTCGCGGCTATCATGCCTTCGTACGAAAGAAACCGGAGCGATGTGGCACCGAGGTACTCCCGCATTTCGGCTACGGACTTTGTGGCCGCGATAAGATTCTTTTGTTGAGGAGTATCAATGCCGTAGAAATCGGGATATTTGACCGGCGGTGAGGCGACGAGAAAGTGCACTTCTTTGGCACCCGCCTCAAAAAGCATTTTTACTATTTGCCGCGATGTAGTACCGCGAACGATAGAATCGTCAAACACGACCACGCGCTTGCCGGAAATTATCTCTTTTATCGGTGTCAGTTTGGATTTAACCCCTTGTTCCCGCACGTGCTGCTCGGGGGTAATGAACGTGCGGTGGATGTAGCGGTTTTTGGTGAGCCCCATTTCGAACCTGATGCCAAGTGCCTCTGCGTATCCGATGGCAGACGCAATCGCCGTTTCAGGTACCGGAATGACGACATCCGCCTCTACAGGATACTCTTTAGCAAGCTGAACGCCGAAATTGCGTCGCACTTCATAGACGGACTTACCGAGAAGCTGACTGTCGGGCCGCGCAAAGTAGACAAATTCAAAAATATCGAGCTTCGGGTCCGGCACGACGATTTGCTCGCTGCGCAGACCGTCCTTGTCGATGACAAGCAGTTCACCCGGAGCGATGTCCCGCTCATATTCGGCGCCGATGGGCGAAAACGCGCACGTCTCCGATGCGATGACCCATCCGCCGTTCAACTTTGCGAGCGAGAGCGGGCGGATGCCGCAATGGTCGCGTACGGCGACGAGCGAATCGCGCGACATGATGAGGAGTGAGAACGCACCGGTCATAAGCGGGTACACATCCTTAATCGCCGCCGGAAGTTCCACACCCTCCCGCATGCGCGCCGCAATAGCTTCGACCATCATGCGCGAGTCGGAAAATTCCGCGGTATCGACATTCCGGGCCTTCAAAAATCCTTCGAGCGCAACCGTCGTCGGGAGATTGCCGTTGTGCACAAGCGCAATGGCGCCGTCGTCGGGGCCGGATGAAAGTGACACGGAATCGTTAAGACTCGGATGTGGGTCTTCGTACGAAACCGTCTTCAGTGACGATGCGCCTGCCGCGAGCATAGGTTGCGCGTGCTTAACCTTTGAGCCGCCGGCAGTCGAATAGCGGTTGTGAGCCACCGCAATGTGGCCCTTGAAGTTACTTATCAGCTCGTCGTTGAAGACCTGTGACACGAGTCCCATGCCTTTATGCACCATCATCGTCTCGCCGTTTGCCGTGGCGATACCGGAGCTTTCTTGGCCGCGGTGCTGGAGTGCAAAAAGTCCGAAGAAGGAGAGTCGCGCGACTTCGAGCTCTGTACCGTAGACTCCGAAGACCGCGCATTTTTCTCCGACCTGCCCCGTGGTAACTTCCGTCTCCATCTCGTTTTGCCGCGGGGAGGTATCTTTCATACGTGCATTTTAGAACGAAAAACGAAAGTCTGCCCTCCGTCTGTTTTGTCTCGCAAAACTAGACGGAAGTTTACTGTCGGGGGTAGTTGCATAGAGAAGTAAGGATTATACCGCTTTAGGGGCAGCAACGCGAGGCCTCGATACGCACCACGGTGGACTTCAAACCTTCTTCTCAAGAAGCCACAGCAGAATGGCTTTCTCTACGTGCTTTCGGTTCTCCGCCTGGTCAAAGATGACGGAATTTTTGTGTTCGATAGCGTCGCGGGATATTTCATACCCCACATGCATCGGCATGCAGTGCATGATGCCGGCTTCCGGCACATAGGTATCAATGAGTGCGACATTCAGCTGATACGGCATAAAAACCGCTTTGCGGCGGTCGTACTCGTCTTTGAACTGCGGTTTCGGCTTCCCGTTCTCAAAAAACTCTGCATTCATCCAGGTATCGGTATGCACGTATTGTGCACCCGCAAGTGCTTCTTTGAGATCCAGGGTCTTTTTCACATTGCCGGTCGCGGAAGCCATAGCGTTCAGTTCCGTATCAATGCTGTCCGCGTCCACCTCAGGTGCGGCAATGGCAACCTCAATACCAAGCTTCGCGCATGCAAGCGTTAATGTATTCGAGACATTGTTCTCTATCCCAAGCCATGCGATTTTTTTGATTTTGTCGAGCCCTCCCGAGTGTTCGGACATCGTAAGGATATCTGCGAGCGCCTGACAGGGATGGTATTTCTCACTACACGCATCAATGACGGGAATCCTGTTGAACGAAGCGGCGGTGAGAACGTCCGCGACGTCGAGAGCGCGGAACATGAAGACGTCGCCGAACCGCATCATCGCACGGAGCTCGTCGCGAAGGTCCGCGAACATGAATTGCGTTTTCGCGGCCTCAAGATATATGGCGTGGCCGCCAAGCTCCGTCATTCCCGCTTCAAACGAGATGCGCGTGCGCGTCGAACCTTTTTGGAAGAACATCAGAAGGGTCTTCCCGTGCAAGAAGTCTGTTGACTCCCCTGCCCGGTACTTTTTCTTGAGTGTCGCCGCAAGAGCAAGAATCTCGCGGAAATCATCCGCGCTCTGCTCCTTGAGTGAAATAAGGTGTCTCATACTGCTTTCCGTATACGACGGCGATATGCCGCGAGGTCGAGATTTCCCGGCGCACCAAGACTCTTCTTCCCTGCGATGTTCTTCTTGAGGTCGACGTCGCCCGCATCCATCCCGGCGGCTTTCTTGTATGCATCGCGGAACGGCATGCCCTCCTTTACAACCATAGCATTGGCGATGTCGGCGGTGAAGATGCCGGGGTGTATCTTCGCACGGATGCTTTCCGGCTTCGGCTCAAGTCCGGCGAGTACGACACCGGCGGCTTCGAGGCTCTCTGCGACAGTCTTCGTCGACTCGAAAAGTGGTTTTTTCATAAGCTGGCCGTCCCTGTTGTAGCCGGAGACCAAATTCTTCGCAATGTCTTTCACCATAAGCTGGTTTGCGACGACGACCGAGACCTGGCCGCGCATAATTTCCAGTGCGTCGAGGTTGTGTTTGTGCGGCATGATACTCGATCCAGTTGTAAGCGATGGGTCGACGGCGAAGTAATCGAACTCCTGCGACGTGAAGAGCAGCATGTCGTTCGCGAATTTACCGAGCGTGAGCATCACTTGTGTAAGCGCTTCCATGTACACGCTCTCGAATTTGCCACGCGAATTCTGGCAGTAGAGGGAATTTATCTGCACATTCGTAAATCCCACTTCTTTGGTCGTGAATTTCCTGTCTACGGGTATCGAGGTGCCGAAACCGGCTGCGGAGCCAAGCGGATTCTTATCGATGTGCTGCGCGACAGCAGCGAGCAAATCCGCATCATCGAGCAGACTTTCCGCGTACGCGGCAAAGTAATGCCCGACGGTCGTCAGCATCGCCTGCTCGGTGTGAGAATAGCCGGGCATGGGAATGCGCTCGTATTTTTCGGCAATTTTGACGAACACTCCTGCGAGCTCGAGGCAACTCTTCCGAAGTTTTATCAGGTGCGTTTTCATATAGAGGCGCGTCGCAACGAGCACCTGGTCGTTCCTGCTTCTGCCTGTATGGATTTTCTTTCCTGCGTCGCCGCACACCGCGACGAGATAATTTTCTATTACCGTATGACAGTCCTCGTCCGCTTGAGTAATTTTTACTTTTCCGAGTTTCCATTTCTTTTTCAGTGAGTCTAGACTTTTAAGGACCTGGATGAGTTCTGTGGCGTTGAGTATCCCGATCTTCTTGAGACCTTTCGCGTGTGCCGCGCTCGCGATTATATCGAACGGCATCAATTCCATATCGAGCAGATAATCGGTGCCCGCCGTATATTTCTCAACGGCCGGATGCAGCTTTGTTCCTGTTTTGTTCCAGAGTTTTGCCATACGCTATTTTTTTCCTCTTTTGCGCCCGATTTCATTCGCTATCTTCATCTGCAGCGTGGCGACTTCGATAAAGCCGGCGCTCGCATTCACATTGTACTTGTAGCCCTCTTTCACGTTGAAGGATGCGTGTCCGAGCGCAAACGGAGATTTCACGGCGACGATATTCACATTGCCGCGATAGAGTTCGACGGAGACCTCGCCTTCCACACGCGTGTTCACCTCATCATTGAGCGCGTTGAGTGCATCCATGGCAGGGTCGTACCACTTCGCCCCATAGCAGAGATAGCCCCATTTAATGTCGAGCGACGATTTTATCTCATTGAGGTCGCGTGTGGATACGGCCCGCTCAAGCGTGCGATGCGCTTCGATGATTACATGCGCTCCCGGCTGCTCGTAAACGCCGCGGTCCTTGAGGCCAATCATGCGGTCTTCGAGCATGTACACGACTCCGACGCCGTGTGCGCCCCCGATGACGTTCAATTTCATAATGACGTCCGACAGCTGCATCTTCTTGCCGTTCAGCGCGACGGGAAGCCCTTTTTTGAACATCAGCTTCACCAGCGTGGGCTTTGCGGGCGCGTTCTCGGGACGCGTGTAGGTCGTCAGGAATTTCTTGACTAGGGGGATTGACGCCGGATTTTCCACTTCGCCTCCTTCCCACGTCATGCCCCACATGTTGTCGTCCACCGAATACGGGAAATCTTTTTTCACCGGCACTGGTATCCCGTGCTGTTTTGCATATGCTATCTCGGCATTGCGGTCCATGTTCCACTCACGCACGGGCGCAACGATTTTCATCGTATTGTCGAGCGCGAGTACGTATCCGTCGAAACGGACCTGGTCGTTGCCCTTACCGGTGCATCCGTGCGCGATGCAGGTGATGCCACGCGCCTTTGCAACCTCGACGCCCTTCTTGGCCGTAATCGCTCTGCCTATCGGCGTCGAAAGATGGTATTCACCCTGATACGCCGCGTTGGCCTTGATGCCTTTCGCGATGAATTCGTCAGCGAATTCCTTTTTCACATCGAGCACGATAGCCTCAACGGCACCGAGTTTTACCGCCTTCTTCCGTATTGCCTCGAGATCATCCTTCTGTTGCCCGATGTCGAGTGTGAGCGTCGTCACCTTCGCGCTATAGTGGTCTTGTATCCACTTGAGCATGACGGAAGTATCGAGCCCGCCCGAGTACAGCAAAAGCACGTTGGTAATCTCTCCCGTTTTGGCCTCATATGAGGCGACTTTCTGATATGTCTGTTTGTTATCCATATCGTTTTCCTTAGCTTAATAACTAAAACGGCCCCGATTTGAGGCCGTTTGGAAAGTTCGTGTAGGGACAAACACTCTAAACAGCCTCAAATGAAGCTGTTCGTCGGACGTTATGTGTCATTGAAAGCATGTATATGCACGGTACCATATCCCCTTTTGCACGCAAGCTCCCCAGCCTAGAGTGGCCACGTTAACCCTTGCGCCGTCGGGTTGAATCTTTACTGTTCGCCCGCTTTCGCATCTCTTTCTCTATCATTCCCAAGTCGACTTTCTTTGCGACAAGCAGCACAAAGAGATGGAAAAGGAGGTCTGTGGTTTCTTCTATCAGACGCTGTTCTGTTTCTTTCGTGGCCGCCTGGATTACTTCCAGTGATTCTTCCGCCAGCTTGAACGCCATCCGGTCAAGCCCGGCTTTGAACAGGGTAGTCGTGTAAGAGCCGCCCGGCAATTCCTTTTTACGCCTTTCGATAGTCGAGAACAATTCTCGAATCTCATCGCGGGGCGCTTCTTCATTGAAGCAGGAGACGTCCCCCGTGTGGCAAGTCGGCCCGGCAGGGGTCGCCTTTACGAGCAGCGCGTCAGAATCACAGTCCAACTTAATGTCTTTCACGCGTAAGGTATTGCCCGACGTCTCTCCCTTCTTCCATAACCTTTGTTTCGTCCGGCTGTAGAACCACACGACACCGGTCTTTTCGGTTTTTGCGAGCGCTTCTTTGTCCATGTAGCCGAGCATGAGTACACCGCCACTCGAAGCGTCTTGAATGATTGCCGGTATGAGGCCGCTTATCTTCTTCCAGTCGATTTTGTTTTTAAGAGATTTCATATGCGTATTGCTATGCCGTTGTCTGATAAATATCTTTTTAATTCGTTGACGCGTATTTCGCCGGTGTGGAACAAGCTTGCCGCCAGTGCCGCATCCGCACACCCTCGCGTCAACGCTTGGAAAAAATTCTTTTTCGAGCCGGCGCCGCTTGAAGCGATGACCGGGATAGAGACTTCTTCTGTTATGCGCCGGAGAAGTTCAAGGTCGTACCCGTTTTTCGTACCGTCTCTGTCGAGGGAGTTTACGAGAAGTTCGCCCGCGCCGCGCCACGCCATATCTTTGCAGAATTCGATTGCATCAACGCCGGCCGCTTCGCGCCCCCCTTTTACATACATCTCCCACGACCCGTCTTCTTTTTTCTTCGGGTCCACGGAAACGACGACACATTGCGAGCCGAACTCTTGTGCCGCACGGGTGACCAAATCCGGATCTTCTATCGCGGCCGAGCCTATCGAGACTTTGTCGGCACCCGCGTCGAGGAGCCGTTTAATATCCCTGATAGTTTTCACCCCTCCGCCGACAGTGAACGGTATGGTAATGCTCTTGGCGATTCTCTCCACAAGCTTATAGAGCGTTTTTCGCCCTTCGACGGTCGCCGCAATGTCCAGAAATACCAACTCATCCACGCCGCTCTCGCTGTAGTACTTTCCGAGCTCGACAGGATTCCCCGCGTCCCGTAGGCCCCTGAAGTTCGTACCTTTTACGACCCTACCGTCTGCAATATCCATACAGGCGATAATGCGCTTGGTAACACTTTGTGCCGGTCGCACTGTTTCCCGGAAGACCCTCGAAGAGAGCACAAACCGGTTCACCTCCTTCAGCTCGACCGTTTTTTCATACAGAGCTTTCCCCACAATGACGCCGTATACGCCCATTTGATTCAGCCTTTGTATATCTTTAAGCTTCCCGATACCTCCCGCCACGATGACGCGGAACGGCTTCTTCAGAATCTTCGATACGCCTTCATAATCGGGGCCCTCAAGAGTTCCGTCCCTCGAAATCTCGGTGTAGATGATGGTCGTCACGCCGAGGCCGGTAAGTTTTTTCAGGAATGCTCCGACACGCACGGACGACTTGGTTCGCCACCCCTGCGTCGCAATGAATCCCCCTCTCACATCTACCGAGACCGCAATCCGGCCCGGTCCGTATTCCGCAATTACCCGCTGTACCATACCGGGGTCACTGAGAGCTGAAGTGCTCACGATGATCCGGTCTACCCCTGCGTCGAGGTATGCTTTCGCTGTTTCGAACGTGCGGATGCCACCACCCGCTTGGGCAGGTACGTCGGATTCTGCAGCTATCTTTTTGATGAGCTTATCGTTCATGGGCCTTCCCTGCCTCGCACCATCGAGGTCAACGACGTGAATATACTTAGCGCCGTCACGCACGAATGTACGCGCCACGGCAAGAGGCTGCCCGCTGTATGTCTTTTGCTCGTCATAGTTACCTTGCCGCAGGCGTACACATTTCCCATCGATGAGGTCTATCGCGGGGATGACGAGCATCTCGTTTTGCTTTTTCGATACACCCAGCTCGCAAAAATTCTTGAGCAACCGGATACCGGTGTCTTCTGACTTCTCCGGGTGAAATTGGATACCGTAGAAATTGTCCTTCCGTACGACGGACGGATACACCGTAGTGCCGTATCCGGAGCCGCCGATGATATTCCGCTTTGCGGTATCGGCGTAGTACGAATTCACAAAGTACGCATAGAACGTGCCCGGCACATTCTCGTACAGAGGGTCAAATGACGTCTGTACGACGGTGTTCCAACCGATCTGAGGAACTTTCGTTCCCGGCTCTTTAAATTTCTTTACTCGCCCTTTGATGATACCGAGACATTTGACTCCATCTTCTTCCGAAGACTCAAAAAGAAGCTGCATACCAAGACACACCCCGAGAAAAGGTTTCGTGATTTTTCGTATCGTTCCATCGAGCCCGGCTTCGCGCAGGTTCTTCATCGCCGGCCCGGCCCGGCCCTGACCGGGGAAAATCACTTTATCTGCAGCAAGAATGACCTCCGGGTCCCGTGTGACAACATACTCGAACCCGAGGCGTTCGAGCGCGTTTTTCACCGAAGCGACATTCCCCCCGTTGTAATCAATAATCGCGATTTTCATACCGTTCCTTTTGTAGTCGGGAGTTCCCCCCGAAGTCGCGTATCAATGGAAACAGCCGCATTCATCGACTTTGCGAAAGCTTTGAAAATCGCTTCTATTTTGTGGTGCTCGTTCCTGCTGTAGCGGACATTGATGTGGATATTCGCTTTGAGTTCATCGGCAACGGACCGGAAAAAGTGTTCGACCAGTTCGGTCGGAAGGTCTCCGACTTTCTCGCGCTTGAAGTCCGCGTTGAACACGGAATACGGACGACCACCCAGGTCTATAGCGACTTCGACCAAGGTATCGTCCATGGGGAGTAGGAATCCATATCGCGTGATGCCGCGCCGCTCGCCAAGCGCCGTCGCAAGCGCCTTCGCCGTTGTAAGTCCTATATCCTCGACCGTGTGGTGCTCGTCGATATACAAGTCACCGTTCGCTCTGATTACAAGGTCTATAAGGGAGTGTTTGGAAAACTGCTCCAGCATGTGGTCCAGAAATTTGAGTCCCGTATCAATAGTGAATTGTCCTTGCCCGTCGAGGTTGCACTGGACGAACACGCTTGTTTCTTTTGTGGAGCGGTCTACTGACGCGATACGGGGAAATTGTCCGTTCGTTTCCATCCGGTATGCGCGGACACCGATATTCTTTGCAAGTTCCATATCCGACTCCCGGTCGCCGACAACAAACGACTTGTCCCGGTCGACGGGTTCATTTTTGAGAAAGTCGCAGAGGAGACCTGTTTTTGGTTTTCGACACGCACAGTTGTCCTCCGGCGTGTGCGGACAAATGAATATCTTATAGAACGTGATTCCCTGCTCCTTGAGAGAAGCGAGAAAGGCACTCTGTACGGCCTCAAAAGCGTCCGACGGGTACGATGCCGTTCCTAACCCATCCTGATTCGATGTCATGACGAGCTTGTATCCGTCCTTCTGTATGCGTTGTAACCCCTCGATCACGCCGGGAAGTATCTTGAGCTTCCCCAGGCTGTCTATCTGGTATGTGTCTTGCGGCTCGTAGATAAGCACGCCGTCCCTGTCGACGAACGCCGCTCTCAACATGTCTTTTGTATTTTCTTTGTTCATAATCGTTTTTTTAATGTTTCAAAAAGCAACAGATTTTGCTCGCGGGTGCCTACCGTAATACGTATGCAATCTTCGAGCATTGGCGTATTCCCGAAGTCGCGGACGATAATGCCGTCCTGTACGGCAAGGCTTTTTGCGACCTTCGAGATACCCGGATACTTCACCAGAAGAAAATTCGCTTCGCTCGGAAAGACCGTGAAGCCCAGTGCATTGAGCTCTTTCGCAAGCCGCACCCGCTCGTTAATTGCGGACTTCCGCATTGTTTCCATGTCGCTCTCGTTCTGTAGCGCCCAGACAGCAAGCGCTGACGATATGCGATTCACATTGTAAGGCGATTTGACCTTGTCCAGGTACTTGATTATTTCCTCATCGGCGACGGCATAGCCGATGCGTATCCCCGCAAGGCCCCATGCCTTCGATAGCGTTCTCATAACCACTAAATTTTTAGACCGGCTGACCTTCCGCGCAAGAGAGGGGGCAGAGGCAAATTCGATATACGCTTCGTCGACAACGACGATGCCGTCAAACCCTTCGCACATTCGCTCTATGTCCGCCGTACGCAACAGGTTTCCCGTCGGATTATTGGGTGAACACAGGAAGACTATTTTCACTTTCGAAGATACATTCTTAAGCACTTCCACAACGTTGAGCTGAAACTCTTTGTCGAGCGGGAGGGAAATCGCCTCGATTCCTGCCGTGTCTGCCGCGACGCGATACATGCCGTAGGTCGGCTCCACGATCGCCACCTTCTCCCCCGGACCCGCGAATATGCGGATTAGGAGGTCAATAACCTCGTCGGAGCCGTTTCCTGTGAAGATATTCTTCGCACTCATTCCGACGAATCTTGCAAGCGCCCCGCGCAATTCTGAAGAACTTGGGTCGGGATACCGGTTCAGCTCGTAATAGCCGGGGAGTCCGACAGTACTTCCGAAAGCGTTCTCATTCGCATCGAAGAACGTGCCGCTTTGGTAGAGGCTCCGCGCCGGGCTGTACGGCTTCAGCTTTCTGATATTGGGACGTATAAGTGAATCGATGTTCATATATTCTTTTTGAAACGGATAGACACCGCATTTTTGTGCGCTGAAAGCCCCTCCCGTTTGGCGAGCGTTTCGACCGTATTCCGCATCCCTTTGATACCCTCTCTGCTGACTCTCTGCACCTGCATCTTCTTGCCGAACGACTCGACGGAAAGCGCGGAGAACATTTTTGCGTAACCCGACGTAGGGAGCGTGTGATTTGCTCCTGTGGCGTAATCGCCAAGCGGCTCCGATGTATAAGGCCCGAGAAAGACGGATCCGGCGTCTGTGATAGCCTCCAAGGCCTTTTTCTCGTCTTTCAGTATTATTTCCAGGTGCTCGGGAGCATAGTCATTGATGAGCGCGATAGCTGTGTCGAATGAGTCGGCGACAATCGCGAAACTTTTCTTAAGTGACTCACTGATGATTGTCTTCCGGGGCAGTACTTCACGTTGTGTATTGATTTCTTTCAGCACACGTTCGCCAAGCGTCTTCGAGAGGGTTACCAAAATCGCCTGTGAATCTTCTCCGTGTTCAAGCTGGGACAAGAGGTCCGCTGCGACCCACGACGGGTTCGCGGTCTCATCGGCAAAGACGAGAACTTCAGACGGTCCCGCGGGCATATCAATATCAACTTCGCCGTATACCTGAAGTTTTGCCGTGGTCACGTACTGATTGCCCGGCCCGAATATTTTCGAAACTTTGGGAATGGTTCCCGTGCCGTACGCCATAGCGGCTATCGCTTGTGCGCCTCCGACCTTAAAGATGTTCGAAATGCCGCACATGTCAGCCGCGACCAATACAGCGCCCGGAATCTTTCCGTCCTTTCCGGGCGGAACGCAGAGAACAATCTCTCTGCATCCGGCTATTTGTGCCGGTATCGCAAGCATCAGTACGGTGGAGGGATACGCCGCCTTGCCGCCGGGGATGTAGAGACCGACGCTCCGTATCGGACGGAACTCACGCCATACCTTCACACCTTTCCTAACGACAACCGCCGGCTCCTTTTTCCGCACCGTAGTCTTGTGGAATTTCTCAATGCTATTTTTAGCCGTTCGTAACGCTGAAATTACCTCTTGCGTTTCCTCTGCGTACGCCGCGGCAATTTCCCGCTTTGATACCCGTAGTGTTCGAAGACGCGGCCCGTCAAATTTTTCAGTCAAGTCAAAGAGAGCCGAATCCTTCTCCTTCCGGACGCGCTTGATGATTTTGCTGACGACACTTGCCATATCCGCCTTGTTACTCCGGCGATTTCTGATCAATTTCATGACCACAGGCAAAGTGCTCATTTTTACGGCTAATCTTTTCATATAAGCGATTTGATATTGAGGTCGAGTAAGAGCCGCTTCTTCGAACGTTTCCTGACCGGGCTGCCGACCAGAACCGCTTGAGATCCGAGGACGGTACAGAGCGGCACCAGGTCGTTTGCCTCAAGCGTCGCTCCTGTCTGCACGAGGTCGCACACGGCATCAGCGAGACCAAGGCGCGGAGCAATCTCAGCCGAACCGGAAACGACAACGATGGAGGCCTTGATATTACTTTTCCCGAGGTAATCGGTGAGCAACTTCGGATAGGACGTAGCTATCCGCAAATTCTGCAAGTCTTCTACTGTCCGGATGCGGGAACATCTGGGTACGGCTATTACAAGCCGGCAAAGAGCAAAACCCAGCCTGGTCACTATACGCAACGTCAATCCCTTTTCAGCAAGCACGTTCTGCCCCACGATGCCGAAATCCGCGATACCCCGGCTTACATATTCAGGAATATCGTCGTCCCGGAGGTATACGATGTCGATATTGGAATTCTGACAGGTGCGGATGAGCGACCTGCTGTCCGGGGAAAAGGCCAGTCCGCGGGAGGTCAAAAAATCCATGCTGCTTTGGTACAGCCTGCCGCTTTTTTGAACTGCGATTTTTAACCGTTCTTGAGTTTTCATAATGCATTTGTTAGGTGATAGGTACCGGGGACTAATAAAAACCACCCGCTTGCGGGTGGGCTGGCTTCTATGCTGTTCACTTCAATGTCCGAGACGCTTAAGCACCAAACCATATCCACCCTTGCCGTGGTGCAACCAATGGGCGACGCGGGCGACCGTGGTCGAGCTCAAGCCTGTTTTCTTTTCGATAACAGAGTACGGCACTTTCTTCGAGAGCATTTCGGCGGTCCGGAACCGTTTGGAGAACTCATCTATCTCGTCGGGCGTAAGCAAATCGCGCAAAAAACGCCGCGCCTCGTCGGGGGTCCGTAAAAACAATAGAGCGCGCACCAATTGGGTATTTCGCGGTGTACTCCAGTTCATCCTCCCACTTTACTCTAATGGAGCGCTTTAGTCAACTAAAGCTGTGGATAGTGCCGTTGACCCGAATGGCGCTCGATTTCCGTACGGATGCGCTTGAGGTCCGTTCGCTCTTTCATTCGCTCCAATTCGGGGTCCTCTTCGAGCGGCACCTCCAGGTGCCGCGCCACCTTGTCGAGCATGACGAGAACTTTCGTTATCTCCTCCTCAGCGCGCACGTCTATCTCGGTATCAATCTGGTCGCGTATATCCTCCATGCGGCTCTGGCGGTTCTGCGTGATGAGCACGATTATCGAGAGCACGATGGCTTCGAGTGATACGACCATCGTCAGAAAATTGAACGGATAGGGGTCAAACGTGCCGATGCCCGGAATATCACCGATATTGATAAGTATCCAAAATATAAAGACAGCGACATTTGCTATGAGGAACGGCACTGTGCCGAATTTGAGTGTGAGAAACTCCGAGAGAGAATCCACCCAGGTTTGCTTCATGTACAACCGCGATTTGATCTCCTCGCGGATCCTCCTTTGCCGGATTCTGGGGCCCGCATCAGGTACCTTATCCATACGGAACAGTATAACCCTTATGCAACCGAACGGACCGCTTTTACGATGGCCGCCGCCGAAATGCCTTCGTACGCCAACAGTTCCTCGGGTTTGCCGCTGTGCGGCATTTTTTCTACCGCAAGACACAGCACTTTCCCGCCGGATTGCGAGAGCGCGCGGGCAACCGCCTCGCCCAATCCTCCTTCAATATGATGGTCTTCTACCGTGATGACGGTGCCCGTTTCTTTTGCGGCTTTCTTCAGTGTCATCACGTCGAGCGGCTTCACGGTGTAGAGGTCAACAACGCGGACGTTGATACCCTCCTTTTTCAGGATGGCGTGCGCGGCAAGGGCCTCGTGGAGTGTGATACCTGCAGCCACGACCGTGGCGACGTCTTTCCCGCTCCGGCGCAGCACCTTACTGCCGCCGATGGGAAATGTTTCGTCATTTTCGTAAAGAATTGGAGTTGCTTGCCGGGTCGTCCGGATATAGATGACGCCTTTGTGCCCCGCACTTGCCTCGGTCAATTTATCGCACGATACGGCATCCGACGGATACAGAACGGAACTACCCAATACGCTCCTGAACATCGCAATATCTTCGAGTCCCATCTGGGAAGCGCCGTCCTCGCCGATAGACACACCGGCGTGGGAACCTGCGCACACTATGTGCGCGCCCGCATACTGCGCCATCCGTATCTGGTCATATGCGCGTGAAAGAAAGGCCGAGAAAGTCGAGATGAACGGAATCTTGCCGCGCCGCCACATCCCGAGCGCGACACCCGCCATATTTTGTTCAGCAATGAACATTTCAAAAAAGTCCATTGGATATGCGTTCTTGAAACCGTCCGCATACGTGGAATTGCTCACCTCGGCATCCAAAACCGCCATGTGCGGATATTTCGTCCGTATCCTTGTAAGCGCGTTGCCGTACGCCTTTCTCGTCGCGACTTTATCTTCCTTCTTGTACGCAACGGGCGCGGCCGCGCGCACCGGTTGCTGCTTCCACTTTCGCAGAGATGGTTTCTTCAGCGGTGCCGTCTCATACGTCTTGACGGGACCGAGTTCAGCGAGCGCCTTTTCGAGCTCACCCTTTTTCAGAGCTTTGCCGTGCCAATCCGGCTTGTTTTCGAGGAAAGAGATGCCTGCGCCTTTGAAGGTCTTCGCAATTATCATCACGGGCCTTCCCTTCCCACGCGACGCCTTTTGGAACGCTGATGTAATCTCGGGAAGCGCATGACCGTCTACGACGATTACTTCCCATCCGAAGGCTTTGCACTTGCGTGCGTACGCCGCCACATCATGTCCGTGCATCGTTTCTCTGCTCTGTCCCAACCTGTTCACGTCGATGATGCCCGTGAGATTGTTGAGTTTGTAATACGCGGCTGATTGCATCGCTTCCCACACCGAGCCCTCCGCCATCTCGCTGTCACCCAGGAGTACGTACGTTTTGAAGGGAAGCCCTTCCCGCCTCGCCACAAGGCTCATGCCGACACCGACGGCAAGACCCTGACCGAGCGAGCCCGTGGGCACCTCGGTAAAAGGAAATTCCATGGTCGGGTGGCCTTCCAGTCGCGAGCCGAATTTACGCAAGGTGTTAAGCTCCTTCTTCGGGATGCCGCCGGCAACCGCCCAGAGTGCATAAAAAAGCGGCGAGGCATGTCCTTTGGAAAAAATGAGACGGTCGTTGTTGTAGTGCTGGGGATGCTTCACGTCGAAGCGAAAGAACCCACCGAAAAATAGAGCCGTCATAAGGTCCGTCGCCGACAGGGACGAGGTGGGATGCCCTGAGCCGGCGGCCGTGGACGAAGTGAGTATGTGATGCCGTATCAGTGCCGCGAGACGTTTCAGCTTTGGCATAAAAACGCACAGTATCACATCTGTGCGCAAATAAAAATCACGTGAAATCGGGGAGCATGCGCTTGAGCTCCTCCCGCAGGTCGCTGGCGCCGGTGAACAGTATCGTGGAAAAACCGAGCATACGGGCGGCCTCAATATTTATAGTGGAATCATCAATAAAGAGACACTTATCCGCCGTAGTTTTCAGTTGCGCGAGAACCGCCTGGTATGAGCGCGGGTTTGGCTTGGAGGCGCCTATCTCATATGAATACACGCGCTCATCGAACAGTTGATGGAAATTAAATTTCTCTTCGCAATGGTCTATCCACTCTTTGGAGTGATTGGAGAAGAGAGAAAGCCTGTAGCCCAGCTGCCTCACCTGTATCACGATATCGCGCGTCCCCTCCACCTCCACGAAATTCTCGCGGATGTGTTGTTTGAGCCACTGCGCACTTCCTATCTGCGGGTACTTCTTGACCACGTCATTTACGTACTCATCTTCGGTCACGGTACCGTGGAAAAATTCCTTCACGAGCGGTGAGAGGAGCGGGTGTTTTTCGAGCGCCCAATCCATCTTGGGGTCCGTGACTTCCAACTGATGCTTCTCACGCAGGGCAATCCCCGTGTCTTTGACACCGGTCAAAAGCACTTCGGATAGATCGAAGATGACGTGCTCTATGTCGGGAGTCCCGCCCATTACTCCCCAGTATACAAACTCTTTCCCGTCATGGCAGGAGGGACCGGCAAACCCATGAGCGTGAGCACCGTGGGAGCAATGTCGGCGAGCGAACCGTTCCTCATTGTGCCGCCCGGCAGTGTCACGATTGCCGGCACCATATTCGTCGTGTGTGCCGTGTGCTTTTCACCCGTCATCGGATCGACGTTGACCTCCGCGTTGCCGTGATCGGCAGTGATAAAGGCAGCCCCGCCTAGGGCGGTCACAGCATCAACAAGACGATTGAGCTCGCGGTCCACGGTCTCTACGGCGGTTATCACGGCTCGCTTGTTCGCGGTATGTCCGACTAAGTCGACATTCGCGTAATTCAATACGATGAAATCGACCGGCTTCTTCATGCGCTCAATCGCCGCGTCCGTAATTTCCCGCGCACGCATTTCGGGCGCTTCATCGTGCATCTTCACGTCTTTGCGGGTGTCGATGAGTATGCGCTCCTCACCTTCGTGCGGTTTCTCGCGCCCGCCGTTCAAAAAGTAGGTCACATGGGCATATTTTTCCGTCTCAGCGATATGTACTTGCGACAGGCCCGCTTGTGAAATCTCCGCGGCAAGTGTCGTCTTGATATTGACTTGCGGATACACTATCGGACAATCGAGCTCCTTGTCACTCTCCGTCATGGTGACTACATGTATGTTGTCTTTTCTTCCGCGCTCCCGGAGACGACGGGCGAGCAGACGGACGCGGTCCGCACGAAAGTTGAACATAAAGACCCCGTCGTTCGTCTGAATCAGATCCGCCTTTCCGTTTTCACCGGTAAAGACGATCGGCTCGAGCACCTCGTCACTTGAGCCATCCGTATATCGTTTACGTATAAAGGCGGACGGCTTTTCACCGGTGACGAAGTCCGACTCGCCCCGGCACATCGCCGCTTCCGCTTTCTCGATCCGGTCCCAATTTTTGTCGCGGTCCATGGTGTAGAAACGGCCGCCTGCGGTCGCGATACGGCCGACGTCGTGCTTTGCAATGTACCGTTCGAGCTCTTCGACATACCCCGCCCCTGCTTTCGGAGGAGTGTCGCGGCCGTCGGTGACTACGTGGATTGCAACTTTTTTTATGCCCGCATGTTTGGCCGCATCCAGAAATCCGTAGAGATGGTCGCTGTGGCTGTGTATACCGCCGGGCGAGACCATGCCAATTACATGCAAGGTCGAGTCGTGTT
>Ga0209542_10005922_pt1 | contig 24064 bp, 29 predicted proteins | sample RifCSPhighO2_01_FD_184028 | JGI IMG/M metagenome (GOLD analysis project Ga0209542, IMG submission 184028) | Soil microbial communities from Rifle, Colorado - Rifle CSP2_plank highO2_0.1 (SPAdes) (version 2) | ecosystem: Environmental > Terrestrial > Deep subsurface > Rock core/Sediment ...
ATTTGATTTTTATGACCGACAAAGATAAAGGCCTGCGCTCTGCAAAACCCGACGTAAAATCTTATGTGGACGGTTTTGAGATAAGCGACAGGCTGCCGTGGGACTTTTCTGAAGCAAAAAAAGATTTTTACAGAGCCTACATTTTTGCTGCTCTTACTATAACTAATGGCAACGTATGCGAAGCTGCAAGAATCATGGATGTGGAACGCACCAATGTCTATAGGATGCTCAAGAAGATCGGCTATTATGTGGGGGATTTTCGGCCCAAAAAGGGGCAATAAATTTCAGAAAAACACAGACTTAGCGTGCTGGCCGGCGCATTCGTTACACACGTCAGTCATCATTGTTGTATTTTCTTTTGTCAGCTCACGGCCGCAGATTTCGCATTTCATAAATATTACAAGTTATACTTTACGTGTTTGCTGAAGTGCATTCAAGACTACATTGTTATCTACGTAAGTTGCATACGCTCCATTAAAATCATGCATCTGACCAATTGCAACAGGTAAAGCATACCTTACTTGACCACTTTTTGCTTTCTTATCAGTTGAAGTCGCATCAATTATTACTTCGTCATTTATCACGCTTGGGATTGTAACAGGCAACCCTACAGCTGCCAATAATCTTTCCTGTAGCCATAAATCTTTACTGGAAAAATATCCTAGTTGGCGTGATACTCTCCCTGCAACCATCATGCCGATTGAAATTGCCTCTCCATGAGTCAATTCAAAGTCGCTTAACTTCTCGATTGCATGACCTGCAGTATGACCATAATTTAATATTCTTCTAAGTCCTTTTTCATGTGGATCAGCTTCGACCACATTTCCTTTTATCCTGCAATTGTTTTTTGCTATGTACAAGGATGACTCCGGTGACCTTTCCAGAATCAATGGAATATTTTTACTCAAATACCTAAAGAAATCGGCGTCTTGAATAATGCCGTGTTTTATGGTTTCTGCCAATCCTGTTCTGTAGTTCCTTTCTGAAAGAGTTTTTAGTGTTGCAACGTCTACATAGACACGTTCAGGCTGCTTGAATGCGCCGACTAGGTTTTTTCCGTACTCTGTATCTACAGCAGTCTTTCCTCCAACAGACGAGTCAGCTTGTGCAAGGACCGTGGTTGGAATTTGTACATATGGAATCCCCCTGTTGAATATTGCAGCCATGAAACCTGCCATATCGCCTACAACTCCACCGCCCAGTGCAAGAATTGCAGAATCACGCCCATATTTTAAATGAGACATTTCCCCCATTACTTTCATACACGAATCGATTGTTTTATTTTTCTCTCCTGCTACAAAGGAAAATGTTTGAACTTCTAAGCCTCTGTCTCTTAGTGTATCTTCCAAAGGTTCGGCATACAATTCCCTTACATTCGAATCTGTAACTATTGCGTATCTTGAGCCAATTGGTTCACTTCTTAAGTCTTCAGCAATTTGGGGAAATAATTCATTTCCAAAAATAATACTGTAAGATTCGTCAACCTCTCTTCTAAGAGATATTCTCATTACGTTGTCGTCTTTGAATTCAACCATGCAATCACGCCTTCAAAAAATATCCTGTCTTGAAGAAATCCTTGTAGAGCAGCTGGCCGGATTCTGTGAGAGTTACGTGGACTGTGTTTATGCGCTCGTCCTTGTCGCCTTCTTTTATTTCAACCAGTTTTAATTCCTGTAGTTTTTGCAGGCTGCTTATTTCGCTTTCTTCATATGTCATGAAGTCTTTCGAATCCTTTATTTTCTTTATCCAGTGAGAAATAACACGCAAGTGCTGCTTGGTGTCCTTCTTTCCTGTCAACCCTCTCATTACCTGGTCAAGTTCGTCAACGTTCATATTAATCAACTATTTCATTGCCCAGATCGTAAGTGACTAAAGATTTTCTAACTTTATATAAAACAGCACGCGAATCGTTTCTATCTCTCATATGTTCTGGCACGTCACCTTTTAATTGAGACAACCTTCCAGCTCGTTTTATTATTCCTGATTTTATAAGGCATTTTTTTAACCCGTCGTTCATCCATGTGGAACGAAAATATGTGCGACCATCTGTTGAGTAGGTACGGTTATGCCTAGCTTGCGAACTTACATATTCTATTAACTTGTTTACTGCAGTTTCTCTGTCCATAATTATCACTCATCATTTATCTTGAAATCCTTTTCCACTAACTTTTCGCCTTTATTAATCAGGTACTGATAAATTGTAAGCTTTAATGTCTTTATCCCGAGCATTGCGCACTTTGTTCTGGCCGGGCTTATCTCAACGCCAAGCAGGTCAAGCATGTCCTGCCTTTTCAGAGCTTTTATCTCTTCTATTGATTTACCCTTGACTTCGTCTGTTATCAGACTTGTGGCTGCCTGGCTTATTGCACAGCCCCGCCCGACAAATTTAATGTCCCTTACCTTGTCGTTTTCTATAACCAGACGCATTGTTATAGAATCTCCGCAAAGAGGGTTGTATTCCTTGTGTTCAATTGTTTTCTCAGGCAACTCACCGTAGTTGTGCGGGTGCTTGTAGTGCTCAAGTATAGTTTCAGCGTACATGTCCATTATATTCACCTTAGAGATTCAACATACTCGTTAACAATGTTGCCATCAAATTCCCAGAAGCAATATCTTCCATGAAAACCTTTGCTCATGTATATACCAGATTTTGCAAGCTCGACTTTGTTGCGTTTTTTCATTGTGCCTGAACTTTCCAGGGCTCTTCTTTGTGCAAGAACTGCATTAGGTATGTGATCGGACGACAGGTTAACATAGCAGTTTTTGCCATAGTGGTACAGATGTATTTGCTCAGCTCTGATGTAATCCATTACACTTTTTAATGCTGGGTCAAGTATTTGCCTTGAAGGTGACGGTTCAGATGATGCGGTATCCATAGTTATTTCACCCTGAAGGTTTTCTTCACCTTTTTCAACCCTTCTGCCAGCTTGTCTATCTCTTCTTTTGTGTTGTACAGGTAGAAGCTTGCCCTGCTTAAGGCGGGCACATTGAATCGTTCCATGAGCGGCTGTGCACACATATGGCCAGAACGTATTGCTATTCCTTCCTGATCCAGTACCGTCGCAACGTCGTGGGGATGCACGCCGTTTATTGAAAATGATACAGTGCCGCCCCTGTTTTTTCTCGGGCCGTATATTTTCACGCTTTTAATGTCAAGTTTTTTCATAGCGTGTTGGGTAAGGTCTTCCTCATGCTTCCTTACGTTGTCCATTCCAAGCTTTGACAAGTAGTCTATTGCTGCTCCAAAGCCAATGACGTCCGCTATGTTTGGCGTTCCTGCTTCAAACTTCCATGGTATATCGTTCCACTTTGTGCTGTCGAGGTGGACTTCTTTAATCATATCACCACCACGGAGGAATGGAGTTGTCCTCTCCAGAGCTTCTTCAGTGCCATATAAAATTCCTACGCCTGTGGGACCGAGCATTTTATGACTTGAGAAAGCAAGAAAATCACAGCCTAGCTGCTTTACATTGACGGACATGTGCGGTACGCTCTGTGCGCCGTCTATAATAAAAAGTGCTCCTGCGTCGTGGGCAATCTTTCCTATTTCCTTTACCGGGTTTATTGTGCCAAGCACATTAGAAACATGGGCGACCGTGACTATCTTGGTGTTTTTTGTTATCAACTTTGAATATTGATCCATCTTTAGTGTGCCGTCGTCATTGACATCAACAAATTTTACTTTTATTCCTTTTTCCCTGAGCATCTGCCATGGCACTATGTTGCTGTGGTGCTCGAGGACACTAGAAATTACTTCGTCGCCTTTCTTCAGCGTGCGGAGTGCCCAGTAGGCAAGTATGTTGAGCGATTCGGTCGTGTTCTTTGTGAAAACTATCTCGCATGTCTTGGAGCCGATGAATTTTGCAGCCTTGGATCGCGCGTTCTCGTACTCTGCAGATGCTTCCTCGCTAAGCTTGTGTATGCCGCGATGCACGTTGGCATTGTAATTTGAATAATAATCAGATATCTTGTCTATGACCTGCCGGGGTTTTTGTGTTGTTGCCGCGTTATCGAGATAAACCAGGGGCTTTCCGTTTACCTTCCTCTTCAACACAGGAAAATCATTGCGTATTTTTTTGACGTCAAACATAATACCAAACCTGATACACTAGTTTCTAGAACTAAGGGTCTCTGTCCGTGTGTTCTCCACGGCTTTCCTGAATCTTTCCTGGAATGTTTTTTCAACTATCTTGTCTATCAAAGGCTCAAAAAATCCAGTGACTATCATGTGCTCTGCCTCGTCCCTTGAAAGGCCACGACTCATCAAGTAAAACAACTGCTCCTCGTCTATCTGCCCGATTGTTGCCCCATGGCTTGCCTTGACGTCATTTGCGTCTATCTGAAGCGCGGGTATGCTGTTTGCAAGTGCGTCACCGCTAAGCAAGAGCGTGTGATCTGCTAAATAAGAATCTGTCTGCTGTGCCGCCTTGTCTATTTTTATTAATCCTCTGAACACAGCTGTCGATCTGTCGGCAAGCGTGCCCTTCGCAAGTACGTTATTGTACGTGTGTGGGACTTTGTGATGCGCGTTGACCGTGAAATCTATGTGCTGGCTACCCTTTGACTTGTAAGCGCACAATGTTCCAGACGATGCGCCTTCCCCTTCCAGTGAGGTGTTTGACTTGAGCCGATGAAAAGCAGAGCCGAAAGAACCAAAAATTGTATTTATTTTGCTGCCCCTTTGCAGTATGAATTCCTTGAATGAAAAGGCAATTGCATTGTTGTTGCAGTTCTGAAGGGAGGCAAAGTTGATTACGCTGTCCTCGTCGGCAAATATCTCCACGGCATCCGTCACGAGCCCGCTGCCTCCGTACTCTTCCTGATAATTCAGCCGGCTATTTTTGCCGACAACTATAACTGTGTGTCCGCCGCCTACTATCTTTGAAGACAAGCTTGCTTTTTTCCCGTCGGGTATCACTACCAGTATTCCGTTTGCGATATTTGCGTAATGAAAGGCTGAGAATTTATCCGTTATCCTGACGGCTGCGCCAAAATATTTCTTTAGTATGTCCGGATGGGTCATTGCGGCATTCATCAGGTCTGTAAATATTATTTCGTTCTCGTCGCCGTCGAGCGCTATTTCGCTGTCTTCCGGCTTGAAATTTATGTTAAACTTTTTCAGGTTTGTGTATCTCCACTCTTCCTCGCGCTCCTGCGGTATCGGGAGCTGGTCAAATTTCTCCAACGCTTCTTTTCTCTTTACGGCAAAAAAATCTTCCTGAAACATTTTACACACCTATGTCTAATAATGATTTTATTATAGTATGACTAGCCAACGCTGCCTTCCATTTCCATTTCTATAAGGCGGTTGAACTCCACGGCGTATTCAAGCGGCAGTTGTTTTGTAAAGCATTCAAAGAATCCGCGGACTATAAGTCCTGTGGCTTCTTGCTCGCTCAATCCGCGACTCATCAAGTAAAATAACTGCTCTTCGCCTATCTTTCCCACGCTTGCCTCGTGGCCGATGGAGACTTTCTTTTCGTTTATCTCCATATACGGCACCGTGTTGGACGTGGATTTTTCATCCATCAGCAGCGCATCACAACGTACATTAGATTTTACGTTGGTACAGCCCTTGTCGACACGCACAAGGCCACGGTATGTTGTGCAGCCCCCGTCCTTGCTTATTGACTTGCTTATTATGCTCGACGTCGTGTTTGGTGCCATGTGAACCGCCTTTGCCCCCGTGTCCTGTATTTGTGCTTTTCCGGCGAATGCTATTGACATCATATCGGCTTTTGCATTCTCGCCGAGCAAGTACACACTAGGGAACTTCATTGTTATCTTGCTTCCTATGTTTGCATCAAGCCATTCGACTATTGCATTCTTGTGTGCGAACGCGCGCTTTGTGACAAGATTGTAAATATTGTTTGACCAGTTTTGCAGCGTTGTGTAACGGACATGGGCGCCTTCCAGCGCAATAACTTCCACAACCGCAGCGTGCAAGCTGTCTGTTGAGTAAGACGGCGCGGTGCAATTATGGACAACTATACCATGGCTTATGTATGATTCATCCTCCTCAACACTAAAGTTGAAGACTTCGAGATCTTTTACTTCTTCTTTGATTATGCTTCTAATATGGGTAAACGCATAATCTTCTGTTACATGGGTGTAGGAAATTAAATTTTGTTTAATTAGCAAGTTGCCCTCTGCCAGTTCATTAACTGCATAGTTTACTATATTTGCAAATTCTCTCAAATAAGACCCGCCTACATAAACTACAAAACTAGTATTTCTGGGAGCTTTTTTCTTCCAGATATTTATCGATGCGAATATATTCAATCTTAGAAGTATGTCCCTTGTTTGTTCTGCAAGTTGTTCGGATATTGTGTTTATTCTGAATGCTATTTTGGTGCCATGCTTGAATTTTTTGTTAGTGAAGCTGCCATCCCCTCTCCAATAAGCCTTTATAAAATCAGCCTGCTTTTCCGTGGATTCGAGCATAAACCATTTTGGTAGTGATTTATTTTTTGCACCTTTTCTGAATTCCTGCTTAAACAGTCTAGCAGCTAATGTACTACATAGAACCAAGGAAATCCCATTTTTGTATTCTGCATACTCAAGCGGCGCTTTACCAAAGAATTTTTCAAGAAGTGCTTTAACATCTTCTATATATTCCCTCTCACTTTTGTTGAAGGTAAAAGTCAAATAGTGGTCTCCAATTATTGAGCCTTCAGCCATGTAGTAGCCGACAAGCCTGAAGAAATCTTTATCGGTAGCAATTTTAAAATCTATTGTCTTAGGATGACGGCCTAGAGTTATTGAGAAAAATCTTTCATCCTTAGATATGACAGTTCTTTCTATAGGCATTGCTATGTAGTCAAATTTTTCAAGCTTTGCGGCTTCCATCCATTCAGGAGTCCATACGATATTTTTTTGCTCCAGTTTTGTCCTCTTGACGGCAAGCACAGGGTGACCACCTGTTATTTTCATTTCTTGACGTGAGTCACCATTAAATTTGATTTTACAAAGAGTTCCTGTATGTTTTCTTTTCATAGTTTTATAGACTCTCTTGTAAGAGCCAGTGTGAGTCAGCACAATTTCTCCCTTTTTTATGTCTTCAATTTTCTTGGTACCATCGACAGTTTTAATTGGTGTTCCTTTTGTAAAGCAGCCTTCGATGTAGTGAACTTTACTTCCTTCGTCCGCTATGATAAGCGTACGCTCGAACTGGCCAAGTTCTTTGCTGTTGATACGGAAATATGCCTGCAATGGTATCGGCACTTCAACTCCTTTCGGTACGTACACGAACGAACCACCGGACCAGAATGCACTGTTCAATGCAGAAAATTTGTTGTCTTCCGAAGGTATCACGGTTCCGAAAAATTTCCTGAACAGCTCTGGGTGCTCTTTTAGCGCCTGGTCTGTCGAGCAGAATACGACTCCTAATTTTTCCAAATCTTCGCGGACTTTGCTGTAAACAACTTCAGAATCAAATTGGGCTTCTACGCCAGCTAGAAACTTTTTTTCAGCCTCAGGTATACCGAGCTTATCAAAAGTATTTTTAATCTCTTGTGGCACGTCATCCCAATTATTTGCTTTCTTGTTGGAAGCACTCAGATAATAAGTTATATTGTCAAAGTTTATTGCACTCAGATCTGGGCCCCATGTTGGCATTTTCTTTTTCAGGAACGTGTCAAGTGCCTTAAGCCTGAAAGTTGTCATCCATTCTGGCTCGCCCTTGAGCGCTGAAATTTCTTTTACTATCTCAGCTGAAAGACCTTTCTTTGTCTGCCTGACCGTAGGTGTGTTTACATTGAATCCAAACTGCTCGTCATAATTGGAGCGTATGTCCTGCAACTGCTGGTTTTGATCTGTCATATAATCACCTATTGAAATATTTCTTCTTCGTGCGCCCAGCCATATCCTTCTTCCTCAAGGCGGTCGACAAGCTCGCTGCCGCCTGACCTGACTATTTTTCCGTTTACTACTACGTGCACAAAATGCGGCTTTATGAAATTCAGTATGCGCTGGTAGTGTGTTATTATAAGAATTCCGAGAGGTGACGCTTCCATTGTAGCGTTTACGCCGTCAGCAACAATCTTCAGTGCGTCTATGTCCAGTCCAGAGTCAGCTTCATCCAGAACAGCGAATTTTGGCTTTAGCACTGCCATCTGTAGTATCTCGCCGCGCTTTTTTTCGCCGCCGGAGAAGCCATCATTTACATATCTGCTTGAAAAAGATTCATCTACCTTGAGAAGTGACATACTTTCTTTTAACTGCTGACGAAAATCACTTACAGGTATGTTAATGCCCTGTGTGTTCTTTGCAAGCCTCAAGAAGTTAGCCATCTGCACTCCCTGAACTTCCATAGGATATTGGAAGCAAAGGAACATGCCCAATCTTGCACGTTCGTCTGCCTTCATCTGTGTTATGTCTTGTCCGTTGAAAAGTATCTCGCCTTTGGTGATTACGTATCGAGGATGCCCCATTATTGCATAGCTTAGAGTGCTCTTTCCTGAACCGTTCGGGCCCATCAATGCATGTATCTCGCCCTGATTTATTGTCAGGGTAAGTCCCTTTATTATTTCCTTGTCGCCTATGCTTACATGAATATCCTTTATTTCTAAAGTATTCATTTTTTATCACCTATTTTTACTAATTCGGTATTTTTATGCTCATGGCTGTCATGGCCGACGCATTTTTCGCAGACATAATTCTGGAATATGCCGAAGAAGGTGCGCGAAAAGTCCATGCAACTCTCGTTCATGACTTTTCTGCCTTTGAGTGTTATGCTGTATATTGCCTTTCTGTCTTCATCATGTCTCTTTATCAGGTCTCTTTCTTCCAGCGCCTGCAACGTTGGATAAAGCGTTCCCTGTGCGATTTTTGTTTTCTTTATTTCATTCAAAATCTTCATCAAATCGTAACCATGTGTTGACTTCTTGCTCAAAACCCATAGGACCTGCATCTGTAGCATGCCAAGCTCTATCTCGCTGAACTTCCTTTCACCAAATATTTCCTCAGAAGAAGGCGGCAGTTCCCTGTGCGGCAGGATCTGACCGATAAATTTTTGGTTCTTCAGTCCGTCTTTCGTTATATGTCGCTCTACAGACATATCGGTAAGTATACATAGTTACGTATATATAGTTAATCTAGGGCAAAAATCGGGGTGACATTCAGATCACGTCGGCAGTCTCTTTTTCTTGTTTTTCTTTTGTCAGGCGTCTCACAGACTGGCCAAATGATGTCGGCATTCTTTTGCCATAGTATCTTTTCGGGCCCGCAAGAGTATAAAAATTGTCGTCGCGCGGCCTTCGTTCCCATTCGCGGCCCTGATAGAGTGTAAAATCGTCGCCTTTATCCTGGGTGAACTCAACAAACCTTACATGCCTGCCGGTGTATGAACAGAATATATACCTGTCTAAATGATTGGACGCAACGCGCCATTTTCCGGGGAGGTCGCCATGTTCAAATACGCCCGCGGTAATTTCCTCCATGGGATATCCCCTTGGGCCTATCCGTACTGTCAGCGATCTGTTCTTCTTCATAGTAATAGGATGTGATAAAAGTTCTTAAAACACCTTGGATTGCTTGAAACCTAATTGCAATCAGGAAAATCTTTATCTTGCCCCGTGTCAATAATCCAGTCATGGTTACCGAAATACTGCTTGCCATGGGAGTCATGCTGCTCGCCGCGAAGATATTTGGTGAAATAGCTGAAAGGGTGGGCGTAGCTTCGCTTGTGGGCGAGATCGTGGCGGGCGTCATACTGGGCCCCATACTTGGGTGGATAGTCATAGGCGACTTCCTGACCGGTTTCCTGACGTTCGGCGTTATCATACTGTTGTTCATCGCGGGCATGGAAGTCAAGATCAACGACATAAAGAAACATGCCTACAAGGCCAGCATCCTCGCTGCGGCCGGCGGGCTACTTTCATTTTTCCTTGGCTACACGATTGGAATGATCTTTTTTGGAGATCAGCTTGTAGCCATAGCCATAGGCACGGCGATAATATCAACCAGCAACGGCGCCCTTTTCCTGCTGTTGATGCGCATAGGCGAGTTCGACTCGAAAACAGGCAAATTGATTATAGCCATAACGATAGCGGACGATATAGTCGGCATACTCATGCTTTCGTTCTTCAACATGTATGTGAGCCAGACAATCGCGCTGTCGGGCATGTTCTTCATATTCCTCGTAAGCATAGGGTTCTATATTTTTGTGCTCACTTTCGGGTCTAACGTGATAAACAAATTCCTTGACAGGATGAACATATTCCATGATGAGCACGTGCTGTTCACGATACCGATAGCGATAACGTTCATACTTGCTTACATCACGCACAACATAGGGCTCAGCGTCGCCACGGGCGCTTTTCTGGCTGGCATGGCTATGGCAAACAGCAAATTTGCCGGACCGATAATATCCGAAAAGGTGAACATATTGTCCAAAGGGTTTTTGCTGCCTCTTTTCTACGCGTCCGTAGGCACTTTGCTGATATTTACGGACCTGAACTGGCTGCTGATAATATCCCTGATGGCCGCTGCGATGATAGGCAAGTTTGTGGGGTGCGGACTGCTGTCATGGTTTTTCGGGGCGCGGTGGGACGAGATGAAGCTCATAGGAATAAGCATGATGCCCCGCGGCGACGAGAACATAGTAATTCTGCAGATAATAGTGGTGCTTGGCGTGGTCACGACACAGATATACACGTCGATAGTGTTTGCCGTCGTGTTCACCACGGTGCTCGCGCCGATAATAATGAAGGTCGTGTACAGGAAACACAAACACTATTGACCGGAAGGAAAACCTAGGGCTGCGCTGCGTTCTGTTTCTGCTACAGTTTTCCTTTCTTTATGTCCTGTTCGTAGAATTTGTAGAAAATATAGCCTGCTACCATCACCATTACGCCGTACCACATCATTGCGATCTCGAACTGCAGGAGCATGTAGCCTGATATCAAAAATCCTAACGTAGGTAGAAGGGGCAGTTTGCCTATGTTTATTGGGGTCCTGAACGACCTCCTGGCTGTAGGGTGTGTGAACCGGAGTATGATCGCTGACAGGTTGATAAGTGCAAACACAAAGAAAGCAGAAAAGTCTACAAGCAATGCTATATTCTTTATTTCGCTGTATGATATGAAGGCGAGCGAAACGAATGCAATCACGAGTATCGCGATGTAAGGCGTGCTGCGCCTGCTGAGCTTCAGGAGCGCTTTTGGCATTACGCCGTATTCCGCCATGCCGAATATCATGCGGGACGCGGCGATCATCAATATCAACACAGTGCCGGCGGTGGCAAAGAGCGCAAAAACAGAAAGCAATGTACCGGCTGCGGGTCCCAAAGCGGTGGACGCTACAAGGGCAAGCGGTGTGCTCGATGCGCCTATCTCCTGCCATGGCACTATGCTTATTGCAGAAAGAGAAACAAGTATGTAAATTATTGTTGTTATCAGCACTGAAATCATTATGGCCTTTGGTATATTTTTTCTGGCGTTTTTGGCTTCCTCGGCGACGTTGACTATTTCGTCAAATCCAAGGTACGCAAAGAAGACTATGGCCGCCGCACCAAACACGCCGATGAACCCTGTAGGCATGGCAAAGTAGTCAATGGACCCTATTGATGGAAGCCCGATGCCTATTATCAGTAGCAGGCCAAATATTGTCACCGACGTAAGAAATATATTGAGGCGCGAGGACATCTTTATGCCCATGTAACTTATCGCCGTAAATACAACTATGAGTCCGGCCGCGGCGGCAACCGCGCTTATGCCCGTAAGGCTCTCAAAGTAGCCACCAAACCCAAGCGCGACGACCGATCCAGCGACTATTGTCATGAAAAACGTCAGCCATCCTATTACGAAACCGACGGTTGTATCCTTGAATGCGGTCTTTACAAACATATATTCGGCTGCGTTCCTCGGGTACAACGAGGACAGCTCGGCGTAGCTTAGCCCGGTAAAAGACGCAATAACGGCGGCTATCACGAATGAGAGCCAGACGCCGCTGCCTGCTTCCGCGGTCGCGTGCCCTATCAGAACATAGATACCGGCGCCGAGAATTATGCCGATGCCATAAAAAATCAAATCAAACAACGTGAGGTCTTTCTTTAGCTTTGCCATGCTCAAAGTATGGATAAACTTGGCATATAAAGATTACATAAGCATTTTGATTATGGTGAGGCTTTCAGATGTACTACTGGAACAAGTCACTGCTCAAGAATTTGCAAGATTGAATGAATTTTGGTACGGAAAACCACTTGACGGCGACTTTAACCCTGTTAGGATATTAAGGCCACTGACTTTTGGCAGTTATAGAACATTGGTCCTAGAATTTCTTGATTTTCAATATAGCGACAAAATTTGTGTGTACAACAATAAATGGGCGCATTATATTGTAAAAAGAATGAACAAAAAAGATGTTCAGAAAGTCTGCAAAACCGCCAAATTAGATAAAGTAAAAAGAGGGCATTTGGAAGTCCACCTTAATGGAGGCATTATGTACCCAACTGTATTGAGATTTTCAGAGCAGAATGATACAATCGTTAATTATGAAGTGTCTTTTACTCCTGTATATGGCAGACAATTCGGTTGGAGAAAACCTCCACAAAATTCAGATCAGTACAGCCGCGGACTGTGGGTTCCGACCGGGCAAGTTGGTATACCAATATGAAATATTTTGCAATTTACCTTATCGTGGCATGTGCGCTTGTCTTCTTAGTCCAATCTGTTGTGCCCGGCTTTACCAACGCTTTTCTTCTTGACTCTTCCTTAATTCTGCAGAGGCCCTGGACTATTGTAACATCCACATTCCTTCACGGATCGCTTTCGCACCTCGCCTTCAATATGTTTGCCCTGTTCCTTTTTGGGTTGCTCCTGGAAAAATTTGTCGGCTCAAAAAAATTTATCGCAATTTATTTTGTGTCAGGAATAATCGCTAGCCTGGCAGCCGCAGCGTTCTACCCGCAGTCGCTCGGAGCTTCCGGGGCGATATACGGCATCATAGGCGCGCTGGCTACGCTGATGCCGAAGACGATAGTATGGACATACGGCGTGCCAATGCCCATGGTGGCTGCGGCTGGTTTTTACTTGTTGCTTGACTTAGCCGGGCTTTTCTACCCAAGCTCGGTGGCAAATGCCGCGCACGTGGCGGGCCTGATAACCGGCGTGATAATTGGATATGCCTTGAGAAGTCCTGAACATATAGAAAAAAGAGACAAAAGCGATAATGTAAGTGAGAAAGATTTTAATCAATGGGAAGACCAGTGGATGTAATAAACTCCTTTCTTTTCAAAAAAGAAAGTAGCTTCCAGTCAAAGAAAACTTATTATTAATATGGCTCACTGGCGTTCGCTCATACCTTTTCACCCGTAAAATAGCTGTACGCTTCCCCGATATTTGCTACTTCGTGCACCGTCATGTTCAGGCTCTCGCCTATGTTCGCCGTGCGCGAATTGTATTTTATCCTGCACAGCTGCGTCCCGCCGCGTGTTTCGCACACACGCGTCCTGTTTGTTATATCCGTGGTGGATTGACCAACGGGCACCAGGAAGACCTGCGCGCCGTTCTGCTTTGCCACGGCCGCTTTTTCATATACGGCGCCTATTGCGCCGATAGAACCGTCGGCGTTGATGGCGCCTGTTATCGCTATTCCATTAGACGTCCGGTTTTCCAACGCAAGAAGCACGGAAACTGCCATAGATGCGCCTGCTGATGGACCCTCGACTATTGACGCGTTAACATCTATAGTATAAGTTATGTCAATGTTGTCCAGATTGATCTTCCTGTAGTTGCTTGCGGCCTCTGCTGCTATGCGCGCAGAGAGTTGCGTGTCCGGGTAGTTCAGGACTTTGCTTGTGTCCACCAATATTTTCCCTGTTCCGGGCTTGATACTCGTGGACAATATCCCAACAACGCCGTTACCTTCGCTGTCCACTGCCGGCAGCATCATTTTCACCACTCGTTCGCCTTCTATGTTGAGGGGCTGAACAGCACGCGGAGCGAATTGCAGGCCGGCTATGAAGCCTACCATGAATATAAAAATTACTGTAAAAATAAGGTCATTACTGGATATTTTTATCTTCATGAAACCACCTAACAGACAAGAGCCCCGTTCGCTTCCAGTATGTCGCTTCTCATATACAGCGTAGTGCCGGTCCTTATTGCAAGGGCTATGGAATCACTGGGCCTTGCGTCGAGTTCAAGAATGCTGTTCCCCTGTTTCATGATTATTGTCGCATAATATATTTCATTCTGATAGCGGTCTATCTTTATCTGTTCTATTCTTACGTCAAAATTCTCCATTATGTCCCTCATTATGTCGTGCGTAAGAGGTCTCGCCCCTATTGATCGTTCAAGCCCCTTGGCTATGGAGTACGCCTGGTCAACCGTCACGTCGAAAGAGATCACGCGGCAGTCGCCTGACAGAGTTACGGTAGTGCCATTTATAGAGGGTGTTATTTTTGTAAGCCCGTCAGTTGACACGGGTTCAAATATCTCGCCTGAAGCAGATGATATGGGTGATTGAAAATAATAGTAACTGATAGCAGCGCCGGCAACGAATGCTATTATTGCCACGACGACGAGCGAATAATTTCTCATATTATCACTATATCACTATGTACAAAATAAGTTTATAACACTAATCAACAAGGTTGTAGTAAATTCTCCTGTTGTTTTTTCCCTTGTTTTCCATGCTCAACAGCTCTATCTTCCCTATTTCCCGTGTGTTTGCTACTTGTGTGCCACCATCAGCCTGAATATCGACATCGGGTATCTCTACTATCCTCAACACATCTATGCTTGGCGGCATCGCTACTGCGAGCTTGACTATGCCGGGTATCTTCATCGCTTCTTCGCGATTAAGCGAATATATTTTGACGTCTATCCCGCGGGACACAACGTCGTTCGCGGCGTCTATGAAGCGCTGCATTTTTTCCCTGTCAATAACATCAAGCGAAAAATCTATGCGGCTCTTGTCCACTCCAAGCTGGTTACCCGTGCATAAGGCGCCCGCCTCCTTGTAAAGTACCGCGTCTATTATGTGCGCCGCGGTGTGCATCCTCATAAGCATGTAGCGACGCTCCCAGTCTATTTTACATTTTACTCTGTCACCGACAACAAGCCCTTCCTTATCAACGTGGTGAGCAATGGTGCCGGAACTTTTAGTCACGTTGACAACCACAAATACGATCCCATTGCACTCCATGGCACCAAGGTCGTTAGGCTGGCCTCCGCCGTTAGGATAGAAGGCGGTCTGGTCGAGAAATACAAGATTGCCTTCGACCTTTTCAACGGTAGCCTCAAACTCCCTGAGATACGAATCGGTCATGTAAAGCGCATTCATTCTAGCTAGTTTGAGGGAAAAATATAAAAACAGACGATTTTTAATCCTTTAGATAAACAAATTTTATTGGTATGACAACAATCGATACAAAGCGCTTTGAATCCGGGGTTTTGAACTATTTGTTCCTGCATCAAAAAGTGAGACCGGAATCTTATGCAGGGATGATACGTGCGCCCGCGGAAGATGTTGAACGGTTATTTACGCGACTGGCCGATGAAGGCAAGTTAACTGAGGATGACAAAGGTTTTTTTTCAAGAGCGTATAGGACTGCCAGTGAAATGCTGGCTCCATGGAAACCTATGTTCGAAAAGATGGATGCCGATGCCCAGGAGCAATATAAATGGAAATCGCTGGAAGATTTAATTTTAAGAATATTTGCCAGGGATGCAATCCAATATTTTTTGTTAACTCCTGGAGGCGCCACGCCGGAAAGTTTCGCTGATTACTGCGACATTGACGTAGCAACCGCCGAGAGCACATTTCAGATTCTTGAAAGATACAATGCCGGGGCCAACCTGGATGGAAAATTTTATATGAGAAAACCACCAGTGATACAGCCTGAGGAAAAGAAGCGTACAACCAATGAAAAAGCTCCTAGCAGGCCGGCCACGGAAATGATATTAAGCAAAGCACTTGAGTACCTGCACGAAAACCCTAATGGTCTTACTGTAAAGGCGTATGCGGCGTTAACAGGCTATAGCATGGAAACCTGCCGCAGCCATCTGCAAACGCTGCAAATGAATGGAAAAGCCAAAAGGTTGAATGAAAAATTGAGAAGATATGGCGATATATATTTTCATGCAGACGCCAGCTTGCCGGACAATCTGGCATCGGATCTCAAATATACAACCGCTAAAAGAAAATTGCGGACATCCAAAAGTCCGCAACACCATGAACCAGTTGCATCGGGGAAGTCCGCATCTATTGCAGACAGGCATGATACGACTAAACCTGACACACCCGTATTATCTCTGGCCAAAAAATCATCTCTGGCCAAAAAACCGCCTGCTCGTATAGGCCAGTACATACCCGCTGTTATAGATAACAAAACGCTCTCGCGCGACATCGGCGAAGACAAACTTTATAGTATGCTGGAATACATGCACGGCGGACGCCTGACAACATTGGGCGAGCTTGTACAGCGCTTTCACTTGGCCAGCAGCGCTATAAGGTCCAGATTACGCGACGGCGGGCTTGTCAAGATTCGAGGGGACGGTTGCTACCAGATCAACGACGAAGGCGAAAAACAATACGAACTGCGTAAAACTTCCAATACCGGCACTGCATAGCTATATATAAAATCTCATGGCAATTATTATCATGGATAATTATTCTTTTGATACCGAAGAGAACGCGTTCAGATGCGTCGAATGCGATAACAGAATAAAAGTCGGGCTCGTTCAGAAGGAGCCTCGACCGGTGAGCTGCGAAAAGTGCGGCACTGTGTATAACGTAGTCAAGAGCCCTGAAGGTGCAGGTATGTCTGTTGAAGTTGTTACAAAAAGCGAGCCCGACGTGATATCAGAGGATGAAAAGAATCTGGAAGAAAATGACGAATAAGCAGAGGAAACACGCTTTTGTGTTATAGTTCTACAAGGAAATAAGCGGTATTATAACTATTCTACTTCTTTAAAATATTTCCAAAAACAGGCGGCCAACAATTTTTTCTGATATGGTCATCCGACAGGATGGTCAACCTGCTTGTTCGTGCGCCAGTCGTCTGCACACTTCTCGCAGCCTGCCGTCGCTTCGTAGTCGTTCTTGACGGGCTTCTTGCAGAACGGGCACAACAGCTCCATGACAAGATTATGCACACAAACAATTAAAACATGTGATAATTGAAATGCGATGCTAGAATCAACTGTATGTTTCTTTTCCAGTAGGGATTTTCTGTGCAAATGACGCAAGGCGTCTTTTCGCTGTCAAAGAAAAGGGTTAGTTAATATTAAAACGGCGCGACATTGACCATGACGTTGAGATAATCAAGCGTCGTCAGCGTTTGCAGCGTGAGCAGCAGCCTTTCTTGCTTTCTTTTTCTTTGCCATGATGTCACCTTGGTTTTGTGTTGATTATATCGCCAAGCACGAAAGACATTCAGAGAGCGTCAATCACTTGTCGGCATTTCAGTATCTGGTTCTGACTTATACGGAACTATGTCGTATATACAGACTTTGCCTCTGCTACCTACATCTTGCCGCAGCATTCGTCAAACATCAGGCCAGAGCCGCATTTGCACAAGCCCTTCGCGCCCTTGCCGTGTTTTGCTGACTTTGCCTTCTTTGTCTTTTTTGCCTTTGCCATGCAACCACCTGTGAAGAATTGAACGGTGGAGATTTAAGCCGAACCCGTTTATATAGAGACCCTACTTTTCAGTGGTACAACAGCAAGTCTTATTTCTTTACGTGAATAGATACACATGATACTTATCACCGGCGCCAGCGGTTTTGTAGGGCGTAACCTGATCAGGCACCTCGAACCCAGAAGCAACGTTAGATGTTTAGTCAGGCACGAAGTCAGGGGCCTTGAAGGTTGTGAGCTGGTTGTAGGTGATATGACCAACGCGGGCTCTCTCGTACGGGCAACCAAGAACATTTCTGCCGTCATACATCTGGCCGCAGCGCCCGGCGCGTCCAATTATGAGGAAAATTATCGCGTGCATGTCAAGGGCGCTGAAAACCTTATACGGGCATGCAAGGCTAACGGCGTAAAACGAATAATTGTGGTCAGCTCGGTTGCGACCCTTGCTGAACATAAAAGCGATTACGGCGTGACAAAGGCATTGGCCGATGAGCTCTTCCTTAAATCGGGACTGGATGTCACAATTCTCAAGCCGGACTTTATCTACGGAACTGACGGCCGTGGCTTCCTGACGCTCGTCAATACAATCAAGAAAAGCATATTCGTGCCAATAATAGGCGACGGACACTACAAGAGGCAGCCCGTGCATGTTGACGACGTTGTGGCTGCCATTTTCAAGTCACTCAATGAAAGGGCAATAGGGAAAACATACATCGTGGCAAGCCGGGAAACAATATCATTCAACACAATGGTCGACATGATAATGAAAAATTTGGGTATCAAAAAAAGAAAAATACACGTGCCAATATTGCTGGCACTTGTCGCGGCTAAACTGATGAAATTAAAGAAGAACCCCACGCTAACACGAACGGTGGTTCTGGGCATGGCGCAGGACCGCTACGCCGACATAGACCCGTTGATAAAGGAACTGGGTGTCAGGCCAAGGAGCTTCGAGAGAGGCCTCAAAGAAGTCATGAGAGAATTACAGGCGGGCTGATCCTTTCTATACAAATCGTGTGAAGTTTACGAAATGCAGGTGTAATTGGACATCAATAGTCGATTGTTTTTTATTCATGAGCGTTATAAACATCAGATGCCTAAAAAGAAGCAGCTACAGCTGAAACCATTTCCTACGTCAAGAATACTGACGGTATCGGCAGACTCATATATGCAGTCAACGGGAAAAGCACCTACCGAATACAAGATGGTTGGCGTGCATTACATAGAGCGAACGGACAGGCCTGTTGAAAGTCTTGCGCAGCACGTGCCGACAGAAGCAGAAGTTGTTGTTGATTATACGTTAAATATTATGCAGCATACATACCAATACACCACTTACGGCTCATTATGTTCAGAAAATAAACACTGGGTTCCAGCTTTAGTAGCAGTAGATGGAACGGTGCTCATACCAAGAGAAGCAAACAAGAAGAGAAAATAATTAACCCAGAATTGCGTGTCCTATTATCCGTGGTATTGACTGCTTTGTCGATGCAATCAGAAATTTCGTATCCCTGCCGTACGCTATCGGGTTTTCTGTCTCGACCTCAAGCGGACTGATTGATTTCACGCGCGCTGCAACTACCTGAAGGCCTGACGACAAAAATAACTGGTCGTTTTCCTTCAACTGCTCCCTTGAATATCTGCTTTTTGTGAAATTGAGGCTGAATGTCTTTGATTTCTCTATGAGTGATTGACGCTTTGCGTCTTTCGGCTCGCCTATTACATAGCCTCTTTTCAGTTCATCGGCTTCGATGCCTTTCAGGTTGAGGCCGACACGCATGCCTGCGTCTGCCGTTTCAATGTCCCTGTCCTGCGACTGTATGCCTTTTATTGACACCTCTTTTCCAAGCGGCTCGACAATCACCTTGTCATACTTCTTGACCGAGCCACTTTTGATTATCCCAAGTATGACCGTGCCTACGCTTTTTACGTCAAAATAGTTATCAATGGGAACAACCATATCGGAAACGGGGCGTTCCACCTTAAGCTTTTTAAGTGATTCAATAAGTTCGTTCGAATCCTTAACGACAACAAACTTCTCGATGCATGTGCCCTTTATCAGGGGTTTTATCTGCTCTTCGGAGATGTTTTCGAGCATGACAAAGCCACGGTCGAAGCCAAACTCGCTTATGGCTATTATCTGCTCGCCTACAGCGGCATTTAGCTCGTTTATTGCTATTATCGGCACGTCTATCATGTTTATTGCCTGTAGAAGCGACTGTATTTTGTCCGAGTTGACGGCAACGTATGTGAATACGCCTTCTGAACTGCTATGGTTGTATATTGCTATATCGTTGATCGTGCCCGGCTTGGCTATCTTTTTTGCGAGCGAAGCGGCAAACTCCGCATTGCCGAATATGCCCGACGTTAGATGAAACATAAAAAGATAAACCATTTCAACTTTAAGTACACAGGCGACAGGTAATTATGGTGAATTCAGTAAAGATATTGAATATAATTTACTGAATTCACACATAGCTCACAAGGATGTAATATCAGATAATTTCCTTGTAGAGCTATATACGATACCATGGACGGCCATCGTTTACTGACGGTGGCATTTGAATATAAAGAGAATCCACCGCGCGTGAATTCTTCATACCGGATAGTGCCGTTGTTCAGGATGGGAATATTCAGTATCAACGATGGTTGGGACCAGTACAACTGATTCTCAATCACCAACAAAAGGTGAAAATATAACATGAAATTTCAGGAAATGAAAATAGACTCCAAAATACTTGATGCTATACGCGACATGAAGTTCGAAAATCCCACGGAAATACAGGAAAAAACCCTCCCGACAGCGCTTTCTGGCAAGGACCTGATAGCGCAGTCGATGACTGGCTCGGGCAAAACATTAGCGTTCGCTGTGCCAATAATACAGAGCATAGAGCACGACAAGGGCATACAGGCGCTTATCATGGCGCCAACGCGTGAACTCGCCAATCAAATTTCTCAGGAATTCAGGAAGATCTCCAAGTACAAGAGAATCAACATAACAGAAGTATTTGGCGGCGTATCAATTGAGCCGCAAATTGCCTCTCTCAGGCGGGCCGATGTGGTTGTCGGAACCCCGGGTCGCATACTTGACCACATGGAACGTCGCACAATTTCATTTAATAATGTCAAAGTACTTGTGCTGGACGAGGCGGACAGGATGCTTGACATGGGATTCATAGACGATATAGAGGACATAATACGTGCCCTGCCAAAGAGGCGGCAAACGATGATGTTCTCGGCAACAATACCGGACGAGGTAATGCGCATAGTTCACAGATACATGAACCAGCCGGAGCGCATATCAGCGCAGAGGCATGTCGCCAAACACTTGTTGAAGCAATACTACTACGACATAAAGGGCGAATACAAAATTTCCCTTGTTCATCATATTTTAGAGAAGGAAAAACCTGACCTGGCAATAGTATTTTGCGGCACAAGGTCCACGACAGATGTAGTTGCAGACAATCTGCAGCGACTGGGTATCGAGGCAAAAGCCATACACGGCGGCCATGTGCAGAGCAAACGCATGAGGGTCTTGGAAGGCTTTCACGAGGGCAGAGTGCATGTTCTTGTAGCAACCGACGTAGCAGCACGCGGGCTGGACATAAAGAATGTAACTCACGTTTTCAATTTTGACGTGCCAAAAACTGTTGACGAATACACGCACAGGATAGGACGGACGGCCCGCATTGGAAAAGAAGGAAAAGCAATCTCGCTTTTAGCTAAACAAGACCACGAATCATTCAGAAAGATAGCAGGCCGCTTTGATATTGAGAAAGGCAGCACAGATGGAATGAAGCTGGACTCAATACCGCTTTACCAGCGCAGAGAGGGCGGTTTCCGCAGAAGCTATGGCGGGAGCAGAGGCCCGCCGCGAAGAGGATTCGGGCAGAGACGAAGATACTGATCTGATTTTTTGCTTATAAATTTTAAGTTGGTTATCTATAAGAACTAAGCTCTAATTTCTGATTCTGTTCGCCTTTTTACTGTGGCAAGATGCAACGCAGCATGAAAAAAAACAGGTTCACTTCTGCCGCGTTTTCTTCGCAACAAATAATCTATATCCACTCCGTAACCCCCTGCCATAACGAAGTCATGAAGTGCAACAGGTCTGTAGCCAAGCCCTACATAAATTTTTTCAGCTTCTGCCCATTCCTCCACTAATTTTGGATAATTATCTGCAGGTACTAGATGAAGTATACTGTTCACATGACCCATACCTGTTCCGATTTCTTTGTACCGTCTTATTGCCTCTTCTGTCTTCGCGTCCTCTTGCGTTGGTGGGCATGGAATTGCCATGTATTTATCATGAATAATAAAGTATAAATGTCCATTTCCACCAGTCTAGCGAAGCGTGACTGGTGAGGGGTTCAGCCCCTTCGTTTTACAGGGTTATTTCTCTAGCCAGACAAAATAATAAAAGCAGCTGCAAGGCTGCAAAAGAACATGGCTGTTTCCATTAGCCAAAGCTATGTTCTTTTTCTAAACATAAAAAGGTGATTTCATGGAAGAATTTCATAGGGGTAGCTCTAGCGTTACACGGCTGGAGATACATGTAAGCTACAAGGTCAAGTACTGCCACAAGGTCTTTGACATATCGGAAGTCAAACAGCGCTGCCAGGAAATATTTTTCGAGGTGGCAGCGCTGCATAGGATCACGATAAAAGAAATCGGATTCGACGGAGATCACGTGCATATGGACATCATGATCCTGCACACGCAAAGGCTCTGTGACATAAACAAAGCTTTCAAAGGGACATCAGGAAAGAAAATACTTCAAGAATTTCCAGAAATAAAACGCAAGTATTTCTGGGGATCTGGGTTGTGGGGCGGACAAGCTTATGGCGACTCAGTAGGACGTGATCCAACGATAATCAGAAACTATGTGAAGAATCAAGGCGTTGGAAGGAAGGAGATGCCCCTGTCAACGTTTTTCAAAATGAATACCACCAGTCTGTGACTGGTGGTCAATTTATATATCAAAAATGCCAAATTTATTTGTTCTTCTTGTTGTTAAATATTTTTTTGCTTCTACATAATTGACGGTGATTGCATGAAAAAGACTAATAAGAACACAAAATAACTTGCAAAGAAAAATGACGTCAAAAGAATGGGCGCCGATTTGGACAAGGTAACAGGAAAAACAACACGACAAGCAATAGAGACGGCTCACATGACCGCAAAGGACGCGGGCTCATTTACATCGTCATTCATAAAAAACTTCAGGAAGGAGCTCGACAAGAAAAAATAGTTTCTATTTTTATTGCATCGAATGGGTTTAATACCCCGCCTTCAGGACGTATATTTTACTTCCATTCGTGCAAATCTGCAAAGAGCGAAGCTCTTTGAGACTCCGAAAAGCTTCGCTTTTCGCGAGAATACTGCGGCTTTTAAGCCGCAGATATTTATTTCATTTCGAGCGAATACCAGTGAGTCAAAAATATAATAAGTTTCTTTTGGGAGACCTAGCTTTTCTTTACCAAAGAAAAGATCGGTATTACCTATATTCACGCCAGGTGTGCTTGCATTTTTCACAGCGGAAAAATTGCGTAGGCGGCTCGTCCGCTGAGCGTGTTTGCTGCAGCCACCAGTACGCGCGGCCATGCTCGCATTTCGGGCATTCCTTGTCCGTCAGCGGCAGCAACGTCATGTCCTGCTCTATGACAACTACGCCTTTTGATTTTGGCTTTTCCTCGACTATCTTCATGCTTTTCATTTCTTTCTTTACTTCTTTCCCGCAGCCGCGGCATTTCATATAAGAATTTTTTCCCTTCTTCACAGGCACAAGTATCGAGCCGCATTTCTCGCAGAACTCGATGTTTGACTTCTTTACGGGCTGCTGTTTCTTTACCGGTTTCACAACTTTATGTTTTCTTTTTTTTGTTTTCTTTCTTGCCATTAGCCACTACCTTTTCCTTCTAGATTGGGGAGTCAAATATAAAAAGAATCCACCACCCGAAATTTATGACATTTCTTTGAAATACCACCAATAAGATATGTGAATTGACAGGTGGTATTCCTCGTATAAAAATGCCATCTCCCCTATAAATAGCCACGGCTAATTCGACAAGATTATTGGATGGCGCGGGAGAAACTAATCGCTTATCATTTGGGGCTTTGGCATTTCCGCCTTCTTTATGTAGACTACTTCGTTGCAGACATTGCAGTGAGCCTCCCAAAACCTTCCAAGGTCCAGGATTATGTTCATCTTGCGCCCGCAGCATTCCGGTATTTCTATGTTCTTCATATCAACCACTCAAAAATAATCTGCCTCAAAACTGTAACCGCCAAACTCATCGATCACAGCCCTTCTGACAGGCCCAAATTCTTTCTCCACCCTCTTCGTTTGCTCGTTAGTAAAGTTTGTGCTCATGAAACGACTCACATCGAAATTTTTTGCGTCATTCGCCTTCATGAAACGAAGCATCTTTAAGAGTTCGGAGAACTCTTCTTCGTTCATTTTAACCACGTCTACTAT
>Ga0209542_10005923_pt1 | contig 24059 bp, 26 predicted proteins | sample RifCSPhighO2_01_FD_184028 | JGI IMG/M metagenome (GOLD analysis project Ga0209542, IMG submission 184028) | Soil microbial communities from Rifle, Colorado - Rifle CSP2_plank highO2_0.1 (SPAdes) (version 2) | ecosystem: Environmental > Terrestrial > Deep subsurface > Rock core/Sediment ...
CACCGTTAAGCAGTGAGATTTAACATCGGACTAATACAACCGGCTGCTCGCGCTTTACGCCCAGTAATTCCGGATAACGCTCGGGGTCCTCGTATTACCGCTGCTGCTGGCCCGGTAGTAGAAATTCGACCTGCGCCTTTTGGCGCAAAAAAATTACGTCGAATTATTATGATCATCCCAAGTAGTTGAATATCGAGGTATAAAATATAAATTTATATACTTTATAGTCGAACTTTCACTACCGGGCTGACACGCTTCTAAACTATCGTTGTTGGACTATATCATCATGCTGCACATAGGCAGGAGCTCAACGTGTTATAGCAAGTAAAAACTCGCTATCTGATCCCGAAGAATCAAGTCTCTGAGGGGCTAAACAGAAGTTCAAAATGTAAATATAAAAATGTAAAATAACAGATCAAAATTTTTAAATTTTAAATTGTCATTTTGATTTTTGAATTTTAATTTTTTATTTTCTGTCAGCTTCCCTGCGGATTGTTTTCCACCGCGCCCAGCTAAGCTGGGACTTATTCAGCGGACGATGAAAAATGTTCCCGCATATAAGTTGAGTTTTCCTATCCTCCATTACTGGAGGAGCCTCGCGCCATCCCTAAATGGGATCACGAGGTTAGCAGTTTACAGGCCGAAGCCCTTCTTCCTGCACGCGGCGTCGCTCGATCAGGCTTTCGCCCATTGTCGAATGTTCTTGACTGCTGCCACCCGTAGGTGTACGGTCCGTTCTAAGTACCGTCGTTGGGGGTCGTGCTCTCACACCCCCTACCCGTCGTCGCCTTGGTGGGCCGTTACCCCGCCAACAAGCTGATAGGACCTAAGCTCCTCCCAATCCGGTTTGCACCTTTAATGATAACTGAATAATAAAAACCGGATTGGGAGGAATTTCTAATTTCTAATTTCTAATTTCTAATAAAATTTTTAATTACAAAATCTTTTAGTTTTTTGTAATTTAGTTATTGGACATTTTATTAGGTGAATTAGATAATTAGGTGAATTAGATATTCCCCAATCTTTTGACTTCCATTATTCAGCTATCATGCCATCAGGAATTAGCTAACCTTTCGGCTAGTTATGCCTGTGATTGGGGTAGATACTAAGGTGTTACTAACTCGTTCGCCACTTGCCAATGCAGAGCATTGGCCGCAGAACAAACGCAGAAAGTCGCAGAATCCAGCACCTATTGTGTGTGCTGGCGCAGAACCACGCAGACCACACACAGAATCACGCAGAAAAAATTTCTGCGACCATCTGCGTAAAGTCAGCGAGTGTCTGCGAAAGCCTTAGCTTTATCCGCGTAATTCTGCGTCAAGTCCACATAGTTCCGCGGTCAGTGCCCCGCACTGACACGTTCGACTTGCATGCCTTATCCACGCCGCCAGCGTTCATCCTGAGCCAGGATCAAACTCTCTTAAGAATAGCGACTAGCGACTAGTCGTTAGTGACTAGGCCTAGACGCTAAGAATTTTTATCCCGTTAGAGGTAGGCCGCCTAAGGGCGACCGTAAGCTCTAATGGGACGCTGGTTGACTATATTAAATTGACAACGTACTGCTGTACTACGCAACCCTAATATATGAATACACTCGAATGACTCGAATAAATGCTCTGCATAATACAACCACGATTGCCTCGAAAACCGGAGCAATCGTGGTTATACAATAAACTATTAAATTTTAATTTAAACTACATGTGTTTTTTGCTAAGTTTTAACTTTATATATTCTAATCCCGGGCAAGTTCGCTGTCAAGTGGATTATTTTACATTACTCGTAAAATAACTTTCTAATACTTCTCTGTATATTCCGTCCAACTCTGTACGAGAAGGGAAAGTTATTTGATCTTTTATGGTATTAGGGTGGCTAGTGATTTGGTCAGGAGACATTCCTTCCAATTCTCTTCTGCGGTCGTCACTCAATTTTAACAGAACCGCAGATAAAATTTTATTCAAAACAACTATCCCAATGTCGTTAACTATTTTATCCAAATCTCCTTCGGGAGCACCTAGTTGTTTTAGTTGATTTTTCAAATCATCCAAATCCATAAAATATTATAATTGCCAATATTAAAAAGTTTTATAACTGTATTATCTCCTCTCCGAATTATCTAAATAATGATATTTACTCAAAGCTGCCACAATAAACATGCCTAGTTCTGGTCCGTGTGGCGCATCTATCCCAAATTGTTTTACTATTTCAAGTCCTATAAAAGCTCCCAGAGCACCCAGGGTACCGGCACCAATAGTTTGAAAAAGTTGCGCTTCTCTACTAAACCACTTTCTATGCTCATCGGAAAAATGTTCTCTCCTATCCACTTCTGCTGAAGATTTTAGTCTTTCCATATTCTAATAATAGTAAATTATTTACGACATGGTTGCAATACTCCCCGCCCTTGAAAAAGAGTGGATAATATAAGAATAGCGATACTCGCCTATTTAAAATTCTCCTTTTCAAGGGCGGGGTCAAATGGTTGACTGTTGAAATCAAAAAGGCCTTATTGGCCTATAAATTTAAGATATTCCAGATGGTTATATGATCGTCAACGACCTCAACTTCTTTAATCGGCCGACTGATTTTGGTACGTTTATCGAATTGCTCTTCAACTAACTTGAAGAGTTTATAAAAAGGCGTGTCAGAGTTTCTGCTTTCAAAAACCCGGTCATGAATGATACTGCTTCCTTTAATAACAAGTTTTTTCTCGAACCAAGGATAACCCGTTGTGGTTATTTCCAGTATCAAATTCTTATATTCTGCAGTGTAGTTATCTCCGCCAATAGTAGGATGGTGCCGATTCCAAACAATATCCCCCGTCTTCATGAGGTCCTTAATCCTCCTGCAAATCTGTTCTTCTTCTTTACCCTTCAATAGTGGAAATTTCGGCGGATTTGCTAAAATATACGCTGCGGTTTCCTTTAAAATTTCTTCAGAAACAGGAACTTCCTTAATCCTGTCACTCCGCTGTTGAGCTTTTTCCGTAGAATCAAGCCTCTTTTTATCACTCATTCTACCCTCTTAAGTTAAGTGTGCTTTTGGCAGTATACCATATTATTTTTTAGATACAAGCTGCTTGCCGTACTTCCTTCTCCATTCCCCTATCTCTTTATGATCGCCCGACAACAAAACTCTTGGCACTTTCCAATCCTTCTTTCTGTCTATAATCGATCGTCTACCGACTATAGCCGGCCGGAAAACCTCCGGTCTCGTATACTGCGGATACTCTTTTTCTTCTGCCTCCTTATCAGAAAAGCTTTCATTCTTAACCGACTCTTCTTTCGCCACTACTCCCGGAATCAATCGCGACACCGCTTCAATTACGACCATCGCCGCTACTTCCCCGCCGAATAACACATAACTGCCAATAGAAATTTCCTCATCGGCTACATATTTAGCCACTCGCTCATCTACACCCTCGTATCGACCACAAATAAAAATCAGCTGATCGTACTTAACCAACCTTCGGGCATCTTTCTGGATAAACGTTTTGCCCTTAGCAGACAATAAAATTATCCGCTGTTTTAAGTTGTAAGCTTTAGGCTTTAGGCCTGTTTTGTTTTTGCCTATAGCATATTGCTTATAGCTTATAGCCTGCACAGCTTTATAAATTGGTTCTATCTTTAAAACCATACCAACTCCTCCTCCATAAGGTCTGTCATCCACGGTTTTGTGCTTATCGGTTGTCCATTGTCTCAAGTCGTGAGTTTTTATTTTAAGCAATCGCTTTTTTTGCGCACGCGCTAAAAGGGACTCACTGATGAATCCTTTAAACAAGTCTGGAAAGATGGTGATTACGTTTATCTTCATTTCTTGTTCAGGTCTTTCAGGGTTATGCCGAGGTCTTCAATAATCGCTTTTAGAGTTCTCCTTTTGATAACCCTGCCGCCATGGTTTGGTATGGTTGTGTACCTTTTATCAACGTCACGCCACCAGATTTCGTGGCTGCCTTTTGCCATTCTTTCAAAACGAAAACCAAGGTTTTTCGCAACCCTGGTTATTTGCTTATGGTTTAAAGCTGGAAATCGCTTGCTCATTTTGAAACCATTGGCAAAGGAATGGTAATTTTGGGCTCATTCAACACCTCTAGGCCCCCGATATTATCTCCGTATTTTTTTCTTACCACAAGATGCTTCTCTATAACGTCCTTAATATTATCAATGGCTTCACCAATTGTTTCTCCTTCGGCGTGAGCACCTTGTAAAATTTCAGTATAAGCAAAGTACCCGCCTTCTTCTGCCGGTTCTACCACTATTGGAAAAATCTTGTAGTTAGATTTAAAAACCTTCTTCATATAATTTTAGTGTACCAAAATGAACTATCATAGTCAAAGTCCACTCGTGCCAAAAGGGATTCGGTTAGGAATCCGTTAAACAAGTCCGGGAAAATTGTGATGATATCGAATTTCATAAAAAGAAGCCCGGTTGGGGCTTATCCGAAATGAGCAAAGTTCAAATATAACAGAACCACACCTACGTTTACGAACAATGCCGCCAAGAATGAGTATGCCAACGGATTTAGGCTGTGTTTATAAAGCGAAATAGCTGATCCAATAACCCCGAATCCTGCCAATGTGTAGGGAAGCATGAGCATATACAAAGGGATAGCTACAGCAACCAAAAAATCCATTTTTATCCTCACCAAATTTAAGTACTTTCAATATCATACCCCAAGTCAAAACAGTCCGCAAGGGCTGAGCTTATCCCGCTCCATCTGGAATTTTTAATACACGCTACCCTGCACCAAGTTCATCTGTTCATTTTAGACGTCACTTACCCATGCCCTTTAAATGCCAAATGTTCTGCACATAGTTTATACTTATTCCGTTTTCGCTGGAACTGAATATAGAAGTTCTTCTCAAAAACAAAGTTAATATAAATTGGCATTCTAAAAGGCGGGGTAAGTTTTCGTAACTAAAAAGAGCGACCCCCTTTCGGGGGCCGCCTTTTTAGACGAAAACTTACATTCCTCCTAATTCTCCCATAACATCTTCGACATTTCTAGTCTTGCTTTCGCCTCTGACGTGAGTAGAACCTTCCGGCTCTTCTATTCTCAAGTTGACTCTGGCGTTGTTTCGCATTCCTACGATACGAGCCAAAGTTCTGATTGCCTTAGCGGTAGAACCGCTTCTTCCGATCAGCAACCCCATATCATCCGGGGCCACTACCACGGAGAGCAGTACTCCGAGCTCATCAACAGTCCTCGTTACTTTAACCTTATCAGGGTTATTTACGATTTCCTTGATGATCATTTCTACAAATTCTCTGTCTCTATCATCTGCCAATTTTGCCCAAGAGCAAAGCGATTGGTTGCAAAATTTAGCATCCCGCCCTAATTTTGCCGCTTTTGTCGCAATACTCTCCAGTTACAACTTTACTTCGAAAACACTCGCAGTCTGCGTGTCCCGAATAGGGACTTCCCTTACGGGCGAAGCGGACTGCTGTGAGCTACCCGCAAAATTGGGGCGGGGCGCCCACATTATTTAAATCCGACCAGTCCTGCAATCGATTCGATAAACTCACGATGGTGAGCTCTGCCGAACCACAAGTTCAGGATAAATCCTGCTTTACGAGGACCCTTACCGGGTAGTAGAATTTCCGATTGCAGCTTTGCTGCTAGAATAGCCATCGGAAATTTCACTACCCGGCTTATTTAATACTCCCTATATCCTATCAAGAAACGATTAAAATGTCAAATTTTTCGATTATTGTCGCAATAAATCTTTTGCCTTAATTAAATGATAAAGTGGATATTTAAAAAGCAGCTTCATTTCCGGACGGAGAATTACCACATAGCACCCGTTAATTTTTGCCTTTGTTTCTTTCAGCACGTCAGTAATTTTAATCAAACTGGTGCCATAAGTGCAGACATCCTCAACAACAGCAACCAAATCTTTTGCTGTCGGCACATATCCTTCAATTTGTTTTTTCAGCCCGTGAGTCCTCTTCTCACTCCTAACTAAAGTGAGTGGCAGCCCCAATCTTAAAGACACGGCCGTTGCTAGAGGAATACCGCCATAGCCGGTTGCCGCAATGCAAGTAACCTTACCTTTTATTTTTAACGCCAAGGCGTTGGATATTTTTTTGAAAAGCCTGGGATTTTCATAAGCCTTTTTAAAATCAAAGTAAAAATCGGATCTCTCTCCGCTAGTTAGCGTAAAATTGCCCCTTTTAACCACTTCGGTTTCTTTGAGCCCCGTTATCAAACTTTTCATCCCGTACGAAATCTCGCTCGCGCCATCAGGCGCGAGTCCCACGGAGACCTCGGCGAGGCTATTTCGTACGGGACTCATACAACCAAGTTTATTATTCTGTCCTGTATATAAATTACTTTTTTAATCGTCCCGGTTATATATTTCTTAACGTTGTCTCTGTCAAGAATTATTTTTTTAATATCTTCCTCCGACAACCCCTTTTTAACTTCAATTGTGTCTCTAACTCTGCCGTTGACTTGAATTACAAGCTGTACCATTTCTTCCGCCAAAAGCGCTTCATCGTACTCCGGCCAACTTTCAAGGTGTATGGATTTTTTGTTGCCTAAAACTTCTTGCCACAATTCTTCCGCAATGTGCGGAGCAAATGGAGCAAGAAGTTTTAGGAACGTGCCGTACTGTTTCGCCGTAAGCCATTTGTCTTCCAGTTCGTTCAACAGTTTCATCAACCCGCTGACCCCAGTATTGAATTTCATATTCTCAATATCGCCCCCTATCTCCTTTATATATTTATTGAGTATTTTCTCTGCTTCCTTGTTTGGTTCTTGTGGTTCTTCGAGTTTGCTTATAAAATTCCAAACTCTGTTTAGAAATCTAGTAATTCCGGCTATCCCAGTACTTCTAAAGTCACCTCCCTGCTCGAACGGCCCCAGAAACATTAGATACATACGTAAAGCATCGGCGCCATACTTTTTAACATACTCATCAGGATTTACAACATTACCTCGCGATTTAGACATTTTGGCCCCGTTTTTTATCAAAAGACCATGGACTCTGAATTTAGAGAACGGTTCTTCAAAATCTATTACTCCAAGATCCTTGAAAACCATCGCTAGGAATCTCGCATATAATAAATGTAAGACGGAATGTTCCGCTCCACCTATGTACATATCTACCGGAAGCCATTTTTTGGTAAGTCCTGGATTCCAAGGATTCTTCTTGTCCTTAACCGAAGGATAGCGTAGATAATACCAAGCAGAATCCAAAAACGTGTCAGACACATCAGTTTCTCTTTTGGCTCCTCCCCCGCAAATAGAACATTTGGTTTTATAGAATTTATCTACCAGTGCCAAAGGCGATTTATCGGTTCCAGTTGGCCTAAAGTTTTTTATTTTGGGCAACAATACAGGTAACTCATTTTCAGGAACCGGCTGCCAACTGCATTTTTTACAGTAGATCATCGGAATCGGCGGACCCCAGTATCTTTGACGGCTTATAAGCCAGTCCCTAAGATGATATTGAATCTCTCTTTTCCCGCCTGCTTTTTTAATAACTTCATCTTTGTCAGCCAGGGGAGCATCGCTAATCGGCAAGTTAAATTTCTTAGCAAACTCGGCGTCACGTTCATCATGCGCCGGCACAGCCATTATTGCTCCTGTGCCGTAGCTTCCAAGCACATAGTCAGCGACCCATATTGGTATTTCTTCTTTGTTTACCGGATTGACCGCTTTTATACCTTTCAGCTCAATCCCTGTTTTTTCTTTTCCTTCCGCAATTCTATTTATTTCTGACTTTTGGGTTGCGGTTTTAATATAAGCATTAACTTCACTCCAATTTTTTATGTCTTCTCGTAATTTTTGCAGTAATTCGTGTTCGGGTGACAAAACCAAATAAGTAGCTCCATATATTGTATCCGGCCGAGTTGTGAAAACGGATATTTCGAAATTTCGATATTTCGATATTTCAAAATATATTATTGCACCTTCTGACTTCCCTATCCAATTTATCTGCGCGGTCTTGACTCTTTCAGACCAGTCAATTTTTGAAATATTGGAGAGAAGTTTTTCCGCATATTTCGTGATCTTAAAGAACCACTGCTCTAACTCTTTTTTAATTACCTTAGTCCCACACCTTTCACATTCACCGGCAAATACTTGTTCGTCGGCTAAAACTGTTAAGCACGAGGGGCACCAGTTAACTGATGCTTTTTTGCGATAGGCCAAGCCGTTTTTAAACATTTGTACAAATATCCACTGCGTCCATTTGTAGTAATCAGGATCGTAGGTTTCTAACTTCTCGTTCCAGGCAAAAGAGTTGCCGATTGATCGAAGTTGGCGATAAAAATTTTTTTCAGATGTTTTTGCGTGATCTATCGGATGCTTCCCGATTTTAAATGCGAAGTTCTCAGAGTGTATTCCAAACCCATCTAATCCGATGGGTTCGAAAACGTCATACCCTTGCATTCGTTTAAACCTTCCGTAAATATCCGCCCCCACAAACGCATACATATTGCCGACATGCAACCCTTCGGCAGACGGATACGGGAACATCATAAGATTATAAAATTTGCCTTTGCCTTTCGGGTCCTGTAGGTTTGGTTCGTAAATCTTTCTTGACTCCCAATATTTCTGCCATTTACGCTCTATTTTATTTGGACTATATTTCATAATTCTTTTTCCGCCATAGGCGGACCTGCCTCTGGCTGACAATTTTTTGAAGATTGTATTTCATAAAATTTAAAAATTACTCCTGCCACTCCCTCATTTTATAAACCTGAACCCATCCCTTTTTTACAACTTTACCTTCAGAGGTTACCAGAGGATAACCGACAACCTTATATCTGTCCCCTTTAAATTCTACAGTGCCCTCACCATCATAACTTTCTACAACACCAAGCTGGAGATCATACACTTCTCTTTTTTGTATTTTGCCAGAATTAATAGCTAAACCGATTACTTCCAATTCCAAACTTTCATCCTTTTTCTCTTTTAACTTTTCCGTATTTATCGAGATCATATCAATATAAAAACTATATCCAAAAATCATCCAAAAATCAAAAAGACCCAAGAAAATTCTTGGGGGTATTGAAAATCTTAATTTATTGAAAACAATTTCTTACAGTTTAGTGTCGTCTGTTCAATAATTTTTTCCAACGGCTCGTTTTTTAATTCAGCGACTTTTTGAGCAACTTCTTTTACATACAATGGTTCGTTTCTCTTGCCTCGATACAATTCAGGAGCAAGATACGGAGCATCGGTCTCAAGAAGTATCCTGTCCAGCGGAACATATCTAACAACGTCGTCATACTGGCGGGCAAAGGTAATTATTCCGTTGAAGCCGAGACATAAACCAAGATCTAAGTATTTTTTAGCTTCGTCAATATTGCCGGTAAATGAGTGGGAAACACCTGTCTGGCTTAAAGCTTTAGGCTTAAAGCTTAAAGCAAGAATTTCAAGAGCATCTTTATGAACCCTGCCTGAACTACCCTTGGGACTGTCACGAAAATGAAGAACCATCGGCTTTTTTGTTTTTTGAGCCAAATCAATAAATTGTTCGAAAACTTCTTTCTGTTTCTTCTGCTTCTGTGTTTCCGTGGTGCGGTAATAATCCAACCCCACTTCTCCGATTGCAACCACCTTCGAAGATTCCACAATTTCATCATATGATGAAATTGTGGAATCTTCGTTAAACACGTCATTGGGATGCAATCCAACCGTTGCCCATACCCCGTCATATTTTTGTGCAAGTTCAATCCCCTGTTTTGATGTCTCTAAATCCGTTCCCACGCAAATCATAAACACCCCCCCATCGAGGGTTCTCTTTATCATTTCCTCCCGGTCATTTTTATATTGAGGAAATTGAAGATGACAGTGAGAATCAAAAATCATAATAACCAACTCCGCTTACAAGTATAGCAATCACTGCAACTAAAATTACGCTCACAAAACCCTTCTGATTCATAGATGATTTTTACCCAACAATAGGTAGTTACGGCTGAACTGTGACTACAATTTCAGCGAGAAGCGGATCAAGTCCACCCGGCGGAACATAAAATGCTTTTATCGTAACGGTGCCGCTTTCGCTCCCTGCAACAACCAGATCTTGAGCGTAACAACTGCCATTTTCGCAACCCGTTGGGAAACTAACTTTGTTGTTGGCAGTCCAGCTCCAATTTACAATCACCGGTATCTGGTCGCCGGTAGCTATGTGAGTATAAATGGCCTGAAGCTTTAATGATTGACCCTTATTAATGGTGGGGATGGTGGGACCCATAGCTACGATTTTCAAGGTAGCATTTGCGGCTTGTCCTTCTGTGAGGTTAAAGAGTTCGTCACTTGTATCATTGATGGCTACGTTATCTGCGTTTTGGATGATAATTGAATAATCATTGCCCGGAGATAATGTAGTCATAGAGTAAGGCAATGGGATAATTGTCTTGCCGTCCCAAGCATAATTGCTGCTGTTAGGAATGTTTCTGGCGATATAAGCGCTCCCGCCGGAACCAAGCGCCTTTCTATTGATAAAAATATTTACATTTGAACTGCCTAAACCGCTGGAGGTCCATTTTATAAGATGGGGTTTTCCAATCTGCCAATAGCCCCCAAGGTTGGGCTCAAGAACTGTAATTGTCGGTTTTGGTTGAACAGTTATGTTAAATGTATGCTCATCGCTTCCGCCTCGACAGTCACTAACTGTTGCTTTTACTGTATATGTTCCAGAATTTGCCCAAGTGTGGGTTGCTGCGAAAGTCCAGTTTTCATTATATCCTATATTTGGCGATATACAGGCTCCTGCTATTCCAGTTCCGTCGCCCCACGATACTGACCACGAAAGATTGTCGCCGTCAGCGTCGGTCACGCCCCAGCTAAATAAAACAGATTGGCCGGCTATAACATTTTTGGGAATTGCGGGAAAATCTTTAATTACCGGCGGATTGTTTACGGTTGTACTGCCGTCTACCCTTACACTAATACTTGTCTTTGCGGAAAGTCCGCCGATATCCGTAACGGTAAATGTGGGAACATACAGGCCTGTTTCTGAATAGATATGGGTGAATGTGGCGGTTTGAGTCGTTCCTCCAACAAACGAAGAAACTGCTCTTTCTGCAATACCAACAACGGTTTCATCTCCCCAAATTACCGAGTATACAAGCCGGCTCTGTTCCGGATCGGACGCTTTTACTTCCCATTTTCCGCTCTCTCCAGCCTTAAGAACGCTTGGACCGGAAATGCCGCTGATTGTCGGGGGGAGATTGCCGATCTGCTCTTTTACGATATTAAATGCGGCATCGCTCTGATCATACTGGTTTGAGTTATCTTCATTTGAAATTCTTACGATATACGAACCCGCTGGTACTGTGTTTCCTGAAAGATTTTTCCCAACTACCCACGAGAAAGAACTGGGATTGGGCACTTTTCTTGCAATAGCCGTAGAGAAACTTGGGGCTACTGATGCTGGACAAGGTTGTGGCGGATATGTCTGCAATACACAAGGAGCACTCCAACTCAACAAATCAATGTCAACATAAGGAACTTCCGCAAGAGTTGAACCTGTGGCCGATCCAAAAAAGGCCCAATCAATAATTTGACTGCTTCCAATCGCCCACTGTTCACCTCCGTTTGGAGAAAGCACTTTTATAATACCGAGGGGTATTTTCGTTGGTGTCGGGCTTGGCAACGGAGATATTGATGGAGTTACTGTTGGACTAGGTAATACTGTTGGTGTCGGAATCGGCGATATCGACGGGATTGGGGTCGGCGTTTCAAGACATTTTGGATGGACAGTCAGCAACCGAGGCTTGCCTAATTGCTTGAGAGCATTGAAAACCCCTTTTTCGGCGGCAGTTTTCGCCGCCGGACTCATGTTATCATATGCGGCTTGAATAGCATCTCTTGCCTCAATGGCGCCGACAGTGGCGCTACAAGCATCTTGATCTGACAAAGTTGTAACCCAAGCCAGTAAATTGGATAAAGCAGAATCTATAAGATTAAGGTAGCTTTGTTTTTCTATATCTGTTAATACGCCGGGGGCGCGTTGAGCTTCTTCGTAAGACTTCACAGCCTTGAATAATGCCCCGTAATATCTAAGCTCTGGAGAATATTTAAAGTCTCTTAAAACATCTTTTAAATCTCGACCGAGATGAAACTTTTTGCCATCGGCATCTACCGGCCGATGGAAAATAGCATCGTAAAGAGAATCAAGTGTCTCGCTGTCAACGATTGTAGCGCTCTGGGCGTTTGCCCCAGTGTCATTATTAAGCGCAAACGACCACCCCAGCAACCCGAAAGCCGCCAGAGCAACAACTATAAAATAAACTGCACCATTTTTCTTGATATCCATAGTGTGATTTGAGCAGTTTTGCCTTGCTTATTTAGCCAGACAAAACGGCAATTATTAGTTATTTTATTACGACTCGCATTAAGCATATCAAATATTATAGGGGGGGGGGGAAGAGGACAAAAAATATAAGATTTTGTTACAATCTTGGAAATAGAGGTTTGCTCTTTTTAACATAAAAATGATAACTCTCCGGGATTTCTTTGTTTATTAAGTCATCGCCGAAAATTTCTGCAATTTTTTGCGCCGTTTCCGGCATAAATGGCTGGAGCAGCCAAGCTATGTCATGAATAGTCCTCGCCAAAATCGTCATTGTTTCTAAAAACCTCTCCGGGGATTCTTTCGCTTCCAGCCACGGCTTTCTCTCGTCTATGTACTTATTCGCACCAGAAATCATCTCCCAAACCTCTCCCAAAGCATCGTGCAACCGGAACTCGTTTATTGCCTTTTCGTAGTTGCTGTTGTTGGTTGTTGGTTGTTGGTTGCCGCGCCCCGTACCATGCTTGGCTCCGATACTGGGGTTAGTTGTTTGGTATATAAGCTCTCTGTCCATGTTGTTCTCAATCAAAGTCGCCACTCTTTGTACCAAGTTTCCTAATCCATTTGCCAAGTCTCCATTGTATCTTTCTTCCAGTTTTTTATATGAGAAATCCCCGTCTTCTTGAGCGGGAAACTCGCGAAGGAAAAAATATCTAACCGGATCAACGCCATATTTATCCACTATTGTTTTCGGGACAATCACATTTCCAACTGTTTTTGATATTTTTTGACCATCAACATTAACAAATCCGTGAATAAAAATTTCTTTCGGAAGCTCAAGGCCGGCTGACAAAAGCATTCCGGGGAAAATTGCAGCGTGAAACCGTAAGTTGTCCTTTCCTACGATCTGAGCATCTGCCGGCCACCATTTACTTAAAAACTCTTTAGATTGCTCATCTTCTTGGCCGTATCCTATGGATGAAAGGTAGCTGGTTAACGCCTCCAGCCAAACATACATCATCTGGGTTGGATCATCAGGTGTCGGCACTCCCCAAGGAATATCCTTCCGAGGTCTTGAAATACTTATGTCCTCAAGGCCGCCACGAATAAAAGAGAGTATCTCGTTTTTACGCGACCCTGGTCGAACTTTCATTTTGTTAGAAACAATTGCGTCCTCAATCTGTTTTGAGTATTTTGAAAGGCGGAAAAACCAATTTTCTTCGTTGACCGCCTCGGGTTCTTTTTGGTGGTCTTGACATTTACCGTTCACCAAATCCTTTTCTGTAATAAACGCTTCATGTCCGACACAGTAAAGACCTCTATATTTTTTCCAATAAATATCCTCCACTTCTTTGAGTTCATTCCACATTTTTTGCGCCCCCGGCCAGTGGCGTTTTTGATCGGACGTTCTGATAAAATCATCCCATTTGATATTAAGAAGTTCATGCATTTCCCTAAAGTTTGCCGAATTTTCGTCAACTAACTTCTGTGGTGTTTTGCCTACTTCTTCCGCCTTTCTAACAATTTTTGCTCCGTGCTCATCCGTCCCCACCAAAAAACGCACTTCATCCCCTTTAATACGGTGGTAGCGCGATAGTACGTCCGCAATCAAAGGGTCTAAAATATGGCCGATATGCGAAGCGGAGTTAGCGTAAGGAATACTGGTTGTGATATAGAATTTAGACATTTTAGTAGGTTATGCTCGTGCGTCTTTTGATATCAAAAACAAAAACGGCTTTTCCCTTTTGAAAAAGCTCAAATTTAACCCGATAGCTTCCTGTCCGCACGCGCCAAGTTTCCTTCTCGTCAGATAGTTTAACTAGATCAGAAAAATTAAAAGGATTTATCTTGAGTTGATCAATAACAGAAGACACTCTATAAAAATCTAATTTGGGTAATCTCCTAAGCTGCTTCTTAGCGTCTGCGGTTATGATAACTTTCCAGCTCATGTTTAACTTTTTCCCACGATTCGTATTTCCCCAGTGCAATTTCCCTTCGACCTCTTTCGATAGCTTTTAGTTCTGCTTTGGTCGGCTTTACAACTTTAAATGACCGCTTTTTCCAACCTAACAATTCCTTATATTCTTTTTTGGGAATTAAAACCAATTCTTTTTCTCGTATTAATTGTTTGGGAATAGTAATGACTGACATTTTTCAAATATACCACTATTGGGCTCTTACTACAACCACAAACTCTCCTAGTACTTTTGTCTTATTAAGCTGACTCGCAACTTCGCTAACCGTCCCCCGATATATCGTCTCAAACTGTTTTGTAAGTTCTCTCGCTACGACTAATGGTCGGCCGCCGATATTAGATACGGTTCTCAATTCTTCAAGTGCTTTCATTATCCTGTGCTTTGATTCATAGAATACAATAGTTTCTTCGATTTCTCCAATTTTTTTGAAAAATGTCTGGCGGCCTTTTTTGTGAGGCGGAAAACCAAGAAAAACAAACTTATCTGCCGGAAATCCACTTACGCTCAATGCCGTTATCGCCGCATTCGGTCCAGGAATAGGAATTATTTTTAAATCCGGCAGTTCTTTCAAAATTTCCTGGATTAAAAAGTTGCCCGGATCATTTATGCCAGGGGTTCCAGCATCAGACACAAGAGACAGTGTTTTATTTTCTTTCAGAAGGCCGACTATCTCGTTTATCTTTTTGATCTTGCTGTGCTGGTGGTAACTAATAAGCGGTTTGTTTATGTTATACCTCGAAAGAAGAGTGCGAGTTATTCTAGTATCTTCAGCAAGAATAAAATCAGCGGACTTCAGTACGCTGATAGCTCGTAGGGTAATATCTTCCAAATTACCGATAGGAGTGGCGACAATATAGAGCATTGAAATAAATTAACCTAATTGCTCTAATTATTCTAATTGACCTAAATTCCTGCCTGCCGGCAGGCAGGAATCCCAATAACTTAACGACTAATGCCTAAATTTTTCTTTCGTCATTTTGATATTAGACATTGGGATTTGATTAGAATAATTAGGTTAATTAGAAATTAGAAATTTACGCCACTTGGCGTCTCGATTCTTTCTTCTTCGCCATATCATCAAGCACTTCAACTATAACCGTTGCAACAGGAATAGAAAGTATCATGCCGGCAATACCGGCAAGCTGGCCGCCGACCAGAAGAGCAATAATAACAACTACCGGATTGAGGCCAACTGTTTTGCCCATAACAACCGGGACCAGTAAATGATTCTCTAACTGCTGTACAACTACATAAAAAACAACGACCCATAATCCCAAAGTCGGCCCCTGGATAAAAGCTAGGATTATTGCCGGAATAGCAGCTAAAACTGGCCCGACAACCGGCACTATTTCAAAAGCAAAAGCCAAGAGACCAAGCATCAGAGCAAATTTAATACCCATTAAAGAAAGTCCGACATAAACAACCAGCCCGACAATAAGAGCAAGGAGCAGCTGACCCTGTAGCCAAAGACCGACTTTTCTCTCCGACCTTTTCCATAAATCCTTAATGTAAGTTTCATATTTTTCCGGCACAACTGACTCGATAAAATTCTCTATTCCCTTTTTGGTAACAGACAAATAAAAAGAAATAACTAACACGGCAATAAAAGAAATGACGCCGCCGAATATGCCGACGATTAACCCGACTATTGACTGCGACGACTGCTGAAGATACGAAGAAAAACTGCTTAATATATTCTGTATCTCGCTCACAAAATCAAGATACGTAGGCGCTCCTTGTTGGACATTTTCCAAAGAAGTGGACACTTTTTCAAAAACTCTAGGCAGAGTGGTAATAAGCTGATCAACGTCAGCAGTAATAGAAGGAATAACCAAGGAAGCTATCAGCGCTAATAAGCCAATAACCACCAAAAATAATAAAAGCACACCCCATAATCTTGGAAACCCTCTCTGATCAAGCCAGTTGGCAAAAGGAGATATCGCTGAAGCGATAATAAGTCCAAATAAAAATACAATCAGTACATCCTTAAGCACATACAAAAAAACGAAAAACAAAATTATAACGACAGCCCTTAGAATACTGGCTGAAGAAATGTCTATTTTTTGATAATCTTCCGGCATTTTTAAAACTTTAATATTTTTTTAAATTCTTCTTCTTTTTCAAAAGGCCCGATTAAGGAAAGGTTCAGTTTTCTGTTATCGAAAATCTCGGAAGCTACCTCGAGCACCTGCTCAAGCGTTACTTTCTTAATTTTATCAAGCTCTTCTTCGGGGGTCAAAACTTCATCGTAAAATAAAACCGGTCCGGCATAAGCATTGGCTACGGCTCTGGAATTTTCAAGAGCAATTGCCAAAGCACCTTCGGCTTGATCTTTAGCTTGCTGAAGTTCGCGAGCTGTAATGCCTTTACTCTTGAGTTTGTCCGCTTCTTCCAGCATCACTTTTATTGCATCGTCGGCTTTGTCATTGTTAACTCCGGCATTCATGGCAAAGATACCCGTATCGGTATAAGTGTCGGTATCGGCACCGACATAGTAAGCCAGCCCGCGTTTATCTCTGATCTCCGTGAACAGCCGAGAGCTCATTCCCCCGCCAAGAACCGTGGCCAGCACTCCGGCGGCGTATCTTTTTTCGTTGAACATATCATACCCTCTAAATCCAAGAATAAAATGCGACTGGTCGGTTTTTTTATAGTGAAGCAAAATTCTCGGCGACAACTGCTCTTCTTTAACTGTTAATTTAATCACCTTCTCCGCTTGCCTGATATTTTCAAAATACTGACCGACTTTTTCTTTTATTTCTTCTGATTTTACATTTCCGGCTACAGCGATCACTGTGTTTGAGGCAATATAGTGAGTCGTAAAATAGTCAACGAATTGCTGCCTTTTCAGCGCAATTACGATATTTTTCTCCCCCGCAATATCCCATCCGGCTGGCTGGTCGCCATAAAGCAGCTGCTCGAACAGGTCACTGACATAACGCTGGGGAGTGTCGCGGTACATATTTATTTCTTCTACGATAACTCCTTTCTCTTTTTCTATTTCTTTCTCGTCCAACTTTGAATTTAAAAAGATGTCAAACACTACATCCATCAGTGTATCTAGTTTAGATACACTGGCCCGTGCGTAATAACCGGTAAATTCTTTGTGAGTAAAAGCGCTAAAATCAGCTCCGATGCTTTCAAGTTCTCTGGCTATTTCCAGTTTATCCGGTCGTTTGGTCGTACCCTTGAACATCATATGCTCGAGGAAGTGGGAAATGCCGTTAATCTCTTTAGTCTCATATTTTGAACCCGTGCCAACCAAAACCAAAACAGTTGCCGTTTTCGTGCTTTTCATCGGAACAACGACTAATCGCAGTCCCGAGTTAAAAGCATGTAGTTTGTGATTGAAAGTATTTTGCATTTTTACTTTTTATATTTTTCTAGCCATAGCAGTTTTTGCTGTTCCTTTTTCATAGTATGTGCCGGCGAAAGGAATCGGACCTTTTTCTAGGGCTTATGAGTCCCTCGTTCTGCCATTGAACTACGCCGGCGGAGTGTAAATATTAATCTTTACTATTTTATACCATAAACAGTCGTAAGCATACCATATATCTGCCCGAGTATTTTATAACATAGATCAGTACTTTTAACTACTGCGAAGGTAAAAGTCCCGTAGTAATCTTGCGGGTTATCATAAATTTTCTTGTTTTTAGGCTTAACTAGTTTTGTTTTTCTAAACTGACTTATGGGCATATCGAGTTGTTTGGACCAAAACTTTTTAATTTCTTTCTCTCTGTGTTTGTGAGAAATGTTGATTAAAACAGAACAAGTCATCTTGCTGATGTTTATATTGTAAAATTCTTTAAACCAGCTGGTCATAAATTTAATTATTTTAGGATCAGAGTTTGTAAACATAACTCTCCTGCTTTTCTTGGCACCTTCTGCTGAATATAAGGCTAGGCCAGCCGAATAAAATTCATTTTTTGTGATCTTCTTAAACTGATTAAGTCCTTCATCCTCATATTGTCTGATCTTGTTAAGCCGTCTTTGTCTTAGAACTTCCGATGCCAAAATTCGACCCCTTTCTTGTCCTTTTATACACTTTATATGCAGTCGATACGCCTGTTCTTTTGTAAGAAAAATATCGTTGCACCACAAACTAGCAGTACCCGTAGAAACAGAAAGAGATTTTGCAATATCCTTTATGCTTTTCCCTCTCTTTCTCAACTTCCTTGCTTTTAGTTTTAAGAGTGGCTTAGCCATTTTAGAAATACTGAATATGGTATAATTATACTATGGTTGTGTGCCAGTTTGAAAGTGGACAACCAGAATGAGTTTAACAGATATGATAAAGCTATTGATTTGATTATTTAAGTTGTGATAAAATAAGGCAGGTTGAATTATCGCGGGGTAGAGCAGTTGGCAGCTCGTCAGGCTCATAAGAAATTGTGACCTATCATAGCAATATGATACGGAAAAACTCTCTAAATTGTCCCGATTTGCCTTGCGAATCTGTGGATGTTTGATACAAAAGTATCGGCACTGGAAACCCCACCCGTCTCTTGGAGACGAGGGGCAATCAGCAGCGAAGTTCTTCGAAGCTTTATGCAAAGAAGAAAACGTTCAGAGACTATAATGGGAGCATCCAGCTTAGCTGGATGATGGTATAGTCCGACACTGCCAGTAACGGCAGCTAACATCCAGAACCTGAAGGTCGTGGGTTCGAATCCCACCCCCGCAACCATGAAGCAGAGATGCGACAAACCACGCCACAGAGGCGTGGTTTTGGTTTCACAAGTCGCATCACGCTTCATGGTCCTGAAGTGTGTTCCGAGTCTGCGAGGAACTCTACTTCATGGACATTCATGTTTCTTTCTGTTAAGAAACAAAATATGAAAAAACTCGAATACTGTGTTTACATTTTGTTTAGTTTGAAAGATAAACAATTTTACACTGGTTATACAACTGATCTGAAACAAAGATTAACCGACCATTTCCACGGACATTCCACTAATACATCTTTTCGCAGACCTTTCATTTTACTCTTCTGTGAATACTTTTTATCAAAAAAGGATGCGATGAGAAGAGAGGAATACTTCAAAACAAGCTCTGGCAAAAGAACGCTTAAGATAATGTTGAGAGACTCGCTGACTGAGTTGTAACCGACCCCCCGCAACAAATATTGACGATTGATAAAAACTTTGCTAGTGTATTGGCACAGTTTTTAGTGGTAAATTCCGCCCTCAAGTGGGAGAAAGAAGGAAGAAGATGAATGCACTGGTTCTCTTGTTGCTGCTGGTCCTGAACTTCGGGATCAGTTACTGGAACGCCTATGCATCGGGCGCTTACCTGACCGAGAGCAAGATCATCGGCGGTTGGACACGTTTCATCGTCTGGTGCGGTCTGGTGATGTGTGTCCGTTTCATTTCGGGTGTTTTTCTTAAGTATTTTCTTTTCTTAACTCTTTGGGCAAATTTTCGTAAAAATTGACGAATAACTAAAGCCGTGCTATCATAAGACACGGTTTTAGTTTATTCAAATCAGGGAGTCAAAATGCTAGGACATAGGACTTCGAGGGTAGTCGTTAATGGAAATCCAGGAAGTTTTCTGGACATAGAACAAGGCGATTTTGTCAGAGAGGGAGACCCAGAGTTCAGAGATGGTAGATACATTGGACGACCGCTTATCATCACCAAGCTCACTAGCGATGAGCGTGTAGCTTACGATCAAAGAACGACACAAAATAAGGCTAACATTTTTCAACGATTGGCTACTAGAATATTTGGATAGACCAACAGTGCGATGACCTCGCACTTTTTAATTTCTTCTTTTTATCCCCAATATCTCAGGGAACTTAACATCTTTTTTCAAAGCAACTTTTAATGATGACTTTCCGTTAAGGTGTTTGAACGGCTCCTCACAATCGGTAAAGGGTTTGGTCCTTTTCCTTATCATCCAGGCATTTAGCCATCTTTCGGCTGAATGGAAACTCTGAAAGCCTTTAATTGATTTTAATCTGCCTTGCAGATGAGAATTAAAAGATTCAATGATATTAGTTGTATTAGGACAATGCTCTAGGCGATATTTGAAAGCAAAAAGCTCATTGCTTCTTTTAGCCACATCTACTAACACGGTTTGGACTACAGAGCTGTTTTTGCCATATCTGAAGTAAAGATACTGCAGTCTGGCTTCTCTGGCCTTGTGATGAAGTTTAGGTTCAAAGCAGCTAACTAACCCATAAAAGAACTCCCGATATTTTTCATTGGTTCTAATAGCCAATGCTTGTCTCCAATTTTCTAAATAATGATTCTGACATAGTTGAACTCTGACTGTAGGAAATACTTTAGCCAATGCTGGTCTGACCGCTCCGTTATCATCGGCAATTACAATCTGAAAAGGATATTTACAGGTTTTTAGCAAAACAAAGAATTTGTAGTATGCTTCTTCGTTTTCACTTGGAGCTAAAAGTCCTACGGGAATATCATGGGTTAGATAATCAATGCCGTAGATGAATGGTATTTTCTGGTCATAGCCTTTTACTTTTACATACTTGCCGTCAACAACTAATCTGCCGCTCCATCTGTTACAGAAATTAGCTGATAGCCAAGTATTCTCTGGCAGGCTATCCATTTCTTTTTTAACCTTTTGAAATATTTGAGCTGGAGATAGATTATGCTCATCGGCTAGTTTACGAAAGGGTATGCCATCAATGTGAGCTATCCAGAATATCGGTTTCACTCTGTGGTCTATTGAAAAAGAGTGCTTCTGCTTTTTACAAAAATATCTCTTTTGACCATTTCTGCTTCCTCGCTTAACTGTTTTGTTACTGCCACAGATTGGGCAGTTAGGATTACGCTTTTTTTGTTCATAATACCCAATTTAACATGTTAATTTGTGATGTAACCTAGACAGGGCAACAAAAAAACGCATTCTCATGCACCTGAAATAAAACGGTGTCTGGTGATGTCGGCCTGTGGTTTCACATGGGTCTACCTGACACTCCTGACAATGGGTGCCGTCGCCGGCGAGTTCCTCACTCCGGAATGGGGCGAGGTGATGTTCAAGCTCGGTTACCTGATCATCATAGGACCGATCATCGGCAGCGGGTTCGGCATCTGGGCGCACAGCATGGCCGAGGTCTATCGTCGGCGCAGTTTTGGTAGTGTCGCGGTGGCAAGTTGGAATACCTTTGCCCAAGCACACAACACCTGGCAAGCTGCCAGTCACGCGCCGAATTTCCTGAAAGACGTTCTGGACGCATTCTCCGGGAAAGGACGCAGCAAGAGCAGCAAGGACGGCGCCGCCGCGATCCTCGTCATCCTGCTTGTAATTCTGGCAGTTGCCGGTGGTGCTATCACCACAGGCCTGATCGCCAGATGGGCAGATCGCCGTGTTGCTCTGGATGTAGCCAGAGCGTAACTTACCAAGTCGGTATCATCTGCTGACAGGCCACCTTAACCGGTGGCCTCGTTTTTTATACTGAAGCAAACCCATAAATCTCCCAGATATTCACCATAATCCGTTGCCAATGACGCCCCACTTCTGCAACAAAGTGTGTCTTGTTCTCGTCAAACAAGCGAGAAAGCTCGAAAACTGACGACAAAACAGCGGTGCCAAAAGTTTCCTCAATTCCAATTAAAAAACCCGCCCGCCTTGACTTAATCAAGGTTTTTGTTATTTATACATAACCGCAAAAAAGGAGATTCGCCATGGATGTTAAGTCCTTTAACAAAAGTATAGAACTTAACCAAGAGCAGTTCGACAAATACATCGAGTGGATCAAAGGCCATAGAGGAACCTGCCCGCATACATCAGAAAGAATGGCCCATGCTTTTGGTACTCCCATTTCCTTTACATTTTAGAGTCCACGGTCTTGGCACAGAAGTTCAGGTCGCCTGTAATTGCGGCGAGAAATTAGATATTTCCGATTCAAGCTACTGGTAAAGGAGGCGACACGAGATCAGTTTTGATAGGTTTTGTTCTTACATTAACATTTCTTGGATTTTTGTTTTTTGGCGTTCAAGATAAATTCCAAAACGAAACCGCCTTTGTTATCCTTACCGATAAGGTTGGCGATCCGGTCATAACGACTATATTCAGAGTTGATCCGAATGGCCCAGCTCAAAAGGATCCAAACTATTGCCACGTTGACGAATTATACACTCCGTGGAATGTCAGTGTTTTTACGGCAGCTCAAGCTGACGATGTGCTGAAACGTTATCATTGGACTCACCGCTATTAGATTTTCAATAAAACCGTCTGGCAGAACTGCGAAGAAAGATACATGCCAGTTAAAATCGTTTCTTTATACCCCGACATGAATTATTGGCCGTTCAAGAAAGGCAGTCTCAACGAAAACGATCCGGATTATAAAAATATAGAAAAGCTAACTAAATACCAGCGATAAGACAGCTGGTTTTTTATCCACCTAAAAACCCGTGAACGGCATGCACGGGTTCCACCGGTAGTTGTATCTCAACGTAACTAACTATCCACAGCTCTTGCCTTTTTATGTTGGATTATGATATATTCTAAGTGTGCTTGCGGAGCGCAAGCTCCTATCAACATCAGAGTTGATAGCAGGCACACTAAAAAACCGCCATTAGGGCGATTTTTTAGTGTCTTTTTGCATTATACTGTAAAAATGTTTGTTACCTTTGCCAACCTGCCGAATTATGAGTTTTATGGTTAAGATTCCGAACGCATGCACAAGTGCCCACTCTTTTACTACTTTACCTTTCTTGGCTTTTTTCTCCCTATAATCTTCTATCGTGGTTGACTCTAAAATTATTTTCTTGGCAAATGGTATTAATCTAAATCTCCTTTTCTGTTCATTTCTTGACCTGATTTTAAGTTTACGGATTAAATGCCCAAAGCCGGTAGCATTAAAATGTATTTCTTCGCCGTCTAAAATCGGACAGACGACTTTTATAGTTTTTTATAGATAGATCTGGCTATTCCTTTGGTTTTATTATAACCAAAACTTTTCGGTATTTTTCTCATGATAACCCAGAGTAGTCGAAAAATTACACTTGGTCAATAAATACACTAATTCCTTACCAACTCCTCACAAACTGGAACGACGGATAGCCGTTTATCTGCATAATTGCGTCTCCGACATCGTGCAACCCCCGCAACATAAGTAAATCAAGGCCACCCTTTTGCGGGTGGTTTTGATTTACTTTTCGTGTTGGCGAGGGAGAGAGTCGACTGCTCGACTCTCGAGTGGGATTCGAAAGGCGGAGCGATATAATTTCGACCATTTGGGGAGAAATTATCGCGAGCCCTGCCCAGAAAAAGTTTTCGGAAGAAAACTTTATTCGAGGGAGAAATTCCCACCCCCGCAACACTTCGACAAGCTCAGTGTAAACCGAGATTAAGAAGTGCCCTGAGTTTACCGAAGGGCGCTTTTTAGTTTATACTTATTTTATGTATTTCGTTTATTTAATTCAATGCAAGGACGAAACAATATACACTGGAATCACCACAGATATTAAATGTCGATTCCAAGAGCACAAAGACAGCAAGGGCAGACATTATACAAATTCCAGAAAAGTAGTAAAAGTTTTGTATACCGAAAATCACAAAGACAGAAGTAGCGCCTTAAAACGGGAAGCTCAGATAAAAGGTTGGCGACATGAAAAAAAGTTAAGTCTAATAAAATTCGGTAAGCCAGTTTTATGAACCTGTGAATTTAGCCTGCCCTGCCTGAATGTATTGAAGGATGAATGCCCTTGCGTAACTAAGAATGATATGCTATACTATGAACATCTTTGACATGGTAAATTCCGCCCTCAAGTGCAACTCTCAGTATTAAATCCTCTTTTTAATATACCAGATTCTCGCGCTACTTCTAATGCACTCATATAGTTAAGCGATTTTCTGTATTTGTTATT
>Ga0209542_10005925_pt1 | contig 24057 bp, 29 predicted proteins | sample RifCSPhighO2_01_FD_184028 | JGI IMG/M metagenome (GOLD analysis project Ga0209542, IMG submission 184028) | Soil microbial communities from Rifle, Colorado - Rifle CSP2_plank highO2_0.1 (SPAdes) (version 2) | ecosystem: Environmental > Terrestrial > Deep subsurface > Rock core/Sediment ...
TGGCGGCATGTCTAAGGGTGAGGGCAGATAGTCAACAACAGCGTCGAGCACCAACTGCACGCCCTTGTTTTTAAGTGCCGAGCCCGTGTAGACCGGGAAGACCTGGTTTGCGATGACTGCCTTGCGGAGCGTGGCTTTAAGTTCCTCAAGTGTTGGCTCTTTACCGTCGAGATAGGCGGCCATCAAGGCATCGTCATGCTCGACGATTTTTTCGATAAGGTCGGCGCGATACTTAGCCACATCGGCCTTCATACTCTCCGGCACCTCCCCCTCCACCACCGTCTCACCCATGTCACCCTCAAACCGATATGATTTTTGCGTAAGCAGGTCGACGACGCCTTCAAAATGTTCTTCGGCGCCAATCGGGAGCTGCATGCGTACCGCCTTCTTGGTTAAGCGATCAAGAATCGACTGGTACGATTTTTCAAAATTGGCACCCATGCGGTCGAGCTTGTTGATAAAGCAGACGCGCGGCACCTGTGCCTCGTCGGCGTAGCGCCAGTTGGTCTCAGACTGCGGTTCAACGCCCGCGACGCCGTCAAAGACGACAACAGCGCCGTCCAAAACGCGCATCGAGCGCTTTACTTCAACGGTAAAGTCGATGTGGCCAGGCGTGTCTATAATATTGAAACGGTACTTCTTAGCGATATCTTTTTTATCGGGCTCGCGGGTAACGGTCCAAAAACAGGTAATAGCTGCCGCGGTTATGGTGATGCCGCGCTCTCTCTCCTGCTCCATCCAGTCAGTGGTGGTCTCTCCTTCGTGCACCTCGCCGATTTTGTGCTGGCTTCCGGTGTAGTAGAGCACGCGCTCAGACGTGGTTGTTTTGCCCGCATCGATGTGCGCGATAATGCCGAAGTTACGAACCTTCTCCAGTGGGTAGTCTCTGTCTGCCATACAAAAATCGCGCCCTGCGCGTACCGACTAAGATACTCGAAAAACCAAAAAAAGAAAAGCCCCGCCACGAACGCGGCGGGGCACGGAGAGGGACCGGGTGGGGGGTGTGGTTACGCCCGCCGCAACTGCTGGAGCGTCTGGCTGGCACTCATGCCCTTGACCTTCATCAGGGCGAGTATCTGAAGGGCGGTGGCGAGGCCATCACCATTCCATTCTGGGAAGATACCCTCGAGTTCCTTATTGCCGACTACGACTCCTTGCTCGTCGCAGACGATGACACGGTCGGCATCGCCATCAAGTGCAAACCCGAGGTCGGCGCGGTACTCGTGTACGGTGTCCTGGAGCATCCGTTGGTTCGTGAAGCCGCAGTTGGTGTTGATATTTGTGCCGTTCGGCTCAACACCCCAGGGAATGACTTCCGCTCCAAGCTCCTGGAGCACCTGGGGGGCCACTTGGTAGGCCGCTCCATATGCGCAGTCCACCACGACACGAATGCCGTCGAGTTGGAGCCCTTTTGGCACCGTGCCTTTGGCGTACTCGATATATCGATCTTGGACGCCGTCGATACGCTCGGCCCGGCCGAACTCGTTGCTTTTAGCCAGCTTTTTGGAAAGGTCGGAGTCGATAAGTATTTCGATTTCCCGTTCTGTTTCAGCAGAGAGTTTGACTCCGTCTGGCCCAAACAACTTGAGGCCGCTTTCCTCATAAAGCTGGCATGAGGCCGTAATCATGATGCCGAGGCTGCACCGCATCGAGCGCGTGAGCATCGCAATACCCGGCGTCGGCACCGGACCCGTGAGGAAAACTCTGGCTCCCACCGAGAGGAGTCCCCCCGCAAGAACGCTCTCAAGCATGTAGTTGGGCAAGCGTGTATCCTTGCCGACAACGATAGGATGGTTGCCCTTGCGGCATACAATCCCCGCCGCCTGGCCTATTTTGAGCGCTAGCTGCGGCGTTACCCGTTCGTTAACGGTACCGCAAATGCCGTCAGCGCCAAAGTAGCGATTGGTGTCTGTAGCTGAAGTCACGGTTTTGTTCCTTCTTCAAACGATGTCGCACAAGAACAATCCCCACCACCCTAGGGGCGGCGGGGATTGTTGTCAATCAAATGTAGTTGCCTACCACGCAAAGTGGGCGAACGCCTTGTTGCTCTCTGCCATCTTGTGCGTGTCCTCGCGCTTTTTAACGGCAGCGCCCTCGTTGTTTGCCGCAGCGATAATCTCGGCCGCAAGCTTCTGTGCCATGGGTTTGCCCTTTCCACCCCGTGCGGCGATGAGTATCCAGCGGAACGCGAGCGCCTGTTTGCGCTCGGGCCTGACCTCGCGCGGCACCTGGTAGTTGGCGCCACCAACCCGGCGGCTCCTTACCTCCATCGCAGGGCCGACATTGTGGAGAGCTTTTTCAAACACCTCGAGCGGACTTTCTGTCTTTTGGCGCTCTTTAATGATGTCGAAGGCGTCGTAGACCACCTTGCGGGCAGTTGCCTTCTCGCCATCCCACATAACCGTATTAATAAGTTTTTCAACCTTCGTTGAGCTGTACTTCAAGTCGGGACCGACGATATTTCTATTTTTTACTGGTCGACGCATATGGTTATAATCTAGCGAAGCGAGAGGAATAAAAGCTTGTTTTTATTTCCGAGCGAGCGACGATTATATAAATTATTCATATAATTTCTATTTAGGACGCTTGGCGCCGTAGCGCGAGCGCGAGACGCGGCGCTTTTCCAAGCCTGCGGTGTCGAGCTTGCCGCGCACCACCTGGTAGCGGACGTTAATGTCCTTCACGCGGCCGGCGCGGACAAGCACCACCGAGTGTTCCTGGAGGTTGTGACCCTCGCCAGGGATATAAGCAGTGATTTCCTGCCCGTTGGTCAAGCGCACGCGGGCAATTTTTCTAATAGCGGAGTTAGGTTTGCGGGGGGTTGTTGTGGTTACTTTGGTGCACACCCCGCGCTTAAAAGGGCTGGGGTAGAAAATCGGCTTGTTTTTGAGCGTGTTAAAGCCCCTCGCCAAGGCGGGTGACTTTGTCTTGCTGAACTGCTTTTTGCGTCCTTTGCGGACGAGCTGTGAGATTCGTGCCATTTTTAAACAAAAACCCGCCCAAGCGAGAGTGAAAAGACAATACTATATAAGAGGCTCACGTGCAACTCTCCTCTTATATCTCTCTATACGAAGGCAGTACACCAACAGTCTTAGATGCTGAAGTAGAGCCCCCCGGGCCGCTACAGCTCAATACAAAGTTAGTAATACGCGGAATAGTGACTGCTCGGGTGCCTATCCAGCTCGCAGCGCCACCTGAGTCGGCACTAAAGCCTGGGATTGAGGGAATTGCGGTAATAGTGCACGTCACTCCTGCGGGGATGGTTGGTACATAGTACGAGAGTGTAGTTTGAGTACCTCTGCGCACGCGCAGCGGGTTGGCTCCGAGGGAGCAGTTATTTGCGGCGCTGGCCGTCAGATTATAGGTACATGCCGTAATACTTGGCGCCGCAACGTCAGGATCGTTCACATTCACTATCGCAGAACTGGGAGAACCGAGATTGTAGCTAGCCCCATCTACGACAGACATAGTGGCAGTTTTGTTGCCTTGTGGAATAGCGTCATTCGCACGAGGCACGACAGTGATGTCTACAAATGACGCAGGCGCAGGAATGGTTGCGGTTAGGCCGGTAGTGCCTGAAATGCTTGCACCTGTCAGTGAGTAGTCGGTGTTGCGTACACCAGTTCCCCCGAGGGAGAAGGTAACGACGAGTGATGCTGCTGTACTGCCGGTGCGTGTAAGACGGAAGGTACCGTTGTCTACTGTTGTGCCTTCGGTGGCAGTATTGTCCCAAGGAGTGATTGTGACTGTTGGAGTAGTTACCGTTACGCGCACAGTAACGGTATTACTACCCATGGTGTCGCACGAGAGCCGGTAGTATCTGTCGGCAGTGAGTGGGCCAGTGGTAAGTCCTGCATGACTGTCAGCAGTTGAAAATGTGCTTGAGGTTGTAAAGCTACTATTGTTTGACCACGTTACGGTGCAGTTTGCCGGTGATCCCGCCTGCCTGATCACCTTGTAGGTTGCATTAGGGCCTCCCGCAAGCCCATGAACATACTGTTGAGTACCCACAAAGAAATCTTTGGGATTGCTAAGACTGCCTACACTTTGGAAATAGCTATCACAAGGGTTTGACCCTATGCCATCGCCAATGCAATTCGAAGCAGGAGTAAGAACACGTATACGGCCGCCATACCCGACAAAAGCTCGACTGCCCACCACAAACACTCCTGGCTCGCCTGTATTTGTGCCTAAGTCTTGCACATAACTGTTGCCGCAAGACGTGCTGTTACCCCAGCCGCCGCCCGCAGGACATCCTGAGGTACCTGCGGGGAGCCATTTATATAACCTCGCATAAAGAGTTTGATTGTTTCCGTTTGAGGCACCTACAACTAAATATGGATACGGGGATCCGCCCACAACCGGCTTGGCGTATATGCCTCCAGTTACTTGCGCAACAGTGCTACCCATTGGCCTGATGTTTTGCGCGGGCGTCCCACAAGCTGTGGTGCCATTACCCCAGCCGCCGCCAGCAGGACAATTGGTACCGGAAGGAGTCCAGCGGAAGGTGCGCACATAGTAACCTTCCGGATCAGTTGTTAGGATGTAATCAACATTGTCGACAGTAAACTTTGAAACTGGTCCGTTAGGCCTTGTGCCAAGGCCGGTCATCCAGGGGGTAGTAAAGCATGCGTTGCCGTTACCCCAACCACCGCCTGCAGGACATCCCGTTCCAGTAAGCTGCCACTTAAATATAGCGAGTGACAGATTATCTACGTTTCGGGGGATCGCCACAAAATAATTGCCGCCACTTTCAAAAATATTGCTACTCCGAACGTTTTGAATCTGACCACCTGACGCCGAGTATGAGAATTGGCCGTACATGCTCGTTACACCGCATACCGTACCGTTACCCCAGCCGCCGCCCGCAGGGCAACCAGTACCTGAAGGAGTCCACTTATATGTGCGCCAACCTGCAGCATGCAAATAAGGGTGTCCATTTATCATGTGGGCATCCAGACCTGAAAGATATGCCATGGTCATGGTCTGTTGCGCAGTGCCACACGCAGTGCCATTACCCCATCCCCCTTCTGCGGGACAACCAGTTCCGCTTACCGTCCATCGATAGGTGCGGACACTTGTCCCATCGCTCGAACCGTTAATGACAGTCATATATAGCGTACCGTTGTAGGTAAATGTGTCATAGGCGGGCGAAATTGCTCCAGAACCGACTGAATGATAAGCAGCAGGGTTTGCCCCGCATGTGCCGCTTAGGTTGCCGAGACATAACATCTCGCCTGGAATACTTGGCGCCCCGCTACCATTCCAACTTATAATCGCTGAACCTCCTGATGTTACTGTTTCTGCATTAGTGGTTATCCAAATAGTGCCATTGTTGTCTGTGCATGAGCCCCCAGAACAAACTGCTGCGCCCACCTGACTATCATTTGGTACAGCAGTACCGCTAACAAAAAGTGCAATCGCCACAAGCACCGCTACCCCTCCAGTTACTTTGGCGAGGTTCTGCAGCTGCTCGTTTGATAACTGTGGCATGGTCGTGTCCTAAGTATACGGCCACTCCCCCGCTGCCCTGCTATCCGCTTATCAACACACCTAGAACGATAGCCCTGTCACAAGGCTGAACACTCCACCAATCAGCGCCACAAAGTACGGCATGAGGAACACCAGGAGCACGAGGAGGAGTGCTACGCCGCCCAAAATGCCAAGCCGCTCAAATGCTGTTCGAAATTTTTCGTACGCATCCCCTATCGGCCCGGGCAAAAGGATAGAGAGTATCTTGGAGCCGTCCAAGGGCGGGACAGGTATCAGGTTAAAGATCGCGAGCATAATGTTGATGCTCGCAATAATCGCGAACGCGATTAAGAGTGAAGGGTTTAGTAAGTCTCCAAAAAATCTGATTGCAAGACCAAAGACAAGTGCGAGAAGTATGTTGGTCCCCGGGCCCGCAAACGCAACCAAGGCTTCGTCATAACGGCCCTTTAGGTTATAGGGGTTATATGGCACCGGCTTTGCATAGCCTATTAAGACCGGTGAGCCCGAGAGCTTTAGGAGGAGCGGCAAGATAACCGAGCCCATCGGGTCAAGATGCTTTAGGGGGTTGAGGGTAAGCCTTCCAGCTAGCCTTGCGGTCGGGTCGCCGAGCCAGTTGGCCATGTATCCGTGCGCTACCTCGTGTACGACAACGGAGAAGATCAACACCACGATCTGAAAGATGTCGAGTGGTTGCATATCGTTAAAATCATGATAACATAAGCTTATTCCGAGGGTCGCTCGGGTTTTTGTATGGCTAAAATCTGCCCCGTTACGAAAAAAGGCTCCAAGGTTGCTGGCGGCTACAGCAACCGTATTCGTGCTACCAAGTTCAACCCCACCGGCAGCGTCCGCAAGCAGCCAAACCTCCAGAAAAAGCGCATTTTTGTGCCGGAGCTTAACCGCACGGTCGTTGTAACGCTCTCAACCAAGGGCATCCGCACCCTCAACAAAAACGGCGCGTACAAAACGCTCAAAGCAGCGGGAGTCATTTAGTTCCTGCCAAAGCAGCATTTCCTTTCCGAAAAACGAAAGAGGGGTGGTAAGAGTCGTAGTCCAAATACTTCCATATATGAAAGTACCCACAGCGCAGTACATATCTGCACTGAATATAGGTGCGGGCTACGATGCGCGTTTTGGATACGAGCCATAGCGAGCCGCTCTGCTTTTTGGCGTAGGAAACAACAAAAAATGCAGTGGGTATTTTTTCTTAAGTCGATACAAAGCACTAGTGGCGTACATTCTTTTCTCGTCTCTCTTTTTGAATTCTTTTTCCATTCCTGCAACTGCTTGCTCAAACCCCGGGAACTGATCCTTAAGCCAGCGATGTACACGCCCAATAGTCGCACTGCCTACACGCATCCGTTTCCCTATCTCCTCATACGACGTACCTGAGATAAGCATCCGCGCAATGATGATCCGACGACCAAGCATGATGCGTTCGGAAGGCGTCAATAGGTCACGAAGAAATAGTTTAACTGCGCCTCTACCCGTTATCGCGCTCGCCGCCGTGTAGAGTGCGTCAAGCGTTATAATCAGTTCTTCTTTGGTGAGATCCTTTAGCCGTCGCTTCATGACTCTATACTACACAATACTTCCATATATGAAAGTATTGGGCAGTGGATATGTTTGGTAAACTTATACGCTATCGCACCCTCACAAACTCTCCTCCGTTTGAAACAAATATAATCGTTCCCTCCTCGTCGGTACGCAGTGGCGTAGCGGCGTTTTTTGTAAGTGTGTTGATGACATCACTTGTCGGATGGCCGTAATTATTCTCTGCCCCGACCGAAATTATTGCAGGTGCAGGTGTTACCGCTTTAACAAACACATCACTGGTTGAGGTGCGCGAGCCGTGGTGGCCCACTTTAAGCAGGTCGACATCGAGCTCACTGCCTTCAAGCGTGATGAGCCGCGCCTCAACTTTGGAAGAAACGTCTGCCATAAAAAGCATCGTTGCCTCGCCATAGGTGAGCTTCATCACCACCCCGCCTTCGTTTGCTTTGTCAGACGAGAGCCCCGAGACATCTGTATCAGGAAAGAGCACTTCGAGCTTCACTCCCCCGCCGAGCTCCAGGCGCATGCCTCGGCGCGCAAGCAAATGTACGGCACCTTCCTCTTTCACCTCCTGCTGCAGACGCTCGTAGGTAAGCGTATCTTTGGGTATACCTGGCTCGATAAACGCTCCTACTTCGTAACGCTCAAACACATCCACTAGCCCAGCAATATGGTCGGCGTCGGGGTGCGTCTCTACAACCGCATCAAGCGAGCGGTCGAACGCACCCATGACCCCTGGGAGCTCGCGGAGGACCGAGCCGTCCGGCCCGCCATCCACCACTATTTGCACTCCGGTCGGCGACTCTATAAATATCGAGTCGCCTTGGCCAACGTCGAGTATCGCGACGGTTAGGACACCACGCGAGCTTTCGGCAAAGACCGCTGCCCAAAGCCCCAGCGTTATACAAAACAACGCGCCCAACACAACATAGGCGCGGTAGCGAAAAACCTGAGACATATAAAAAGTATAGAGCAAAAATACTGCGGGCCCGGGCAACTCGCAAAAGTCGTCCGGGCCCAAAAAGCTTCAATTGCTGACCGCGGCTTCAAGCTCTGCCATGAGCTGCAGGCGCTCCTCAGGCGGAAGTTTGCGACCGCTGCGTTCATCGATCCACTGCCAGAGCACCAAAGTATATGCCTCGGACTCGACAGTTTTGACGAACACTTCCGGGTTGGCATCCGGGTAGGTCAGGCGCGCCAACTCATGCGCCCGATGTGCAGGGAGGGGTCCCTCCTCAGCCGGCATCTCATCCTCCCACAGGTAGACGATGGCAAGCGGCACCTTAAGGAGATCGCTCTTGCCCTGCCGCTGTACCCCATCCGTTTGAGCCGGTGGGGGTGGGGCGGTAAGCCCGACGGCAAAGAGGCCCGTGAGAGTTGCGACCATTAAGACATTATTCCAACCCATGGGTAGGTACCCCCGTGTTGTGCCGCTCTACGGCAATGACTCGTTCTTCCGCCGCAACTATGCAATGGGAATAGTTTTAGTGCAATAGAGGTTATTCACCCCGCTTGAAGACGCCGTACTATATAATAGATGCATGATATACACAGAAAAAAAGTTTACTATCCCTGAGCTCGACGGAATTTCCAAAAAATCGGTCGAGGAGCACCTGGGGCTCTACGCGGGCTATGTTAAAAACTTTAATGCAATCTCAGCGCTCCTGCCAGAATATGCAAAAGACTCAGAAAAACATGCGCATGCGCTCTCCGAGCTTGTCCGCCGCCGGAGCTTCGAGTTTGGCGGCATGCGTTTACACGAGTATTACTTTGCGCAGTTTGAGGGCGGTTCGACTTCGCTCACCGTAAACGGTGCTTTGCAAAAAGCAATTGAAAAAGAGTATCACAAGAGCGAATATTTAATTGAGATGCTGAAAGCCATAGGCAATATGCGCGGCCCCGGCTGGGCAATCCTCTACTTCGACCCAGAGGCTAAACAGTTTCTTGCGGGCTTTACCGGCGAGCAGCACCAAGGGCACTTCGTGACGCTACCCATCATCCTCGCCCTCGACGTGTGGGAGCATGCTTACCTTCTTGACTATGGCGCTGCAGGCAAAGGCAAATATATTGACGCATTTTTCAAGAACCTAAATTGGAGCGTGATTGAGAGCCGTTATACAGCCGCAGCACAACTAACGTAAGCGGCACGTACACAAGCACTGCCACCCACGCAGGAAACGCCGCAAGAACTGCTGACGAAAAAGGTAGTGCCGCTACGGTGCTTGCAACAGTGGTAACCCACACAAGCAAGCCCTGCGCCACAACTGCAAACGGCAGTGCAAGCGCGGTGTGTACAAGCCCTACTAACCCTGCAATAAAACCCATAAACATCACCGCTGGGACAAGCGGCAGCACGAGCGCGTTGGCAAAGAGCGCAAACAAGGAGAGAATGCCGGTCATATAGAGGAGCGCGGGGAGAATGTAAATCTGCACGGCAACAGTAGAGGCGACAATTGAGCGCAGGCCAAAATGCTTGGGTACAAACGCGAGCTTCCGCTCCACCGCGGGCGAAAGAGTAATAAGCCCGAAAGTCGCAAGGATGCTGAGTATAAACGACGGGTCGTACAGCACCACTGTCGGATTCCACAACGCCATCACCACAGCCGCCAGTGCCAACGCGCGGAGTGCCAAGGCAGGACGCTCCATGACGCGTGCAAGTATGGCAATAAGGCCCATGATGCTTGCGCGTACTACCGTGGCCCCTGCGCCGACCATCAGTGCAAAAAACACAATCGCCACGGCGCCGACCACAAGCGCGTGCTTGCGCGAGAGGAACAAATTAAAAAATCGGAGCGCCTGCTCGGCAACAATCGAAATGTTGTAGCCGGAGAGCACCACAATGTGGATGAGCCCTACAATAATAAGCGCGTTGTTCAAATCTTCCGGTATGCCGCGCCGCTCGCCCAAGAGTATGCCCTCCATCAGCGATGCGTTTGGTTCCGGCAGGAGTTTGCGAAGCGAGTGTTCAAACGAGTGTTTGACGCTAAATAGCGTTCTGCGCACCGACCATGCGCCCTCAACCCGCTCTTCGAGCGTGGCGTAGCGCATCACTGCAGAGATGCCGCCCGCCCGCAGGTACGACGGGTAGTCAAACACTCTCCCCGTATCGGTCTCAAAGGTTGCAGGCGCTGTAATGTCTCCGGCAAGACGTACGCGGTCTCCAAAGGCGAGCTCTGCTTCGCGCGGCAGTGTTGCAAGCAACCTGCCGCGCGCCGGCGCGCCGTCAATAACAGCGGCTTCAATGTGCGCGTGGAGCGACGTCTCGCGCCGCTCCGGGTCATTCACTACCCTTCCCTCTACCGCCCTGTCTTTGCCAACCTGCACGGCAAGATTGCTCCCCTGTTCTGCAACAAGAAACACTTCGGTACGTACAAGCCCAAACGAAGCAGCCGCAAGAAACAGCGCGGCGGCAAAAAGCGGCGTATAAGCGCGCCGCCACCCCATCGCACACAACCCTCCGGCCAGTATGAGCAATACTGTCGCCACAAACGAACCGACACCAAACAGAAAGGCCGCGGCAATGGCAGAAAGGACCCCCAGCGCCGCGCTATAGACGAGCATCTAAGCACTCGTTGACGAGCAGGTCGGCGCGGGCGTTTTTAGCGCGCGGCACGTGTACAAACGCTATGTTGGGTACCCACTCGAGCCGAAGTTCTGCCACCTTTGCAAACTGCTCTTTGAGCCCTTGGTCTTTTACCCGGTAGATGCCGGAAAGCTGGCGCGCCACGAGCTCGCTGTCCATCCGCATCTCCACCTCCATGTCACGCAGCCTTTCTCCAAATATTTTTTTGGCCGCGCGCAGAGCGCGTATCACCGCCTCATACTCCGCCTGGTTGTTGGTGGTCTCTCCTATGTACTCAGAAAGTTCTTTCACTATCTTTCCCGCTTCGTCTTGAATAACAACACCGACGGCCGCTGAGCCCGGGTTGCCTCTCGCGCCGCCGTCCGTGTAGATAATCAGCCGCTCCATGTCCTTAGAGTACATCAACAATGCGCACTCGCGGGCGGCCGCGCCAGTCAAGTTCCACATGACCCACAATGTCCGCGCGCGAGCCTTGCGTTAACGGTTTGGAAAACGAGTCCGGCGTTGCAAAAAACGAAACCGCCGATATCGGCGCATCAAACCCGTCGCCGATCATGATCTCCAAATGGTCGCCGGTTTTCCCAAACGAACGCATGCTCGAGACAGAAACGCGCGGAAAGATAAATAACGGCTTCTCAAAACCTGTGCCAAAAGGCGCAAGCCGCAGAAGCGAGCGCGAGGCAAACGGCACTTCGGAGAGCGCAAGCTCGCGCTCAATTACGGTGTCGGCTGCAGCGGCAGCCGAAGCTTGTATCGTTTCATACGCTGCGGTGAGGCGACCGGAAAGTTCGTGCACCCGAGCCTCAACTACCGTAAACCCGCCCGAGGCGTGGTGTCCGCCAAACTGCTCAAAGACATTTCCTGCCGCAGCCATTAGATCAACCACGCTGACACCGCCCCCGGAGCGGCACGAGCCTTTGATAGTCTCCCCGCCCTCTCTTCCCCACAAAAACACGGGCTTTTGGTGCACCTCCATGAGTTTGTTGGCTACCAGCCCAAGCACGCCCGGCCGCCACTTAGGGCTCCCCATCACCAAAACCGGTCCTTCAATCGGATTTTCCTTCAGGCGGTGGTTTGCGTCTTTTACTATCGAAGCAACCACCCCCTTGCGCTCGTCGTTGATGTGGTTGAGCTCGCGCGCGAGCCCTCCCGCTTCTTCCGCATTCTCGCTTGAAAGGAGCCTGGCAGCGGTTGAGGGCTTGTCCATACGTGAGGCGGCGTTGATACGCGGCGCCACCATAAAGCCGATATCATCTTCGGTTAGAGTTTTTGGGTTAATGCGCAGTAAGCTCAAGAGTGACGAAAGGCCCGCGCGGCGGTTGCGCCGCAGCACCCGCAGGCCAAAGTGTGCGAGCATCCGATTTTCGTTTACCAAAGGCACCATGTCAGAGAGTGTGGCGATGCCCACCAGGTCGAGAAGCCACTTCTCCTGGCCCTCTGCCATGCCAAAGCGATTTCTGGCGAGGATGCCCTGCACCAGCTTCCACGCCACCCCCGCACCACAGAGCCCGTCGAACGGATATTTCGAGTCGGGGCGTTTAGGATTGAGGACTGCAAAAGCCGGAGGCAAAGAAAAAGCCGAGTCGTGTGCTGCTGAGGATACTGAGCCGCCGGTGTAACTGGCAATAGGATCCGAAGTAGCATATGACGAGGCTAAAACTTCGTGATGGTCAGTGACGATAACATCGATGCCTTTTTGTTTGGCAAAAGCGATTGCCTCGTGTTCGGTTGTGCCGAGATCTATTGTTATAAAAAGCGTCACTCCCTGCGAAATCACCTCGTCGATACCCTCTTCGTTTAATCCGTAGCCTTCTTTGTGGCGGTGCGGGATGTAGTGTACAACGGTGAGCCCAATGCCGCGTAGAAATTGCGAAAGCATGACCCCGCCCGGGATGCCGTCGCAGTCGTAGTCGCTCCACACGCACACCTTCTCATTATTTTTTTGTGCGGCTATGACACGCTCGACCGCGCGCTCCATGTCGGGTAGTAAAAACGGGTCGTGGCTGTCGCGCAAGAAATCAGGCTCCAAAAATTTTTCCTGATCGTGCTTTTCTACAATCCCACGCGCGTGGAGGAGGTCTACTACAAGCTCGTCATGCTCGCGCACGCGCACGCGGTACTGTTTCATCTTGCATAGTATATACTAAGCGAAGCAAAACTTTCTGCGAAACAGTGCCGTTTATCTCTGTTGAGCAGGAAGTTTTGCGGAGCCTTCATGGATGATTGTATTTTTTGCAAAATCGCCAAAGGCGAAATTCCTTCAGACAAGGTATATGAAGACGATGAGGTGCTGGCGTTTTTAGACATTAGTCCGAAAGTTCCCGGCCATACCCTGCTCATACCGAAACAGCACTATCCGTGGTTTGAAGACCTTCCTGACGAACTTCTCGACAAAGTGTTTAGGGCCGCGAAGCGTATTGCCAAAGATATGAAGAAGGACTCCTCTGTCGGCTATGTGCAAGTATCCGTTGTCGGAAAAGATGTTCCGCATGCGCACGTGCACCTCTTGCCACAAAAGGGTATATCCAAAGCGAGCGCGTTATAAAAACAACAAGGGCCGCCGGATGGCGACCCCGCAACATGTGCCTGTTCTCATATAGTGTAGAACAGTGCAACAATGATAACGAAAACAAACGCGATTACGCCCCGCAACTGCCACTTCGTGGCTTGGTTGGAATTTTGTTGCATTCACTTCCCGTAACTTTTTAGAGTTTCGCGCCCCGTACCAGCTATTTGGGTTATACCCCCATACTCTTTGATGTGCAACCTGTGGACAATGAGCACCTCACTTTTTAAGGGGCTCAATGCCCGGCAAGGTGCCTTTTGTCAAAAATTCAAGCATCGCTCCCCCGCCGGTTGAAATGAAGACGCGCGCAGAGTCGAACGAAAATTTAGAAATCGCGGCTACAGTGTCTCCACCGCCGACAACCGCTTTTGCAGGAGAGCCTGCAAGCGCCTCAGCAAGAGCGTCGGTACCTCGCGTATGCCCGTCTTCATAAATGCCCATGGGGCCGTTCCAGAGGACAAACGAAGCACCTGTAATTTCTTCGGCCCACGCGCGCGCCGTGTTGGGGCCAATGTCGACAATCGCCTCCACTGCGCGTATGTCGTTGGTTAGTGCCGTGCGCTCGACGTGTTTATCCCGCTCGCTTACCACGGTGTCGGTCGCAATCTCGAGCCTCGCTTCGCTCGCAATCGCAGTGGGCACCGGTACGTTAGAAACAAGCGAAGCTCCTACGGAGAGCCCGCGCGCCTTGATGACATCATTTCCTAAGGCGCCGCCTAGCAAGACCTTGCTGTAGCTGGAGAGCAGTTTTTCTATAAGCGGCTGTTTGGTTTCAAACTTGGCACCGCCGATTATCGCCAAGGCGCCCTTAGGCGGAGTGAGCGCTTCGGAGAGTTTTTGTATCTCTTCTTCAAAACGCAGCCCGGCGTAGCTCGGTAAAAATTTTGTAATACCCACAACAGACGCTTGCGTGCGATGAGAGACAGAGAATGCTTCGTTTACGAATACGTCACCAAGGCTTCCGAGTTCTTTGGCAAAAATCTGATCGTTCGCTTCTTCCCTTGGGTCAAATCGGAGATTCTCGAGGACTTCAAAAGGCACTTTCGTAAGTTGGTGCAACGCTTGTTCTTGTAGCGCAACACGTAACGCTTCAACCATCTTGCCTCCTGGTCTTCCTACATGGGTTAAAAGAATTATTTTTGACGCTTCACGTTTACGCAACAATTCAAGCGTAGGAATTACATCTCTAAGGCGCGTACCGTCGGTTATGGCGCCGTTTTTGGTCGGAGTATCAAAATTAACCCGCACCAAGACGCGCTTGCCCGCTACATCCGCATCGCGAACTGATCGTAATTCCATCACCGTAGTATAACGTAGCTCCTTCACGGCGTAGCAAAACAAATCTGAAGGCGTGTCTCGGAGGCCGACGGGCCGAGAGGCAGCAAATTTTCAGCAAGAAAATTATGCGACGCCTGAAGATTTAGTTTTGCGTAGCCTTTATAATCTCAAGAAACTGGTCGAGCTCAGCCGAGGAGTGGCCGACAAGGAGCCCGCCCACGCCGCCTTCTGTAATCAAGCTTGCGGCATTTTGCGGCTCGACCGCGCCGCCGTAGAGTATGGGGACCCGCAATGCCGCAGCCCTGTCGAGCATGTCCGCCAAAATCTTGCGTATAAAAATAACCATCTCCTGAAGCTCGCTTGGCTGCATGGCGTCTGCGGCGTGTTTGCCTATAGCCCACACAGGCTCGTAGGCTACAACAAGTTTTTTGAGCGTGTTTTTAGGGATAGTGCTCAAAGCGCTGGTGAGTTGAGCCTCGAGGAGCTCAAAGTGCTCGCCGTCTGTCTCGCGCTCGCGCTCGCCGATGCAGAATATCGGGACAAGCCCCGCTTCAAGCGCGCGCTCGAGCTGCGCACGCACCAACTCGTTGGTATCACCTGCTATGCGGCGCTCTGAGTGACCAATTAAGGTAAAGAGTGCGCCGACTTTTTTTAAGGTTTTTGCCGAGACCTCGCCCGTGTGAGCCCCATCGCTGTGTGCGGAGACTGTTTGTGCACCAACCCGCACCGGCGAGCTCTCAAGCACGTGGCTCACGTCGGGGAGTAGCGGGTGCGGCGGTGCAAGCCACACTTCAAGGCCCTTAAAGCCGCGCACTCTTCGGCGCAGCGCAAGAGCAAATGCATGTGCCTCTTCCGGGCTCTCTACGTACATCTTCCAGTTGCCGACAATGAGACGTTTGCGTGCCATGTTCGTCAATATATCACCTCCGCAGAAACGCAAAACCCCCACCTTCTTAAAGAAGGTGGGGGTGATGCCTGACCGCCATAGAGCTGCAAACGGATGCGTTTAACCGAGGTTAAGCGCATTTAGAGGATCCGTTTACAGCTCAAAAGCGGCCATACAACTAAAGAACAACGGCAGCGGCGGCCCCTGCACGATACGTACTCGTACGTTCGTCGGGGCCGCACACCACCTGCGCGCGGGTCGGGAGGCGCTCCACGCCATTACCCGCACGCGAGCTACATATCTCGCCTCCGGTCCCGCAATTGAGACCATTTGGCGAGGACAATAAGGGCAACACTTCCCCACACCGCAAGGTGTTGGAGGAAGTATAAGGCGAACCAGGAATTTCCTGGCACTTCGGTTTCAATCCCCATGACTCCCTCCTTGGGTTAGGGGTTAGCGAGTCGGTTCCCAAAGAGTCTGGCCAAATTTGGCGAGACCCTTCCGGATTTGTTCAACTTGGTCGGAACCAATAGTGGTCTTCCCGACCTCACCGACAAACCCCGGGGTCCTCAATAGCTCGGTCTCGGTGTAACGCACGAGGTCGCCGAGCTTATGCACCCCTCCCCGATAGAGCGCCGCCAGGATCCACAACGGGACACTGTCCAGCACCCAAATGGGGAGCTCGTGAAACTTGTGGGGAGGTTTCTGCCTTGCAGCTATAACCTCCCGAGTTTCTCTATCGACCATCGTCACTCACCTCCTTTCGATGACCCCTTTCAAAATCTCCATGTGAGATGAAGAGCTTGAATGGGGCGGCGAAAAGAATCGCCGCTCCGAACGTTGTCAGTAGGAACTGTCTGCGGCCATTGCCGCTTTGCGCGCATCTGCTTCGGAATAAGCGAAGAAGGTGGCGCCATGTCGATCGGCGTAGCCGATCTTGACCGGCTTGCGACCGGCGATGAGGTCGTCGGCCAGGTTGGCGAAGTTGTCGCCGAAGAATTCTCCCACCGTCCTCGCGACCTCGGGGCCGCAGCGGTCAAAAATCTTTCTCACCCGAATTGACTTATTGCACATTTTCCCGTCTCCATTTCAGGGCCGCAGTTGCACTATGCAAATGCGTAACCCTATTTAAGTGCTCGATTGTTCAAGCGCTTAAACAGGGCGCGCAAATATTTTTAGAGGCTGCGCACCCTGCCTCTGTGTTATGCCGCTGGCAACTTCACCTGCCAAGGAGCCAGTCGCCAATCTGCGGAGCGAAAAGGAACGCCAGGACAATGAACATGAGTCCTATGTTCCTTATCGTCAACGCTATTCCCCACGCTCTTGCGTGGGCACCGAAAGCCGTTTCCGGTTCCCCGACGTAGCTCATCCTCCACAGCCATGCGGAGAGAATGGTCATGACTATGCCCATGCCCGCGGCTACCCACGCCGCCCCACGTTCGTGGGGCTAACGGAGACCTTGAACTTCGGGAAGAAATCCAAAGCCGCCGGCAGCCGCAACGAGCGCAAGTATTGCCATCAGGCAGACGAGCGCAGATGTAAACCTGTAAAACCAGCGAACGAACATTGCATCCCTCGTTTGGTTGTGCGCTCGAAAGCGCGGGTTGATCAAACATTGGATCGTTTACAATCCATCAAAATATTCAAAAGCATTGAATACTTAGATAGATGGAGAAGAGGCAGAGAGGGTGGCTCTGCTCTCTTCTCCGCAGGTGGAGGTCAATCCCTTTTACGGAATATACGACTGAAAGAACGCCGGCCACCCGTATGCATTGATGTACAGGGTGACGGCCGCCAGGCCGAAGAAGTAGAACTGCAGGCAAACAACTACCCACGTCGGGGTATTAGGATGAATCGGCATTTCTCTTCCTCCTGTTGAACTTGAATCGCACCCATTGCGATCCCTCGTACCGTACCAACCTGTGTGAGGTTAGTCCGGCAACGAGGAACAACATCTGTCGTGGCTTACGCCACTATTGTTTAGCGTTTTTCCTAGCTGCTATTCCTATGTCAATGATCCGACCCGCTCACCGACTTCACATCCTGTCGTAGCGAGGACATTTTTAGAAAGCGTGCTTTCCAACCTATGTCCTAACTAGCTTTTTTATCGCTTTTTCTAAAGAAAAAAGAAAGGCGACTGGGCAGTACTCCTTTAGTAGAAGTGCTCCCCAATCGCCTCATATATAGAGCCCTTACGGACTATATATATGCTGTTGGTGGCCGCCTCCTCTAAAAGCTGCTTACCTGAACCTATGTCAACGGTACCTTACCAGTATACACCCACACTTGACTTTTGTCAAGTGCCCTGTCATCTCGCCCAGCCTATCCCCTATTTTACCTTGCAAACGCTAATTATTACGGTTATAACGAAATTATAATGAATAATTTCGATATTGTCGTCGCTCGTTCGGAATCAAAAATAAATTTTTGTTCTCTCTCTCTTCACTAGACAATAACATTATAATCTTGTTATAATCCAGCCATGAAGCAAAAAGTGATAAAAATCGGTAGTTCTATTGGCATTGTTATGCCGAAATCGGGTGCGGAGGAGCGGGGATTTATCCTTGGCCAGGAAGTTTCGACGACTTTTACTGAAGCGGGTGATTTCGTAGTACGCAAGCAGGCCGAAAAGCAGGGTGGGGGGATTTCAGACACAGTGGCTCGTGCTACAGCCTATATAGAAAAATATCGTAAAGACTTCGAAGCGCTCGCAGATAAATAATGGAGGCCCGCTACGTTTCCGTAGAAGCAGCCCTTGCCTTGCACGCTACTGTCCTTAATCTCACGAGGGGTACTCTTGGTGTACGTGATATGAATGGGCTTTTAGGTTCCCTGGAGCGCCCTAAGACGGCGATAGGCGGAGTAGACATGTTCCCTACTCTTTTTACCAAAGCCGCCGCGGTGATTGAGAGTGTGGCTCGCAATCATCCGTTTATTGATGGAAATAAAAGAACTTCGTATCTGATCGGGACGGAACTGCTTGCGATAAATGGCTACAATCTCACCCCAGAGCAAGGAGAAATAGAAAAGTTTGTGCTTTGGGTTGTCATTGAGAAGCCGACTATCGAAGAAATTGCTGCGTGGCTCGAGAAAAATAGTAAGGGAATCTAACTCTAGTCTTCTCCAACCAGCCGAAACACCTCCTCAATGCTGGTTATTCCCTGCGCCGCCTTAAAGAGCCCGTCTTCTATAAGTTTTAGGGAGGCCTCTCCGTGCACCCGTACCTCCTGCAGACCCACTGCGCCCTTGTAACCCCTCTCACACTCCCCGCAGCCCTGCCCTGCCCGTGCAAAAGCCACTTCCTTCCACTGGGTGTCGGGGTGCACTATCCCCTCTTCTTTAAGTGCTGCGAGCACTTTTCCAAAATTTGCATAGCCTTCAAACGGCGTGCTTTCGGCACGTGAGAGCTTATACGCCTCTTTGCATAAGTGACACACCCGCCCCACTACACGTGTGGAGATAGTACCTCTCAGACGCGCTCCTCCCTCGGCAAATGTCTCGGGTGTCTCAACCCCGGCAAGTACCGTGATGCCGCGTGCCGCGGCAGAGGTTGCAAGTTCTGCCGCTTCGCGGTCGCGTACGTGAGATACCATCACCACATCCGGGTCTTGCTTTAAGGCCGCGCGCAAGGTAGCGGCGGTATCGAGCCCCACCTCCGGCCGCACGCGCATCTGTGTGGCATACGGGAGCGCCAGTTCAACCTCTTCCTCCACAGTAACCATGTGGCGGTGATGCGCGTGGAGCGTGTCGAGCAGGGTATAGAGGAGTGTCGTCCTGCCGCTTGCTACGGGCCCCGCAACAAGGATGAGCCCGCTTCGTGCATGCAGGAGTGCGTACACCTGGTCAAGCGGCTCGCCGTGGAGCCCCAAACTCTCTAAGGAAAAACCTTTGCGGGCCGCGGTAGCGGGGTTGAGGTGCAGTACGAGCCGCTCGCCCGCGTGGGTTAGCGAGGAGTGTGCTCGCACCCGCACCTCCTCGCCGCCCTGTATATCCACCTTAAAGCCGCCTTCCTGCGGCACATGCAAGGTCGGCGAGAGTTTTGCCATCTCTTTGAGCCGGGCAAAAAGCTCCACTGCCTCCTTGGGGAGCGTCATTGCTTCGTGCAACAGACCCTGTATCCGGTAGCGCACAAAAAGCCCCGCGGTTTTAAAGTCGAGGTGTACGCTCGAGGCGCGCGAGAGAAGCGCGTGCCGTAAGAGCGCCTCGGTGGCGTGAGTGCCGCCCTTGGCAAGCGAGCTAAACTGCTGCTTAAGTTTTTGTTGGTAGGTAATGAGCGCGCGCTTTATAGACTCGGCGGTCGTAAGCCGCGGCAGTATTTTAAGCCCTTGCTCAGTGCGCAAAAAATCTACATAGACAAGGTCGTCAAGGTCGAGCAGTGCAACCTCCACCTCCTCGCCTCGACGCGCAAAGGCGACCATCGACTTGCCGCGCGCAAGCGGTTCAGGAATTAAATACAGTGCCTCTTCTTGCAACGTGTGGTGGTCGAGCTCGACAAACGGGACACCAAGGAGATGCGCCTGCGCGCGCCGCAGTTCGTCGTGCGAGAGGTAGCCGCCTAAAGCGAGCCTCTCGGCCAGAGACTCTTGCCGTTCATGTGCCAGCAGGGCAGCCTCCTCGAGCGCTCTGCGCGAGAGCGCGCCCGACTCCACCAAAAAAGCTCTCAGGCTTTCATCCTGCACTTGCATTGACTCTATTGTACAGGGGTGTATACTACTTTGCATCTGAAACCGCCCCGAGGGGCGGTTCGGTTTTTAAAAAAATCAGGAACTAACTATGTTTGACCTCAAAGTAATGAATTCGGTTCTGAGCGAGCTCGAAGAGGAACGCGGAATACCGCGCGCCAAAGTAATCGAGGCTATAGAAGCCGCGCTTGCGACCGCCTACAAAAAAGAATATGCCAAAAAAGGCCAGGTAATTCGCGCCCACCTTGACCTCGACTCCGGTAAAACGGAGTTCGTACAGGTTAAGGAAGTGGTAGACGACACAACCGTGCGCTTTGTCGAAGAGGGCGAGGAGGAAGTAAAGAAGGAGCCTGCCGCTCACGCGGCAAAAGGCAACCCACTTTCTGAATTGTCCGCTGATGAATCAGCGGTTGCCGAACTCCCCCGCTTTAACCCCGAGCAGCACATCACACTTGCAGACGCCAAGCTCATCAAGCGCGATGCGAGTGTGGGCGAGGAGCTGGTCTTCCCACTTGAGGCAAAAGACGATTACGGCCGCATCGCGGCACAAACCGCTAAACAAGTCATCATCCAGAAGATCCGCGAGGCGGAAAAGGTGTCGGTTGTAGCCGAGTACGGCGCCCGCCAGGGCGAAATTGTCTCCGGCACCGTCCAGCGCATGGAGCGTGGCAACCTCTATGTTGACCTTGGCCGCGCAACTGGGATACTCCCGTACGAAGAGCAGATCCCCGGCGAGCGCTACCGCCAGGGCGAGCGCATCCGCGCGCTCCTCTACCAGGTGGAAGAGAGCCCACGTGGTATCTACCTCCGCCTCTCGCGTGCGCATCCTAACTTTTTGGCAAAACTGTTTGAGATGGAGGCGCCTGAAGCCGCACACGGCACGGTGGTGTTTAAGGCAATCGCGCGCGAGGCCGGCAGCCGCTCCAAAGTGGCGGTGGCATCTACCGACCCGCACGTAGACCCAGTCGGCTCCCTGGTAGGCCAGCGCGGCGTGCGCGTCTCTACTGTGACAAGCGAGCTCGGCGGCGAGAAAATAGATATTGTCGAGTGGTCTGAAGACATTAAACACTTTATCGAAGAGGCGCTCTCCCCTGCTAGAGTCGCCGAGGTCTCACTCGACGAAGCGGAGCACAAAGCAACTATCAAGGTAGCCGAAGACCAGCAGAGCTTGGCGATAGGCCGCGGCGGACAGAACGTGCGCTTGGCAGCTAAGCTCACCGGTTGGCGCATCGACATCCAGTCGGTCAAAGGCGAAACGGTTGCCGAGGCAACCCAGACTGGCGAGACAAAAGAAGGCACGCTAGAATAACGATATGAACTTGTGGCACGACATACCGACAGGCTCAGCGGATGAACTCAATGTAATTATTGAGATTCCGGCTGGTTCATCGAACAAGTACGAACTCGACAAAGACACAGGCCTCATCAGGCTTGATCGTGTTAATTATGGCCCCACTCACTATCCGACCAACTACGGTTTTATACCCCAGACACTGTGGGACGACGGTGACGCTATAGATGCTCTCGTTATCTCCACGTTCCCGTTCCACCCGGGAGTGTTGGTACCAACGCGGCCCGTCGGCATTATGAAAATGAATGATGGTGGAGAGTCTGACGATAAAATCATTGGCGTTCCTGTAGAGGATCGCCGTTTGGAACATATAAAAGACATCGGGGACCTTAACCAACACACGTTGCGCGAAATCAAACTCTTTTTTGAGACTATAAAGCAACTCAAGGGTAAGCCGGTTGAGGTAAAAGTCGAAGGTTTTGAGGGCACTGCAGAAGCAAAGCGTGCACTTGAACATTCGTTAGAACTCTACAAGCAAAAGTTCGGAAAGTGATAGAATAACAGATATATGGACATCCCCTCTCCCGAAGACCGAAAAAAACAGGAGCACGGGGTAGGGCCCATGGCAGGTATTGTGATAGTGGTCTTGGTGCTCCTGCTTGGCGGCATCTACTTTTTAGTAATGGAGCAGCAGAAAGGTGCCGAGCCGGCGCCAAACAGCGAACAGGCCAGTCTTTAATTTTTATGCTACACTCGCGCGGTGAAATTTGACGCATTAACTAAATCGTTTACCAAAAAGGAGTTGCCGGATTCTGAGGTAGAGCTTGTGGGTGAAGTGCCTGCCGAGGCGATTGACCCTTACCGCGAGCAAGCACTGAAGCACATTGCCGAGCACTTGGAGATGCCGGGCTTCCGCCCAGGCAAGGTGCCTACCACTATTGCCCTCCAGAAAGTTGGCGAGATAGGTGTCTTAGAAGAGGCGGTAGATCACTTTGTCCGCGAGTTTTACCCAGAGCTTGTCGAGACACTCAAACTCGACGTCGTCGGCCGCCCCCACATTCAGATAACAAAGCTCGCGCCCGAAAACCCGGTGGGGCTTACCATACGCACTGCTGTGTACCCAGAGGTAACGCTTCCAAAAAACTGGCTCAAAACCGGCGGAAACATCCCGCTTGAAATGACGCTCCCCGCAACCGAAGAAGAAGTTGGGCAGACTATCGAATCGATACGTCAGAGTCGTAAAAAAGACGCAGAGCTGCCGGAGCTTAACGACGAGTTTGCTAAGAGCGTCGGCGCGTTTGAAACACTTGATGCACTTAAGGCGCAAATAAAAAAAGGCATCGGTGAGGAAAAAGAGCGCAAGGCCAAAGACACGCGCCGCGGCAAGATAATCGACACGCTTTTGGCGGGCGTTAAGGTAGAAATTCCTACTATTTTTGTAGAAAGCGAGCTCGATAAAATAATGTCGCAAATGAAGGAGGATGTGGTGCGCTTTGGGGTGAAGTACGAAGACTATTTAAAGCAAATCGGCAAAACCGAAGAGGAGTTGCGCAAAGAGTTCCGCGACCAGGCAACCAAGCGCGCCAAACTGCAGTTAACGTTAAACAAAATTGCCGCCGAAGAGAAAGTCGAGGCCGACAAAGAGGCAGTAGAAAAAGAGATGAAGCATGCTTTGGAGCACTTTCCTAGCGCGCGCGAGGAGCTGGTGCGTATACATATCGAAACCGTGCTCCGCAACGAGCGTGTGCTGCAGCTTTTAGAAAAAGGCGAAAAATAAAAAGAGGGGCGGAATCAGCAGAGATCCGTCCCTCTTCGGTATTGCTCTCCTTGTCGGAGGCGTTGAGCCCGAAGGCCGCCCGCTCCTTCTGGGAGAGGTTGAGGGTGTCCGCGATTCTGCGGGCCCCCTCGAGGTCGCCGGCCTCCGCCGCGAGGCGGACGTGGGCGACGGTGTATGCAGAGCGAATGGCCATTGGATCCTCCTTTGGCTGGCCGTTGCTGATAAAAACTGTAACATAACAATCAAGATAGTGCAATAACATGACGGCCGCGCAAAGCGCGGCCGTTTCGTGTATCAGGGCAGTGTGCTGGTCAGTGTCTCGAACATAAGCGCGTAGAAAAAGCCACCCCAAAAGGCATAGAGTGCGCCCATGGCTAGCATCTTTGCTCCTGACCCAGGCCTCACTGGCCGGAGGAAGAGCTCGGCCATCACTACCGTCGCAACAAGAAGCATGAGCGCGTTGAAAATACGTTGTATGCCCACACTCCTATAGAGCTCGGGGGTGCGCAAGCAGGCCTCGAGCCCCGCACGCTGGATACAGGCTTGGGCATTTGATACAAATTGGCCTGCCTCAATTGCCTGCATCCAGGCTGCTGCTCCGAGCAACGAGGCCACAACTCGTAACAACAATCTCATCGCGATGACCCTCCATTGATTATCAAAACGGAACGTTTGCAATGTTATACCTGAGCCTCTCTCCAACGTCAACGCGCTATACAAAAGAAAAGGGCCCGGATGCATTGCTGCAGAGCCGGGACCCCTCCGAGCCTGAAGGCTCTCATCCACCAACTGCCGCTGCATACAGCAGCGGACCATATTTAAATTATCCGCTTGAAATTGTTGCTCGTCAAGTGTATAATCCCCAGATGCAAAATAACGAAATAAAGAGCCAGTTAGTGCCGATGGTGATAGAAAAGAGCCCTCATGGCGAGCGCGCCTTCGACATC
>Ga0209542_10005926_pt1 | contig 24052 bp, 25 predicted proteins | sample RifCSPhighO2_01_FD_184028 | JGI IMG/M metagenome (GOLD analysis project Ga0209542, IMG submission 184028) | Soil microbial communities from Rifle, Colorado - Rifle CSP2_plank highO2_0.1 (SPAdes) (version 2) | ecosystem: Environmental > Terrestrial > Deep subsurface > Rock core/Sediment ...
TGCTCTACCGCTGAGCTAACCGCCCATTTTAGATTCGGTCTTTAATGTAAAGTCCCGCAAAACGATTCGCAATCGTTTTGCCCACTTCGCTATTCATTTTAAGGTACCAGTATTCATTGTAACTTTCATTTTTTGAAAGCGCAAATAAAAATATCCCGCATCGCGCGGGATATTTTTATTCTATTCGCTGTTCGTTAAATGTTTACCTTGTCTATCAGCTTTTCGTGAGGAAATTCAAGAATATCTCGCAAAAATCTGTCGTACATACTTATCCGGTATTTAAATTCGCTTGTGTCCATGAGGGTATAGTGAATCGATTTTCCCAGATCAGCTTCGATTTTCGAAAGGAATGAGTTTACTTTTTTTGCGGATACTTTATCGCCAACGATCAGAAGGTCCGTCCTGGAATTCGGATTGTTTATGAAGATTCCGGAAACAAGAGCGAGTTTAATGCTTCCAAGGGATTTAATCTTGTTCGCTATTTCCCGTTTTGACGCAACCGATGCTTTTGATATGAGATTTTGGAGTTCGGGAAAAATCTCGAGATTTTTGTTTGCGAAATATACCCTTGCCTTCCGTGATTTCGTGATTATTTTCACTTTGTATTTTTTCCCGTACCTTTTCTTTTGTGTTTTTTCCTCGGTTATCCGGGCGGTACTTCGTTCGATGACGCCGATGCGCACAAGTTTTTCAAGCTCTTGTGAAACTACACGGGGCCGCAGCTGGCTCCGCTTTGCCAGGTCTTCGCGGGTGAAGGAATCTTCAGAATTTCGCATACATATGCGCAAAATTCGCACCTTCGGATCTGATTCAAAGAGTTTTTCCAGGATTTCTGTCATAGATGTTCACAGGGAAAAAGCGACTATACAGAGTTTTTAGATAACCTCTATTATGTGAGGGTCACTTTTGCTCCTGCTTCTTCGAGTCTTTTCTTCATTGTCGCGGCTTCTTCTTTCGACACGCCCTCTTTTACAACTTTCGGGGCGCCGTCAACGAGATCTTTCGCTTCTTTCAATCCAAGCGACGTGATTTCACGAAGCGCTTTGATAACGTTTATTTTCTGCGCGCCGCCGTCCGTAAGTTCAACCGTAAAACTTGTCTTTTCCTCTGCGGGAGCCGCTTCACTGCCGCCGGCAGAAGGAGCCCCTGCAACCATCATAGGCATTGACGCTGATACGCCGAACTTTTCCTCAAGGGCCTTCACAAGCTCCGAGAGCTCGAGAACGGACATTTTTTCTACTGATTCTATGAATTTCTCTTTATCCATATAGGTATATTACTTTTTATCTTTAATATTATTAAGTACTACGACCAAATTTCTCATATTTCCGCCGAGAACCGTTGCAAGGCCGCGGAGAGGGGATATGAGAACCCACACCAGCTGTCCGAGGAGAACGTCCTTTGACGGAAGCTTTGCGAATGCGATTATGTCTTCTTTAGTAAGAATTTTCCCTTCAAGAATACCGCCCAGAATCTTGAATGTTTCGTTTTCTTTTGAAAATTTCGCAAGAAGCTTTGCGGGCGCGGCTTGGTCGCCGTAGCCGAACGCAACACCGATCTCTCCCTCAAGCTTTTTTGTTGAAAAGTCAAAACCGGCTATGCTGAGCGCCTTATCAAAGAGGGTTTTTTTCGTCACTTTGAATTCGGCATCCTCTTTTTTGAGGCCTTTGCGAAGCGTTTGAGATTTTGCCACTGATACGCCTCGAAAGTCGCTGAAAATGGCTACTTTCTGCTTTTTAAAGCGTTTAGCAAGCTCTTCTACTACTTTTGATTTTTGTTCTTTGGTAAGCATAGGTAAATAAAAATCGCTTACATAAGCGACCAAAGAAGCGCCCTCGCGGGCTTTTCTTCCTCGGCCGGACTTACGTGTCCTCCGAATCCGCCAGCTGGCGGAGAAGGAGGATGGTTTGCCGATCCCGACATTTTGAGGGTCGGGATCCCGACTCTTCGTCGGGACTGTCTTTGGAAGTACCTACAAATTATATCTATCCTATTTACTTTGTCAACGCCCCCGTCACTAAAATTCTGACCAATTCGGTGATACTATGTTATTAGATATAATTTGGGCCTTGTGGAGACAACCTCAGCGTATACAATTGACTAAAGAGTCCTATGTTCAAATCGCATGATTACTCATTCTGAGTCTTTTGGTAAATACCGTCTGAATAAGAAGGATGTGAAAGGTTTTTTGATGAAGGAGTACGGTATCCGAGCGGTTTCCATCGTTGAACTTAAGGGGGGTATGATCAATACCTCAATTAAGGTAAAGAGTCCTCAACAACCATATCTTCTACGTATATATCGTCGCGGCGTTAGAACGCGTCGAGATATTGCGAGCGAATTATATTTTTGTGAGATGCTTGCGTGGGGAGGCGTTCCAACAGCTCGTGCTGTGTCGGCGCTCACCCAGGATTATATACGAATTTTGACGAGCAAGGCTGGAGGGCGTTACTATGCTGTACTTTTTCAGTTTCTGAAAGGAGTCCATATAAAGCCTCGACAGCATCAATTAATTCCTAAGATTGCAAAATTACATGCGGTTATGCATCGGCTTGGTGAGCGTCGTGTGCATAAACTTCCGTCTTCTGTGGATGCGATTATTTCTTGGCTTAATAATGAACACGCGGTTGCCCAAGCTCAATTGGCACTGAAACAAATAAAACTTGCTGAGGAGCTAAACGCGTTGCATGTCGATATACTTGCGGAATATCAGTTAAATAAGAAAAATATCGCGCGATTACCCCTTGCTTTGTCTCATCTTGACTACGACAGTGGCAATATTCTGAACGACGGCAAATCGATAACTGGTGTTATTGATTTTGATGATCTTGCTGTTGTCCCGGCAGTTCTTGATCTTGGTTTTTCTCTTTGGTGGTGGTGTTATTTTAATACCCATTCTAAAGATCTAGTTTTACGTCGGTATGTGTATGCATATTCAACAGTGAGAAGGCTAACCGTTGGAGAAAAGAATTTACTGTCGTTTTTTATGAGAGTTAGGAATTTGATCTTATCTAACCTGTTATTTGTGAACGTTCCAACTGTTGCTAACGTCGCGGCCTTGCGTAAGGGAATAGCTTTGGATGAGTGGCTCAAAAAGATAAATCTATGAATATTCCCTTTCATAAGCCGTCTTTAAATAGACAGACGAAGAAGCTTTTTGATCAGGTCGTAAACAGTGGTTGGTTGACTACCGGCCGACAGGTTAATGATTTTGAAGCGGGGGTTAAGCAATTATTGGGTTTCGAATATGCTAAAGCGGTTTCGTCTTGTACGGCCGCTCTCCATTTGGCGTATATTGTGCTTGGTTTAAAGAAGGGGGATGAAGTTATCGTTCCCAGTTTTACTTTTTGTTCGACGATTAACATGGTTATTCACGTTGGTGCCACTCCGGTCTTTTGTGATATTGACGAACGAACGCTCTGTTTGGATCCTATTGATGTATCTCGGAAGATGACCTCGCGAACAAAGGCAGTGGTTGTTATTCACTTTGCTGGTATGCCAGCCGATTTGAACGCAATAAAAAAGATTTGTAAAAAACGCAAGATTCCCATCGTTGAAGATGCCGCTCATGCTTTTTTGACCAAGTATCAAGGTGACTATATTGGCAATCACGGGAATATCGTCTGTTTTAGCTTCTATGCCACAAAAACATTGACAACCGCTGAGGGAGGACTAATTGTGACTCTTTCTCAGAAACAGTTGAAAAAGGTAAAAATGTTAGCACTCCATGGTCTCTCTGAGAATGCGTGGTCACGATATGACAAAAAGGGTTCGTGGAAATATCGAGTTCTTACCGCCGGTTATAAATACAATATGTCTAATGTGCACGCCGCAATAGGCCTTTCTCAATTACCCCATGTAGTTAAAGAAAAAGGAATGAGGATTCGCTATGCTGATGAGTATCGGAGATTATTAAAAAAAGTTCCGGAGATTATATTGCCGATTAACCCTCCTTATAAAAAAAGTGAGCATAGTTGGCATTTATTTACAATAAGAATGCGAGACCCAGAGAAAAGAGATTTGCTGATTGAGTATCTTAAGAAACACGGAGTAGGAACGAGCGTGCATTTTATTCCTAACCATCAGCAACCCTACTATAGAAAATTTAACCGAGTAGTTTTACCAACCACAGAGACTGTTGGGAAAAGTATTCTATCGTTACCGATATATCCAGATCTTGGTTTCGAAAAGATTCATAAAATTACCGACTTGATAAAAGGATTTTTTCGTTATGAAAAATAATTTTACGAAGCGTATTTTTATAACAGGATCGGCTGGGTTTATTGGAAAGAATTTTGTTAAGACATTAATTAGGAGTGGATACAGAAATTTAACGTTGTTAGATCTCAATCAGAAGGTATTTACTAAAGGCAGCATCAAAGGCATCAAGGGATCATTTTGTGACGCCGCACTCATGAGTAAGATTTTGCCTGGACATGCCATCATTGTTCACTTAGCGGCTGTCGTCGGTGTGCATAAGGCTCTCCAAGAAAAAGATATGTTACGACAAGTCAATTTAACAGGAACAAAACAGTTTATTGATTTATCGATACGGCATGCGGTTGAGAAAATAGTGTTTCCTTCTTCTTCGGAGGTATATGGCAATAGTCACGCAGTTCCTTTTCGTGAAGATGCAGTTTTAAGTCCAATATCTGAATATGCTCGATATAAAATAGCGATTGAGAAATATCTTGCCGGTTTTGTACGCGCCCATAAAATTAAGGCGACAGTCGTAAGATTTTTTAATGTTTATGGACCGGGACAACGTACCGATTTTGTTGTAAATACGTTTGTCAAAAATGCGTATCGTGGTAACTATTTATATGTGAATTGGGATGGGCGCCAGACTCGCTGTTTTACTTTTATTGACGATGCGACACGAGGTCTTATGTTAGCGATGCAATACACCCGGAAACCGTTTAATATTTTTAATATTGGGAATGATGAGGAAATATCTGTCCTTGATCTTGCTCGCATGGTTATCGTGGCAGTTCATTCAACAAGCTCTAATATTGTTCTTCTTAACAAAAATAAAAGGGATCGATATGACGTTTTATATCGTGTTCCGTATCTAGAACATTCGAAGAAAGAGTTAGGATATGAATCTCATATTACTTTGCGAAAGGGTTTGCAGAAGATCATAGATGGAACAAAATAGTCATTTATTCTATTCTCCTCCGGTCAGAGGAAAGATTGGATCGCTGCATAGCGGAAGTTACTTATGCTTTGATGCGCTGTTTATTCTTTTTTTCTTTTTTTTGCCTGAGGCCGCACTTGACACAGCTCAGCGATTTTTAAGTTCAAGTCTTAAAAAAAAATTATTCGCAGCGAGAGGGGTTAATGATCGCGACGTATTGTTTGTTGATAGTGGGACTTCCGCTTTGGCGTTGGCTTTAGAAATTATCGGAGTAAAAAAAGGTGAAGAAGTCTATTTTAGTTCAAATACATGCGGAGCAGTTTGTAATGCCGTGCTTGCATCAGGTGGAATACCAGTTTTTCTTGGTGTCCGCGATGATGGTTTAACGGACATTGAAAGTTTATCACGTATTATTGATATAAAACGCGGGAGGGCTCTTATACTAACAAATACTTACGGGCTACTAGAAGATGTTGAGTATGCACAACAACAAGCAAAAAAATTTAATTTATTTATTATTAATGATTTAGCTCAAGTCAATGTAGTTAGTAATGATTTTATTAAGGTATGTACTCAGGCGGATATTAGCGTGTTAAGCTTCGGTCCAGAGAAATATTTTGTTGGTTTGGGTGCCGGAGCCTTGGTTTATAAGAGTTCTTTAAATGTTCAGTTTAAGCGACCTGAAATGGAGCTACAAACAAATATCGAGGTAATCAAGTTATTTTGGAGCAGGATTAAGTATTATCTGACGTTCTATGTTTTTGGCAGTTGGTTTTATAGACCACTCCTGAAAATTGGCATGGTCTTTAAGTTGCGTAAAGAGAAGGATATTGAAAATATTGAGACACGTACTATTGAACCAAAGTTTGCTAATCCAATAATTCTATTAGGTATATATTTAAGGGCGTATTTTTTTGGACGGCGTCGCCAAAAAGAGTTAAGGCGGTATAGCTTGTTTCGTAACAATGTTGATCCGTGCATCTTAGTTGGAACGTCGTCTGAAGATTATGTGCCTCCATGTTTGACAATTCGAACCTCGGTGACTCAGCGTTTTTCATTGGCAAAAATCTTGGCTGATCAGGGATTCCAAACAACTTGGAATTATATTCCGCTTTATTTATTGAGACCATATCGTGGTTATCGACGGATCCAAGGTTCTGACATGTGGATGGGGGTGTTACAGATTCCATTTAGGTACTTATCAGAGAAGAAAATAATTACCCTGGTTCGTATACTTAATCATGTCATTTAGTGAATTTGAAGAACATAAATTTTCTGTTGATGACGTTGCGAATCGGTTTTTTGACCGGACGGATTGGAATTTACTCATGAGTTTACACTTTGGTCTAAAGACAAGAATATTCGGTGGTAAGGTACTCGGTGATTATGTTTATTTGTCTTTTCAAGAAGATGTTGATTCTTTATATGCAAATTATATTGGGTACGGTGGGACTTTCTGTTCTCGTTTTCTCAAGGAGTCAGAATTTTTGGAAGTCATACGCACTATCGAATCTCTGACCAAAAAACGATTCAAAAGGATTAAACTTTATCCATTTAATAATTTCAGTAGTTTAGACGTAGGTAAATTTCAGGCGCGGACCACGTCTGTGCTCAATCTTAAGTTACCTGAAACTTATACTAAAGGTACTTGGTACGAGATTAGAAAAGCACAACGTCGGGGTTGTTATACGCATTTTTTGGAGAGCGCTCGCGATCTTGATGCTTTTTATTCAGTGTATCTTGAAACTGTTAAGCGTGTGGGGGGGGTCTTATATCACGCCAAAGAATCTTTTCTCGGCGATAATAAACCTCCCGGGGTGTTTTATTTTAGGAGGTTTTTTTGATGATAAACTGGTTTCTGGAAGTATTTTCCTGTCTGCAGGCGAATGGTCGTATTTTTGGTGGAATGCTTCCAACGAATTGGCAAAAAGTCATTCCGCAAATTATCTTGTGATGTATGAGGCGCTCAAAATATTACGACAGAGGAATTTTTCATACCTCGATATGGCTTCTTCGCACAATCCAGCTATTAAACGATCGAAGATTGTCTGGGGTGCAGTTGATACAGTTTATTTTGAATATTTAAATTAAATTTTTAGTTCGTAGCCAAGCGAGGGTTCTCTTCAAATTTTTTCGATTATAGTAGTTTTGTTCTGTTATTTCTAGAGAGATTTGGATATACGGTTTTTGGGTATTTACCCAACGAATTGCGGCTTCAAGTTCTGTCGGACTGTAGTTACCGAGCTGTGGTGGTACTCCTTCAAAGCATACACCACGTGTCATTGGAAAGGTTAGACCATTGAATGAACTGAGGTGGCAATGTTCGATTTCTGAAAAGACGTTTTTGAAATCAGAAAAGTGTGCTTTCAAGTCGGCGGTCACTGGCGAGAGTTTTTTGATTTCCTCGATAAGTTTCATTGTGAATGCCCAATGTCCAAAATCCCAGTTGATTTTAATATTTTTGAATTCCTTGAATGCAGAGAAATCATTTGGAAATACAAATACAGAGTCAAAATCGTCGCCGTTATTGCCGATTATCGGCATATTTTCAATAAGCAGAGTGAAGTTATCGTCGATTATTTCGGCATCAATTTTTTTAAAAATGTCAATGAATTTCTTTCGGATTGCCGGCAATTTTGTAAAATCGAATTTTGTAGATCGTTCAAAGTAGTTCGAATGGATAATAATTTTACTAATGTTATTTTTTTGACACAGATCGATAATTTTAAATAGCTGATTCCTTATTTTTGAGTTTTCAAGGTAGTTGGCATTTTCAGTAGGAAAGTGAAAGCTCACGAGCTTGTTTGAATAGGTGTTATTTATTTTTTCTATCTGTTTTGCAATAAAGTTGAGGCTATTAAGTAGTTTGCCCTCAAAGCAAATTGCCTCAAGTCCGAGGTTGTATTTTGAAAGGAGTTTATCGGGAATTTGTTTTATGTCTGTTATTAGGAAGGGACAAAGGAAACGAGCCACATTATTTTTCGATATATCGGAATAAAGTGAATGCTTCTGCTGCTGTTGTATTAACTTTACTGCCCCAGACGAGTGCATTATTCCTAATGGTCTCGAGCGATCGGGGGTGCGGAAATGTTTTGAGTTCACTTTCATATGCCGCCATTGCAGCGAGTTTTTTATCTAGTTCTCTATGAATATTGATAAAATAATTAGGGAGGAATGCTTCTTTTACGCCTGGTCCTGCCATTTCCGTACTTGACAGTGTTTCAAAAAGTAAAATTTTTTCTACGAATGTCTCGATAGGTCTGCAGGCTGTGATAGTTGCTTCAAATGTTTTACGATGATCAATATTTAAATCTCCATGATGATGAGTGAATACAGTATGTGGGTGTATTTTTGTGACTATTTTTGATACCTTTTTAACAATTTCTAGCAAGGGGATAGAATCAAAGCGGTTATCTGGCAAATCAAGTCGTACATAGTTACGTACACCAATTATAGAAAGTGCCTTTTTTGTTTCTTTTCTAGAAAGGTTAATCTGTTCTTTTTGTATTCGCGTGGTGGCCGTTCTCGAAGTCTTACCGTCACCTAATATCAATACATAAACATCATCTCCGCGGCGAACATGCTTTCTTAATGTTCCACCTACGCCGATAACTTCATCGTCGGGGTGGGCAACGATAGTGAGGACCCTTTTCATAAAAATTGTTGAAGGTTACTGGTTCTCGTAATCACCAAGGTAAGGATAGTCAATTAGAAGGGGTGAGGGGTGGCGCGAGTTCGTTCGCGCATCACCCCTCAATTGCGTTGTTTTCCACAGAGAGCCACGCGAATGGCGTCTGGGGAGGCCCCTGTCTCGAGTCCGAGTAGTACGGAGATATTATCATCTGCTGCGATGCGGTTCCACTTCGGGTGATCGCACCCCTCACAGCGATGCAGGATTTGGACGTCCTTGCTGGTGAGTCGGGTCTGAATCGGCCGCATTCGATCTCCGCACGCAAGAACTCCCAGTCGGACGCCGACGGAGGAGTCGACGTGTCTGCTCCAGAGACAGTTGGGACAGTGGTTCCGATGTTGGGTTCCAGGTGCCTTCGCGGGTACCATGAGCTTGCAGTTAGAACACCGGAAGTCGTTCTGTTTGTCCTTCGCTTTCTTAAGGTGACGGACTTTCTTGAAGTCTCGGAATTCTTCCGAGAGGTGGCCTCGGGAGGCCCAGTCCTTATACGTTTTGCCCATTGGGTGAGCCTCCGTGTGCTGTTTCGACCTTTTTCTGATATACCCGTTGTGGGTATCCAGTTAAGGTCGTCGTCCTTTTGAGGGGGCGAGAAAAAGAGTCAGTTAGATTGCTTTCCTCGCACACCCAAGTGTACCTTAGTAAGAATCAGTATAACATAAAATTATTTCTATGTCAATATTCTATGGTGCGTTTTCTTGGTGCTTTGTTTGTATAATTTTAAGTTATTCACCTTAAATATTTCCGTTTTGCCGCATTATGTTCTTCGAGCGTCCGGGAGAATATTGTTTTTCCCTCTGGGGTTGAAAGGTAGAAGAGGTATGGTGATTTTTTTGGGTAGATTGCTGCGCGGATTGCGGAAAGACCGGGGTTTGAGATTGGGCCAAGGGGAAGCCCCGGATAGAGATAGGTATTGTACGGCGAATTTATTTTTGTTTCTTCCCGCGTTACACTCGGATTTTTTCCGCCGGTGATATAGTTTATTGTTGCGTCAATCTGAAGCGGTATTCCCCGCTCGAGCCGTTTCCAAAAAATATCCGAGACGATTGCACGGTCGTCATCGGTGCGGACCTCCCTTTCAATAAGAGAAGCGATCGTTATGATTGAAAAAATGCTTTTTTTCTGCCGCGCGATTTCTTCCCGAAGATCTGGCGTGAGTTTTTTATCCGTGTTTTCAAGCATTTTCTCAATTATTTCCCGTGGCTCCGAGTCCCTGAAAAGGCGATAGGTATCGGGAAAAAGGTATCCCTCGAATCCAATGTACCACGGCTTATCCGCCAAGAATGAGAATGTGTCGGCAAGATTCTCGGGCTGGGAGAGTTTTTGGTCAATGCGATAGTCGGTATTTGGGTATCCCGCGGCGTTTAAAAATTCTTGCCGAGTTACGACTTTTTCGCTTTCGAGTTTTTTCGCTATATCGGCGGCGGCCCATCCCTCCGGCACGGTAAGGAGAATTTCCGTTGCGCCCCCGCGGATTAAATCATTTGTTATTTCGGGGATATCCATATCGGAGAAAAACGTATACTCGCCCGGTTTGAGGTCTGACGCTTTGTTTCGCAAAAAAACGTATGTGACGAACGCCCATTTCGATCGGACGATTCCCTCCGTTTTCAAATGTTCGCCGATCACCCGTGATCCGGCTCCTTGGGGAATGGCGATTCGCTTTCGCCCCTCGAACGAGGGATGGGGATAATATATCTCGTTGAGCATGCCGAGGATTCCGATTCCCGCTAAAATCGCAAAAATTCCTATGATTGTCTTTCCGGATTTTTTCTCGGGAAACGGCGTTTTTTCCGGAATATTTTTTCCGTTGTTTTGTTCGCCTGAAACGAGTGGGACAAACGCAAATCCCGGGAATTTTTTTTCTTCCCATTCGCTCTCGTTCTTTTTTGTGGAAAGAACGATTGAGCCATCAACCGGCGCCACGATTTTTCCTCCGGGTTTGAGCTCTCGTTTCCATTCTTCGGGAATGGCGCCGTGCGCCTCGGCGCTTGCGAGAATTTTATCAAACGGGCCTTCATCTCTTATTATTTTTGTTCCGTCGCCGCAGAGGATTTGTGTCCGGCCGCTAATCCCGGATTTTTTGAGATTGTTTCTGCCGAATTCGCATAAAGAGGGGATTCGCTCAATTCCGAAAATCTTCTCAGAGTCGCCCACGATATGCGAAAGAAGAGCGGTTGTCCATCCTGAGCCAGACCCCACATCAAGGATTTTTTCGCCCAGAGCGGGGTCGAGCTTTTCGAGCATGAATGCGACTGTTTCGGGCTGGGAAATTGTCTGGCCCTCACCGATCGGCAGGGGATGGTTTTCATAGGCCTCGCCTCGATATTCGGGCAGAACGAACCCAGCGCGGTCAACCGCGCGAAACGCCTCGATGATCCTCGGTGTTTTGAGGACTTTTTTCTCTACAAGGTAATTAATAAGGTCTTTGTTTGATTTCATGGATTATTGCATTATAGAGGATTTTTCTCGTTTTACATAGAGAAAAACGCCGTCGTGCTCTTTTTCCGGAGTCCAGCCGGAGATGGGGAAGGTGTTTGATACGACGCGGCAGCTGGACTTCAATTCTTTTTCCAGTTTTTCTTTTAATTTTTCAATGGTTTGTGGAAAAAGATAAAGAAACAGTACGTCTGCCGAGTGAAACGGATGGGAAAAAAGATTTCCGCGGATTATGGTGACGCTGTGGCGTTCGGCGCTCCAGGACGCACGAATCCGGGAGTAGAGTACGAGCAAAGGATTTGATTCAATGCCTATTGCACGGGCGCCGCGCCTTGCGGAGGCGATAAGGAGCGAACCGTCTCCTGACCCTGCGTCAATCACTGTTTCACCCGCTTGAGTATTTGCAAGTTCAAGCATGGCGCGCCGTTTCCGGCGGCTTGATGGAACAAACGGGGCGTCGGAGAAAAAACCGCGGATAATAAAAAACCCTCCCACAACAGAAAAAAGTCCGGCAACGAGGACAATTGCAGCAAGCGATATGGTCGACAAAAGCTTTTCCATGTGATGAGATGGTTACAAAACTCCCTCTCCTCCTGCAATTGCGTGGTTTCGGCTACGACTGTGTCAGTCCTCCTTGGCGTATATTCGCCATATACGCCTTCGTCGTCCTTCCTTGTCTCGCGCGAAACCACGCAATTTCGGTACGAAGAAGAGTTTTGTAACCATCTCGATCACTCTTTTTTCTTGTCGAGCCGTTCTATGCCGATTATTTTTACGCCGAAGTATACGACAAGCGCTATCACAAGAAAGTCAATGAGAACACTTATAAAGTCGCCCCAGAGGATTTTTGATTGTCCAATCTCTACTGCCGCATTTTTTAGGCCCCCGGCTGTTCCAAATATCGCGCCTATAAGCGGATTAATGATATCAGTGATAAGCGCGGTAACGATTTTTGATACCGCGCCGCCGAGCATAAAACCAACAGCAAGGCCCACAACTCCTTGTTCGCGGATGAAATTAAAGAATCCTTTGAATTGATTTTGCATAGAGTCGGGACATCTTGAACGACGTTAGAACCTACTTTCAGGGTATCAGAAGCCGGCAACCATTTCCAGATTTGGCAAGCTCAAATAAATCTTTCTTCCACATTTCAACGAGTTTCGAACCATCAACTGGGAATAATGATTCGACCTTCCGGAGACTTCGTTGAACCAAATTAAAGGATTACTTACTGCAACTACTCTCTGAAAGCTGGCGAGAATTAGGAGTCAAAACCTTACTTATGCCTCGTTCTGTCTACCAACACGAAGGTTTTAGCCTTCCCGCTGTAAGGCGGAACTCGATCTCCCTTTGAAAGGGTGATCTCTCGCTTAGTACCCACAGGATGGTATTGACCAGAAACGGGTGCTTTTTCTCCTGTATGAGCAGTTGTTTTTCCCATACGAACTCTTACTTAATTCTGATAATTCGAGGCGGTTGACCTTGTTCACGCCCCCACCGCAACCACTAAAAAAGTAGCTGCGGAGGGGGAAGAAGGTGACTTATCCTAAATACAGAAAAGTGGGTAGGAGTTTTTCCTCACCAGCTTTCAAAGAGCAAGATTACTTTGTTTTTCAACACTCAATATCATCCACACTGCAATGGAACACCATGAAAATCTTTGAGGATTACCATATAACGGACAGGCATCTGGGGATCCCTCTTGTCTTCTGGTACATAAACTATAATGAGTTAGGACCACTTAACCCCAACCTCTGAACGTGTGTTCATATAACATTTTTTATATTTTTTGCCACTTTTATATGGACATGGATCATTTCTTCTTACACTCATGTGAATAACTTTACTTTGGACTTTCTATTTATTTTCTAGTATACTATCTACATAAGCAAAGTCAACAATACCATGATTACAAAAAGGCAAACAGAGGTCTTGGAATACATAAAAGGCTATAAAACAAAGAAAAAGTACGCTCCCTCTCTTGAGGAAATTCGCAAGAAGTTCAAACTTGCCTCTGTTTCGACTGCTCACTTCCACGTTAAAAGACTACAGGAGAGTGGATATCTACAACGCGAGTCGAATCAGCCGCGCGCTATGTCCCCCGAAAAAGAAAGTCGGTCTATTAAGATTCCACTCCTCGGCACAATTGCTGCAGGTACGCCCATCGAGGCCATAGAAGTTCCGGAGACGATCACAATTGCTAGGGATGACATAGGCAAGTTCGGCAATCACTATGCTCTTCGAGTACAGGGCAGCAGCATGATCGATGACGGAATTTATGACGGGGACATTGTTGTCATCCGCCATCAGAATACAGCTGATAACGGGCAAACGGTTGTGGCGATAGTCAATGAAAACGAGGCGACACTCAAACGTATCTACCGAGAGAAAGATCGCTTTAGACTACAACCAGCCAACCCATCGCTATTTCCAATTTACACCAAAGAGGTTGAGGTGCGCGGCGTTGTCGTAAAAATTATTCGCAACCTTGAGTTACCAGTAGAAAAAGAAAAGGTAACCGATACTAAATTTCAAAGACAAATAGATTATTCGTGGGATTTTGAAAGAGTAAATACGAAGCCGTACACACATGGTTTTCATACCTATCCGGCGATGTTTATTCCGCACGTAGCAAGGCGACTTTTGCTCACCTATAGCAAAAAGGGTGAGACGATTTGTGATATCTTCTGCGGTTCAGGCACAGCCTTAATAGAGAGTCGTTTACTTGGCCGCAATTCTTATGGTATCGACCTGAATCCACTCGCTATTTTTTTAGCAAAAGTAAAAACGACACCTATTGATCCGAGGATTCTTAATCAGGAATACTTAAAAATCTTGAAACTGGTTAATGAGATAAAAAATAGCCAAATTCAGAAGCCATCATTTTACAATCTCGAGTTTTGGTTCAAAGATAAAGTGGTCATTGAACTGGCAAAAATCAAAAAAGTCATAAAGGAGATTTCAAATAAAAATGTTCAAAACTTCTTTCTTGCCGCCTTTAGCGAAATAGTAAGAAAAGTATCAAATACAAAGAGCGGAGAGTTCAAGCTGGTAAGGATCAAAAAGGAAAACCTTGATGTTTATAATCCCGACGTTCTAGGTGCTTTCAAAAAAAGAGTTGGATTAAGTATTAAGGGCATGGAAGATTTTTATCGAGATGTAGACAAAAAAACCTCGATAAAAGTTATCTATGGCGACTCATCAAAAGAGAATGGAATAAAAGATGAATCCATAGATTATATTATTACCTCGCCCCCTTATGGAGATAGCCGCACTACGGTTGCATACGGCCAGTTCTCAAGGCTTTCTGCACAGTGGATTGATATCTTTGATGATCCGGATACAGCTTCGGGGGTTGATAATGAACTTCTTGGTGGTAGACCTGTGGGTGAGTTAAAACACTCGCTTGATTCAAGCTATCTTCGTGATTCTTTAGACAAAATTAGCAAAATTGACGAAAAAAGGGCAAAAGATGTTTTGAGTTTTTATGTTGGCCTCAACGAATGCCTTAAAAGAGCACATAAACTACTCAAGCCAAATAAATACTTCTGTTTAGTTATCGGAAATCGTCTAGTAAAACAGGTAAGACTCCCGACGGATTTTATTATTGCAGAGTTAGCCCAGAAGATTGGGTTTGATTGCGAAAGCATTGTTGTCCGCAATATTCCAGGAAAGAGAATGCCAATTAAAAATTCTCCCACCAATATCGCCGGCGAGCTAGAAGAAACAATGACAAGAGAAAGTATCGTTGTTCTGAGAAAAACTAAATGAGCCTTTTGTAATGATCAAAAAGTTGAAGGAAATCTTTTTTATTGATTCGAAATCCAGTGCCGTGATCATGATAGCGCCCTTTGAATTTGCCACTTCGATATACTCCAATTCGAATATCAACCTTTAGTTTGTCTTTTTCTATGGCAGATTTGAACTTTTTAATATTAAGCCCCGAAAGTAAATAGGCCTCGCTGTAGCGAAATTTTTCGCTTGGAGTTTTTCTCTCACTTTTTGTTTCAGCAAAAACGAGCAATATCTTATTTGATTTGCTCTTTAAAACATCATCGAAAATAGAAAGAGGCCAATACGCCTCAACGTTGTAGGTATTTTTCAAAATTAACTTATCGTTTTTCAAAACAACCCTAAGTCCTTGTCTATTGGTTCGCGAACCGCATACGGTAGAGTGGAGATTATATTTTCCTTCTTTATCTCTATATTTATATTTCTCAAACAAAATCCTATTTACACCTTTGGGTAAGGGTGATTTAGTGGCAACGGTGAGCATGCTTCCTGAGTCGATCCTTTTTGCCTTTAATTCAATCTTTCCTATATCAGGAAGTTGTAAATTATTTTCTTTTATTTTCAGCAAGTCTTCCAGAGTTTTACCAATTCCAGTATCGTGAGCGCGGTGAGTTTTTACAAAACCCCTATCTTTGATTATGTGTAATTTCTTGACTAGCGTGTTTATGTTCATAAAATCACGCTATCATTTTTGGTAAATCTTGTATAGGATCGGCGGTTAGAAACTAATCCACGGGTTGGTTTACATTTACGCTGTTTTGTGCAACTTTTAGAGAAACGAGGCAAATCGGGGGCATTAAAATTAAACATTACAATTACAATGACCCCACACGATTTTTTTTGAAAAAACCGCTCGACTTTTATTCGATGATCGCAAATCGTTTTCCCTCGACCACAAGATCAATTGAACCTAGAAAATATGCCGTGAATAAACGGAAATGCCTGCCCTTTGAGGCAGACATTCCGAGATTGCGGGGGATGAGGGAATCCTCCTCCTTCAAAATTTTGCGCGTGCGTGCTCGCACAGGCAAAATTTCTCACCCAGAGCCCGGGTTTCAAAAATCGTAAAGCAGTTTACGATTTTTGAATACCCTTCGATTCCCTCTCCAATTGAGAACAAACGAAAACCCTCCTTGCAGATGGCATTCGTTTGTTCAGGCGGGGGATGAGGGAATCGAACCCCCGACAAGGGATTTGGAGGCCCTTGTGATACCACTTCACCAATCCCCCGAGCGGAAATTTTCAATTTCCAATGGCCCCCATAGTAGAACGCTTCGCGTTCACTACGTGGCAAGCAATTTTCAATAAATTGATAATTACTTCTTCGTTTCTTTGTGCACCGTATGTTTCCGGCACCACTTACAATATTTCTTCAATTCGATTTTCCGCTCAACCTTCTTTTTATTCTTGCTGGTCCAGTAATTCAGGCGTTTGCATTTTGTGCATTGGAGCTTGATTAAATTCGGCTGCGGCATATTCCTTCGCCTTGCTCAGTCAAATGCAAAATTCAAAATGAAAAATGCAAAATGATTATACAAGGCGTTTTTTATTCTATTCGACCGTATGTCGAAAGCCAACGGTGGGAATTCTCCTCATCCGCGCTCCGCACGATTCACGATGTTCATCGGCTCCGCGCTCCTTCGGAGCCCGGGTTTTCAAAACGTGAAGACATTCACGTTTTGAAATACCCTTCAATTCTGATTATTTATAGGGCCGAGCCAACGGTGGGAATTGAACCCACGACCTACTCCTTCATTATATACCTCTGTTTATGTCTTATCAGAGGATTAGACTGTATATTGGGCATATTATAGCCCCCCTTGTCAGTCGTTCGGGCGCTCGGGCGGGCGCCACGGTCTTGACCTCGAAAGGCCTTTAACCGTTATTCGGGATTCATTCCAGGATTACTCCCCGAATGGGCAAGAAGTTTACCATGGAGTTGCTCTACCGCTGAGCTACGTTGGCGAGATTGATTTGCGGCTGCGAGGGGAGAGAGTTGAACTCTCACGGGTTTTATCCCACAGGGTCCTAAGCCCTGCGCGTCTGCCAATTTCGCCACCCTCGCGCATTACCCTCACAGTGCCACAGGCAAAATTTTAGCAAAAATCTTGTAAAAACGCAAACAAAAACCGCGTGCGGTCCGCGGCGGTACCGTGTTTCGCGCTAGTATCCGAGGCGTATCCCGCCGAACGGTATGAGGAAATATGCGTCAAGAATTTCTGCGATTCCCCAGGCAGATGCCATGACCGCAAGACCGATAATTCCCCACGTGATGAGATTGCGCGCGTCTTTTTTCGCCTTTTCATCGCCTGCTGATGCAAGATAGCGAATAATTCCCCAGAAAAAAGCGATTGTCGCAATGATAAAAAGAATACCGATAATCTCGTTGAATGTATCGGTGATATTCGTCAGAATATCGTTTAACTTCGATGCGGCGAACGCGCGAATCGGAATGGCGGTTAAGAATAGAGAAACGATAATTCTGGTTCGCGCGCTTTTGTTTGACAGAAGATTCATATCTTTTAATGTGGAAAATTGGGATCTCCCGGTCCGGGGAATGACGACGGTTGTGGATTTCGCTCGCCACGGCGGTATTCTTCGTATGCGCTTCTATCTGATCCCCCAAAAGAAGATGAAGACGAAGAACATGTATCAAGAAAGTCGCAGAGAATTGTTACGATTCCCCAGGCCGATGCCATAATGGTAAGGCCGATGATGCCCCAAAACATCATTTTTTTCCCTGCGGTGATTTTTGCTTCGTTTCCTTGGCTTCCGATAACGTACTGGATAACGCCCCAGAGGAAAAAAATCGTCGCAAGTACGAAAAGAATCGTAATCACAGGATCAAGGACTTCGACCTTGATTTTCGTGAGAATGCAGTCGATTGTTGTACAGCTCATTTTTTTATACGACACCCCTACGATATTCTCGTAGGGGTGTTGTGAGTCGAAACTTTACACGCGGTTAGAGGCGCGGGGTCGGATATCGCCGGAAGAACGGACCTTCTGCCGGAACCAGGAAGTAGTCGACCAAGACCTGCGTGATGCCCCAGGCGGCTGCCATGACTGCAAGTCCGAGAATGCCCCATGTCATAAGGCCCTTTGACGTTTTCCTTTTTGCTTCATCTCCTGCGCTTGCGATGAATTGCACAATCCCCCAGAGAAACACCAAGGTCGCGACAATGAAAAGGAGGCCGATGATAAATGTTGCGGTTGTTCGGACGCGCGTGAGTAGGTTATCAATTGTTGATCCTCCTTGCGCAGACGTAACCAGCGGGAGGACGCTCGCAACTCCCGCGAGAAACGCCGGATAGATAAATGTTCGTATTCTCATAAAAATAGAATGTTAGCTATAAGGTTTGCCATTTCACTATTGTTTTCGTTTCGACCTTTTTAGATAACTTTGATCAAAGTCCTTTTGCAAAGTTAACGATTGCTGTTGCGATCACGCTCGCTCCTACAATGATGGCGGTGCCGATGAGAGTCCACATAAATAGCTTTTTTGCCATTGTAAGGCCTGCTTGATTTCCGGTTGAAGACGCTATCAGGAATCGGAAGCCGGAGATGATGATGAATACCGGTGCGAGTACGAATACAATCTTCAGAAGTCCTTCTGAGAGCTTCACGATAAGCTCCTCAAGGGTTTTGGATTTTATCGGATTATCAAATGTTACCGCTCCAACCCCGGCGGATAGCGCAATCATAGCGAAAAAAACACCGGAAAACAAGGCGATTTTCCACACCCTAGAGGTTCTCGAACTCATCCGTGATAAGATAGTAGTTGATTAAATATATGATGAATACGGAAGGTATGAATTCCATAGTTGTATTCTATTCGCTTTTTGGGTGGAAGGAAAGCCGGGGAATCCACAAGCGTTCTATGGGAATTGTGCATGGACATGGGTAATATTAAAGGAATTTGGCACCGCATCGCAGGTATCGAAGTAATTTTTCCCCGTCGTAGGATTGATTTCCTTTGTTTCACAAATTGCGCTCGATGCGCCGAGCGCGCGCATACGCTTTCTCAGTACTTCCATTGAGTCCTTTGTCCTTGGAGTGACATATACATCAACGCATGCGCCGCCGTAGTGGCACGAAGCCGGGCTGTGGCTTCCGGTAGTAATGCTTGAGAGCGTATACGATTGTTCTTGTCCTAGTATGTCAAGTGCGGCAAGCATTTTTGGGTTTATCGCAACACCCGGTTCTCTTTTGCATACCGCTTTATCGTTGCATCCATTTTCACAGATAATAGGGGATTGTGAGGATGCGCAGTCGTCGATGGTCCTTTTGGCCCCGACCCTTTCTGTACTCAAAAGTTCTTTGCAGTCCTCGGATCCGTATGAAATGCGCGAATTATTTGCGCGAATTTTACTGCAAATAGCCGCAGTTGCGCCCTCTGCAATAACTTCTGGCGGTATGGGAGGCGGCAGAGGAGGCGGAAGCGTTGTGCTTACCACGGGCGCGACGCATGTAATTTTGTTCCACGGGCCAAAGCCGTCGCGTACGCCCTCGACGCTTGCGATTTTTCCTCCGAGTATTTTTATTATTGTATCAATGATGAGCCAGGCGCCGAATACAAGCACAAACCCCACGAGCGTATTAAAAATTATTTTTTTCCCGCGCTGGGCCTGGGTGACATTGCCCTGCGTTGATGAGATAAACATAAGTGCGCCTCCCCAGATAAGCGCGATCACGATGACAAAGGGTGTTATCACCCACCAGATATAATTTAGTATGTTTTGAATGAGTGTGAGAAAATCGCAGAACGTGCAGATTTTGTCGAGTCCGGTGATTTGACCGTCTGCTGATCGCAGGGTGATACTGCAGTCCGGAACAATTTTGGGCGGTAGTGGGTTAAAGGGTCCGAACGCGGCGTTTGTGGGCTCGGGCGCGAGAAAAAGCGTAAAAACCGCAATAAGCGTGATTGCGAAAATCGGGAGCGTAAACAAAAGTTGGCGTTTCTTCATCATATCGCTATCGTACCATAATAATTTGAAGTTTTTGACGGAAGTTCGAGAGCGCCTTTGACGCGGTTGTGGTTTTGAGAATAACGGTTTCCACCATGTCGCGAATAAGGCGCTCGATGGTTTTTTCATCCGGAATACGCCAGCTTTTCGCAATAAGCGCCTGCGAGTAGAATATTTCAAGTTCCGGAGAAAGAGTTCCTTGTTGGATAAGGTCTCGGCGCGCGGGCGCGCGCGAGCTTGCGCCGATGTACGATTGCGCGGGTCCTTGGGACGCGGCATACAAAAGAAATCTCCATGCCTCTTCCGGCGCTTGTGACGACTTTGAGACCGTCGGAAAATAGTACGTTCCGTAGACAACGGGGGTACCCGCATTTTTTTGCTGAGGGAATGCGGCAACACCGAGATTGAGATGCGGATTTTTCGCCTTGATGCGGTTGATGTCTGAGGCAAGGCCGATTGCCATTGCAACAGTGCCGTCGGCGAGGGCGTCTTGGGAATTTTTCATGCGAATATTCCATGAATAATGGGATTTTGTCGGATCGGCAAACGATGTATAGAACGAAAGCGCCTGCTCCGCCGGGGAGTCGAGGTCTATCTCGGCGCCGTCGGTGATCTTATCGCCGGATTGGAAAATAAGGGATGATAGTATTTCCACGAGGTGTTCTACATTTACCGCGGAACCGAACGCAAATCCGCCGCGGATGATGTCTCCCACGGGCGTGAGTTCGGTGAGCGTTTTCGATGTCTCTACGACGTCGTCCCATGTTTTTGGCGGGACCGCGATGCCGCGCGAGTTGAAAATATCTCTATTGTAAAATAGAGCGGGCGTGTCGACATAGAGGGGCAGACCGAGTATGTCGCTTTTTGAAGTGATAAGGTCATCAGCGGTGACTTCAACAAAAATTGTGCGGAAATCCTTTGGGAAGAAATTGAGCGGGGTTTGCGGAAGGGGAGATATTTTGTCCTTATGCTTCTCGATCCATGAATTTTTCAGCATGAAAATGTCGGGCCCCTGGCCTTCCGCAAGGCGGTTTATGAGATATTCTTCGTATGTCTCTTGGTCGATTTCTTGATAATTTATTGCAACGTGGGGGTTTGTCTCTTTATACGAACTTATAATGTCGGACCAGATACTCTGCGCGTCTCCCGCGCCCCAGAATTCGATGGTGACTGCAGGGGGAGGGGGCTCGCGCCTCCCGGGAAGTATTCCGAAAAATATGAGAAAGAATATGACGATGAGTGCCGCAAATACGACAAATGCTATTTTAAGCCCTGTGGTCATGAATGGTGAGTGTTATCGCTATTTTCCAAATATAAGGCCGTAGTGGTCTCGACCCGCGTCAAACTGCTCCTCAAAGTGGAATCCGGTGAGCTGTGCAATTTCCGTAATTTTCCGTTTCGGAACCCGTATTTCCCGCGGCGGGCCCATTCGCGCGTTTTCATTCCATTCAATCACCGCGATTCTCCCGCCAGGCCGGAGGATTCGATGCGCTTCTTTGAAAATAGCGTCTTTTGTTTCGGCTTGAAAGGCGATCGACGAGATAATGACAAAGTCAATATAGCTCTCTTTGAGTTTTGACCCGCCCGGATGCTCGAGGTCCGCCCATATGCATTCGATGTTTAACAAGTGAAGGAGTTTTGCACGCGAGCGAATGACGTCGAGAGTCGATTTTTGGATATCGAGGGCGTACACTTTTCCTTCGTTGCCGACTATCTTGGCAACCGGGATGGTAAAGTATCCGTGCCCCGCCCCAAAATCAGCGACGTGGTCGCCTTTTTTAAGACCCCAGTGGGTGATTGCGTTTTCCGGACTGATGAAATTTTCCATTCCGCCGGATCTAGTGTCCTCCATTGATTAAAGAGTTGTTATCGAGGCAATCGCGTCTTTTTGATCCATGCGCATGATGCGGACTCCTTGAGTTCGGCGCCCGAGCGTCGGAACTGAGGAAATCCGGGTGCGGATGACCTGTCCCTTTCGGGAGATTGCAATGAGCTCCGATTGTTCTTGGTTTATGATGCGCGCATTTACCACGCGGCCGGTTTTTTGCGTTACCTTTGCGGTTTTTATGCCTGATCCGCCACGGCGCTGGCGTTTGTATTGCTTTACGGGCGTCTGTTTTCCAAGACCCATTTCCATAATTACTAGGAGATTGGTGGTCTCGTCTTCTTTTCCGCGAATAATGTCCATGCCAACGACTTCGTCGCTTTTCTTGAGACGTATTCCGGTAACGCCGGCGGCCTGTCTTCCCATTGCGCGTACATCGCGCTCGGAAAATCGTATGGATTGGCCGTTTTTCGTGGCAAGGATAATGTCGTCGGTACCCGCGGTGTGGCGCGCCCATCCGAGGGTATCCGATTGTTTCAGCGTCACGGCGATGAGTCCCGAGCGCCTGACATTTTCAAACGCGTTTGCCTCCACTTTTTTGATTATACCATTTCGCGTGAGCATGACGATATACCCGTTTGATTTTTCTCCCTTCGGGATCGCAAGAACCGAGGTAATCCGCTCCTGCTGGCTTATGGAAAGAAAATTAAATACCGGTCTTCCTTTTGAGGTCCGCGTGCCCTCGGGTATTTCATACGCTTTTACCTGATAGACCTTTCCGGAATCCGAGAAGAATAGGACATCCGCATGCGTATTGGACATCAAAAGATGTTCCACAACGTCTTCTTCCTTTGTCTCGATTCCGATAAGACCCTTGCCGCCGCGCTTTTGCATGCGGTATTGGTCGGGTTTTATCCGCTTCACATAGCCGCCGCGCGTGACAACAACCGCGACCTCTTCCTCGGGCACGAGGTCTTCTTCCGAAAATTCCTTCGGCGACGTTTTTGCAACTTTCGTTTTGCGCAGATCGCCGTATTTTTGTTTTATATCAAGGAGTTCTGCCTTGACGAGCGCAAGAATTTTCTTCGGGTCTTTTAAGAGCGCTTCAAGCGTTTTCGCGAAAGCAGTTTTGTCTTTAAGCTCATCGTCGATTTTCTGGCGTTCAAGACCGGCGAGGGTTTGGAGCCGCATCTCAAGGATCGCGGTTGCCTGCGTGTCCGAAAGCTCGAATTTCTTAATCAAATTCGCATGCGCCGCATCTTTGTCCTCCGATTTCTTTATTGTTTGGATGACGGCGTCGATATGGTCGAGGGCAATTTTCAACCCTTTGAGAATGTGGATGCGCTCGCGAGTCCGTAGAAGATCAAACGCTGTTCTCCGTCGTACAACCATGTCGCGGTGCTTCACGAACTCCTCAAGGACGTTTTTGATTGACAAAACCTGTGGTTGAATGCCGTCGACAAGTGCGAGCATATTCAAATTGAAATTTCGCTCAAGTTCCGTATGCCTATAGAGATTATTCAGGATTTTTTGGGGCTGGGCGTCGGTCTTCAGGTCAATCGCGATTCGAAGCCCGTCTTTGTCCGATTCGTCGCGGATGTCTCTGATGCCTTCGATTCGTTTTTCCTGGACAAGATTTGCCATGGTTATGATAAGCTCCGATTTGTTCACCTGGTAGGGGATTTGGGTGATGATGATTTGGTATGTCCCTTTTTTGCCTTCCTCGATTTCCGCTTTGCCGCGGCATAAAATCGCTCCCTTGCCGGTCGCGTAGGTCTGCCGGATGTCACTCGCATTGAAAATAATTCCGCCAGTCGGAAAATCCGGGCCTTTGATGAATTCCATAAGGTCGTCCGACGTTGCCTTTGGGTTTTCTATGATATGAACGAGTCCGTCAATGAGCTCGGTGAGGTTATGAGGCGGAATGTTTGTTGCCATGCCGACCGCGATTCCCAAGGTTCCGTTTGCGAGAAGATTCGGAAACGCCGCAGGAAGGACTTGTGGCTCTTTTCGCGTGCTGTCGTAGTTGTCGCGAAAATTCACCGTGTCCTTTTCGATGTCTTTGAGAAGTTCCTCGGCAAGCTTGGTCATCCGCGCCTCCGTGTTGTGATTAATGAAGCCGTTCGCAACGAACGAGTGGCAGTCGCTGTCCACCCGGACGGAATATACTTTTTGAACTCCACTGTCCTCAATTTTCGTGATGGG
>Ga0209542_10005927_pt1 | contig 24052 bp, 24 predicted proteins | sample RifCSPhighO2_01_FD_184028 | JGI IMG/M metagenome (GOLD analysis project Ga0209542, IMG submission 184028) | Soil microbial communities from Rifle, Colorado - Rifle CSP2_plank highO2_0.1 (SPAdes) (version 2) | ecosystem: Environmental > Terrestrial > Deep subsurface > Rock core/Sediment ...
CCCCAAGCCGCTGCTCGTAGCTTCGTGCGAATCGCTGGATTGGAAACGACGACAAAACCCCATGGCTGCAACCCAAACGATGAAGGCGAAAGGCGGACAACCTCAGTCAGTTCGGCCAATTGTGCCTCGCTGAGTTTGAAGTTTGGGTCAAATTTTTTGGTGGCGTAGCGCCAGTTGAGTTGTTTGATAATGTCATTCATATGGTTACTCCAAAAAGTCTTGTAGTTTTTTACGCCTGCTTGGGTGCTTGAGCTTGCGGAGTGCTTTTGCCTCGATCTGGCGAATCCGCTCACGGGTGACGCCAAACTTACGCCCGACTTCTTCGAGGGTCATCATCTTATTACCCGAGAGACCAAAGCGCATCTTGAGCACTTTTGCTTCTCTATCGGACAGTGCTTCAAGCACCTCGTCGATATTTTCGCGCAACATTTGCTGACTAGTCGCTTCGTACGGCGAAACTTGTTTCTCGTCGGCGATAAAGTCACCGAGCACACTTTCGTCCTCGCCACTGCCAACCGGGGCTTCGAGTGAGGTGGTGTTTTGGGAAATTTTGAGAATCTCGCGGACTTTGTCGGGATCCATCTCGATCTCTTTGCCAATTTCTTCTGGTGTGGGCTCACGCCCGAGATCCTGCATCAGTCGACGTGAGGAACGCATGAGCTTGTTGATCGTCTCGACCATGTGGACAGGGATGCGAATGGTGCGGGCTTGGTCAGCGATTGAACGCGTGATTGCCTGGCGAATCCACCAGGTTGCATAGGTCGAAAATTTAAACCCCTTGGTCCAGTCAAATTTTTCGACCGCCCGGATCAACCCCTTGTTGCCCTCTTGAATAAGGTCAAGAAAGGTCATGCCACGACCGATGTACTTCTTCGCGATCGAGACGACCAGACGAAGGTTGGCATCAATCAGTCCCTTTTTTGCTTTGGGATCACCCGCTTCTACCTGCTGGGCGAGTCGAATTTCTTGCTCGCGGTTGAGCAGGGGGATACGACCAATTTCCTTGAGATACATGCGGACGGGGTCGGAGACGCCCGTGCTACCGAGTGAGGCGATCAGCTCGAGTTCTTGGGCGAGCACGTCCGTTTCGTCTGCAACGGTATCCTCAGAGACAGACTCAAAAATATCAATTTGCCCAGAGATTAACTTATGATAGAGATTGTCAAGTTCTTCGAGGTATAACTCTGGCTCGACGAACACCTGGAGTATCTCTTCTTGGGTAATAAAGCCCTGTTTTTTTGCCTTTTTGAGCAGTGCTTCGATTTCGGTCAGGAGTGTTTTGGAGATCTTAGTCATAGTTTGCCTCAGGTGCGGTATTATACCCTATTTTCCTCTAGACCCGCCCCCGCAAAAATAAGGCATCGATGACTCGTTTGACCGCCACTTGATACGCCGCCAAACGAAAAGTCGTTGCTTCTCGTTCATAGACTGACCAAATGTCATTGAATGCGGTAACCATCAGTGGTTGCAGTTTGGTCAGCACCTCTGCTTTGGACCAGTGCGAGCCCGATACATTCTGCACCCACTCAAAGTATGACGTGCTTACGCCACCGGCATTGGCCAAAATATCGGGAACGACCTGAATTTTGCGGGCTGCCAAAATTTCATCTGCCTCGGGCGTGGTTGGTCCGTTGGCCATCTCAATAATTGTTTTCGCTTTGATCTTTGGTGCGGTTTCACTCGTGATGACATTTTCGAGCGCAGCTGGCACTAAGACGTCCACATCTAGCGCGAGAAGCTCTTGGTTGCTAACTTGTTTACCCAAGGAAACATGACACTCTTTTTCGTTGCAGGCGCAGGTGCCCATCTTGCCAGTCTCTCGTTTACAAGCTAGAGTGCGAACTGGATCGAGCCCAGTCGGTACAAAAACGCCAGACTTGGAATCTGATACCGCCACAACTTTATAACCAGCTGTATCTGCGTGGTAGGCGAACCAGTAGCCCACATTGCCAAACCCTTGAATGGCGACGGTGATATCTTGTTTGCGCTGCCAGTGTAACTTTTTGGCTAGCTCTTCAAGCACATACACCCCACCTAGTCCCGTTGCTTCCTCCCGACCTTCTGAGCCGCCCAATGTGAGCGGTTTTCCAGTGAAGCTGGCGAGCGGATTTTGCAGTGCTGCCGTATTTGACTCTCGCATCATGACTTCATACTCATCGACCATCCAGGCCATAATTTGTGGCGTGGTGTTGACGTCTGGTGCAGGCACGTCTACCCAAGGACCGATTGCGGTACCGAGGAAACGAACGTATGCTCGGCTGAGACGTTCGAGTTCTGCTGGACTCAACAAACGCGGATCAACCACGACGCCGCCTTTGGCTCCGCCGTAGGGGATACCCACCGCAGCTGTTTTCCAGCTCATCCACAGCGAGAGTGCTTGCACTTCTTCCTTGGTCACACCAGGATGAAAACGAATACCACCTTTGTAGGGGCCACGAGCGCTACTATGCTGTGAACGAAATGCTTTGAACGACTGCTGTTTGCCTGAGTCTAGGGTAATTTCTAGGCTGCCCTCGTGTAACCGTTCTGGGGTAGTCAGTAGTTGGATGGCAGCGCGAAAGCGTTGTTTGTCGCTGTATTCGGACTCCAAACGCCGAGCCACCAGCTCAAGCTGCGTGACTGCATCCTTGTATGGATTATGCATCGGTTACTCCTGACTTTCTAGCCAACGCTCGGCATCGAGTGCCGCACTACATCCTTGCCCTGCGGCGGTAACGGCTTGCTTATAGCGGACATCAACACAGTCACCGGCGGCAAATACTCCGTCAACTGAGGTCATAGTAGGGAAGGCAACCAAGCCTGTATCACTCAGTGCTGCACTGGCCAAAGCTACGCCATTTTTTGTCACACTTTGTCTGGTTACGATGTACCCATGCGTATCGAGCTCGACCGATTGAGCCACGAGCTCACTGGTTGGCGTATGACCGATAGCAATGAATACCCCATCGGCAGGTACGGTTTCTGTGGTACCCGCAGTTTCTAGAACAATTTCTTTGACGACTTCATCGCCGCGGATTTCCTTCAGCGCGGTGTTCCAGCGTGGCGTAACTTTTTCGTGTTTGAGTACGCGTGCTTGCATAATTTTACTGGCCTTAAATTGATCTCTCCGGTGGACAATCGTGACGGAATCGGCAAATTTAGTCAATGCGAGCGTGTCTTCCATCGCACTATCGCCGCCGCCAATCACATAGGTACGCTTGTCACGGAAAAAGGCAGCATCACAAACTGCACAAGTACTGACTCCCCTGCCCAAAAATTCTCGTTCGCCAGGTACACCGAGCATAATCGATTGGGCACCCAAAGCTAAAATGACTGCATCGGCTGTCATCGCTGGCTCAACTGTAGTATCCGCCGGAGTAGCGGTCCAGAGTTTGAACGGACGAGTAGCAAAGTCCACCGCAGTCACGTCTTGGTCAATAATCTGTGCGCCAAATCGCTCTGCCTGCTTACGCATGTTACTCATCAAGTCTGGACCAGTAATCCCTTCGGGAAATCCCGGGTAATTTTCTACGTCGCTGGTCCACATCAGCTGTCCCCCACTTTTTTGACCAGCAAACAAGACGGGTGCCAAGTCTGCCCGTGCGGCGTAGAGTGCGGCAGTGTATCCAGCTGGACCAGAACCGATGATGGAGAGTTTGACGTGAGACATAGGTTACTCGCTCATCGCCTTGGTAAGCATTGTAACGTAGCCCTCTTTGCCGGCAAAGCCAGTCATGCGGTTAATCTCTTTACCATTTTTGAAAATAATAACGGTTGGAATACTCATCACCCGATGTTGTTGCGCCAACTGATTCTCTGCATCAACATCGACTTTGGCAATCATAACCTTACCGGCATACTCAACCGACAACGCATCAATGACTGGAGCAGCCATTTTGCAGGGACCACACCACTCGGCAAAAAAATCGACCATGACTGGTAATTCCCCCGCATCGCTCAATATTTGGCTGAAAGTATCCTGGGTGAGGTGCGTTACACCTTGGTTTGTGTCTGACATATTGCCTTTCTGTGCTATGTGTAGATAACTTATATCATGTCAAGCGTTGGAGTTGCACCACTCGCTCGAGCAGAGCGCGCTGTTTTACCTCATCTGCCGGGGTAAGAGTTGCTTGATTATCAAATGCTTCTAGTTGGTGAGACAACTCCGTCAGCTCCTGCTCTGCCTGCTGCTTTTTTAAACGAGCAACGAGTTGCGACCAATCTCGCTCACTCACCACTAGTTCTGAGTTTTTATTGACCGCATCACTCAGATACCACTGGGTGAGTACTGCCTGCAAGTCGCTCGCGAGTAGACGATCGATAACCGCCACCGAGGCACCGGGATGCTGCCGAATTATTTCCAAAATTTCTAGCGTGCCAGTTGTCTGCCAGGAGAATTGCTGCAGTTCTTGGGCGCGCTCGGCTAATTTATCTTGCGGCGAGTGGATAAACACCGAAAGAATGCGTAATTCTTGAGAGTCGCTCGATGATGTCTGTCCTGTTTTTTTCTCTGGCTGGGTGGCTGTCTTGCGCGGACCAGTTGTACTCAAATCAGACATGATACTTGCCAAACTGACGCCGAGTGCCTTGCCCAAACGCTGAACATAGTGTTCTCGCTCGACCGCGTGAGTAACGTGCTGCAGTACCGGCACAAGATCTTGCATAATCTGGCGCTTGCCTGATGGCGAATCTGGGTCGTACTGATTGAGAGCTGTGGTGATCAAGAAATCGTAGGCGGTCACGGATTGCTTGATGGCGGTGCGCCATAAACCGGGATCCTGTGCTACTAAGTCGGCTGGATCTTTACCCTGCACCAAGGTGGCCACGCGTAACTCCAGTGGATTTTCACCCTCAGCTTGATCTTGCTTGATGATCACAATTGCCTTTTTGGTCGCTGCTCGTCCGGCTGCATCAGTGTCGAGTGCTAAGATCACCTGCTTCACCGATCGTCGCAAGAGCCGCACATGCGTTTGGGTGAGAGCAGAACCTTTAATAGCACTGACATTATTTTGGTGTGCTTGTACAGACGCCAACACATCAAACTCACCTTCCACAATAATGATTGAACTTGCAGCGCGAATTTCGCTGTGTAACTGGCTAAAACCAAACAGTAGTTCGCTCTTGTGATAGACCATAGTTTCGGGCGAGTTGATGTACTTGACTCCTCGGTCATCTTCGCCAGGCAAGCTACGACCAGAAAACCCCACTACCTGACCACGGTGCGTGGTGAGGGGAAAGATCACCCGGTTACGGAACCGGTCATAGGTCCGACCGCGGTTGCTGATGGCCAATCCTGCTTGCTCGAGCAACTTGAGATCAACCTTTTTTTTCTCGTGCAGATATGCGATCAAGCCATCCCATCCAGGTGTACTGGCTCCCAGCGAAAACTGGCGAATGGTGTCTTTTGTCACACCGCGGCTGCGCAGGTACTCCCGTGCTGGTTTGCCAACTGCGTGCTCGACGAGTAAGTAGTGGTAGTACTGCTGAGCACTGGCGAGCGTAGCTAAAATATTGTTGCGCAACTGATCGACCGCACTGGCTTGGTACTGCTCGAGTTCAATACCAGCTGCTTCGGCCAACTCCTCCAAAGTTTCTTGAAAAGACAATCCTTCATACTTTTGCAAAAAGTCGAAAACATCCCCCGCTTCGCCACAACCAAAACACTTGTAGCGTTGCAAAATAGGACTGACAAAAAACGAGGGAGAGCGTTCGGCATGAAATGGACAAACACCCTTGAACTGGGCACCGGCACCCTGGAGCTGTACGCGAGCGCCAACCACAGCCACTATATCTGTGGCTTCTTTGATCGATTGGATTTGTGACATCTCATACCTCTGGGTTATGCCTATTGTACAATGAACCAGACAGATTCCCATGCCACGCTGGTCAACTATTCTCACCATACTTTTTTTGCTCTACACCAGCTTATTTTTTTTGCATCGACCACACCTGACAACGCTTGACCTTGGTCGGCATCTCGTGAATGGCAGAGAAATAGTGCGCGATGCTCGCGTGCTAACAACCAACTTTTACTCTCATACCGCCCCCCACTTTGCGGTGGTCAACCACCATTGGCTGTTTGGGTGGCTTGCTTACCAAGTTTTCCGCGTCTTTAGTTTTCCTGGACTGGTGCTTACTAACACACTACTCACTGTTGGAGCAATCTTCTTGGTAATGTTGGTCGCGAGAAAACAAACCGACATAAAATTTGCCTTGCTCGCAAGCTTGCTTGTTTTTCCGCTTTTAGTTGATCGCACTGACATCAGACCAGAAACAATCAGTATCTTTTTGGTTGCTCTATGGATATTTTTACTTTCCCATGCAAAACAACATAACCTTGAGAAAATCCTGATAACGATCGCCATTACCCAGGTGATTTGGGTCAACTCGCACCTTTTTTTTGTCTTTGGCTGGCTAATTGCAGGTGCCTTTTTGCTACGCGCCCTAGTTGTAAAAGAGTTTCATTGGCAACGACTACGACTACTCATTTTTTGCACCTCCCTACCACTACTAAGCTTATTCAATCCCTCTGGTTTAGCTGGTGTTCTTGAGCCATTCACCATCTTTTCAACCTACAATTATCCGGTAGCCGAAAACCAATCTATCTGGTTTTTCTTCCATTACAGTCCTCTGGATCTGCAGTATTGGTATGCAGCCGGTCTGATTGTACTCGCACTGCTATCAGGCGTCGCCATTTTCCACAAGAAAAAACTAACACAACTACCATTTGTGCTCACAACGTTCGCGCTCGCGCTCCTAGCTTTTCGAGTCAGTCGAGTTACTTCCTTTTTTGGCCTGGCGTTTATACCGACACTGTCGCTTGCATTAGAAATGTTTTGGCAAAAATTTGGTAAAAAGTTGCAGAAAATCTTGAACCACCCGCTTGGTCTCATGACTATTTCAGCACTTGGGTTTGGCATATTTGTGGGCCTACTTGTAACACAGTTATTTACTCCAAAAATTACGTTACTGGGTCTAGGCGTAGAAGAGAAAGTCTCACAATCCGGGGCATTTTTGCGATCGATCAAAACCTCGGGCACAATTTTTAATAACTATGATATTGGTAGTTACTTAATCTATACGCTTTTTCCTGAGCAGCGGGTATTTATCGACAATCGCCCAGAGGCGTACTCGCCAGAGTTTCTGCAAAATGACTACATTGCAGCCCAGCAACATGAGGAAATCTGGAAGCAAATAGTTCAAAAGTATGGTATTGGGGTGATCTTTTTTGCGTATCGCGATGCCACCGATTGGGCGGGACCATTTATCATTCGGCGAGTGCAAGACCCACACTGGGTGCCGATTTATGCTGATAGCGAAGTGGTAATTTTAGTGATCGATATACCAGAACACCAGGAAATAATTGAGAAGTATCGAGTAGATCCTGGTGTGTTTAGGTGGTAAGAGTACTCAAAAACTCTTCTGCACAAACGGTTCTATTTCTGCAATATCTGTCACACCCGCGACGCACATTGCCAAGCGATCAACACCGAGTCCAATCCCCGCGTAGGATTTTTTGGTTTCACGAAGTGTCCTCAGGGCTGCCAAAAATTCTTTATCAAAGGGGTGTGAGTGGAGATTTTGTTTTTTTCGAAACTCGGCTTCTTTTTCAAACATGACCCGCACCGACTGCTCATCTGTGTTCTCGGTATTGCCATTCCCCAATTCCATGCCTGCTAGATATACCTCAAACCGCTCAGCGAGAAATGGCCGATCAGACCTTGGTTTGCATAGCGGGGAAATGCGGGTAGGAAAATCAATCAGAAAAAAAGGCGACTGTGGTAAAAATGGTTCAATTTCATTTATAAATAGTTGATCAAATACTTCGCTCCAAGTAGCATTATCAGTCGAATATCCTTTTGCCTGCGCAACTGCGAATAATGCGACTTCTGTCACCACAGATTCGAGTGAAACACCAATATGTTCTTCGAATAAATCTGCAAGCGATAGCATAGCCCAGGACTCAAAAAGGAGAGCACTTCTTTCTTCCGTCTGCACGTCAAATGCTGCTGCTTTTTTTGCCACAAACTGCAGGAGTTTTTGTGTTTCTGTCATAACGTCACGGTATGTCGAGTCTTCCTGATACCACTCTAGCATCAGAAATTCTGGGTTGTGCTGGGTACCAGCGATTTCATTATTACGAAAACTTTTGGCAATCGAAAAACAATTTCCAAGACCCATAGCCAACATTTTTTTGAGTGCTGCCTCTGGTGAGGTAGGAAGAAATACGGGAGCGCTATGGTCAACAAAATGCCAGGTCGCCTCGAATGAGTAGAAGTTTGGCTCGAGTGGCAAGCTCGCATTGAGGATCGGAGCAACCACCTCGTGATATTTCTTCTTGGAAAAATATTCTCGGATAGCCGCAATCACTACTTCTCGTATAAAAAGTGGTTGAAAGTTCATAAATATTGCTTGATGCCACACATAAAATCTGCCTGGCTACAACCAAGACAATTGGAGAGCGTATTACTTTGCTCCCAAGTGACGAGTCGCTCTTTGAGTTTTTCAATCAGTAATTTTGGATCATCAACCAACTTGCCAATTGGAATCGTACCTTCGCAACAACCATACACTTTGCCATCAGAAGCAACTGCTATTTGATAGCAACCTAGGTTCTTTGGAGGAAAAACTGTACGCTCGCCCATCACCTGCCTCATTTCATCTGGGGTCAAGAAGTCGAAATTTTCAGTCTCACCAATAATATTGGAAACAGGATGGTGGGTCAGATATGCGGGGGGCTTGCGGGGGTGATAAGTAACAGGAGGTTTGAAACCCAACAGTAGAAGTAGTCTTGCTTCGAATTGATCAATCTCTGGCAGATTTTGGTGTGTGATGATCGAAAAAACTTCGAGGTGAAACCCAAGTTGGTGCGCTTTTTGCATAAAAGCAATACTCTTGACAAAGTTGCCCGCACCGCGATTGGCATCGTGGTACTGCTCTAAGCCATCAAGCGAAACGATGAGATTGACAGCGTTTGGGGTAGCGATTGCATCTAATCGATCAATCGTGCCGTTGGTAATAACTTGGATAAAAATACCTTGAGCAAGTAACGTATTTACGAGCCCGGGAAAACTTGCCAAAGCAAAAACCTCGCCACCACAAAAAGTAATTGTTTCCACCCGCTCTTCTTTGTTGTACCGCTCTACAAAATCCAAGATTTCACTGTTGGATAAAATAGGATCTGTTTTGCGGGTGTAGCAGATTTTGCAACGTAAATTACACTTCTCTAATGGATTGATGTAGAGGTGATGCAAGACTTTTTGATAGTGAGTGGTGATTTTTGATGGCAACATATGGATTTGCGTATTCTATATCATCTTGACAACGTCCTGTATAATACTCTCCTAGTTAAAAACAAAGCCATGACGGAAGAAGCAGTAAGTCTTTGTGCGGTAATCAGAGATTCAGCGGTTGGTGAAAGCTGAACTAGCACAATATAAACCGAAATACTTTCCCGAGCAGTCTGAGTCAACTTTCTCATTTTCGAGAAACTGTAGCAAGGAATGGGGGCGCCCATGATAGCGCAAGAGCATGTCACTTTTGAAACAGAGTGCTCGAACAACAAGAATAGTCTTGGTTTGTCTCGAGTCTCCTAAGTGGAGACTTTTTTGTACACCAAGATTATAAAAGCACGGTGGTACCGCGTATCTTCTGAAAGAAACGCCCGTGTATTTACTCAGTAGTAGTAAGTACGCGGGTTTTTTATTGCCCGCAGGAAGAAGACGTATGCGAGGAAATTACACACACCAGGTTGATAATCCGGAAGTCTTTTTGCGGTTTGATTTAACTGAGGGAATCTGTTGGTTTCCACAAATGGTGAGCAAATGGCTCAGAGAAATTTCTTTGGACTTAGTTGCGCATTACCCCAATGCTTCAACTACGGCTCTTCAAGAACTAATTTCAAAGTGGCTATCATTTCCTGCGGACAAAATCGCAATCGGAAATGGCAGTGATGAGCTCATAGAAATTATTCCGCAGTTATTTTTAAACCCAGGTGATGAATGTGTTGTGGTAACGCCCACATTTTTTAGATTTGCAGAAGCAAGTAATAGAGCAGGTGCGAGTATCAGGCAGATAAACCTAAGAATAGACGATAGATTTACCTGGACGCCCAAAGTAATCAAAAAATTTGAGCTTGAACTCAAGCGTCCAAAAGTCAAGTTAATCTGGCTCGCTAGCCCAAATAATCCCACCGGAGTTTCTGTTCCGAGTCATGTATTAGAAATGGCAGTTAATTCTAGGAAGATGGTCGTTTTGGATAAAGTGTTGAATGGATTTTCCACCGAACTGCAGTCTGCTGCAAAACTAATCTCTGACCATGAAAACTTGATCGTACTATCTGGATTTTCTAAAACATTCGGTTTGCCAGGATTAAGATTGGGTTTTGCTCTCAGCTCAACTTCAAATGCAAAATTATTGCGAGATCGCAGACTCTCCTTTTCTATCTCTGGAATCTCAGTTTTTTTGTTGAGGCGACTACTGGAATCACTGATTAATAAAGAGATTCGCCCATCTTCAACCCATGTGCACAACTTGAGAAGAAAGTGGTTGGAGATAGAACTTAGAAAACTACGAGCTATCAAGCTTGTGAGTAACTCCACCACCAATCTCTTGTTATTACAATCATGTCGAAAAAAACAACTATTTGAAGAGCTCAAAAAAAATGGCGTACTTGCCACAGATCTGAATGAGCTAGCAGGAGTTGCAGGTTTAGGGTTAGTAAGAATCTCGGTGAGATCGCAAAAAGAAAACGAAGTATTAGTAAAAAAATTAAAAAAACTAAAGGAGTGACGTATGTCAAAAGAAATGTCTCTGAGTCAGGCAGTAAGACAAGTTGGACGCCGAAACGAAAATACAATCAAATTTGATGCTGCTATTGATCCAAAAGGAGAGGATACTTTTATGGGCATAGGCTTACTTTCAAGAGAGAAGTTGAGTAAGGGTCTTGGGATGGGTGTTTTGCCCATGCTTTGTGTTGCAAAACAAGTTGCTAACTTATCCGGAGCAAATACCCACATTTTAGTTGCTGACTTGCATGCCTTAGATGCTTGCAACAGAGCATTTTCTGAAACTCAGGTTTCTGATGTAGCCGACGAGGTGGCTTTGCAATTGAGTACTGCCCTGCGAATGCTTGGTTGCGACTCAAAAGTTTTTAGGGCATCGCAACACCCTGATTTCAACTTCAAAGCAATCGATTACGTTCTCCGCCAGGCAGAAGATGTATTAACCGCTCAACAAAAACTTGGCGTGGGTCTAAAAATTGGCTGGCAAAGCAAGCGTGAAGATGTAAAAGATGAGGTCTTTTTTGACAATCAGGCTGTTAACCTGCACCCTGAACTTCAGGATATGAGTTTCATGAGAACTGGGGAAGGAGTAAGTCTACAAATGCGAAGTGGAATCCACTTGAATATTCCACCATATTTTGGTGAGCAGGGAGGAACTCTTGGAGAGGAAATTGTGATAAAAAATTTGGCTGAAGAGAATCGGCAAATGAATAACTACCTGTCAGCAATTGGACGCATGTTGGTGACGACTTTTGGAAGTAAAAACACAGACAGACGCCCCCAATCGCTGACTTTTCTCCAGGAATTTATTGATGGATTAAGAAAAAATTAAATATGTCAAAAAAATTACAATTTTTGGAAGCGCGTGATGAAACAGTATTCCAGCAAATGGCTGAGAAAGAAGATGAAAAAACAGTGCTGATTGCAGGAGTAAATGCCAGAATTTTATACCTTACAATGCCAATGGGTTTTGGCTCACTGCCTGATACGCGAATTATGCCATTTTCTACCAAAGACGTAAGGGTTCACGCGCAGAAACTAAATATGACCACTGCTTTTTTGAAAGAGGAAAATTGTATGAATGTACAAGCATTCTTACTACTGCGAGATTTCTTTCCTTGGTTATATTTCGTGTTCGAAACAATGGAGCGAAAAGAGCGTTTGAAATGGCTCACGCACTTGACCAAAAATGAGGAAGTTGCAAAACAACTCAAAATAGATCTATCAGTTGGTTGGCGATCTAATCAGAGCACAGTTGAAAAGGCACTAGATTCAAATCATAAATCCATCGGCGACAATGTAAGATCAGCCCTTACCGGTGTTAGCCTATTGGGGCTCCTCGCTAATGGAACAAAACCTTCAGAAAATCTGAGACGAACTGTAGAGCAAGCTTGGGAAAACCATGCATGCGTGCTGAATCTTGATAATGACTTGAGCTTGACTCAACAGATTCAGCTGTGGATGTACCTGACAACTTTGGAAGTTGTACCAAAAGCGATTGGCCCGGATAGGCCAGTAGTATTTTTGGAGTTGTCTAGCGCAGATCAGTTGTTTCCTCGAATGAGCAGGATGAGAACAAACGTGCACACTCCGGTAATTACAGGGATAAAATGATTTTGATAACTTTTGAACTGCGGCGGAGGTGTTTACATACTGAGGTAAAAAACAGAAAAATTGCAGCCACTCTATAGTCTGTCAAAATTGGACTGATTGTCAAAACAAGTTTGATTTTGTTCATAGATAGCTTGACTAACCCTGTGCCTAGCATTTGCTCGCTTGTACGGGATATCATTCAAAACCCAATCTCCTAAAAAATTCATCTGTTTTGTCTGTTTTAAACAGGAGAGTAGGCGAAAATTACTTTCCTCAATCGAGGAACAGATAAATTTCTTTTGTGCTATTTTATCAGTGATTTCAGTGGTCTGTTGGTATATTGAATCAAAAAAATTACTTTCATTTGCAAAACAAATAGTACTTGCCGATAATACTGGTTTAGCAAAGACCAGCCAAGCTGAATAAAAAATAGCCAAGAAAACTACTATAAAAAAACAAGTTTTTTTCATACCATCTCATTGTATTCATCAAATTTGATAAGCGTGTGTGTGGTCCTTTAAAAAGAAACAAATTTATAATCCTTCGTTTTAACCAACGTTTTTGAAAACCCCAAATCTTTTCTCATGGCGATAACGCATGCAGCATATTTTTCCTTGGCATCTTGGTTTTGTATTTCATCGCCCTTTGTAATAACAACTTGAAAATCTAAAAAATCATTAATTTCTTTAATAACCTCATCGGATGCCCAAAGCCAACACTTAGCATAGGTTTCTAAAAATTTGTTCTTTCTCTCAATTGAGACAATCCTTCCAGAAATAAAAATGCCAAGTGTTTCAGCCAAATCTTCATATACGATCCTTCTTTTGTTCCTTTCTTCTAATTTTTTACTCTGCTTGGAATCTAAATAATATTTAAGAAGATAGCCAAAGAGAACGCTGGGTCCTATGAGCAATAGTACTTGATTAATTATGTTCATTCATATTTGTCCAAATTATGGTTCTTGCGGAGGTGGTGGGATTCGGACCCACGGAGCCTTACGGCTCACGCTTTCCAAGCGTGTGCAATTGACCACTATGCGACACCTCCTCTGGCGAGGATAATTGTAGCATCAAGAATTTGTATGAAAATAGCAATCTATAGTTTGGGCATAGCTGCGGTAGTAGTTCTACTCACTATTGGCTCGATGCGTAACTTACGACCAGCTCAACCAATCCCCCTGCTACTACCAGAGGAACTGCCGACCCCCAAACCAGAACTGCCTGCCATACGCATCGTATTTGTCGGTGACATGCAGTTTGATCGAGATATTCGCGCTTTGGCGCAAAAAAGTCCAACAGGCTACGATGTCCTACTCGATCCAACGCTCAGTCAATATCTGCAGGCCGCTGATCTCGTGATCGGCAACCTCGAGGGTCCTATTACTGATCAACCGTCTATCTCTCTTGGTAGCGAAATTGGCTCTACGCGAAACTATATTTTTACCTTTTCTCCTGAGATCATTCCCTTTCTACAAAAACATAAATTAGCTGTCAACCTGGGCAACAACCATATCAACAACTTTGGCGAAGCGGGCTTTTGGCAAACGACTGAGTACCTAGATACCGCTGACATCGACTGGTTTGGACAAGTACCCTATTTGCCCGATACCGAAAACAATACTCGCGTATTTATCTACACACATGCGGGCGTTTCAATTGCGTTTATCAACTACAACCAGTTTCTGGGTCCTGGTCTGATTGCTGCAGTAGCCGACATCAAACAGTGGCGCAACAACGTTGACAAGGTCATCGTCTACACACACTGGGGCAATGAGTACGAACCAAAAGCAAATATCGTTCTACAAACCCAAGCCCGCCAACTCTTTGCTACTGGTGCTGACCTCGTCATTGGTTCTCACCCCCATGTTGAGCAACAACTGGAAATCATCGATGGCAAACGTGTCTACTATAGTTTGGGTAACTTTATTTTTGACCAGTACTTTAGCTCCGAGGTACAAACAGGACTGGTGGTTGAAATTACTATCGATCCTGTTACCAAGGAGTTTGCGTTCAGTGAAAGGAAAGTAAAAATGTTGCGCGGGCAAACAAGTTGGAAATAGTACTACCCTACCGCTCCAAATCCAAAACATCATCAATACGAATCTGTGCCACAAACTCAGGAACATGGGATACCAAAATCATTGCTCCTGCATACGCATCGAGCGCTTGGGCAATGACTGGCAAATGACGAAAGTTGATATGATTGGTCGGCTCATCTAGAATCAGTAAACCTGGCTGGAGTAACACCAAACGAGCAAACGCCACCAACCCTTTTTGCCCTTCAGACAAACTACCGATGGTGGTCTTTACTACTTCGGCGGTCAATAAAAATCCGGCCGCCACGGAGCGCAATCGCTCTTCGCTCATGTTTGTCTTTGACGTATGCATGGCATGAGTCAACGTCTGATGGACTGTTTCTGCAAAATCTAAAGTAGAAAAATCTTGTCGGTAGTAGCCGATTCGCAAACTCGCTGGCAAACGCAAACCAGGCTGTTCCCCCCGAGCCATCGACTCAATCAAGGTGCTTTTGCCAATACCATTGGGACCAATAATTTGCAGATGCCGACCTTTCATCAAAATCACATTGGCTGGCTTTGTTACTCTTTCATGCTGCTGCATGATTTCAAACGAAGTGATTTTGAGCACGTCGTGTGGAAAGTCTGCTTGCACCGGAATAAGAAACGGACGAATTGTTTTGTCTTCTCTGCGCACTTCGACCTTTTCGCTCTCCAACACCGCAATTTTTTCCCGCATTTTCTTGGCGACATTGCGCATCTTGCCACCTTTAAACGCAAAGAAGTTGGCCTTGTCTTTATTCTCTTGAATACCACGCGCTTTCTGCGCATTTAATTGATTCTCTTTCTCAATCCGAATGGAAATCTCCGCCACCACATCATGATAATTGCCAGCGTACTGCTCCACTTGTTGCGTGTGACTATCCAAGTACAGCACACCCTCGGTAAAGGCGTTGAGAAATTCGGCATCGTGAGAAATGACTACGACACTCTTTGGGTAGTTGACCAAAAACTGGGTTAAGTGTGCAATGCCCGCAGAATCGAGATTATTAGTCGGCTCATCAAGCAGTAACAAGTCTGGATTTTGCATGAGGGCCGCTGCCAAAAGTAAACGCGCTTGCTGCCCACCAGAAAAACTGCTCACCAATGTATCATCGGGCGCGTGAAGATTGACTGCATCTAAAACTGTAACCATGCGTCGCTGCACTTCATGTGTTTCTACCGGATGGTATTTTTGGAAGTAGACCAAGACCGTTAAAGCAAGATCGGCAGGGACGATTACCTGGTAGGCTGTCGCCACTGTCAAACGTTTATCGACAGAAATTTCGCCAGACTCCGGTTGTAATACGCCAGTCAGCAGCTTGAATATAGTGCTCTTGCCAGCACCATTCTGGCCCATCAAGGCCACCTTCATACCTTGGCGAATAGAAAAACTCACTTCATGGAGAATCGTCTTGTCGTGCCCAAAATGAAACGAGACTTGCTCGAAGTGGATGATTGTGTCGTTGTTTGCCATACTGAATTACTCGTGCGGAAGCGGTGGGATTTGAACCCACGAGCCCCGAAGGGCGCGAGTTAGCAACCCGCTGCAATTGACCACTATGCGACGCTTCCTTGCTTGGGGCACATTATAACTCACTCACCGAAGATAACGACAAAGAGACCACTTTGATGGCGTGTGCAGGAAGCGGTAAAGTTGGGATTGAGCTGGGCTTCTCGATGTCCCTTGGTTGAGGAATCAAAACACCATTCGATCAGTGAGGTAGCGGTTTCAACAACAAAACCATCTCCGGTAGTCATATTGCGACAGTGCTGATAGGCAAGATTCTCGCCAATTTTTCCCCCCGGATACTGCTTGATTGGCTCTGGTAAATTATCCAAATCGGCAAAGTCGTTGCGAAATCCCTCATGTCCATCGAGTCCACCATACGCGACAAGGTCGCCAACTCGCTTCTGTGCATACTGGCAGAGGAATTGATTCTCAACCAGTTGTGGTATGCCATGGTCCTTGCGGTACTCATTGAGCGCCAGAAGCATAGCAGTATTACTAATCTCTGGGAAACTCAGGTTGCTGGTCGATACAGTTGCTGATGCATTAGCAACTGCCTGCGTTTTTGGCACAATGCGCGCGAGCAGCACTACCGTGATATCCGCTGGTGCGGCCTGGTACTCAGCCGATCTCGTCGCAACTGCAAACACCTCGGCAATTGGATCGAGCAAAAATGTACTTTGCTCATCGTTACTCACAAACGCAGCGAAGGCTGCCTGGGTCGTACTTGGACCAACAACACTGACATGGCTGATGGCGGTGAATGGCGTTTTTGAGTCGTGTGCATACGACGAAATCAAGGTTTCGAATGGTATGTCATCGTAGTGATCTGTATTGTCCGCAATGGCATCAGCCAGTTTTTGAGCTACCAACGTCAGTTCTGGGTTACTTGGCAAGTTGGAGAAACCAAAACGAGTACGGTACTCACGTATGTGCTCGGCTACCCCACTGGCAATGAGTGGGTCTTCTGCCCGACTGACGGGTAAAGCAAGTAATTTATTCCCTTCAGGACTGACTACTACTGCGCTTTCAAGCGATAGGAGTTTTGCCATACCGCCCACAACTGGCGAGAGTAATTTTGGAATAGCTGCTCTTGTTTGCAAAAAAAAGTAGGGGGCGAGCACCAGGCACAAACAGACAAAGAAGAGTAGGGTTAGTATGCGTCTTCTCTGCATATCTTCACCAGCCAAATTGGCTATATAACTTGCCAGCTTCGATCTGCTCGAGCACGCTGGTAATATAACCAACGAGCCTACCCGGTACAGTTTTGCTGGTAGCCCAAACAAACCCACCGCATTTTTCCGGTTCACCATTGGTAATCTCGCCCTGCCAAGTTTTGACCCGAAAGAAAAAATCAATGCGCTCGTGGTCGTTACCCTTGCGATGCATCACGTGAGCAAAATTAACATCAGATAACTCAAATACAATACCGAGTTCTTCCCGCATTTCCCGCTGCAACGCAGCGATAGCCGTCTCATTTTTTTCTACATGACCGCCGGGTAATGAATACAATCCGTCTTCGTATCCGGTATTTTTGCGTAGCTGCAGTAAAACTGTACCTGCTTGCTCTAAAATCAGGTGCACAGCTACAATTTGTTTGAAGCGATTTTTTGCCATTATCTTGCCTTTTCTTCTTGTACCCACCGCTGACAAAAATCCTGATTGGACAAAGTATCGAACTGATAATCATCAAGACTTGCGTTGTAAATAAATGCGGGCAGTGGAACTCCAACGCAAATCGTGTCGTTGAGCAAATAATAATACATTCGACTGTCCGTTGGCGAGCCTAAGCCATACTTGCGTGATTTTTCTGGCGAATTACTCAAATCATACTGACACGTTTGCAGCATAGCTGAGTCTACTACTATCACTGCCGCAGCACTCGCTGACGGCTCTGGACAAACATTGGTCACAATCATATTGGCAAAAGTATAAGTATCTCGCTTTGGCTCTGCAAACTGTTGTCGTTCGGCTGCAGTCAGCTGAGCAAGCAAGTGATTATAAATCACCAATGCCCGAGCTGGGCTGTACGGATCACCTTCTACCACCACAACAATAGGATCAGAAACACGACGAACATACCCGGCTAGTAACTTCTCAAAAAAATAGTGATTCTCGGCTGACACAAGTGGGTAGCGAGTAAAATAACGAAAACCAAACCAAGTTGCCTCCATGCACAGCAACAGCCCCAGCAAAAAAATGCCAATAGTAGGTTGGCGTAATTTTGACACTGCTTGCAATGCTGCATAGGCACCGGCGCCAATCAAAAAACTCATCAGTAGATAGGTGATTCCGGAACGAAAAATCGATTGGTAGCTGATGGTAATCGTGCTGGCGATTGGGGCAAGCAGCAAAAAGGTCAATATAAAGGTGAACGCCTTACGGTGTGCCTTTGCCCACCAACGAATGCCAAGTAGCACGAGCGGAATACTTGAAAGATAAAAGAACCCATGTACCGCTAGAGAAAACTGGAAGCCGCCTTCGTAGCCACTCACGAACAGACGATAAACATCAAATACAGAAAGATACCGATCAGTGGTAGATGTAATGAGAACCGCCAACTTATTAGTCAACCACGAGTTACTGAACGGAGAATAGGTAAGCGATACTCTGCGCTCTGTGTCAACTTGGCTGGCAAGGTAGGCATTAGAAAAAATGAGATCAGATCCCCTCGATTCTAACAGAGTTCGTCCAGGAGAAAACTGCGTAAATACCAGCAGTGCTCCAGTAAACACCAAAATCGTGAGCGCCGTACAACGATGCCAAACCTGCAAAGTTTTCTCGCGCCACAACCAAACACCGCCAGCCAAAACAAAAACTGACATCGAAAATTTGGCAGCATGATACGAGAAAAAGGCAGACAAGATACCGACCACCATGATTCCCACTGCCAATAACTGTCGATCCTTTCGCTTTGTTTGTACACTGAGCCAGAGGCCGGAAATAAATACTAGTTGAAAAAATAGCGAGATTACCGCTTCGTATCCCAAACGGGAAATGTACACATGCCACGGATTACTAGCCAATGAAAGTGCAACTAAAAACGCCAAACGGTGATTGTTTGACAAAGCGTATGTCAACACTCCAGCCAACACGACTGTCGCCAACCCAAACAAGGCAGCAGGCAGATGAGCGGTTTGCGGACCTAAGCCAAACAGAGTTTGTACACCAGCATGAAATACAGCTGGCAACTCTGCCGTAATATTGAGCGTCCGCAGTGGTACGAACTGTAGCGGACTCCACTGTCCAGAAATATCACTGTCAAAACGTGCGATTGCTTCGCCTGTTGCTACATAATCCATTTCGTCGTGATAGAGCGCGAGCGGAATCTCCGCCAGGTGCCAAAACCGCAGGATGACCGCTAACATGCAGAGAACGACAAAAGGAAGTGCGGCAATCCAACGCGGGTTCACCCGGTAATTCCCAGCTTAGCACGTGAGAGCAGCTTGTCGTAGAGCATATAGGAAGCCAAATAAACAATCGGAATAGCTAAAAATAGTCCAACTCCCAGCAGCAATAAACCTCCCAAAGTCACTAGTATTCCGAACAAACTAAAACCAAGCATCTGCCACTTTATCCCCTCAGTCATTTGTGCGCTCATGTCAAATGCCTCTTTCGCCCCGAGTGATTTATCAACCACAAGCACAGGTCCGAATGCATACTTCATCGACCAGATAATTCCAGGAATAATAAATAACACATATCCGAACAGTACTATGAGAAAATATCGAACATTAGCCAAAAGATAGGGAATAAATCGAGTTTTCACCGCCAAAAAGTCTGCAACCGAAAAAGTCGCGACTCCGTTCGAACGAATAAACTGTAAAAAAATGATCACCGAGCCAATTGAGATGAACTGCGACCAAAATTGACCGAGTAGCGTAAGAAGCGTGCTGAACAACGATTCGTCACCAAATATTCCTACGAATATCCCTAAGGTGAAATTTACCGCAAAGATCAGAAGAAAGGCAACTATGCCAATTTTATATACCCCACCCCAATGTGCCTTAAAAAACTCCCAAGCTTTCGTGTAGGTCGCAGTTACCTCAACCCAATTTTCTGTCATTGTTTGCATCTCTTACTTTCTCTCCCGCAGGAGAACGTCTGTACTCTACTTGTATTGTAGCAAATGTTGTCATGTATGAAAGTAATGAAATGTTCAGCACAATAAAACTACTCGATTCTTGTGTTGTTTTGACAATAAGCACTGCTTAGAAGGACTTATGTAAATCGTACTCCACCCACCCTTTGTCCGATTCTCGCAAAAGCCAGATGTGAGCAACTAACTGTTCTAAATTTACAATCACCCGTGCGATTGTTCTCTCATTAAAAATGCTCATTTTCTCACCCGCAGCTATATCGCTCATCATTGCTTGTGCTTCAGACACCGACATATATTTTTTGACCCATAAATTGGCGGCGGCATACCGCTCAAATGTTGCAGAAGCATTGTCATTGTTTTCCAAATGCTGTAACGAGCCAAGATAATGATTGGTATGAACAAATGGAGTCACTGGTTTTATCAATGTTTGCTGTATTGCACTTGATTCTATATTCCAAATTTCACCACTTTTACTTATCAGATTGTGATTATAGCCTGAAGACCTTTTTAGGGTAGTTAGTGAACTAAAATCAGTCTCAGGCGAGCGTGTTTCTGACATCCAGCGAGCGATACAGTTGCGGGGTATGCCAACCTGTGTATCTCTGTGTGAGAGTGAGTTAATCGTTTGAACAAAACCATGCGAGTTGATAGAAATAGCATTACCACCGAGTGTATTGTAGTAAAAAACCTCAAGAATTGTTATGTCTTTTATGGTTTTTTTGAGCACGCAAACTGTATCCTGGGCATGAGCGTCCCCATCTTCATTGTGTGCGATCAGCCTTCCACCATTGGTAATAACCGTTGTGCATTTGTCTATATTTGCGATTTCATTTCCTAAAATCGCAGCCCAAAGATCATCAAATCTTACTTCAGCGCCTGATGAAAATCCTCGCAATTCTTCAATAAGATGAGGAAAAGCGCTTGTTGTAAGTTGTAAGTGCTCTTGAGATTTTTCAACTATATCCTCCCACAGTCTATGTTGTTTTTTGCCATTAATTTTTGAGTGAGCTTCTATCCGAAACAGTCTCCCTTGTTGTAGACCGAGATCAAAATAAGAATTTGCCTGGATTTCAAAGTAGTTTGAATGTGTCATGTACTGACAAATTGTAGACCATATAACAGCTAACAGGTTAGCAAAAAATTAGCATGTAATCGAGTTGTATACATCAAGCATAGTCTTCTGTAAGTCGCAAATACTCTAGAACATTCCATGGTTCATTGAAGCGTAAGAAATAACCAAAGGGATCCACTAGCCTAAAATCTTTTTTACCCCAAGGTTGTTCTTTGAGAGGCTGAAAAATATGGACTGCTGGAATGTTTTGTTGAACTGTTTGGTAACGTTGAACAATATCGTCAACGGGAATAGAAATTTCCACACCGTAACCATGAACGGTGTTTTTGGAAAATTGCTTAAAAAATGGATGTCGGTAAACAAAATCATTACCAGAAAAAAAGCATAAAATGCTCTGATGCAATTTCATGACTAAGTAGCCATTCATCTTATTAGCTGGCTCTTCCCAAACAACTGCAAAACCGAGCGCAGAATAAAATTGTTTAGTTTTTGAAAAATCTGGAACACTAAGTTCTATCATTGTGTCAGTTAAAGCAACTTTTTGCATAAGACAATGTTAGCCTATCTTTACATCGCTATAGTTCGAATGCCAATGCGGAGAGGGCGGGATTCGAACCCGCGGTAGCTTGCGCCACGGAGGTTTAGTAAACCTCTGCACTAGGCCACTATGCGACCTCTCCATTGTTTTGCTTGAGTATTATAGATCAACAATCTGTGTTTAAAATATCGTATACTGGATATATCAATCATGAAGAATCACAATGGTAAAAATAAGTGGAAGTATAAAAATCTAACTGTCGTTTTTCTCAGTATTGTTCTCGCTGTAGTTCTTTCTCGATTTGAAGTCTTTCATTCGTTTCTTCTACACCTTGGTGGGTTTGGTTATATTGGAGCATTTATCGCGGGGGCATTATTTGTTTCTACATTCACAGTGGCAACAAGTGCTCTTATTCTCTTGACTTTATCCGAGACACTTTCTCCAATAGAAATTGGTCTGATTGCAGGGCTTGGAGCTGTTGTGGGCGACATGCTGATTTTTCGACTGGTTAAGGATAATCTGACAAACGAAATTGAGGATATCTACAACCACATGGACAGAAAGAAACACCTTAAAAAATTGTTTCACTCTAAATATTTTAACTGGATGCTGCCTGTACTTGGCAGTATTATCATTGCCTCTCCATTACCTGATGAGCTTGGGGTTAGCTTGATGGGCATTTCCAAGATGAATAATCTTAAATTTATGCTGCTTTCGTATGTCCTTAACTCAATAGGCATCTTTCTGGTTGTTTCTGCATCGGTGTTTATTAAGCCTTAGAGCCTCACCTCGCAATTCTTGTCAACATAAGCCCTGTCATTTCAGGATAAATCATGGATTTCCAAAGCTTAGAACCAACTGCCTGCCCCTTTGAAGGTTTTTCAAACATTTCCACTGTCTCCTTTGCCTGGCGAGCACCTATTTCAGTGAGACCAGGATTGCCTGCATGCAAATGCTTTTGCCCATGGCGAATAAGATAAATTATGCGAGGTATCACCAAGACAGTCTACTGCATTTTGTGGAGTGGTGCAAAAAATATTTTGCAATCAAATTGTTTTGCTTACCTCAGCTGGCCAGGTGTTGCTCAAGAAACTTCCGATCAGTAGTATATTTATCAACCGCAGCACAAGCCTGCTGAAAATTGTCTACATCGAAGTTATTACCTTGTAAATCAGCAAGCTCTCTTGAGAGAGCAAAAGACTCGACTGTCGAGCCACTCAAAAGTTGAATCAGAATTAGCAAAGCATATTCTACTTGAGCATTCCGAAGCTCCGGAGGAAAGTTTTTTCTCTTTCTCCTGTCAATTCTTGCTCGATAATCATCAGCTTTCTCCTTCAAAAGAGTTACCCATTCCGTTTCAACAGGAAGTGATAACCTTGGCGATTCTTCAGACATTTTTTCCTCTCTAAAAAATACTAGCTCAAACTAGTGCGTAGTATACACCTGTGAGAAGCGGACCAGTCAATCTGGAATAATCTGAGTGAAATTATCAATCATTTTAAATCTTTTGATTTTTTTAACGCTTCCTTCATCAAATTTAATTCTAATCGAATAACCATGGATACTTATTTCACATTTGCTTGTCAGCCTACCCGAAACTGAATTAATAGCTTTAGTTAGTAAGCTTTGCCAATTCAAATTTGCATAAAAAAATAGTTCACCATTAGCAATTGTTTTTTTGATTGTATCTCTTTCAAGCTCTTTAAAGTCCTCAGATCTAAATTTGCCTTCGTAAAAGGTGGATTCCTCATTTTTCCAACTAGAAGATGCGCATACTTGTAAAGATGGTTTCTCCCAAGTATGGTCAGAATAATTAATGTAGAAGTTAACACCAGTAATTTGTGAGTCGTCTGCCCAGTCACTAATTCTCTTTTTTGCTCTTTCATAAAGTCTGAGCACTGTGGCTGTTGCTGGGAAAGCTTGTCCAAAATTTTGAATATTTTTTTGCGAACTTACCTTTTCTAAATCTTCGCCTACTTTTACATCTCTATATATTTCACGTATCTCACTAATTCTTCTAAAAACTAATCGCATAAAAATAATCGAAGAAAATATCGAGGTTACATATAAGTACCAAGGAATTTTGGCAAAATCAATATTGTTAATTGTGATTCCGAAAAAACCAAGGATGCCAATTATATCCGCCAGAGGACTCATAACAGCCCGTGTTATCTTGAATATTTTCATCTTGCGGAGAGGGTGGGATTTGAACCCACGGGACCCGTGAGAGTCACGGTTTTCGAAACCGTTGCGATTGACCACTCCGCCACCTCTCCCGCTGTACTGAGTCGAAAATGATTGTGTGTCTTTACAGTTTGGCTCGAACCTATTTTATCAAAAACTGCTGAACGAAACCAGACCAAGGAAGCCAGCCCCGCCACTGCTCGCCAAGCTCGCCACACCACAGAAAAATACTCTTTG
>Ga0209542_10005928_pt1 | contig 24050 bp, 28 predicted proteins | sample RifCSPhighO2_01_FD_184028 | JGI IMG/M metagenome (GOLD analysis project Ga0209542, IMG submission 184028) | Soil microbial communities from Rifle, Colorado - Rifle CSP2_plank highO2_0.1 (SPAdes) (version 2) | ecosystem: Environmental > Terrestrial > Deep subsurface > Rock core/Sediment ...
TGCCCTAAAGGGCACTTTCTGGCTAAAGCAGAAAGCAAAAGATATTGTAGAATTCAGAAAAATATTGAATCAGTTGGTTTTTGTTAAAAACGCAAAAGTTTAGGAAACGAAACCTTTAAATATCACCTATATGCTCCAGCATACAGATTGACCATGAGCAGAGCTGGTTGTCTTCATCGGGGAACGTTCTGATTATAATAGTGTAAATCCTAAAGCGAGTGGTTGCCTTCACGGGAAAGGTTATCGGCATTCTTGGAGGCATGGGCCCTGAGGCGACGGCAGAGCTCTATCTCCGCATCATTCGGCTGCTACAGGCAGAGGGCGCCCGGTATGACGCTGATTTCCCGGAGATGCTCATCTACAACCTGCCGTTGCCCGATATGGTCGAGCAGCAGGGAAACAAGAAAGCGATCGCTGCACTACTCAGGCAGGCGATAGCCAGGCTCAGGGATGCAGGCGCTGATTTCATCGCCATCCCCTGCAATACAGCCTTCTCTTACATGGAGAGCGGCGAGGGGATACTCAGCATTGTTGCAGAGACCAGGAAAGAGATAGCGCGTTGGGATGGCAAGGTAGGGGTATTAGGCACCGAAGCGACGATACGAAGCAGGCTGTATGAGGGGATAATCCCGGATAGCGGCGACCAGAGGAAGGTGACCAGAATCATCATGAATATCTTGTCCGGGAAAAAATTGCGCAGCGACAAGGATGCCTTGCTGGGGATAATGGGGCGTCTGCAGGAAAAGGGAGCGACAGGGGTGGTACTGGGGTGCACGGAATTGCCGCTGCTGGTCTCCCAAAAAGATGCACCAATTATGATGTTCGACACATTGGACGTTCTAGCCAGGGCAGTTATAGGGAGGTGGAGACGATGAACGGGGATAATGCACAACGTGCTGGTGATATTCACCGGGCTGGAAGTGCGTGTGAATAATGTGTGCACGGGCATGCCGCAGCAGCTCAGATATTTTATGGGGTTCGGGTATAATCCGGACCTGGGCAGGTGTGGAGAGCGGCTCGACGTGCTTGATTATTTCAGGTGGTTCGCGATTGCGGGCTGGAACCCAGTGCTGCTTGATGCGAGCGCATACTACATCGTCAACCGGATGTCGCCGAAAAAGGTCCCTGAGGGGTGCTCGGCTGAGCGGCTGATCGGCATCATCATGGACGAGCTCGGAAAGAAGCCGGAAATCGCGGAGAACAGCCTGATCCGCAGGGAGTATCTAGCAGCGATGGGTGGATGCCTGGGCATCCAGGGGAGGATCGTTGACGCAAGGGAGATGATGGTAAGCCACCGGTATATTCGTGCCCTGGAGGAGATGCTGGAGTTCATGAAGGTAGCAGATGAAGGAACAGTAGGAAAGTTGCTGCCCAAGGATGCCAACCGGGCAAGCCGGTTGTATATCCCCTTGGAGCTCGCCGAGGCGCAGTATTTCCTGCAGGAGGGGATTGCCGCAAAATTCGGCCCACGGACCGAGGAATTTTTTGATGATCTGATTGTTGAGGCGCTGCGGAAAAAGACAGTGTATACAACAGTATGGTGCCCGAGTCCGCCGGAGGGGATACCTACTGGTTATCTCCGGGGAACATCAGGATGCATAACCTTTTCCGATTCCCCGGAGCAGGTCATTGCCAAGCTCAGGGATGAGCCGTACCGCAGTTGGATGGCAGGGGTGATCCGCCCATTTGCAGGCCCCGAAGCGCGTGTGGAAGAGGCGGTCATCGCCATCATGGAAAGGATAAATGCACAAAATATATATAGGGCTGGTGCTGGGGATGCTCCATGAATCTGCAATTGGCAAAAGGGACGAGGGATCTTCCCCCGGAGCGGAAGCTCGCCAAGGAGAGAATCATCGCAGTCCTGAGAAGGAAGTTTGAGGCGTATGGCTTCTCTCCCCTGGAGACGCCCATCATCGAGCGCTACGAGACGCTGGTGGCGAAGTTCGCGGCAGGGGAGGGCACAGATGTCTCGAATGAGATATTTAAGTTCAGGGACCAGGGCAAGCGCCAGCTCGGCCTCCGGTTCGATCTGACTGTCCCCCTCTCGCGCTACATTGCCATGAATCCGCAGCTCAAGCTGCCCTTCAAAAGGTATGAGATAGGGGAAGTTTTCCGTGACGGCCCGGTCAAGCAGGGCAGATTCCGGGAATTCTGGCAGTGCGACGTGGATATCATCGGCGTGCAGGAGGTGGCTGCAGAGGCGGAGCTCCTCATCCTGGCAGCGGACATCTTCCGCGAGCTCGGGCTGGAAGTGGTGATCAAGATCAACCACCGCAGGCTGCTGAACAGCATCCTCGAGTCCATCGGGATCCCCGCGGCAAAGCGGGAGCAAGTCATCCTGGCCATCGACAAGATCGAGAAGCTCGGCCTGGGCCAGGTGAAGAAGGAGCTGCAGCGGAAGCGGCTCAGCGGGCAGCAGGTCAAGGACATCATCGCGGTGTTCAGCGGGAACAACATCGAGAAGATCAAGGGAAAGATCGGGAGCGAGGAGGGCAGGCAGGCGGTCAAGGAGATCCGGCAGCTGCAGGAGCTGCTCGAGGCAGGGCAGGTCTCCGCAACAGTAGACCTCTCGCTCGCGCGCGGCCTCTCCTACTACACCGGCATGGTCTTTGAGGTGTTTCTCCGGAAGGGGGAGATCACCAGCAGCGTCGCTGGAGGAGGCAGGTATGATGACATGATCGGCCAGTTCAGCGGCAGGAAGATCCCCGCGGTGGGCATCTCCTTCGGCGTGGACGTGCTCAGCGAGGTGATGCAGGGCGCGGCATCAGGGGTGACGCAGGCCCTGCTCATCCCCATCAGGACCCTGCCCGCCTGCTTCACCCTGGCGCAAAAGCTCCGGGATGCAGGCATCAGCACAGAGGTGGACCTGCAGCAGCGCGGCCCGGGCAAGGCATTGGAATACTGCCATGCCAAGGGCATCCCCATCGCGCTCTTCCTCGGCCCCACCGAGCTTGCGGAGGGCAAGGTGAAGCTGCGGGAGATGGGGTCAGGCGAGGAGCAACTGGTTCCTGCTGAAAGCATTGCCGAAGCGATCACCAAGGCGTTGAAGCGCTAAGGAATGGTGATATGCCCAAACGTACTATATTCTTATCTAATGGTTATTGCACCATAATGCATTTAAAACGAGCAGAAGATTTTCAGCGGACAGATGGGAATTGATCAGCTTACCCAGGCGTATATTGAGCAGGTCATTCAGGCAGGCGACCAGGGCTCTGCATTGTTAGCAGCGGCTGTCGCTCCTACCTTGCTCAACTCTTCCCTGGTTGAGGTTCTTGAGGAAGGCATGAACGGATTTGCGGTGCTGCGGGTTCCAGATGACCAGTACTGCATTGTCCATTCTGCAGCGGGTGATCCAGCTGTGCGTGATCCGGCAGCGCATGCGGCAAGCATGGTGGAAAGGCTGACAGAAAGGGCTCAAGAGATTGGCGCAACTCCGGTGGGGTTCGCAGACGTTGTTGATGCGCATAGCGGTGATGCAGCAGTAATAAGGGATATTGGCCAGGCGCTCCGCGATCAGGCAGATGCATACAAGCTTGCAGTGATGAACGGTGAGTTGGCGATATTGGGGGGCAGGATTAATCCGGCGTATAAGGCAAACGTATCCGGCACCATGGTCAGTCGCATGCCAAAAGGATCTGAGCCCGTTAAAGTTCCCGGCACTTTCCGGGTGGGTGATACACGTTATGCAGTATTTGACCCGGCAGGAAATGCAGTGTACCTCAATGCAGACGGCATTGGGACAAAAACAGAGATCTACGAAAGGGTATGGAAGCTGAAGCTTGGCCTGCTGGATTCGTTGGCGATGAAGCTGGATGATGCAAGCAAGCGGGCGGCAGCAGTAGCGGTTGTAGGCGATGTAGTAGAAACATCTGGAGAGATGTATTTTGATGATCTAGATAAATTTGCGGCTATGCGGGGGGCGATGATGCATTTTCAGTATATCCTCCAGCATGAGCCGGTAGGGGACAGGCTTATGGGCTACCGCCCGGGAGAAAGCTATAATGTCAGCGGCACCGCAGTGAGCACTATTGACGAAGAGAGGCTGCGGAATCCCTTGCGGCCACAGGCAGGCGATGCGCTAATTGCAATCAGCGGCCCTCCAAATCCACGTTCGAATGGCATTTCTGAAAAGCGACGGCGCATGGTGCAGATGTTTGGCGGGGAATGGGAAACAACAGAGACAGGCAGGCTGTTTGCGCAATATCTGGCGCAGCCCTCAGTCGTGTTCTATCCCCTCTTTCATGAGCTTATCAAAGATAACCTGGTCTCTGGAGTGTTCCATATGAGCGGCGGGGCATATAAAGGAAAGCTCGCTAAGCCGTTGGCTAAGCACGGGCTGTTTGTCCGGATGGATCATCTGTTTCCACCGGATTGGCGCGAGCTGGCGCTGGCAGGCGCAAGCCTGGCCTCCGCAGAGGAAGCATATGCGATGTGGCCTATGGGCAATGACGGGTTTGTCACCACCAGCGGTGATCCGCGCAAAGTGATAGATAGGATCACAGAAAATAAGTATTATCAGAACAATTGCCCGCTAAAGCCCCAGGTTGTCGGCAGGCTGGAGCAGGCTGCAGATGGAAAGACGGGCATTGAATTTGTCGCGGCAAATGGAAAAACAGTGTATTATTCTGGGAAAGAATAAGCGACCTATTTAACAGTGCTCTTACGCGCTCACTTCCACCATCAAGAGATATTGCAGGTGAAGGGCTCAAGAACCGTCGTTTGAGGACAGAAAGAGAAATAAAAACTGAAAGGGAATATGCAATCCTTACGGCAGAGATCTCAAAGGCAACGTTTGGTTTAACGCCGTCCGAGTACAAGGATCTGAAAGGGCTGAAACGGGAGAATTTGCGTGACCACATGACGGATTTGGAGCTTATCTTTTCTAATTAGGTGAATTATAGGATGGGGGAGAATATTTGTTAAGCAATAACCATCCGTTTCTTCATCCGCATGTACAGCTGCCCGTCCCGCTCCTCGATCTGCTGGTGCAGATAGGCGCGGTCGATCAGCCGGTATAAGTCAAGGACTCTTTGGTTGTTTCTTCGCTTAAGGGAAATCATGTGTGTAATGGCGCATACCTCCGTGAAAAAAAGAAAGAGAGTTGCATACTCTCTTCTTAACCACCCCGAAGATAATCCTGCGGATTTCTGCTTTATATAGTTTGCGGCGAAATTGCGGGAAAAAGTATACAGGGCGTTCCTGCAGGGGAAGGAGGGCACTAAAAGGATTGGAATATATGAAAAAAATCGCGAAGAATGTAGAGATTCCTATACCAATCGGGAAAATACTTATAAGGCAGGAGACATTCCGCCCATCATGGATCTGGAGCAGCGGATACTGGTTGGTGCAGCGGATTTCACGGCGACGTATGGCGCGAGGGATTATGGTCTTGCCTATCTGGATGCTCATGGCCAGTTGCGGCAGTTGCTCAACAGCAAAGAAAAATATCCCGTGATCTGCCCTAGCCTTGCAGATGCAGATCCAAAAACCATGGCGAACTACCGAACAGGCAGGACAGTGCCAAACAGCGTTCGCGGGATTCGTACGATTCAGCGATATCTCCAATTCCCCATCACGCTTGCAACAGGCATGCCGCTGATTACCCTATACAATATCATACAGCTCAGCGGATTCATGGATGGGAATTACTGCCCGCGCCTCCATATCCCCGGCAGGGCGCGGCATCGCCTGATGGAGAAGATCCATCCCTTCGCCCTCCGCAGCGAAAAAAGGCAGCAGGACGTCTACCGCATCCATCCGGGAAACACCACAGGAAGGTTGGTCAGCCGTATCCCCGGCGGCATCCACTACCAGCTCTTCCTTCACCGGACGCGCATTCCCGAGGCTGACGCTATTCTCAGCTCATATGTGGAGGATATTTTGCTGCTCCGATCACAGGTATACCTGAAGAATGGGAGGTTGCAGTATGTCAAGATACGCACAAAATACCATAAGGAGGATGACTGGGCAGAAACAAAAGCTATCCTCGACTTCTTCCTTGGCCAGCGCTTATCCGTATCGGTCAGCCGCAGGATGCAGCAGAAGACCGGAGAAATGCTTGTTGCAGCTGAGGTATATATCGGCAGGTCAGCGATTCCAGATATCAGGGAGCGTGGTGCGGGTAGAATACCGTTCCCTTTAGGCAGCTAAGGCAGCGCGGTAAAGCGGAAACCTTATAAACGGGGTAAAGATAGATATGATAATGGAAAGAAAATTTCATGTGCTTATCGAACAGGATGAAGATGGGGGCTACATAGGCAAAGTTCCGGAATTGCAGGGCTGCCTGAGCCAGGGAGAAACTTTAGATGAATTAATGAAGAATATAAAAGAAGCCATAGAGCTATGCCTAGAGGTTGAAAAAGAGGGCAAGGAGACCATTTCTGAAAGGGATATCAAGTTTGTTGGTGTACAAGAGATTACAGTATAATGAAGCTTCCGCTGTTATCCCCTAAAATGCTTTAACCATAATCTTGAAATATTCTCTCTTTTTTCTTCTTGTAGTTCTAAAAATTCTTTATTGTTTTTCCCATTTATTAGTTCAATTATATCTAAAAGTATTTCTGCCTGAACAAGACGAATAAAATCGCCTACCACCGCATTATGTAAAAAATTTACGGCATTACCCTTATTTACTAGATGAATTTCTGAATTTTTATTCGTTAAAACTAAATCATTAGGGAAAAATTTTTTATTGAACGAGGAAAAATTATCAAATTTAAACTCATCGTCTGAAGAAGTAATCGAGAAGATATATGTCTTTCCTTTTAACTTATTTAACTTCTTTTCATCCAAACATTTGTTTCCTGTAACTGCAAAAATTAAATCTACATTTTTAAGATAGTTATTCTTATTACAAATTTCGAAACCCTCGGATAATGCATAAACCAGCTTTGTTGGATTAGTGTCCCATACCCTAACTATCGCTTGTTTTCTAGAAAGATCTTTTGCAATTCTTGAACCAATTTTCCCAAAGCCAATTATTAGTGTCTTTTTCCCTCCGAGTACTTCATTATAATCTCTTAATATTCTCTCTGCAGAATAAGCGGTTGAATAAGCCACGAGTGTATCTTCAGGAAGTTTCAAAGGACTTCTTGCAATAGAATAAATCGGGCAGGGAATATCTTTAATTTTTGAATATCTTCTAAAACCATTTTCTGTATCTTCAACAACCCCCAGTAATTGTTCTCCAAAATTTTCATTTATTTTGCACAAAGATTCAGCAAAATATCCTCCAATGTCTGAAATGATAAATTTAGTTTTACCAACGTATTTCTTTATTAATTGAATTGCATAGTCTTTTTGGTTTAATTTTTCTCTGGTAGTATTAACAAAGTTATATTTTTTTAAGTTTATTAAAACTGATTTGTTAATTGTTTTAGGTTTTGGGATTATCAGTGCTACATCCATAATTTTGGACAAGCTTTCAATAAATGGAGGTCTATCGATTAATAAATGTGTAACAAGAATGAGCTTAACTTTGTCTTTTCTGAAATTTTTTGTTATTTCATTAAAGAAAGAAATTGGTCTATCCATTTTAATCAATCTTTTTATAATTGAATTTTTCAAGATTTTCTTTTAAATCTTCATACGATTTTCCACAAAGCATTCCCCCTGCCAAAAACTCCTCATTTGTCACTTCAATTAAACAAAAATCTGGAATTTTAAAATTGTCTTTTTCTTCAATACTATTAAATTCAAAGTCAATTACCACAAGCCCTTTCAATTTATCTTGATAAACATCAACTTCACAAAATTTTCCTTTTTCATATTCGTAAGAATACCTCTTTTTTGAAAACTTTTTTCCGTCTAATTGATTAATAAATCTATATTCTTCAGGTGCAAGTGAAATAGTTTCTTCAACCATAACTGAAGCATCACCTTCTTTTTTCTTATACTTCTTTGTTATTACAGTTTTATCTCCTTTTTTTCTTATTCTTAAAATTGGATGATTTGATTCTTTAGGAATGTAATTATCTTCTAGTTCCACAAAATTACAATTTTCAATTCCCTCTGGAAGAAATTTTGCCAAAAACGTTCGTTCAAACTCATCTTCTACTACCATAATAAGAGATTAATTATTGTAACTTATAAACTTTACTATTGAAAATCCCATTCTTTAAAGAATTTTTCTAAAGATTTGTGCAGGTTTCTGGAAAAAGAAGGCTTCCTATTTGTGCGCCAAAGAGGAAGCCATAGGTTTTATAGGCATCCGGACGGGAGAACGACGGTAGTTCCAATCCATTCTGATAAAAAGATTAAAAGAGGGCTTCTCAAAGGCATACTGAATGAGATAAAGATGAGCAGAGGCGAATTCTTCAGCAGGTATGCATAAGATTATTTTCTCGCTCATGGATAGGATATAACCAGGGGGTTGCTCTCCGTCTGTAGGAGAGGCGTGGCACCGATTTTTGCTGAGAATTTAACGCAGCGCGGTGAGCACCTCGACCTTCCCATCAGCATCAATATACAGAGTATGCTCTGCCTGGCTCACCATGCCCTTCCCCATGTCAGGCAGCGGCGGATAGGCGGTGAGCATCTCGAGATTCCGCATCTCCCGCAGCGCAAGCGCGACATATCCCTGGGGGAATCGCTGCTCCAGCCAGCGGGTGCAGAAGGGCAGCCCCTGGTAGGACTCGATCTGCTGCAGGATTTTCCGCGTCATGGGGCTCCGCACCGGCTTTTTCCTGTCCAGGGAGAATATGGTCGCTTCGCCCGCCTCATGGATCACCCCCATGCCGGTGCTCGCAAACGGCTCCACCGCGAAGATCATGTCCTGCAGCACTGTCTCATCCCCGTTGTCGTAGTTCGGGATGGTGGGAGGGGTATGCACCTGGAAGGGCTGCAGGCCGTGCCCGGAGAGGTTCCGGACCGGCGCAAAGCCAAGCCCCTGGATCGTGTCCTGGATGATCCTGCCGATCTCTCCCAGGTTCTTCTGCTGGCGGAATCCCTGGATGGCGTTCTCCAGTGCTGCCCGCGAGGCCTGCACCAGTTTTCCCTGATTCCCGGACAGGTCGATCGTCACCGCAGTATCCCCGATGCAGCCGTCCACATGCACGCCCACATCCAGCGACACCAGCTGGTCAGTGAACGCCAGCGGATCATCGCTCGTTGCGCAGTAATGTGCAGCAAGGTGGTTGCAGGATATCTGGACCGGGAACGCCGGCCTCCCGCCCAAAGCGGCGATCTTTGCCTCGGTCTTTTCAGTCACTTCCAGCAGCGATGCCCCTTTCCTGATGAGCCCGGCGCCATAGGCCATGGACTCGGCGGCGATCCTGCCTGCTTTCCGCCAGGAGGGGAGATTGTCCATGCGCCAAAGAGATGGTAAAGGGTATAAAAGCTTTCCCAGAAAGGGCAAAATCAGTGAAGCAGGAAGATTATTTTCTCGCGCCGCTGCGGTGGCGTGCGGTGCAATACACATAAATTTGCTCCGCCACCGAAAGCAAGCTTTAAATAGGGCAGGATTTCATGCAGGCATGAGGTGATACTATGAGGATATATGGGATTCTGGTGATATTGGCAGTGCTCCTTGCCGCATGCCAGTCGGTTCCGCCGGCAGAGCAGGCGATGGCAGAGAAAGAAGTGGCAGCAGATGCCGGAGCAGCAGCAGTGGAAGAAGCGGTGGCAGAGGACGTGGTGATAGAGGATCAGGCAGAGGGCGCGATGATAGAGAAGAGCGGCTCTGCGATAGCCATCCAGGACAGGACCGTCTCGCCTGCAGAGCTGAGCGTAGCTGCAGGGACTGAAGTGGCCATCTCGGTCAGCGGCCCAACGACGCATATCATCGTCATCACAGACGATGTGGCCTACACCACCGTGGCAAACCTGGGACCGGTATCAGATGGGAATGCAGTGACCTATACCTTTGCCGCGCCGGGTAAGTATACCGTGAAGTCGCTGAAGGTAGGAAACGTGCGCACCACGGTGACCGTGCAGTAGGTTTCTTTTTATTTTTTATTTCTCTTTCTTCTTGCGTTCCCGCGCCACGAGCCGCTCTAACGCATCAATCCTCTGGAGCAGCTCGCCCTTCTCATGGTCCAGCCGGGAGATCTGCTGGAGGTATTTGGTCAATGCGAAGTCCTCGCTCTTGATGGTGGCGCTGACATCCAGCAGGCGCTGCGCAGCAGTGTTCATCCCTTTCACCATCTGCACCATCTCCTGGACGCTCTGCTTGCCCTCCCGGAAACTGCCCATCTCCCCTTTCAGCGCATGCACCCCTTCCTGCAGCTCCTGCTGGAGCATGCCCGCTATCCCCTTGCTCAGCTGCTGGTGCCCCTGCTGGAATCTCCTGATCTCCGATTCAAACTGCTCCCGGTTGATCTGTAGCTGCTGGATATGGATGCCCAGCTCCTGCACCAGGGAATGCTGCTCTGCCCGTATCTTCTCCAGCGATTTGTGGATCTCGCCGAATGAGGTGTTGTCTGCCGCAAAGCGCTCCTGGAATGCGGCGAAAGAATGCTTCAGGGAGGACAGCTCTGCCTGGAGCGACTGCATCTGTGATGCCATCATCTCCAGCTCTTTCCGGTTGAACACAGGGGCAGAAGTGGGGCAGGGGAATAAAAAGGTTTGGGTGCTCCACGGCTGCGTTCAAAAAGCAGGGGAGCGGCCTGAGGTCGAGCTTCTTTGCTGCCTACAGCAGACCGACAAGGGGGACGCCCCACCCGGGGAATGTCGGTGTTCACCTGTGCCGTTGCAAGCGAGAAGCCGCTCACCCGGAGCGCAGCGGAGATTTTGAACGCAGCCGGTGCTCCACAGCGCCGGAATCATGCGCATTGTTTATAAACTGTCCGGGATTTGCCGGTAGCATGGGGCTGGTCAGCGGTATGCAGGAGTATGTGCAGGAGCAGAATCAGCATGCTGCACGGCGCGGGCTTCCGCAGGACATCAGCGTCACCGGTCTTCACCACAGGTGTACGGACCAGATGCAGCCTGATCTGTACCAGGGGAAAGACCTCCTGGTCATCTCTCATCCGGGATTCCATAGGCTGGTCAGCGGCTACGATCGGCTGGCTGAGCACCTGCTCTGGGAGAAGTATGGGATAGGCAGGAAGCGGACGGGCCGGCGCATGGCTGAACTGCACAAGCTGCAGTATGCAAGCCGGGGGGCAGGCATGGCATTAAAAAGTGAGCTTGCGCTGGAGGATCTGGCAGCTCGGGCAGCGCTGCAGAAGATGCCCACGATTCTGACGGTGCCCGGCATGCGCGTTTATCCCCCGGTGGACGAGATCAAGATATTCTCTGGTCTCCGGGATGCCGTCCGGTCAGGCGATATCGCCCAGTACACCGCCCTGCTCGAAAGCCGCGTGCAGTTGGAAGACAATGAAGCAGGCTCCTATCGCCGGTTTGTCCGGCGCCTCCTGCGGAAGGTTCCTGATGCGTATCTCCTCCCCACGGAGTGCAGCGATGGGGAGTATACTGGTGCAGTGATGGGTGACCATTGGCACCATGTGTCTCTCCGCAGCCGCGCCATGGAGGAGGTGCAGCGGCAGATCGTTCCTGTTGTTGTCCAGGGCAAGGTGCGGCTGCGCCTCTCCAAAGAACAAGACTGTTCTCCTCTCTTTCAGGTGACCGCGCCCCTGGAAAGCCTGTTTACCTATCCCCTGGACCATCCGACAAACCGTGATTTTGTTGCTGCGTTCGGCGAAGGATGCGTGCAGGAGCTGGCTGCAGCGTATGCCCGGGCGATGGCGGATCTCCGGAGGACAAGCAAGGATCATATCGCCCAGGATCCCACGGTAACCCGGCTGCTCTATCCCCTTCTGGCGACGGAGTGGAAGACCATATATTTTGCCGGCTCCAACCTCCAGGGATGCGTGCAGGGGACCGCAGAATATCTCGTGGAATTTCGCAAAGGTCCCCGCCTGGCATTTCTTTATCCATACCTGACGCCCAACGGCAAAGTGCCGGAATTGCCCCCCAGGCAGCAGGGCATCTTGGCCCGCCAGGCTCCCCTGCTTCTCGACAGCGCCGGCGCCCCAGCCGCCCGGAGGGCATTGCGGCAGGCATTGTCAGAGCTGGGCAAGGAAGAGATCCTGCGGGAGGGAAAAGAAGTCAAGCGCCATCTGGCGTTGCTGAACAAGCTGGTGCATCTGGAGTCAGGCCAGCTGCTCCTGCAGTAGATGAACGGGATATCAGCGGTGGATGATATATTCTGCCTGGAGAGTTTACCTCAGCTTCACCTGCATCTGCTGCAGCCTCTTCATCATCTTGCCCATGTTCTGCTCGCTGCCCTTCATCATCTTCATCATCTTCTTGCTCTGCTTGTACTGCTTAACCATGCCGCGGATGTCCTCGACCGGGACCCCTGAGCCCTGGGATATGCGCTCGATCCGGTCCCGGCCGACGCATTCCGGATCCTCCAGCTCCTCTTTGGTCATGCTGTTCATGGCGAACCGCCAGCACCGGAGCTTGTCCTCCTGCACGTCAAGCATCTCCTTCGGCAGCTTGAGCTGCCCGAATCCCGGGATCATCTCGATGATCTTGCTGAAGGGCCCCATCTTCTTCATTGCCTCGATCTGCTCATAGAGGTCGATCAGGTTGAAATCGCCGCTGAGGAAGCGCTTGCCCAGGTCCTTTGCCTCGTCCTCGGTCATCGCCTCCTTCGCCTTTTCCAGCAGCGCCTCCAGGTCGCCCATGCCCAGCATCCTGCCGACAAAGCCCTGCGGATTGAACAGCTCCAGGTCATTGCTCTTCTCCCCGATGCCGATGAAGAGGATCGGCGCTTTGGTGACCGCACAGGCGCTTAATGCGCCTCCTGCGCGCGCGGTGCCGTCCATCTTGGTGACGATCACCCCGGTGATGTGCACGCTCTGGTGGAACTGCTCTGCCTGGCGCTGCGCAGCCTGGCCGATGTCCGCAGAGATCACCAGGATCCGCTGCTCCGGCTGGATAAGCGAGTTGAGCTGCTCCAGCTCCTTGATCAGCTCCGCGGAAAGCGCATCCCTCCCCGCGGTATCGACAAACACGATGTCAAACTTCTTCAGCTCTCCCTGGAACTGCCGGTAGATGGCAGCCGGGTCCTTCTCCTGCTTGTTGATGAAGACCGGGATATGCGCCTGGCTGCAGACCTGCACCAGCTGCTCAGGCGCGGCAGGCCGATGCACATCCAGGCCAAGTGCAGCGATCTTATAGCCGCGCTTGGCATAATAGGAGGCGAGCTTGCCGATGGTGGTCGTTTTCCCCGAGCCGAACAGCCCTGCCATCATGATGGTGTACGGCTTCTTCGTGATGGAAAGCTCCGCCTTCTCCTTGCCCAGCAGGGCGACCAGCTCTTCATAGACGATCTTGATCAGGTGCTCTTTCTTGGTCAGCCCGGGAGGAAGCTTCTCGCTGCTCCGCTCCCGGATGCGCTTGGTCAGGGAGAACACCAGCTGCACGTTCACGTCAGCCTGCAGCAGCGCCCGCTGGATATCCTTCACCAGCTCGTTCAGCAGCTTCTCATCCACAAACATGCTTTTCGCTATCTTGGAGAGCGTGTCGCGCAATGACTGGGAGAGCTTTTCAAGGACCATGGGGGCTTAAGATAAACGACCTCTGTGCATTTGTATCTCTTCTGCAATCATGTCCTTAAGCCCGAGACACCATTTCAGTTGGTTATTTGCCATACTCCATCCACATCGCATCCACGAAAAATGAATGATTATTTAAAATGATGTGGTGCCCTGCTATTTCTTTCATCACTGCTTCCTGCTCACGCAACGCTTTCATAAAGGTAGTCTCAGGCATATTAAGGCGGTGGATTTTGTAGGGTAGGAGGTGAACGGGAATATCATCGTTCTCAGAAACCGCCAAAAGATCAAGATCAGAATCCTTGCCCGCCTGGCACTTTGCAAAGCTGCCAAAGACAATAAGGGGGGCGTGCGTCGTCAGTCCCTTCAGGAATAGTTTGAATGGCTGATACGCCTCCAGGAATAATGCCGTCTGATAGACCTCTGCCTGGAGGACGGCGAACTTGGCCTGGATATTGTCCAGGTTAAAGAAAAAATACTTGTTTTTCCCTTCGGTGCTGCTTTTCAGGACTTTTTTTCGCTCCAGCTGCTGGAGGGCGTTTTGTGTTGTTTTGAGGGGAAGCCCGGCCCGTTTGCCGATCTCCCGGAGATAAAAGCGTGCTGCATAGTTTCCCCGGTAGAGGGATATGATTTCGTGCTCGTTGTTTCTTTTTTGATACATATGTATCTAAAGTTATACCATTATATAAAAATCTTTCGGTTTGCTGGAGGTTGACCTGGTTAATGCATCAACATATTATTTCTATATTGAAAATTAATAGAAAGATAAGTAAATAAAATGCGTGTATCAGAGAGTCAGAATACCTATTCACCAGCAGTGCGCTGTAGCGATATACTGGTGATTCGGGTTTATGGAAAGGTGTTTCCCATTGTCCAGCCGGGTGATTCCATTCATCTCAATACCGGATTGGGTATAAGGCTGAACAGCAGTCGTTTCCCGCATGTCTGTAAAAACCTCGTGCTCTAGAGCAGCGATCTGGTCAGGAGTAAAATGCTGCCTGCGTCCATATTTTAGACTTGGATCTCCAGAGAATACTTCCTGATATCCTCTGCGTAACGCATGATCAACACGTATTGCCCGGAGATACGCAGCTGTTCCCGGGCCGTGCCAGGTTCTCTTCCTTTCTCCAGTAGCCCGGTCTTTCCACCGATGGGCGTAGACTTCCCCCTCAAGAGGTATTTCAGGAGAACCCTGAGGCGGCACATACTCAGGAAACGATAGTCCTAACAATGATCGTAGTTCGCCATTGATAAATTCCGGTGATAATCGCTCTTCTTTTGTTTTGTACATAAAGCCCCCAATAGGGAGCAGAGAACAGAGGATATTTATAAATCTTTCTATTTTCACTACTTATAAACAATAACAATATTCGCGACGGGAAAGAGAGAAAAAGTAGTTATTAGTTACTTTAGAGTGATTAAAATAGAAAGGTTTATATAGAAGGGCATCTCTATCATGGATAGGGGGTGTTTACTATGAAAATCGACGCAACCAATGGTGTAAATGGGTCATATCGAGCACAAGAGAATGTATACCGGCCACAGCGAAAGGTATTTGTTGCTGAGAGCGGATTTGTTTCCGTTCCGGAAAATCTATTAGGATTTGATGTGGTAAACGCGGTATATACAAAACTCGCGGGTCTTGGTAAAGCTGTAGATGTGCGCAGGTAAAAGGCAAGAAACATGGACCAAAAAACGCATTTACGAAAGGGATTCCTCAGCACCATTGCAAGAGGGATTGCGGGCGTGCTGATTGCGACCTCGGGTTATGCGCAGGATCTGACCATGAAGATTGCAGACGTTGATGCGTATGCCCAGAAATACGGCAAGAAAGTAGAAATAAGCATCAATGGAAGATCTAGTGATGGGCATATGATTGATGCGGGAGATGTTCAGTATACGACTATCCCTGGCTATTCTTGGATAACAATGGATGGCAGCACGTCATATGCATTGTTTGATCAGGGCAAGGATGGCACCTTGGATAGGCTAGTGCAGGTGCCGGGAAGGCTAGATAAGAGAGATGGCCCGGTTTGGGGAGATTTCTTTGTTGATGAGAACGCGTTGAGTGGTGAAATAACGCTGTCAGACCTGATTCGGGAAGCGAAAGAGAAATTCAGAGGCAGTCCAGTTCCCCATGCCCAGCGGAAAGTGCTCGTACTCCAAGATGGGAAAGTGAGAGTGTATGATATGGGTAAGCAAACCACAGAAGAGTACTCTGGCGGAACATCATTTCAGAGAATATACGAGGGGGTCATCATCGAGATGAGTGATATTCTTAGCGGCAGATCAAAAAACCCACTGAATAAAAAAGAATAAAAAATAAAAGAAAAATCTACGCCTTCCCAAGAATCCTAAACACCTTGGTCGCGCATGATGGGCACTCTCCCTTGATTGCCTTCATGCCGTTCTTCATGATGGTCTCCTTGCCGTTGCTGATCTCTACCTGCTTCTTGCATTTCATGCATCTTCCCTTGGTCATGAACAATCCCTCCTGAGTATCGTTGTGCTATTCCAGAAAGCTTCTACTGCTACCCCTATATAAATTTATGGGAAAAGCAGTACATATCGGTCCGCTTATGTCTCCACTACAGAAGAATAAATCAGCCAGTGAACAGTGCCCGCTGGGAGAGGAACATCGGCAGTGCCAGCGGCTTCCAGGGCCTGCCCGCAGCCTTCTCCCGGATCTCCTGGACCAGCCCCTCGCTGCTGTACTGCTGCTGCAATCCGCTCTCCCGTATCCTGGTCATGAGCTGCCTGCTCTGCAGCTCCTTATCGCCCACCACCACGATATACGGCACCCATTCCTCCTCAGCCCGCTTGATCCGCTTCCCTAAGGTATCCTCATGGTCATCGATGTCTGCCCGTACCTGGCGGGAGAGCATCTCCCTGCAGACCGCCTCAGCGCCCTGCAGGTGCTTCTCATTGGACACCGGGATGATCCGCACCTGGGTGGGAGCGAGCCACAAGGGAAGGCTGGGCTTCTTTCCCGCCTGCTGCTCGCGGTATGCCTTTTCCAGCAGGGCGTAGAACACCCGCTCAATCGCTCCCGAGGGGGAACAGTGCAGGATATAGGGGATGGTCTTCTTGGTGTTGTCCCTGTCCGCAAAGGTGAGCCCATACCGCTCCCCGTTCTCCACATCAATCTGGTCAGTGGAGAGGGCAGCTGCCTTCTGCAGGTTGTCCACGAAATTGAACTCGTATTTCAGCACGAAGTAAAAGGCCCGCTGCTCCCACATCTCGATCAGGCAGGGCTTGCCGAACAGCTGCACGATCTCCTTGATGAAATCCTTATGCTCTTTGTAGAAGTCAGCGGTCACCCGGAGCGCCATCTCGAAGTCATCCAGGGAAAAGCCGATGCCGGTGATCACCTCCATGCAGAGATGCAGCCTGCGCTTGTATTCTTCCATGGCCTGGGGAAGCGATCCGCAGAGGGCATGCACGTCCGGCATGGTGAACGCCCGCAGTCTCCTGATCCCGGACAGCTCCCCGGACTGCTCGCGCCGGAAACTGTACCGGGTGAGCTCATAAAGCCTGAGGGGCAGGTTCTTGTAGGAGACCTGCGCATCATGGGCAATGAGGAACTGCCCGAAGCAGGCAGAGAAGCGCAGGAAGAATTTCCGCTTGTCTGATTCGATGACATACTGCCGGGCGGGAAACTTGGCGAGATATTTCGCCAGGCTGGGGTGCTGCATGTCATACATGATCGGGGTCTCCACCTCTAAGCCGCCATAGGCAATGGTCATGTCCGTCACATAATCCTCCAGCAGCTTCTTGATCAGCCTGCCCTTGGGATAAAAGCGGAAATGCCCGGAGTCCGATCCCGGCTCATAGCCGATCAGCTCCAGCTTCTTCATCAGGGAGACGTGCGGCGGCTCCTGCTTCCCAACCCTGACCTTGGCCATCTCGTATTTGGCGAACAGTTCCAGGTTCCGGTGCTGGGCAAAGGAGAATCCCTGCAGGCTGTTGTCCTGCAGCGTCACCTCATGCAGCTTTCCATGGGTATCCAGCACAAACCAGTGCGATTCCAGCTTCTTTTCCGCGGCAATGGCAGCCTGCTCCGGCTGCTCCCCCTCTGCAGAGAATTCCCTGCTGAGCTCTGCCAGCGGATGCCCCTTGCAGCTGATCGTGAATTCCTTGTACCAGCCAAAGGGAGCACGGATCACGGTATAGCCCTGCCCCTTCAGCTCCTTTTCTGCTGCAGCGAACACCTGGAGCGCTGTCCTGGGGCTGCTGGGCGTGCTGCTCAGGTGGACATAAGGGTAGAGGACGATCTTCCTGGTGCTCACTTGGGAGGCGATGTCCGCAACCTCCTGCACGTAGCGTGCGGCGACCGCATCCGGCTGCCGCTCATCCCGCTGCTCCACCGAGCTGAACACCACCAGGCATTCATTTACTTCCTCAGCGGCAGGGGAGGCGTCTTCCGCATCCTTGATCGCCTTGCTTTTGGCAGTGAAGGATATCCGGTCGGCGTGCAGTGCGAGGATGCGCATAGGGATGTGAATAAGAGAGGTGTATTTATAGTTTATTATATGAGACGGACTTAATTTTCAATCACTATCTCCTTCTTTCCCCTGGTGGGCAGCGCCTCGGCGATGAGCGTTTTTTCCAGCTCAATGATCCTCTGCGCAACCGGATTTTTGGAGTTCAGCGTATAGAGATTGGTCTTGCCGAATCGCCGCGTAACCTTCACGATGCCGTGTTTTTCGATCTCATTCCAGTGATGGAACAGCGACGCCCGGGAGATTTCAGCCCCGCGGGCGATATCCGCCTTGCTGAAGTCCATGCCCTTGTGCTCCAGCAGGAAATCAATTATCTTGAATAGGGGCATATCGCCGGTGAGGGTAAGCAGCAATGATTTGTTTTCCATAACAAAGAACGAGCACGAAAAGTATATAAATCTTGCCATTCAAAGTTCATTTTGGTGGACTGATGTGGACAGACGGGCAGATCAAAGGAAAAATCCTGCATAAGCTTACTCGTAAAGGGAAATTTGAGCACAGCCATACTGCCTTGGAGAACCTCCAAAAAGGGTTTCCATCAGACATTCAGGGAAGAGCAAAAGAGATGTCGCAAGAATTGATCAGGGAAGGTATCCTGTATTTGAAAAAGACAGAATACGGGAAGCAGGTGTCCATCAATGGGGAAAAGAAAGAAGGGATAATGTCCTATATCCATGAGTTCATGAGCATGGAATAAACCACAATCAGGCATAGGCAGGCATAGATACTCTTTCCCAACAAACTATTTAAACAGCAGGAAGAAGCTCTTTTTTATGATCATCGCAGACCTGCATGTCCACTCCAAGCACGCCCGCGCCACATCAAAGAACCTGGACCTGGAGAACCTGGAGAAGTACGCCCGGATCAAGGGGCTGCATCTCCTGGGGACAGGCGACTTCACCCATCCCCTCTGGATCCAGGAGCTGAAAGGCAAGCTCACCGAGCAGGACGGCATATGCCGCACCGCATCCGGGTTTCCCTTTCTCCTCCAGACCGAGATCTCCCTCATCTACTCTGACGGCGGCAGGGGCAGGCGCATCCACAATATCGTGCTGGCCCCGGATTTCGGGGTTGTCGGCCAGATCACCGAGTATCTCCTGAAGCACGGGAGGGTGGATTACGACGGCAGGCCGATATTCAACATCCCCTGCCCGGAATTCACCGAGGAGCTGAGGAGGATATCACCGGAGATCGAGATCATCCCCGCCCATGTCTGGACGCCCTGGTTCAGCATGTATGGCAGCATGTCCGGGTTCAACAGCATCAGGGAGTGCTTCAAGGACCAGGCAAGGCATATCCGGGCGATAGAGACCGGGCTGAGCTCAGATCCCTCCATGAACTGGCGCATTTCCGAGCTGGACAACATCGCGATCCTCTCTTTCTCCGACCTCCACAGCCACTGGCCCTGGCGCATCGGCAGGGAAGCGACCATCTTTGGTGTGGAGAAGCTCACGTACAAGAACATCATCAATGCCATCCATGAGAAGAAGATCGAAAAGACACTGGAGTTCTGGCCTGAGGAGGGCAAGTACCACTATGACGGCCACCGCAGCTGCAATGTCTGCCTGCATCCGGCAGACTCCATCAAGAACAGGAACCGCTGCCCGGCCTGCGGCAGCCAGCTCACCATTGGAGTGCTGCACCGGGTGGAGGAGCTTGCAGACCGGCCGGAAGGCTACACCCCAAGCCACGCCGTCCCCTTCCAGAACCTCATCCCCCTCTCCGAGCTGATCGCCGGCATCAACAGGCAGCCCGTCAGCTCACCGAAGGTGTGGAAGGTGTACAACGACCTCATCGCCTCATGCGGGAATGAGCTTGCGGTGCTGCTGGAGAGCAAGAGGGAGCAGCTCCTGGATGTGGTTGAGGAGGAGATTGCGGATGTGATCATCAGGAACAGGAACAAGAAGATCCCTTTCAAGCCGGGCTATGACGGTGTCTACGGTATCCCGATATTCTCGGAAGAGGACATACAGGAAGAGGAGATGGTGAAGCCGAAGCAGGTGCAGAAGGGGCTCGGGGATTTTCCATAGGGATAAGGGTTATTTTTCCGGACGATGGGTACCGCCAAGATCCCTTGCAAGCTTCCTGAGTGAATCCGTAAAAAATTCAGGGGTGAACCGGTCAGCATGCCGGGGCTCGTATTGGTCAGTGTATCTGCGGTTGCCAAAAGGGATTTCCAGCCCGTTTTGAGAAAGGTAAAATCTCACTCCATCATAAAGATGGCGTTTGATGTGTCCGCCACGGCTCCTCATACTATCTTGCGTAATCCCATACCTCTCAAAAAAATGCGGGATAGCGGTGTGGTATAATCCCAGGCTAACGGAAGATTCCCGATGCACATGGAAGCTGCCATCCGTCCCGAATACAAAATCTTGGTCGGGAATGGGCTCAATTATCGGGGTGTTGATATAGCCGCTGCCCGGTGGCTTGCCGTACTGAGCAAACAATGCAGAGACATGGGCGTCGATGGTGTTCGGGAACGCGGAACTTGCTCCGGGAATCATCTCGGCTTGGCCAACGATGGATAACAAAAATTCCTCAGGCGTTTTGTCTGAAAAACCGCGCTCCGGATAGGTAACTGCGGTAAAGGCATCGGCAATCCTCCGCAGGCAGAGTGTACTGTAAACCGTGCCCTGCTCAATAAAAAAATGAGGCAGGGGAAGGGCGGTGCCGTCGGCCTCCGCTGTTTTCCAGGGTTTTCTGCCGGAGAGCAGCCGGTCAATATTTTTGAGTAGGCTCTCCTTCGCACGCTGAGGTGCGGGCAGGGCGGAGATGCGGAATCCGATAGCCTCAAGGTTGGAGAACTGCGCATCATAATGGCGCGGGGATCGGGGAAACTGCCGGTCAATAGCATGGAGGAGGGTGATCCGCGCGTCAAACAAAGGGTTTTGTACGCCAGGCAGGTATTCTTCGGTCAGCCACTTGGAGTCTCCTGGCCGCGGGCTACCGACATAGACCTGGGTCAATGCATAAAGCGCCTCGCCAGCAGAAACAAGGTTATTCTTGGGCATCAGCCAGTGGAGGATATTTTCCTCAGTAGGAAAATAAGGGCCGATTATCGATCGAACATGGTCGTAGATGCGAGCAGCGTGTTCATCCATGGAAAAAGAAGGCGTATTTAGTTTAAAAGCATTGCCCAAAGGTTTATAAATCAGGTTGGGCAGGTGGAGTCCATGCCTCCCTACAAGCAGGTGATCCTCATCCGCAAAGACCTCGCCCTTCCGGCAGGAAAGGCTGCTGCCCAGGCAGCCCATGCCGCGGTCGATGCCGCGTTCCGCTCGCCGGCTGCAAAGGTGAAGGAATGGCGGAAGCAGGGGATGAAGAAGATCGTGCTGGGCGTCGCGGACCTTGCGGAATTGATCTCTTATCAGAAGAGATGCAGGGCGGCGAAGCTCGTCTCATCCCTCATCACTGATGCGGGCCATACTGTGGTGGAGCCCGGCACCATCACCGCGCTGGGCATCGGCCCGGACGGGGAAGAGAAGATAGACCGGGTCACCGGCAGCCTCAGCACCTTGTAGCATGCACCACGCCAAAAAAATCGGCAGGATCCTGGACTCCCACTTCCGGAAGAGGAAAAGGAGCTTCTTTCCCCGGATCCGCTGGCGGAAGCAGCAGGAGGAAGAGAGCAGCGACGATCATTTCCTGAGGGGGCTGGCCAGCGGGAAGGTCCATATCATCGAGGGAGATATACAAAGGCCGGTCCGATGGCGCCTGCCCGGCATGCCGCTGAGCAAGATGCTGAGATCAGCCCCCGCCGCGCTGTCCGGCCGCATCCGGGGGATGTTCCGCAGGAGCGCCGCAGGCCGCCCGGACGTCCGCACGCTGCTGGACGCCGCTTCCCGCGTCATCGATCAGATATCCGCCCCGGAATTTGAGCGGATCAAGCGCTCCACGGAATATGCCCGGTACCAGGAGCTCCGCAAGAGATACTATGGGCATCAATGAATCGAACCAGCACTTTCTCACGGATCAGCGCCTCCTGAGAGAAATCGCGCAGGCAGCGCAGGTCTCTCCGGATGATGTCGTGCTGGAGGTCGGCGCAGGCCCGGGAAACCTCACCAGGCTCTTGTGCGCGGCAAAGCTGCTCATTGCAGTGGAAAAAGACGGGAAATTCCGGCCGGCGCTTCTGCAGCTGCGGCAGGAGCATAAGAACATCAGGCCGCTGTTTGCGAACATCCTCCTGGTCCCCCCTCCGAAAGCGGACATCGTCATCGGCAATATCCCCTACAATATCTCCGAGCCGCTGTTCTATCAGCTGATGCGTGCCTCCTGTAAAAGAATCATCCTCCTGGTCAGCGCGCGGTTTTACCGGGCCATCACCGGGCAGAAGCTCAGCCTGCTGCTCCCCTACTATTTCACGCTGGAGCGCCTGATAGAGGTGCCGCGGACAGCATTCTCCCCAAAGCCAAGGGTGGACAGCGTGCTGATCCGCCTCATCCCGAAAAAAGAGCGGTCGCTGCCCCGGGAGGTGCTCGACCAGCAGGACAAGAGGGTGAAGAACGCGGTGGAGCACGCCCTCTGGCAGCAGAAGGGCTGGAGCAAGCGCCAGGCAGGGGCATGGTGCAGGGAGCATCTTCCCGGAATCAGCGGCATCAGGCTCCGGCAGCTGTCGCATAGTGAACTGAAAGCGCTGCTTGCCGCGCTCAACAACGTTTAAATACCCCTGCGGTTTCATCCAGGATATGGACAAGACCGATAAGATACTGATCGCCCTTGCCGCGGCAGTGCTCATCGTGTTCGGCATCCAGCTCTACAGTTCCTACCAGCTCCGGATCGAGTACACCGCGCAGATCAGCGCAGTGAGCGCAGATCTCCGGGGATTGTCTGATAATGTCACCGAGCTGAAAAGCACCATGCAGTCCCAGAACCTCATCCTCACCCGACAGCTGTCCGGCCTGGAGAGCTCCTTGGAGGAGAACACCAACAACCTCCTGGATGTCATCCAGACCAATGAGCTGGAGAGCCAGCAGCAGATCTCCTCGCTGAAGAGCGACCTGAAAGATATCAAGGTGGAGAGCGCTGATTTCTCCGCCATCGTGGAGGATGTCCTGGAATCAGTCGTTTCCGTGCTCACCAACAAGGGCCAGGGCTCCGGCGCCTTCATCCGGGCAGGCGGCTATATCGTCACCAACTGGCATGTGGTTGATGGGGCGACGCAGGCAGGCATCCAGACATACGACGGCAAGCAGCACAGCGTTGTGCTGATCGGGGCGGACGCCAGCAAGGACATCGCCCTGCTGAAGATCGCCAGCGATTACACTCGGCTGCCCACCACCGATGATGTCCAGGTCGGGGAGAAGGTCATCGCATTGGGGAGCCCGAGCGGGCTCTCGTTTACCGTGACCGAGGGCATCATCAGCGCGGTGGAGAGAAAAGTGAATCAGAACAACAACATCGGCTATATCCAGACCGATGTCCCCATCAGCCCGGGCAGCAGCGGCGGCCCACTGGTAAACAGGCATGGCGAGATGGTCGGCATGAACACCTTCAAGGTGTCCGGCTCCGCGGTGGAGGGCCTGGGATTCGCCATTCCGGCGGATATCATTGATGCGGCAGTGTCTGATATCATCGGCGCACAGGGCGGATAACCGGCTGCGTTCAAAAAGCAGGTGAGCGGCCTGAGGTCGAGCTTCTGCGTCTCATTCGGCATACCGACAAGGGGGTTGTCCCCAACCTTTTACAAAACGTCAGAAATCGAAGATTTCTGAGCGTCATCAGAAACTTCGTTTCTGAGAGCTTGACCAAAAGAGGTGCGGCGCAAGGCCACACTATCGCGGCGCTCAGCCTGTTCTGGAATGCCGCGAAAGGGGCTTCATGCCCCTTCTTGCATGCCAGCTGGGCGTAAACAGCTGCCGGGGAACGTCGGTCATCTGGAGCTCCAGCACAAGCGAGAAGCCGCTCACCCGGAGCGCAGCGGAGATTTTGAACGCAGCCGGCGGATAACCGGCTTGATTGCAAGTTCCATCTTTAACACCTCATGAGTATATTATGTGTAAAGCACTTCATGTAGAAGTGCCTTGCCTGCTGCCCGACGGTCTTT
>Ga0209542_10005931_pt1 | contig 24048 bp, 12 predicted proteins | sample RifCSPhighO2_01_FD_184028 | JGI IMG/M metagenome (GOLD analysis project Ga0209542, IMG submission 184028) | Soil microbial communities from Rifle, Colorado - Rifle CSP2_plank highO2_0.1 (SPAdes) (version 2) | ecosystem: Environmental > Terrestrial > Deep subsurface > Rock core/Sediment ...
TAATACCAGCCATAGTTGCCATTAAGGTGCCGGTATCCGCACGCGCGCTAAACGCAATTGCGCCGCCAGTATTCGCCGCAAGCGTTGAGTCATCATGAAGCATTATTTGGCCGCCACCATTTAAGTCGGAGATGCCCCCCGCTGAAACAAATACTCCAACATTAGCCGCCGCAGTTCCTGGCGTATTGCCAGTGGAAGCGCTAATATCACCGACTTGCAGAGACACTAGAGGGTCAGCCGTTCCGATCCCCACATTTCCATTGTCTCCCCTGATGGTAAGAAACGGAGTTGTCGTGCCTCTTGAAGAGACTAAGAATGCAGGAACATTGTCTACACCGGAGGGCAATAGCTGTTTGTTGGTAGCAACTTCAATAGCCAGTTGAGCCATCGGGGAAGAAGTCCCAATACCCACCCTGCCATAACCGCCTTCTACATATATAGAGGGGGTGGAAGTGCCCTGGTCTTGAACAATGAAAGCAGGGACCGTCGCATCAACCGCAGTTCCCATTGCCGTTGTTCCCGGATCAACAGAGAGAAGACCAAAAGGAGTCGTAGTGCCATTCCCCAAAAAGCCGCTAGGACTGATGACTAGCCCTCTATCTGCGGTACCGCCCGCTTGAAATTTGAAACCGGACACTTGTTCGTTGTTGAATACTATTACCCTGTTCGCGGCAGTGTCAGAATATGTAGCCGTTATATTGCCAAATCCCACGTTAGTACTTACAAATCTTAGAGAAGGACTTAGATTACTGCCAGCCGTTAAAGCTACTTGAGCATCGTTGACTTTGTAAAAACCAAGCGCGTCGTCACTAGCAAACGCAAAACCCGGATTGGCGTCACCGCCATCTTGAGCAATTATTTTTCCGGCAACAGTTAGGGCGGCTCCGGGGGTATCCGTGGCTATTCCTACATTACCGTTAATTCCGCTTACATATATAAAGGGAGATGAGGTGCCTTGATCGCCCACAACGAATATCGGGGTATTGGAGCCGACAACATCTTCGTCTGCTTCAATGGAGAATTGGCCGTATGGGGTAGTTGATGCAAAACCCAAGTTTCCGTATTGACCGTAGATTGAGGAGGTGGCGACTTTGCCGTTGCCGACATAGAGTTGACTGCCGAGGATGTTGATGCCACTGGAGACGGTGGTGGTGCCCGCGACATCCAGCCGGACATCGGCGCTGTTGTTGCCGACAGAAAGATTGCCGAGTATAAAAGTATTCAAATCCACGCCGAAACGGCTTTCGAGCACGTAACTTGTGGGAAGGGCGGTACCACTGGCGGCCACATAAACACCGCGGGCGGTGCTAGATTGACGCAGAATTAAAACTTCACTGTCATTACTAACATCGCCAAATTGGATGGAAGCACGCCGGCCCCCACCCTGAAAAGTAGTTATCCGACCGCTGGAGCCCATCAAGATTTCTGAGTCTTGAGAGCCATCTCCTCCAGAAGCGGAGTCCTGGCTCAAGTCCAATATGGCGTGCGGTGTCGGGGAGCCAATGCCGACACGTCCGGAATTAAGGAAAACGATGGAGTTCACACCACTACCAATCTGGAGGTCACCCCCGATAGTAGAGGTGGCGCCTGTGTTTGTAACATCCATAAATTCACGGACTGTAAGATTTCCAATAACATCGGCTGGGCCTTTGACCAGCAAGCTTCCCGACGAAGTAGTAGCCTGCCCAACTCCGAGGCCGCCGTCGATGTAGGCGTTGCCAACAACGGATAGTTGAGAATTAGTTGATGGGGAAGTTGTTCCAACGTTTAGCGTTGAGGTTGCAACGAAAGCGGAAGCTGTTGAAGTGGCCGCTGTCCAAAGATTTCCTTTGAAGAGTCCGCCGCCGGCGACTTCAAGTTTGAGGGTAGGAGTAACCGTAGCAATTCCAAAATTTCCCGAAGGGGTCAATACCATTTTAGTCGCGCCGTTATATTGAAAGGCAAAATAACGATCTTCGGGACCTCCCGCCACCCAATTAATTATCCCATTGTCATTGTTACCCTGAAAACCAAATTCCGCGTAATTTCCGACATTTATGTTTGATCTTACTCGAATACCTGTTTCATTGGTCGCAACTGGCATCATATCTAATTTAACCGCTGGATCGTCCACTCCAATACCAATATTTCCATTATTCCCGCTCACGTATATAAACGGAGATGAAGATCCTTGATCTCCGACTACGAAGATAGGAGTACTTGAACCAACAACTTCCTGTTGCGCTTCAATGGAGACTTGGCCGTATGGGGTAGTTGATGCAAAACCCAAGTTTCCGTATTGACCGTAGATTGAGGAAGTAGCGACTTTGCCGTTTCCGACGTAAAGCTGACTGCCGAGAATGTTGATGCCGGAGCTGACGGTAGTGGTGCCGACGACTTCCAAGGCAGTGGAGGGGTTGGTACGGGCGATACCAACATTGTTGGTGGATGTATTAACTGTTAGTATTTTCGTTGTAAGCCCACTATTTCCTATAAAGAGTGCGCCCGTGTTCCCCGCTACTAATCCCACTGATGCAGTTGTATCAAAGGTTAATAAACTAGTATACGCGCTTGTACCTCCTCTAGCTATCGTCAGGGTTGCGCTTCCGTCAGATGAACCCGTTGATAGCCTTACGTTCACATGCTCTCCCGTGCCTGACTTAACTTCCAAATCTGCGGCTGGAGCTACCGTTCCAATTCCCACTTTCCTTCCCTTGACGAATAGGCTGGGGTCGGTTCCGCCGCTCCTTACTATCAAACCGTCATAAATATCCGCAGAACCCTTGACAAACAGACCGCCTGATGTGGTAGTCGCAACACCGACTCCGAGACCGCCATCTATATATGTATTCCCTCCGACACTCAAGGCATTGGTGTTGCCGGTGCCGCCGCCAGGAGTAGTTGTGCCGACACTCAAGGTTGAAGTGGCAATAAGAGATGAAGCTGTTGTGGTTGCCTGGACATAAAGCCCGCCTTTAAACAGTCCATCGCCGGCGACTTCTAGATGGGCTACCGGAGTGTCAGTGCCGATGCCAACGGGCGGAGTGAGCGAGCCGCTGGTAACGAGACCTCCCTGGACATCAAGAACTCCCACGATGGTTAAGTTACTGCCAATCAAAGCGGAGCCGTTAACTTCAAAAGCGTTGGTGGGAGTGGTAGTGCCGATGCCAACATTTCCATTGTCGCCCCGGACATAAAACGCCGGAGTGCTGGTGCCTCTTGAAGAAATGACGAAAGCAGGCAGTGATTCATTGGCGGCGTTGTTTGGGTCGCCTGTTATTTCTATTGAGACTTGGCCGTAAGGCGATGAAGTGCCGAAACCGACGTGTTCATAGCCGCCTTCCACTATAATAGCTGGGGAGGAAGTGCCGGAATCTCCAACAACAAAAACGGGCATATCGTCGTCGGCGCCGTTGTGCTCAACCGACAAAACGCCCCACGGAGTGGATGAAGAAACACCGACACGGCCGGCGGATTGCAAAACGATGTTCTGCTCCGCCGATTGGGTGGTCATTGTGAAACCGTTGCCCGCCCTCATATCTGTTTGGGTGAGGACGAGAGTGCCTTGGCCTAGCTGGAGGTTGCCCCAAACCTCCATATTGCTTTCAAAAGTAGAAGTACTGCCGCCGCCAACAAGAATCGGGCCCGCAATTCCAACTTTGTGGCTGGCAGGAGTATCGGTGCCGATGCCAACATTTCCCGCGGTGGTCGCCAAAAGGACTCCCCCGCTGAAAGTTGAAGTGCCGGTGGTAAAAGTAGAGCTAATCGCGTTTGAAGAAGAAACAGTGATATCGTTGGGAATGTCATCGTCACCCAAGCCGGTGGCGGTGCCGGAAAAAGTCGGGTTGAGAACGGTGAGCGGGACGCTGGCTCGCGGAGCAAGACTGGTAATTTGGCTAAGGTAAGCCATATCTTGCTGGACATTATTGAAACGCTGTGCGTTGGCTGTTTTTAAATCCTCTATTTGCTTTGTGAGCGCGGCGAGTTGGAGATTGGCGGCGGCGGAAAGTTCAACTTTTGAAACGACGGACGAGACTGACTGGATAAGCGAAGCGGTAGTTGCGGGTTTTACGGAAGGAACAGAAGGTGCAGAAGGGAAAGAGGGCGAAGAAGGTACGGACACCGTTACCGCTGGCGGGACGACGTCAGAAGGGGCGGAAGAGATAGAGGGGGTAGAAGGCAGAGAAGGAGCGACGGCGGGCGCTACCTGGCTCACGACACTCTCCACCCAGTTGCCGATGGCGGAAAAAGAATTTATGCGGTCGGCAGCGAGCGAGTTGACGACGGTGGTGACAGAATCTAAAACGGTGTTTCGGCTCGGCTCACCACCGTTTAAATCCGAAGCACGAAATCCGAAATCCGAAACCGTTGAAGGCCCCGGGACGGCGGGTGATTCTTTGGAAGTGAAGACGCCGCTGACCCAATCGCCGATAGTGGAAAGCGAATCTTTTTGACCGGAGACGATGGAATTTGTGACGGAATTTATTGTGTCAAAAATGGAAGCTACGCCTTCCCGCAAAGAAGCGAGAAGCTGGGAGCTGATGCGGGAACCGGAAGGCGGAGGGGGGCTGGCAAGGTCAGCAAAAAGACTTGGCGAACCGCCGCCGTCAATATAACGACTTCGTAAGTCGTTAGAAACCGCCGCACTCTGTGTTTCCAAAAAATTATTGACAACTTCTTTAAATAAATTGCCTGATTGAAGGTCAAAGGCGTTGGCATATCTGCCGGCGCCGAAAACAAAAACCGAGCCCAAAACTATGGCGCTAAACCAAAAAATTACTTTCTTAAGTTTCGGCATTATTGTAAATGCGGGTATGGGTACCCATTCCAATTATATAATAACGCCCGCAATAGTGCGGGCCCAGACTGTTGATAACTATCCTTTGGTAGAATTTTCAATTTTCAATTTCTAATTTTCATTTAAGGAAGAGGTGATTTTTTGAAAAATTAACGTTAATTCTCGGGCTTCATTCCATAGCTTGCTTATTTCATCTTTTTTATCCGAAACACACCTTGCTATCATTCTTAACCAATGCTTGGTTTCCTGCGCTTCCTTTTTGCAGATATAAATTTTGTTTCTGAAGTCCTTTTTTGAGCTCGCGGCGTTGGCTTCCATATAATTAGCCCCAACGCTTGTTCCGGAGCGAACAAGCTGATTGATTATTGACTTTGTGATGGCGTCTTGCCTCACGCCTTTGCAAAAATCAATAATAAGCTCGCCGAATGTGGCAGTTCGCTCTTCCAAGTCGTACTTGTTTGAAAATTGTGCCATTGAAAATTCATTGGAAATTGTAAATTAAAAATTGAAAATTAACAAACTAGTCTTTGCGTCCTGCCTTGTAATGTTCCGCGACTTCGGTGGCGGTTAAGACGCGGTTATAGATGCGAAGTTCGTCAATGTCGCCTTTGAAATAACTTTCAAAGGGAGAGCCGCTCCGACTTGCCACGCCCATATGGGTTAGACCGGAAGGCACATTAACAATAGATGAATTAGTGGATGAGCCTTCATTAACCCCATTTAAATAAACCGTGGCGACTTTCCCCGAAGTGTTCCATGTACATGCAATATGGTACCAGTTATTGGCCGTCATAGCGGTAGTACCAGCGGCTTGGGCGTCAAGACCGTTTGAACCGCGAGCCCACATAAAGGCCGTCCCCGCGGCATTGATACGGCACATAAGTATGGGATTTCCTTCGTCGGCCCCAGTTATTACATAAACACCGCCAATGGCCGTCGGCCTAACCCATGCTTCTATAGAAAGGCTTGTGCCGTTCGGATCGTCTATGGCGGTAAAACTCCCGTAATCGTTAACGCCGTCAAAATTCATAGCCTGCCCGATAATGCCGGGGGTTGTCTTCGTGCCGCTTAGCGTCGCGTTACTGCCGGCGCTTCCACGATCCGTAACGGTTGTGCCGCTCGTGTCAGGGCCGTCAAACGTGTAGTGGCGTACCAGTCCCGAAGTGAACCGGCCGACATGGGACACGTTTGCCAAAACGGTTGCCGTCGGCTTGGTAACGGGACTGATTCTTCCGCGTTTATTCGGCAAATGCGAGGAAACGTAAGAATAAATTTCAGCCGCGTCCAAAACACGGCTGTACATTTTGACATCGTCAACATCGCCTTGGAAAAAATTTTGACCCGAGGTTATGCAGCCGTTGCCGGAGCAGGCATTGCCTTGAGCGCCGATAACTAAACCGCTTCTGAAACCAAAAGCGCTTGGAAGGGTGAGAGTTTTTGGAGTTGTGGCTACGAGTACGCCGTCAACGTAGAGGCGGAGAGAGCTGTCGTCAAACGTGCCTGTCAACTGATGCCATTCGCCGTCGGACAAATCAACGGAATTGGCGGCTACGTTCGATGCCCATGGGTTGCTTTCTTGTTGCATCATAAAATTCCCATAGCCGCTTGTGTTTATATATATTGTAGAGAAAGCTCTTTGCTCCAGGCCGGCAGTAAACTGGTTGTAGACGATGTATTGGGTGGAACTTTTAACGCTGGTTCTGAACCAAGCCATTAAGGTAAAGGGGTCCGGCTGGGCTTCGGAGAAATTGGTAATGTTGGCGAAGTCGGTCGTTCCATTCAGACGCATAGCTCTGCCAACAACGCCGCTTACAAAAGTGGGGCTGCCGACGAGCGTTCCGCCATTATTACCCGACCCGTCATCGGTGAGAGAAGTGCCAGAAACTTTGTTTGGATCAAAAGTCCAAGAACTGTATAGACTGTCGGTGGGTGCCAGACGGTACAGGATTTTGCGGCTGGCGGCGGTACTGGGCTGCCAGCCAAGCACTATGATAAGTGCCGTAGCAAGAACCAGTGCCGTTGTGATGATTGATTTGAGAGACATATTCCTTTAATTTTAAATTCTACTGCGGGGTTGGCTCCGGGGCTGGTTCGGGCGCTGGTTCAGGAGCAACGACGGTTACTGTTCTGGTTGCGGTGCCGATGTTTCCTGCTTGGTCAACTGCAATGTAGGTAATGGTGTAGTCGCCTGCCACGGATGTGTCCAAGACGAGGTCGGACGGGTAGACGGCATCGTTAATATTAACGACTTGCGATGTCGTTAAATTGACGGTGACCTTGTAGCCGAGGTTTTGGTCTTTATTGTCGGTGACGGTCGCGCCCATATCGGAGTAGACCGAACCTTTTTCTATTTGGGTGGGGTTCAAGCCGTTGAGGGTGATGACAGGGGCTTCGGTGTCGGAAGGCTGAGGGGGTTCAGAAGGACTAGAGGGGTCAGGGAGTGAAGAAGGTTGAGAGGGGTTGCCGTCCGTGCACTGGCCTGGAACATATTCTGGCTGGCCCCCGCGCATCGCGAGGCAATACGGCTTTTTGGTTTCCAGGTCGTAAATGGTAACGCCGGTCGGTTTGTCGGAAGTGCCGATTTGGAATTTGTCCACCACTAAGTCTTTTATGGCGACCAGGGCGCTCGCAAACCACTCCTTAACTTTTTCAATAACGGAATCAACGAGTTGAGCAAGAAGCGAAGGGGGTTGTTCAAGTTCGCCCGCCAAATTAAATCCGTTATTAACTATCACCAAGACTTGTCCTTTGTTTTGTTCGGTTAGGCTGTTGAAATCTTCCAAGGCGTAGCCGACGATTCTTCCGGACTTGGTCGCTTTCATACCAATTCCGGGTTCGGACGAGGAAGTAATCGGATCCCCTATTTTGATGGGGCCGTTTTCAAGATTGACCTTGACCGGAACGCGGCCGCTCAAGGCGACTGGCTTGGGATTGTCTTCCGGTTTGATGTTGTAGCCGGTGGAAGTGAAGTCGCTGTAGTTGTTGGAAACTATGCCGATGGCAGTTGATTGGTAGGGTTGGGAGGATTTGACCAATTTGGTGATGGTTCGGCCCGGCTCACCATAAATTGGGCTGGTTACGGTTGTGTCATTACTTGCGGCGACTATATCCCCGTAATCTATGGAGGCATCCGCCATCGGATAATGTTCGGCGTAGTCGGCGGCGGCGCCGGTGGTGCAATCGGTCAGGGTGACCATATCATAATCGGTGTTGGCTCCGGTGTGGCAGACGGCGCTGGAACCGCCAAATTCGTTCAGTTTCAAAGACACGTTTCCTCCAAAGATGGCATTGCCGACAACGCCGAAGGCGGCGGAAGGAGAACTGGTGCCGATGCCGACGGTGGAAGTGGCGTTGACGCCAACGGTAAAGACCGGAGTGGTTGTGCCTCTTGAACCGATTACAAAAGCGGGAATGCCTTCATTGTCGGGCTGGAAATTAGACATTTCTATTGATACTTGCCCGTAGGGAGAGGAGGTACCGAAGCCGACAAAGCCGTTGTAATTACGAACATAAATACTTGGGGTGCTGGAGCCTTGGTCCTGGACAACGAAGGACGGCAGGTCGGACTTGGAATTTCCGCTAAGGCCGAATTGGTCAAAATGATCAACTGCCAAACCGCCATAGGGGGTGGTGGTCGCCACGCCGACGCTCAACCTGCGGATGCTTCCGGCCGCGTCGCTTTCGGCGGCAACCGACAGAAGGGTGTTGGTGTCTATTTGCGCGCTGTAACCTTCGGCGGTGCCGGCGCTCGCGGCGGAGGTGACCGGCATATCCATCCAGGAAACCTGGCCGGCATTGGTTTCAAAAGCGAGGGCGCCGGTTTGCAAGTTTTCAATAGTAACAACGCCGCTGGAATAAACGGCGAGGGCGGGAGTGGAAGTGCCATTGTCGGCAACAACAAAAGAGGGCAGTTTTTCGTCTCCGGTATCAATAATTTCAACAGACACCCGGCCCCACGGACTTGAAGTGCCGAAACCCGTATAACCGCTCACGCCAGACACATACACAAGCGGAGTGGTGGTGCCTTGGTCACCGATTACAAAAATTGGAGTGCCCGAGCCGACCAAAGTGCTTGCCTCAATTGAGAACTGGCCGAACGGTGAAGTAGTGCCAACGCCAAGTTTTCCATATTCGCCGTGGAAAGTGGAAGTAGCAGAAATACCGTTGCCGATATTTATGTCCGAGCCATTAACATGCAAATCTCCGCCGACTGTCAGATTTGTTGAAGTGTACGTAAGGCCGGAGTTGCCGCCGAAGGAATCGGCGTTGTTGAATTGAATTTGAGTGTCGGAACCGCTGGGATTTTGGCCGCAACCGGTGCAGGTGCCTTGGATATCTACGTTATTGAGGGCAGTGAGGCCGCTAAAAATAGCATCGCCGGTAACCGCGAAAGTAGCGCCGGGCGAGTCAGTGGCCACACCGACGTAACCGTCGGAATTGCGAATCATAAAGCTGGGAGCGGAAGTGCCATAATCTCCGACAACGAAAATCGGCATATTATCGTCGGTATTTTTGCCTGTTTCAAAATATTGATGCTCCACCGAAACCAAACCCCATGGAGAGGAGGTGCCGAAACCGACAAAGGAGCTGGTGGCAATAATTGTTGACCCTCCAACTCTTAAATCCCCCACAACATCCAACGCGGCTTGGGGTTCGCTGTTGTTAATACCTACATAATTATTTCTGCCAACGCTAAGAATATTGCCAATGGTCGCGCCGTAAGAACCGTTTTTGGAGAGAGTGACGATGCCGGTATCATACTGCCAGACTTGGGCATAACCACCGCCAGCCCCTATTCCAGCATAGAGCTTGCCGTTGTAGACAAATAACGAATCAATTTCGCCAGAACCCCCGCCAGTCACCCAATTAGGATAATAATTGTCACTGCCGCCGACTCTCGTCCAGGCGGAACCATTGTATTCCCAAACTTCAATATCGGACCTGTTACCGCCAAGTCCCACATACAGCTTGCCGTTGTAAGCAGACATAGAAAAGGCAAGTTCGTAAGTTGCATCGGCCCAAGAAGAATTGATGGCGTCGCCGCCGACTTTTTTCCAAGTCGCGCCATTATATTCCCACACCTCCGCGTCGCCCGCAGAGACAAAGCTTAGAACGCCCAAACCGGCGTAAAGCTTGCCGTTATAAACAGTCATTGATTGAGCGCCCTTGGCTGTCGTCCAAGAAGAGTTGAGGTTGTCGCCGCCAATTTGCGTCCAGGCAGTCCCATTGTATTCCCAAATTTCACCTTCACCGGCGCTAATTCCTACAGAGGCGTATAACTTGCCGTTGTAGGCAGTCATTGAAGTAATGCTTTCATATGTCGCGTCGGCCCAGGACGAGTTGACGGCGTCGCCGCCGACCCGTGTCCAAGTGGAGCCATTATATTCCCAGACTTCGGCGTTGCCGGCGGTAAATCCCAGACTGGTTAATCCGGCGTATAATTTGCCGTTGTAAACGACTAATGATTGGACGCCTTTGAATGTCGTATCGGCCCAGGATGAGTTAACGGCATCACCGCCTATTTTCACCCAAGTAACTCCGTTATATTCCCAAACCTCGCCATCGCCGTCAGCGGTTCCCGACAATCCGACATAGAGCTTGCCGTTGTAAGTGGTCAGATAAGCATTGTCGCGCGACAACGTGTCGGTCCAGGAAGAATTGAGGGTGTCGCCGCCGATTTGCGCCCAGACAGTGCCGTTGTACTTCCAAACTTCTGCATCTGCGTCGGAACTGTGCTCTATTCCGGCATAGAGTTCGCCGTTATAAGAAGCCATTGAGTCAACCCTGGCATATGACCCCCAAGACGATTTGATTGAATTTCCTCCCATTTGATACCAGTACCCCTGATATGTAGAAGTGGAAGAAAAACCAAGAACGGGATTGATGGCATAACTGTCGGCAACATTACTGGATGTCGCCAATGCTCCGATTTGAAAAGAAAATTGCGGCCTCTCCACTCCGATTCCAACCTTGCCTTGGTAGTCAATTATAAATTGCGGGGAGGTTGTACCCGCGTCGGAGATAACAAAAACGGGAACGTCTTCATCAACGTTCGGGCCATACTCAATACTGGTGAGACCCCAAGGGGAGGAAGTGCCGATGCCAACGCTCCCGTTAGCGCCACTTACATATATAAAGGGAGAGGAGGTGCCGGAATCGCCCACTACGAATATCGGGGTGTTTGAGCCGGCTTGGGCGGTTGATTCAACAGAGAAAAGACCCCACGGGGAGGTGGTGCCCAGGCCTAGTTTTCCATATTCGCCGGAAAGCGTTGAGGTGGCTGAAATGCCGTTGCCGATATTTAGGTCAGAGCCGTTGACGGCCAAATCACCGCCGATGGTCAAATTTGTGGAGCTGTACAATAGGCCCGAATTTCCGGCAAAAACGCCGTTGGTGGCATCGTTGAATTGGACATGGCCATCCAAACCGCCTGGGGTTCCGCACCCGACGCAGGTTCCCTGGATGTCAACATTGCCGGTTATGGTCAGGTTGTCACTGAAATACCCACTGCCGCCAACGGCCAAGGAAAAACTCGGGGAGTTGGTCGCGATGCCAACATTGCCGCTGGGAAACGCGGCGAGCACCGGAGTACTGGTCCCGCTATCGCTCACCACAAATGCCGGAACCTTGGAGCTGGCAGGAATTTCAACCGAAAGCGTCGCATACGGAGTTGATGTACCGAAACCCGAAGCGGTGGAAGTGGCGGCAAGATTAGGAACGGCTAAATCGCCGGAAAGAGTGCCGCCAGTCAACAGGAGGTACTTGCTGACGGTAATGGTGTCGGGAATGTCCGCATCGGTGATACTCAACGCTGACGGCGGCGGGGGCTGGGAATAAGCAATTGTTTGAAAAAGCGACGAATTGTTTTGGGCAATAGTAGCGTTTAGCGCTGTGATTTGGCTTTGGAGACTATCAAGTGTCGCCTGCACACTGCCGGGAGCGACGGCCGCTTGAATAACTTGAATTTGGATTTGCAAAGGCGCGACGGTGCGGGTGATTGTTTGAGTTTGGGCTTCGGCAGTTTGGATTAGCTGGTCGGACAGGTTTGCAAGAAGCGGCGGCTGCGGAACGGCGCCTGACGAATCGCCGTCAATGTTTGGTCTTCGCAAGACCTCGGGGTCTTGCGAAGACCCCAAATTGACGCCTCCGTTTTCCGAAGTCCCCAAGTTAGCGGCGGGCAAGGCAAGATATAAAATATCCGCGAATTGGCTTTTAAGTTGGGCCAGCCAATCGGTGCCGGGCGGCTCGCTCAATTCATATTTTATTTGGCGCGCTTCGGCTTTGACGGGCAGTCCCACGACGCTGCTCTGGACAAGCCGAGCCACCACCGACTGATGGACAAAACCCCTGACCGACGCGGCGGCGGTGGCTAAATTGTCCTTTGCCAAATCAAAAAGATTGTATCCAAAAGTGGTGAAAGGCGGCGCCCAAAGCATAACCGCCGCAAAAGTTAAAAATAATACAGCAAAAAAACCCTTCTTCATTATTGTTATGGTCTCCTAGTAAGTTTACCCTAAAAAGCCGAGTATAAATGAACGCGGGTGTGTATAACTAGACCGGGTTCTGTGGCGGCGGTTGGCTTGGAATGATTATCGGCGCCAATTCCAGGGTGTGGGTAACCAAACCAGATTTTTTGAGCTCTATCGGCTGGGTTTTTAACTCGGAATAAGCGTCTTTGGTGCAAGTCATGTAATAAGAACCCGGGAGCAATAGAAAATTGAATCGCCCGCGCTCGTCGGTTACGCGCGTACCCATCAGCCAATTTTTTTCAACGTTAAAAAGACGGACGACGCTAAGCGCAAGCGGCACCTGGGATGTTTTATCAACAACCATTCCGAAAGATTTAAATGTTCTTATTGATAAGAACAATTTTATAAGATCCATCAACAAGTAAACCAGCAGTACCATCAAATTGAATTTTGCCGGCACGACCAAAAATACCGCCGCGCTTATCAATGTTCCAAAAATCAAAAGATACGGGTTGAGCGCGTAAAAAAAGTTGTTAATGCCCTGTAAAATTCGGATTATTTTCTGTTTCAAAACGGAAACCCGTATGCCACTTTGGGTCAAAGAAATTTTTAAGTTTAATTGCTCGGGGTTTTCGCCGACGGAAAAAATATTGGTTATTTTCGGAATAAAACCGGTTTTTTGAATTTTCAAATAGTAGCTTCCGGGCGCCACCAAAAATCCGAATCGCCCCTCCGAATCGGTGATTTGCGATTCTTTTATTTTTTGAAATTGCGATTCAATAATGGCAACATTCGCGCCCTGAATCGGCTGATTGGTCCATTGGTTTATTAACTGCCCCCACGGACTCCGTTTTCTATGACGGAAAAACAAAAACAAAAGGTAGCGTAGGGTGTCAATCCAGCCAAAAATGAGGTGCGAAGTGGCCGCTGCGGTACTGACCCCCAAAACCGCGACCGAAACCACGTTGGTGACGACCGCCACTGGAGCCAGAACATTTTCCATGGCATCAATCGCTCCCGGAATGGAGCGTAAGTTTTTCAGGAGCTGTGTAACCGGCTTCGGCAAAAAACCAATATTTACGTACCCGTCCTGCGTCGGCGGCAGTTCGCCCACTAGTAATTCTTCCGGCAGCAAATTTTCCTCCGGAAACTCCGTGGATGTTCCCTCGGAAACAAGTTCTCCAGTAATCTGCTGACCAACAAGACAATCGGATGAAGATGTTACCACGCCGGCATTGATAACGCGCGTTTCGTGTGGGCCAACATCCCCCAACGCCACGGTTAAAGTTTTTGAACCGGCGTCCCAGCTTCCGCTGGCCGAGGCAACGCCCACGGTACAACTCGGAAAAGCAAACATGGCGGAGGCATTATTCGCCACTTCCGCGTCGGGATTGGTAATGCTGAACTGCAAACCAAACTGAAAATCCGCCATCGCGCTCGTTGGATTGAGCAGAATCACGGCGATTATCAAAAACACAAAAATGGCCAAGCGAGGCATATACGTACAGTATAGCAAATTTTAAATTCTAAATTTTTAATTTTAAATCAAATCAAAATGACTAAATGTTTAAAAATTTAGTCATTAAAAATTCAATTAAAATTTATAATTGAAAATTTTAAAATTTCTACGCGAGAACTAAAGCTGTTTCAACGACAGGCCCACGCGGCCGTCCGGGTCAACTTTGATGACTTTGGCTTTTACGAAATCGCCCAATTTTACCACGTCTTCAACTTTTTTGACGAAGCCCTGCTTGAGTTCGGAAACGTGGATCATTCCGTCACGATTGGGACCGAATTGAACGATTGCCCCGAAGTCCAGAATTTTTACTATCGGCCCTTCAACAATGTCCCCTATTTTATAGTCCTTCACGATGGATTCCACTTCCCTGTAAGCGGCTTCCGCTTTTTCGCGGTTTGCTCCGGCAATAAAAACTTTTCCGGTTTGTTCTATATCAATCGTCAGCGCGCCTGTTTTGGCAATGATGCCGTTAATAACTTTTCCGCCCGGGCCGATTACTTCGCCGATTTTGTCGGGGTTGATGGTCATTGTCAGAACCACCGGAGCATACTGGGAAACTTGTTTGCGCGAGGCGTCAAGCACGGAGTTCATAACTTTGAGAATTTCCAATCGCGCCTTTTTCGCCTGCGCGAGCCCGTCAACCAGCATTTGGTTGGTAATGCCGTCAATTTTCACGTCCATTTGGATGGCGCGCACACCGTCGGCAGTGCCCGCAACTTTGAAATCCATATCGCCGTGATGGTCCTCCGGCCCTTGTATGTCGGTCAGCACTTTGTATTCGCCTTTTTTGCCGGTCATCAAACCCATCGCGATTCCGGCCACCGCTTTTTTAATCGGAACTCCGGCGTCCATCAAAGACATTGATGTACCGCAAACAGTTGCCTGCGAGGACGAACCGTTTGAAGAAACAATTTCAGAAACAACGCGGATGGCATAAGGAAATTCTTCCTGCGAGGGAATGAGATTGCGAACTGCTTTTTCGGCCAGCGCTCCGTGGCCGATTTCGCGGCGGCCTGGATTGCCGACCCGGCCGACTTCGCCGGTGGAATACGGAGGGAAGTTGTAATGAAGCATAAACCGGCGCTTTCCGGAGAATCTCATATTCTCCAGCAGCTGCTCCGAACCCGGCGGCGCAATAGTGGTAACTACCAATGCCTGCGTATCGCCCCGAACAAACAGCGCCGAACCGTGAGTACGTTTTAAAATACCGACTTCGCCGTAAAGGTCGCGGACCTCGTCAAGTTTGCGGCCATCGGGACGCTCCCCTTCTTCCAAAAGCTTGCGGTGAACCAACTCGTCGGTTTCAACGTCAAAAAGATGGTCGGCGATTTTGTCCGCGCCATCACTAAGATTCGCGGCAACAACGCTTTCTTTGAGTGACTCGCGCAATTCAGCGGCTTTTGCTTGCTGTTCCTGTTTCTTTTTTGAAAAAATCGCCGCTTCCAGTTTGTCTTTCAAAAAATCTTTGACGAATTTCACCAGCGCCGCGTCCGGTTCGGCAAATCGGATGTTCGCTTTGGGCTTGCCGACTTCTTTGACGATTTTTTTCTGCCACTCAATCAAAATTGAAATGTCTTTTTGGGCGGCGTCAAACTTTTTTGCTATTTCGGACTCGTCGGCGTCAATACCCTCCATTTCAATCATATTTATCCGCCCGGCCGTGCCGGCGACAAAACTTACGAATCCTTTTTCTGACGGCCAGTTGTGGAAAATCTTAACACCGGCCACGGGCCCAGCCCACGGAATATCCGAAATGCTAAGCGCGGCGGAAGCGGCCAGCAAAGTAATGAATTCCAAGTCGCTTTCCTCGCCCAATTCCAAAATAGTCACCACGACTTGCACTTCGCGGCGGATGCGCTGGTCAAAAAGCGGCCGGATGGTGCGGTCAATAAGGCGTCCGGACAAAATCGCGTCTTCCGAAGGGCGCCCTTCGCGGCGGATAAATCGGCTGCCCAAAATCTTGCCGGCGGCATAAAAACGCTCTTCATAGTCAACAATCAGCGGAAAATAATCGGCGTCTTTATCCTTTTCGCTCATTACCGCGGTTACCAAAACTGCCGTGTCTCCATAACGGCCGATGACCGCGGCATTGGCCTGGCCGGCGAAACTAGAAACCTCCAGCACCAGCTGTTTTCCAGCAAATTCAGTTTTAAATTGTTTTCGTTTTAAGTCCATGTTTATTCAAATTTTAAATTATAAATTTTTAATTTTAAATGAATTTTTAATTATTAAATTTCAAATTAATTTTTATCATTTAAACATTTCGTCATTGATTTAAAATTTAAAATTAGAAATTTAAAATTAACGTTTTACTTCCTCAAAAGAACTCTTGGTATTTCTTCAATGGCGATAAATTCATCGGCCTCTTCCCTGATTTTGGCCGAAGAAGTCCGGCTGAAAGCGGCTACTTCCACGGTGCGCCCCAGCCCCCACTTCAAATATTCAATCAGCGGCACAAAATCGCCGTCGCCCGTAACTAATATGACCACATCAACCGAATCTGCCATCCTGATGGCGTCCACCGCCATTCCAACATCCCAATCGGCTTTTTTGGCCCCGCCCGGAAAAACCTGGATGTCCTTCATTCGCAATTCAATGCCGGCCTGCTTAAGCGCGTCAAAAAACGCCGCCTCCCCCTCCGTTGCTTCCGCCTTTACAACATAGGCGACGGAACGTATCAATTTTCGCCCGCTTAAAAGATTTTTCACGAGCTCCTTGAAATTGACGCGGGCCTTATAAAGATTTTTGGCGGAATGATAAAGATTTTGGACATCAATAAAGATGCCGACTCGCTGTTCTTTGTTTCTCATCTCATTATTTTTTCAAACCAAGACTCCTCACCAGAGTATTGTAGGTCTTGTTGTTATGTTTTTCTAAATAGGCAAGCAAACGGCGGCGCTTACCAACCATCTGCAGTAAACCGCGGCGGGAATGATTGTCCTTCGGGTGCTGCCTCAAGTGGCCGGTCAGCTCCTCAATCTGGCGGGTGAGCAAACCGACTTGGATGGCGGACGAACCGGTGTCAGTCTCATGGACGCCGTGTTCCTTAATAATTAGTTTCTTCTTTCGTTGGGTTAACATTGTTTTATTATAAGACTTATTTCTTTAATTTCAAAATTATCCGTTTTTCCGCCGGCCTCATCTGTTCAATTTTGAATTGGTAGGACTTTCCGATTTCAATTTGTTTTTTCATTTCTTCAATGCCGCCAAATTCGGAAACGTGAATCAACCCCTGAATGTCCTGATCCAACGCGACAAAAGCGCCGTAGGGATTAAAACGCGTTACCGTGCCGGCATATTCTTCGCCGACCTTGTATTTAGACTCGGCGGTATCCCATGGGTTGGGCTTCAACGCCTTGAGAGAAAGGGAAACGCGATTATCTTTCATTTCAATAATTTTGGCTTTAACCGCGTCCCCGATTTTCACGACTTCTTTGGGATTTTCAATCAAGCGGTGGTCAAGCTCGGAAATGTGAATCATTCCTTCAACTTTCGGGTTATCAACAAACTGCAAAAAGGCGCCGAAGTCGGCAACGCCGGAAATAATGCCGTCAATCACGTCGCCTACTTTATATTTAGTAAGCAATTCTTTGATGTTTTCGGACGCGGTTTCGCGCTCGGAAACTATAATTTTATTACTGCGGGGGTTTACATCTATAATTTTCACTTTCAATTCAAGGCCTATCAGCTTTTTCAGCTCTTCCGAGATTTTATTGCGGTCGCCGTCGTCAACTTTTGGAAAATGGTCGGTGGCGAGCTGTGAAACAGGTATAAAAGCCTTGAGCTGGTTGATTTCGGTGGTGAGCCCTCCGGAATTGGAGCCGGAAATTTTGACGGTCATCAACTCGCCGCTTTCTTTCAATTCTTTGATTTCCTGCCATGCTTTTTGCTTGCCGACTTCGCGCAGAGAAAGCTCCACGTAGCCGTCGTCGTTTTCCTGGTCAACAACTTTGGCGGTGGCAACGTCGCCGACTTTAAGATTTTTCAAAACATCCTGGGCATTCATCAGCTCGGAACCGTAAACAATGCCGGTGCCGAAAGGGCCGAGATCAAAATAGATCGCTTTGGCGGTTTTTTTGATTATTTTACCCTCAACTAAATCGCCGTTTTTAAAAACACTGACCAGGCCCGCTTCGTTTTTAATAAGCTGGCCGAGCGCGGATAAAGTTTTGGCAGGCAAATTCATTGCAAGGAATTATAGCAAGAGATAAAATAATTGTCCAACAACCATTGGAAAATTCCCAAAAACGAGGTAAACTACATATTAATATCTTATGGTCATTAACTATTGCGGCAACAGCTGTTTCAAGATACAAAGCGGCAAATTAAGCATTGTCACCGACCCCCTTCCGCGCTTCAAAGGAGACATTGTGCTGCTTATTAGAGCTCCGGAAGAATCGGAAAAAACCCAGTGGCCGCCGGAAGCAAACCAAATTCTAGGACCCGGCGAATACGAAATTCAGGGGGTGGAGGTTGACGGCTGGTCGGCCAAAAACGGCACGACCAACTATGTGGCGACGGTGGAGGAAATGCGCCTTGGTTTTTTGGGCGAAACGGGAGACGCCCTGGAGCCGGGAGTGCTGGAAAAAGTCGGCAATGTGGACATTTTGTTTGTTCCCGCCGCGACCAGCGCCAAAGTCATCAAACAAATACAGCCCAAGATTGTCATACCGTCTTACAAAAAACCGGAGCAGCTCAAGGGATTTCTCAAGGAAATGGAGCAGAAAACGGAAACCCAGGAAAAATTAGTGATTAAGAAAAAAGAGCTGGCGCCAGGAACTAAAGTAGTAGCGCTGAAAGCGTAAAATAAAAATGTTTAAAGATTTTATAAATAAAGTTCGGGCCTCCGACGAAAAAACCAAAAAACTCTGGGTTTTTATTTTCAGCGGTTTCACGATGGCGATAATCGCCGGCCTTTGGGCTTTTTATCTGGACGTATCGGTTGCCCGAGTTAATCCAATGGGCGAAACCCAAGTCGCTGCCATGCCTGACGGCAGGCAGGTCACGGATGGTTCGGGCTTTTTTGCCACCCTATCATCCAGCTTCGGCAATTTTTGGGAGCAGGTAAAGAAAATAGGCGCTCCGCTTGCCAAAAAAAACACTATCGTTATAGAAAATGACCAGAAAAACTTCCTGCCCAAAGATTTAGAGCCGCTTCCAATAACAAAACTTCCGTAATATGGCAAAAAAAGAAAAAGATAATAAAGAAATAAAACCGGCCGCAACCGGCCGCGTGGAAAACAGGGAAATCTCCAACGAATTGCAGGAGTCGTATTTGGATTACGCGATGTCGGTCATCATCAGCCGCGCCCTGCCGGACGTCCGCGACGGTTTGAAGCCCGTGCACCGGAGGATTTTATGGACGATGCGGGAAGCGGGCCTAACGCACGGAGCGAAATTCCGTAAATCGGCAACGGTTGTCGGCGACGTTCTCGGAAAATACCATCCACACGGCGATGTTGCCGTATATGACGCCTTGGTTCGCATGACCCAGGATTTTTCTCTGCGCTATCCGCTGGTGGAAGGCCAAGGAAATTTCGGCTGTTTTACGAAGGATACCAAAGTTAAATTGACCGATGGCAGGGACTTGAGCTTCGGAGAGTTAATAGAAGAGCACCAACAAGGGAAGAAAAACTACACCTACACGGTGAATGGCACTGGCCTGATTTCCATCGCGGAAATCAAAAACCCCAGGCTTACCATAAAGAGCGCGGGGCTTGTAAGGGTTGTTTTGGATAATGGTCAGGAAATTAGATGCACTCCTAACCATCGGTTTATGTTAAGAGACGGTTGCTACAAGGAGGCCAGGGATTTACGACCCCAAGAATCTTTAATGCCTCTGTATGAGCGACTTTCAACAAAAACCGATCGCCTCAATAGAGCGGACTATCTCTTAATAAATCAAAACAAAACCAATGAGTGGGTGCCAGCTCACCATTTGGCAGATAATTACAATCTAACGATCGGCAAATATTCAAAAGGGGCGGGACGAGTGAGGCATCACGTGGATTTTAATAAGCTGAACAATAGTCCTGATAACATAACAAGATTACAATGGGGTGAACACTGGCAGATACATTATAAACAGGCCGCAGATCAGCACAAAAATCCAGAGTATCGTAATAAAATTGCCGAAGGGCGCAAGGCTTTTTGGTCTAACCCAAAACACAGAGAAAGTTATGCCCAAAGAATCTCTGAACGCAACCTAAACAATTGGAGAGACCCCAAATATAGAGAAAAAATGCGCGCGATCTTGAGCAAGGTAAATAAGGACTACATTAAAAATCATCCCGAAAAAAGATTGGAATTATCCAAAAGAGCAACCGAAACCTTAAAGAGGCTGTGGCAAAATACCGAGTATAGAAAGTTATTCCATGACAAGATTGTTGCCGCCAATAAAAAGAGGGTTACTAATAATACCGGCAAAGTAAAATTCCTTAAAATATGCCGCGAGGTTTTTGAAAAGTATAATACGCTAAGTCGGAAATTATACGAACAGTTAAGAAACGCTGTGTATGGGTATGGCCGAGCCACATCCTGGGAGACCGGAATAAACAAGTATTATGAGGGCAATAGTAAGACGTTGCTCCAGGACCTAACCAAAAATCACAAAGTTAAAAAGGTTGAGTTTCTTGACCGGAAAGAGGGTGTTTACGACCTTACAATTGATAAGAGTCATAATTTTGCTTTAGCCGCAGGAGTTTTTGTGCACAATTCCATTGACGGAGATTCCGCCGCCGCCTACCGCTACACCGAAGCGCGGCTCGCCAAAATTGCCGACGAAATGCTTGCCGACATAGAAAAGGAAACTGTGGATTGGCGGCCGAATTACGACGGCACCCGACAGGAGCCGAAAGTGCTCCCCGCCAAACTCCCCAACCTTCTGCTTAACGGCAGTGTCGGCATCGCTGTCGGAATGGCGACCAACATTCCACCGCACAACCTCGGCGAAGTGGCGGACGCGATTATTCACCTGGCCGACAATCCGAAAGCGACCTCCCACGAGTTGATGGAATTTGTGCAGGGGCCGGATTTTCCGACCGGCGGCGTGATGTATGACAGAAAAGCGATTGTGGAAGCCTACACTTCCGGACGCGGCGCGATTACCACGCGCGGGCTCGCCGAAATAAAAGAAAGCAAACACACTTCGTCCGGACGCGAAGAGTTCGTCATTGAAATTACCGAAATTCCTTATCAGGTAAATAAATCCGAGCTAATAATTAAAATCGCCGAACTTATTACCGAGAAAAGAATTGAGGGCATTCGCGACGTGCGCGATGAATCCGGCAAAGACGGCATCAGCATCATTATTGAACTGAAACCGAACGTGCCGCCGCAAAAAATTCTGAATCAGCTTTATAAATTTACCGACCTTCAGAAAGATTTTCACTTGAACATGCTCGCATTGGCAGGCGGGCTACAGCCGGAAGTGATGTCGTTGAGGGATGTTTTGGTCGCTTATCTCGCCCATCGCAACGAGGTGGTACGCCGCCGCACCCAGTTTGACCTGACTAAGGCCGAAGAGCGCGCGCATATTCTTACCGGCCTCGCCAAAGCGCTTTCTATTATAGACAAAGTTATCGCCACTATTAAAAAATCGGCTGACCGCGAGGACGCCAAGAAAAACCTCATCAAAAATTTCAAATTCTCCGACCGCCAGGCCGACGCGATTTTGGAAATGAAACTCCAGGCGCTGGCCAACCTTGAACGCAAAAAAATTGAAGACGAACTCGCCGAGAAGAAAAAATTAATCGCCGAACTGACCGCGCTTCTAAAAAGTCCGGCTAAAATTCTGAAGGTCGTCAAAGACGAATTGATGGACGTTAAAACGCGTTTCAACAATCCACGGCGCACCAAAGTAGTCGCGGGCGGCCTTAAGGAATTTAGGGAGGAAGACCTAATCCCTCAAGAGGAAACAATCATCACTCTGTCGCAAGCCGGCTACATCAAACGCCTTCCACCCGCTTCGTTTAAAACACAGGGTCGGGGCGGCAAGGGTTTGATAGGGTCTGACGTCAACGAGGATGATTTCCTGACTCACTTCACGGCGGCTAATACGCATGACAACGTTTTGTTCTTTACCGACCGCGGCCGCGTCTTCCAGACAAAAGTTTACGAAATTCCGGCAGGCACCCGGACATCCAAAGGAAAACCAATTCATAATTTCCTGGAAATTCCGGTTGAGGAAAAAATCAGCGCCCTGATTACGTATGAAAAAACCAGCGACGGCAACCTAATAATGGTCACCAAGAAAGGTCTGGTCAAAAAAACGTCGCTCAAGGGCTTTGACAATGTCCGCCGCACCGGCATCATCGCCATCGGACTCAAAAAAGATGACCAGCTCAACTGGGTCCGCCTTTCGCCCGGAGGCGACGACGTTATCATTACCACCGCCCTGGGCCAGTCCATCCGCTTCCAAGAAGCCAAAGTCCGCGCGATGGGCCGCACCGCCGCCGGCGTCCGCGCGATAAAACTAAAAGGCAAAGACCAGGTCGCTTCCATGGACTTGATTCCAAAAGGAGCGAAGGATTCCCGATTGCTCGTTGTAATGGCGAACGGCTATGGCAAACAAACGCCGCTTTCCCAGTACAAAACGCAGGGACGCGGCGGCTCCGGCATCAAAACCGCGGCAATCACGGCCAAAACCGGCCAGCTCGTGGCGGCGGCGGTGTTGGGCGCCGAAGAGGAAGTACTCGCCCTCTCCACCAAAGGACAGATAATCCGCACCCAACTCGCCACTATCCGCAAAGCCAGCCGCGCCACCCAAGGCGTGCGCATTATGACGCTTGATTCAGGCGACAAAGTTGCCGGTATTGTTATACTGTAAGAGTATGGCTTTAGCCCGAAATCAGATTATCCTCATCGGCCTCGGTGTTGTGGTTGTAATCGGACTGGTGGTTTTGATAATTTTCGGAGTTAAACAGCCGCAATCCGAACTTTCCGGCAATTTGACGTTTTGGGGAGTTTTTGACAACTCAAGCGTTATTGATAACGCCATACAAAGCTACAAAAAAATACATCCCAAGGTTGAAATAAGTTATCGCCAGCTGAATGCCGACACCTACGAAACCGATTTGATAAACGCCCTGGCCGGCGAGAACCCGCCCGACATTTTGATGTTCCACAATGCCTGGCTGCCCAAGCACTTCAACAAGGTAGCTCCCTTCTCCGAAAACCAGATCGTGCTCAAAGATTTTAAATCCCTGTTTCCGACTGTTGTTGAACAAGATTTCGCGCCCGATGGCGTCATTTACGCCCTTCCTTTATATATAGACACCCTCGCCTTCTTTTATAACCAAGATATTTTTGACAACAAAGGCGTCGCGCTTCCGCCCAAAAACTGGACCGAGTTTGAAAACTTGGCGCCGAAACTGCGCGCTTTGGACAAAACCGGCCGCATCACAAAACCGGCGGCGGCCATCGGCGGCTCAAACAAAAGCGTCAACCGCGGAACCGACCTCCTGAATCTTTTAATGCTCCAAACGGGCACCAAAATGACGCGCGATGATTTTTCGGCGGCGACTTTCAATTCCGACGAAGGCCTCAACGCGACGCTTTTTTATACCAAATTCGCAAACGCCGCCAGCCCGCTCTACACCTGGAACGATTCCCTGCCATATTCGCTGGACAGCTTCGCTTCCGGCGAAACCGCGATGATGTTTAATTATTCCTACCAGCTTGGGTTCTTGAAAGAAAAAAACCCGTTTCTGAAATTTGGCGTGTCGCCGATGCTCCAACCGGAAAACGCCAGCCAAGCGGTTAATTACGCCAACTATTGGGGTTTGGCGGCGTCCGCCAAGGGCCGCAACCGGGCGGCCGCCCAAGATTTTATTCTGTTTATGACCACCAACCCGTCAATTTCGCAAAAGTATCTGAAATCCACGGGCAAGCCGCCAGCGCTTAGAAGTTTAATCAACAGCTACTTGACCGATCCCGACTTGGGAATATTCGCCCGCCAGGCGCTCACCGCCAGGTCATGGCCCCAAGTTGACAGCGCGGCGATAGAAACTATTTTCTCACAAATGGTAGAATCAATTATAACGGGCAAGCTATCCGCGGACAGAGCGCTAAGCGAAGCCGAGGATAAGGTCACTCAACTTATGGAGCGCAGAATAAGATAAAATGGAAAAGTTTTTACTTACCGCCAGCTTGGCGCTTGCGCAGGGCAGTCCGTTCATCGGCAAATGCGATCCCTCCAAGCCGCCGGGAGCGGGCGGTTGCGGCATTCCCGAATTTATCGCGTTCGTCAAAAACGTGATTAATTATCTGTTCGTCATAGCCAT
>Ga0209542_10005933_pt1 | contig 24046 bp, 40 predicted proteins | sample RifCSPhighO2_01_FD_184028 | JGI IMG/M metagenome (GOLD analysis project Ga0209542, IMG submission 184028) | Soil microbial communities from Rifle, Colorado - Rifle CSP2_plank highO2_0.1 (SPAdes) (version 2) | ecosystem: Environmental > Terrestrial > Deep subsurface > Rock core/Sediment ...
TATAGCTAACTGATACTTGCAGTGAGCTAGGCTTAGCTCACTGTTTTATATTCATTATTAGTAGAAAAACATTACCGCAATTCATCCACGAGCTAAAGCAGGTAGATTTCTTGCGGGGTCAATTAAAAGGATTTTCTTGCAGAAAATCGCCCAAATTAAAATTTTGTGGGCTGCCTCAAAATTTTAACTTCTTTAAATCGCGATGTTTCCTGATTATTCTTTCTTCACATATTCAGTATAATGACACTTCCCGCAATAGAAACGAGTTTTATGATTCGCCAAAAAATTCCCCGGCCCGCATCGGGGGCAGGTTTTATTTTTCTTCTCCCCGCCGGAATAATGAGAATATTTCTTTGAAGTCAGCTTGTTCTTGTGCGGCTTCTTTCCTTTCTTCTCTTTCGTCGCCCCGCCCTTTGACGTTGCCATTTACGCAGCCACCTCCATGGCCTGACTATAAAGTTGATTTTCGTACTTTCTTCTTTCCCATGCAAGTCTTTTTTCAACTGCCTCAACAAAACCCTCATGAAGCGGTGAAATTCCTTCATCTGCATGATTGCCTAAAAATATTTCACATCCTCTTATTAAATCATCCGTTGAGCGTAAACAAGAATAATTATTTACTTTCGCAAGAGCATGGCGTCCTGACTTAATTCCATAAAGTCTATATTGAAGAGCTCTCTTATCCCCTCTTACTTTTGCCAACCCAGCTTTTAATTCTCCCCAGCGATTATCAAATTGAGAAGTTTTGGAGAGTTCTTCATTAAGTTCTCTTATACTCTCAGATAGAATATTATCGCCCATAAAAACTCTCCCATCATCTACAAAAAATAAAAGATCATCAAAATGTCTAAACGAATATTCAAGCCATTCCGAAACTGTAAAATCCTCATGCTTTTCCATATTAGCCGGTTCCCCCGGATTTCTTCTCTTTCTTCCTCGGCTCAGTCTTCTCCTTATCCTCGGCAGAATCATAAACAAACGCCTCAATCAAAAAATCATTCTCGCCAAACTTGCTCCTGACAGCCCTGACAACAACGCTCTCCTTGTCAGCTTTCAGATGTTCAACAATCTTGTCCGTCGCGCCGGAAAAACCTGGATTTCCGTCCTGATTTATTTTTATTTCCATCTCTCTTCTCTTCAGCAATTCATTCCTAAAATCATTTATTATTTCCATTATATCTTTATCGCGTAATTTCCTTTCTCATTGAACTTCAATTTCTTGGCAATCTCGCTTTCCTCAGCATTAAGCACAGCAACCTTTCCTTTAAAGTTATCACTCGCTTCCTCGCTCCCGCACTTCGGACACTTTGCACCGGAATAAATCGTCCTGCACTTCTTGCATGCTTTTTCTTTAGCCATATTTAGTTCCTCCAAAAATGACTAGTGAAAATCTTTGATTTGCTTTTGCCATCTTAATTAACCTCCCAAAGAATATTTAACAAAAATCCACAACAGCCGTAATTAACATAAAACAACTTTCCAGCATTAATTATATTTTCAGATTTTTTTATATTAACCATTTACTTCTTCCCTCCCTTCTTCTCCTTACCTTCTGCCTTCACTGCCTTCTTAGCCGTCGACTCTTTCTTCTTCGTGTCCTCTTCAAGCCATTGCAATTTCCCAAGTCCTGCCTGTCGCATTGTCAAGCCAATTTTCGGCGTGCCTGCCTTGAAACTGATAGCAACTGTCCTCGCGATGCAGTCGTCTCCCTTGCCCAAACTTCTCTTCGAACTCTTTCCAGACAAAGTTCCTGTTTTCGACAAGCTGACGTAATCTTCCATCGTCTGCGAAACGTGAATCATCCCTTGAGCCGGTCCGATTTGAATAAACGCGCCAAAGTTTGTAATCTCAGCAATCGTCCCGTAAACAAGTTCGTGAAGTTCCGGCTTCCAAACCAGCAAAGTGAAAACAGAATTATAATACGCGCTTCCGTCGCCGGGAATTATCACGCCGTCGTCAATTTTCTCAACGCTGATAACAGAAATAACATAGCCAAACTCTTTCGTGACGCTGTCTACAAAGTCCTCATTCAACTGCTTCTCAATCGCTTCATGCGTCGGCAGTCCAAAGTGCTTCGGCTCAACCCGCACATGATCCTCAACTTTCATAAGATAAAACATTTGTTGCTCCAGATTACGAATCCCAGCAAAATTCGGTTTAAAAATATTGCGGTAGCAATATTTTGCCCTGAAAGACGGAAGGTCTTGCTGTAAAAAACTTTCCGTCCTGGAAAAAATAGATAATTTGGGATAATCATAACTATTGAGGAGACAAAAATTAACAATGCCCCGTCAAAGATATACTTATCAAACGCATTCATAAAGCTGTATACCCTAACAACCAATGATAAATTCGTATCTCTTATTAAATATTCTCGTTACAAAGTACCTCCTAAAATAAGCCCTCTAATAAAAACACAATTTAAATCTGCCCAGTCTGAATAAACTTTTTCATCGCCTGTTCAAGAAGCACCTGCGGAGCATAACCCTTCCTGCTGCATGCTTTCATAAACTCGTCAAATACAGCTTGGTCAATCATATAATCCATCTTTCTTTTCCTTGCTCCGGGAGGTGTTGCTGCCATGACTCTTAGTAAAGAAGTAATTATATAAATATTTGGTTTTGAAAAACGCCAAGGAGAGGATTTGAACCTCTGTTCCCGTGAGGGAATCGGTTTTCGAGACCGACGCATTAGACCACTCTGCCACCTTGGCAACAAGATAAAGCTACCAAGAAACCCGGCTTTAAAACTTTACTGAATCTATTGTCTAAGACATTATAATAGAAGACATTGATCTTTTATCAATTAGAAATACAGTCGATAATAATCGTATTGAATTTGCATTAATAATATTTTATTCTGAGAAATTATTCACGTCTATGTTATGGTTATCTAAGGACGTTAAATTAAAGATTTGTTTTGCAGTTAATAAAAAATAAACTACTAACTCTTCCCCTCTTGCTTCCTCTTCTCCTCCGCCTCCATCGCCCTCTGAATTCTCTTGGAATGAACCTCGTTCCAGTATCCGCACTCGGGGCAAATCCAATGCCCAATCTCGTCGTCAATAGTCCTCTCAACATCACAGGCGATGCAAGCCCGATTCACCATTACCATCGTTTTACCAAGAAATTAAACATTTTAAGTTTTATTGTTCTGGTTTCAACATAAAAACCATCTGCTTTGTCTACAATGTTTCTTAGTGTGAGTTAAATAACCACCATAACAAATATATATTATAGTTGAAGATATTAATCTTTTACCAAAACTATTCGTCCATACCATAATAAATCTATCGGCAATGTCAGATTATTAATTTATCAAAATAAACCATGATTGCTTTATTAAAGTCTACTTTGCCCCATGAAAAAAGTATATCAACACAAAGGATAAATCAAATCCAAATAACTATAATAAAAGACATTAAATTTTAACCAATATTCTTTATCTATGCTACAACCAATTCAGATTTATTGAAGATACCATCGGCAATACAATAATCGTATCAAGTTTATGTTAATTATTTTCCCTTCTCCAAAATTAAGCAACCCTCTTCCTCTCAACCTTCACCTTCCTGCTTTCCTTCAGCGCCCCCCTCCAGCTCAACAAACCATTCTTCGCGCCCCTCTTTCCGATAACACCCTCTGCATTCACCGAACCAATTTGCACAGCCTTCACAACATCACCGCTCTTAATTAAACCAGCGACAAATCCCGAAGCAAAAGCATCGCCCGCCCCGGTCCTCGAAACAACTTTTACTTTGCGCGTCTTAGAAACATAAAAATTATCACCATCATAAACCACATTTCCCCTAACTCCGTCAGTCACGCAGACAATCTTCGGCCCGAGTTTCCTCAAACTCCTCAGCAAATCTTTCTTCCCAACCAAATCCGTCGCTTCTTCCTTATTCAAAATCAAAACATCGCAATATTTCAAAATTCCGCTAATCTTCCGCGCACCTTGCTTAGTCAGATAACTGCTCGGATTGTAGGCAATTTTTATTCCGTGCCTTGAAGCCCAAGAAGCAAGCTTTTTTTGCGTCTCTAAACTTCTGCCAACCGAAGAAGAAAAATAAAACCATTTCGTCTTCAGCTTAGACAAAACCAAATCTCTAAATTTCAGATTCTCCGAAGCCCCTTTATCCTGCAAAATAGTTCTGCCCTTGTCACGCCCCTCCAAAATCACCGAAAACCCGGTCTCTTCACTTCCCGCCCTGCCCAAAAACTCAACCTTGTTTTTTTTCAAATCCCCAAGAATCATCTTTCCGTTGTTATCGTCTCCGATTTTACTGGCACAGCCAGTTTTCAATCCCATTTTGGAAAAAGCAACAGCCGTGTTCGTCGCCCCGCCGCCGGAAGTAAAGACAAGCCCCTCAACCAAAATCTTCGCGTCAACAGGATAACTCAGTTTTCCCTTCCTCTCCAAAACATCTGTCTCCACAAATGCGTCGACAACTGCGCCCCCGATTGTTATTATGTCGTATTTCATTTCACCTTCAATCCCCTCTTTATCAATTCAATATCTCTTCCTATTTTATTAAAACTTTCTTTCATTCTCATGTCTGCCCTGATCTGCCTGTCACTAACAGACCACACTTTTAACAAAAGCATGAAAATTATTGTAAGCAGGGTGATAAACTCACTCGGGCTGTTTCCAAATATATTCCATAATAAGAAGAAAACAGCGAGTATTAGAAATATCCAAAATAATATATCCTTCCAATTCATCTGAACGCCTTCCCGGTTATCAGCAGATACCCAATTACAATTAACAAAACTATCGTTATAATCCAGAAAGCCACATCATCCCAATTTATTTTTTTCATCTTGCCTCTTCACAAAATAAAAGAAAAACACATTTTTAATTATTCCCATCAACCGCCCTCAAATTCCTAAATCCAAGATAATGCCACAAATGCCCGAAGTTTATCTTAAGTTTCCGAGCATCAAACTTCTCGACTCCCCGAACTTCCCGCACGCTTGAAATCAATCCAATGGCAGAAATAAATCTAAAAATCCCGCTGATTAAAAATACGAATAATAACGACGACAAACCGAAAATTCCCAGAGACAAACTGCCAAGATAACCGCCCAGCAGCGCCCCAAAAAACGCGCCGGCAGCATTGATTATATTAAAATAAGCCGCGCATATCGCAACCCGCTCCCTTGTAACAGCGTCATAAATAAAATTGCCTGCAGAAAGATTAAACCCTGCCCACACAAACCCTGAAAAACATTCTGTCAAAGCAAGATAAAAAAGAAGTTTGATTCCTCCAATTCCAAGAACATAAGAAAAAAGCCAGATAAGAGGAATGCCCACCGTAAAAATAACAGTCACCTTCATCGTCCGCACATTCCCGTACTTGTCGCTAAACTTCCCCCACAAAGGCATAAAAATCAAAGTAGTTAAAGCAGAACTAAGAGTCACAATTGTGAAATAAAGATAAGAAAATTTCAAATCACCAAGCATGTAAACTGCAAAAAACGGCGACGCCACAGCAGTCGAAAAAGAGACAAGCGAAACAAACAAGACAAACCTCCCAAAATTATTATAAAGCATCTTTCTAACAAACTGCCTGAAAGAAAAATAAGATTCGGGCTTGTAAAAAAATTTTGGTTCATATTGTTTTGTGAAAAAATAAGCAGACAAACTTCTCCCGACAAACGCAATGAAAAACATTATTGCGAAAGCATAAAATACCTGTGACTTTTCAAAGTAATGCAAAATCAATCCTGCAGCAAGCATGCTGGATAAAGCGATAATCCCGACGATTCTGCTCCTCCTTCCGAAAAACTCTCCGACGCGCAAGGGAACAATGTCTTTCATCCACGAGTTCCACGCCGGTCCGGCAACAGCTCCGACAATTATCAAAATAGAATATGAAACTATCAGCAGACTAACAGCAAAAACTGAACTAATCCCGTAAAAGAAAAAGAAAAACCCAATCAAAATCAAAGGCAGCCACATAATCGCCTGAAAGAGAACAGACCAAAAAACAATTTTCCTTCGCGTAGTTCTGGACATCAGTTTTATCGTGCCGATTTGCGATAAATTTCCCAGCAATCCCGGAACAGAACTCAAAACTCCAATCTGGGTTGTTCCAGCCCCGAGAGCAAGTGCATAGGGGGTGATAAATCTCAGCCCAAACCCATCCATAAAGCTATACGACGATCCTTCTCTGATGCTAATTGCTCTCGCCTCTTTCTTCAAGTTCTCTTCATTAGGATCTTTTTCTTCAATCATGTCTTTCAGAAGTAATAATTGAAAGAATAAGTTTTTAATTCTATTTCAATGTCCACAATTAACCTTTCCTACAAAACTCTTGCTGCCTCAAGAACCTTTCTCTTATCACCCAAAAATAACTTGCTTGCCTGCCAAATCTCAAGACCAATAACCTCACCGTCTTTTGAGATATCTATTAAGATTCCGCCAGGAAGCTCAATACTTTTCCAATAATCTCCTCCAGCAACGTCTATACTAAGAATATCTTCTTCAGCATCGTAAAAACTTTTTATCTTCATTTTCAGTCCATCCAGAAAGCAGTAATTACTTTAATAACTTTCCCTTATGCCGATAAACAACTTTTAACATTCTTCCTGGGGGTGGAATTCTTGCTATTGCATTCAATGCATCGAGCCATTTCTTGTCTCTTAAAACTTCAGAATTTTTAATGCAATACTCAAGAACATCATCTGTTATTTCCTTTCTAACGTTCCGGCGATGCCTCCAATGAATAGAATATTCAAACTCCATTTTTCACCTCTTTTTCAATGCCTCCAACCCCGCCAACTTCTTCCCCGCCAAAAAATGCACAAGCGCCCCGCCCGCCAAAGACACATGCCCAAACTTCCCTCGCCCGATTCCGCTCCTAGACAAAGCCGTCGACAAACTCCCACCAGCCAAAACACTAAACCTCGCCCGAGAAACCGCCTTCAATAATTCAAACGTCCCCTTGCAAAACTTCCGGTCCTCGCAATAACCCGCAGTCCCTTTCATGAAAACCGCGTCCGCCCGCGAAATCAATTCCTTATACAATTTAATCGTCTTAGAGCCGATATCAAAAACTTCATACTTAGAAGGAAACTCGCTCAAGTCCAATTCCCTACGGCGCCCTTTGATTTTAACAGCCAAATCCATCGGCGTCCTCTTCCCCAAAATAACTTTCCTCAAAGAAGGAATCGCTTTCAATTTATCCCCCAATAGTTTTTCAGAAGCTCCCAAATTCTCGCCCTTCGCAATCAGACACAACTGCCCCCAAATCCCGCACGTTATTACTTTGCTATGTTTCATCAACAGTAAATTATCTTCCTTCGAGCCGCCAAGAACATAAAGAACATTTTTCATCTTCCTGATTTTCTCTAGCCCTTCAAGCTCCTTCTGCATCAATCTTCCAATCCCCGACGGCAAAACCCTCGGAAACCCAACAATCGAAGTCTGCTCCCGATGCGACACAGAAAAAGAATCATTTAGATAAATATCACAAACATTTCCAAGAACTTTAACCATCGCATTATCTCTTCCGTCCGCAACTTCTTCTTTCAGCACGCGAACATTCTCCAAAAGCAAAGCCTCGCCATTCTTCAATCTCGCAATCTCGCCAACCGCCTTCTTTCCTATAACATCATCAACAAATTTAATCTTCAAAAGTTTAGCATGCCCTTTCAGTGAAGTAAAATCTTTTTCTCCTGGCCTGCCCTGATGCGCCATCACAACAACCCGCGCCCCTTTTCTTCGCAACTCATTTATCGTCTTCGCGCTCTCAGAAATCCTCTCGTTCATCACCGGCTTGCCTTTAACAATTTCAGAATTCAAATCACTCCGGACTAAAACTACCTTTCCACGAACATCAAAATCGTCTATTGTTTTAAATCTCATCTTAAATTCCTCACAAGTTTAATCTTCTTTCCATCAAACAAAATCTTACCCGAATATCTTTTAAGCAACCATGATTTAATATCTTTTGGAACCTCTCCTCTGATATAAAATCCTAAAAAGTTCTCATTGTCAAAAAGAGATATATCTTCTTTTACAATTATTTCCGGAACGGCATCTTCAAAGCAATCTTTCATAGCTATTCTTCGCGAAGCGGGATAAGGAACATATTTTTTATTTGCAACTTCTTTAATTATTCTTAAAAGTTCTTTCTTCTTTGGGTATTCCTCAATTAATTCAAAAGCCTCTTTTTCAATTTTCCAGAAGTCAAATAAAACCCTCTTCTTTCCTTGATATTCTTCATTGTAAAATTTGTCAACTACTTTTCTGCACATTTTATTTTTATTAGCAAGTTTTTCCAATTGTTCTGGATTATGTTTACTCAAGTACTGGGCAACAGATTTATACGCCTGATAAGAAATGGAATTCCTATAATAAACTGTCTTTTTTAGGTAGCCTAAATCAAAAATAAAACTATATTTAAAATCATAAGAGGAAGCGTAGGCAAAACCCAAACTTAAGAAGATACATGGATAAATCCCCAACATTCTTTCAATGTACGAATGTTCTATTTTTATATCTTTTATATTGGGAACTCTTAACTTTCCTTCCTTTAATATTCTTTTGAACAATTTATTATCAGGGGTAGCATGGATTAAAACGGGCTTGCTATACTTCTTAATAAACGGTTCTTGTAGTTTTTGCATTTCTTCAAATCTCTTTTTTATGGAAATTTTGTCACCCATTCTGAATTTTAGATTCATCTTTTATCCACCCCCCCAATCGTCTATTGTTTTAAATCCCATGCTGAATCGCCTCAATCTTGCTTCCAATATAACCAGCTTCAATAATAGTCATCTTAGAAAAAATATCCTTAGACTTACTGAAAAATGAGGGAGCTTCTCCGATAATATAGTTCACATCTTTCATATCCAAAACCTTATCTGCATAATACTGAGCAACTCCTCTTAATTCAAACGCCTTCTCTATCAACTTCACATCCGTCGTTGAGTAATAATCTCTCAAAAATTCTTTCATAAATCTTAATGAACACGAATGTATCTCACATTTAATACCGATTCCGATCATTATTGCATATAAAGAATAATACATTGAATAATAACAAGCCGCGATCGAAAAAGAGAGGTTATATTTTTTCCTTCTATTCATCGTTCCAAGAGAATTCTCAGCCATAATAAAATAACTTTTAGCAAGATTCTCACTCGGCTTGGCTAATTTTATTCCGTCTTTCTGTTTGCAGCACCACCTTGTACTTACCATAACATCTCAACAAAATCCTCAACTCCTTTCAAGACTATATGATTTTTTATTATTTCTTTAATAAAGTTATTTCCTTTATCAAACTTTCCTTTTGTAGACTTGACAGTGTTAATTTTTATTCTCCAAAGTTCTTCCAAGTCAGTAAGTTCTCCGATTTTCCCGATAAGAAAAATATCTAAATCAGAATTTCTTGTCTCTTCGCCTCTAGCATAACTCCCAAAAACTACTAAAATCCCGCTTGCTCTCTTCTCAACCTCGTCAAACAAAGCCCTCTTCCTTCCATTTCTTTCGAGAAATCCTACCTTCCTGCTTATCTCTACTAGTTTTAATATCTCCTTAATATGCAGATTGTTGGAATTTAGATAACAATATTTGTTTCTCCCCTCATAAACAGACTTGAGAACATTCTCCCTTTCCAAAATATTCAGAACATTAGAAACCGTTTTCTGATTCATTCCAAGATTTTTCGCAATTTCCCTTCCATAGATCCGCCCATGATAACTAGATCCAAATTCGCCGAGTATTTTTAGTTCATTTTTATTGAATAACATATTACTCATATAAGTAAATTAGTATTTAATACTTTTGTTTTTATAAAAAAACGATTGTTTTTATTTCTTCTTCAAAGGCAGATGCTCTTTAATAGCTTTCCTCAACTTCGGACTCGTCCACTTTTTTTGAAAAGTCAAATAATCCAGCTCCGCCAAACTCTTGTCTTCCAAAACAGCCAGCCTCTTAGAATCCGTCACGTCCAATACGATAACCCTCTTCCCCTTAATCTTAAACTTCTTCTTCAAAACAGGAGCAAGCCTTTTCCTGACAACAATTATCACATCCGCCCAGTCGACATCTTTTTTATTAATTGGTCTTGTCTTCCAAATCTCCCCGTAAGTTCCAATCTCCTCATCCTTTACATCAATCCCGCCAAACTTTGTAGAATATCCCTTTCGTCTCAGATAACCTGCAAGATATCGGCTCCTGTTTCTTCCCTTCGCGCAAATACAAAGAATTTTTGTTTTCATTTCAACTCCTCCATAAACTTTTCCAAATACTTTTCAGTTCTATTTACAAATACCTCCCTTAATCTCCTGTTCTTAGTAGGATTCATCCTGAAATAATAAGCTCTGTGAATAATATGATTTTTATTTTTAATGAATTTATTCAATCCCTTCCAAGTCCTGGGCGGATTCTTGCCTAATCTTCTCTGCTCATTATAACTAATCCAAAAAACCTTCTTTAGTAATTGTTGAAAACCAAATTTTCCTTTCTTGTGCAAGGGGATTAATTTCTCACGAGTAAATTTCAAATCACTAACGAACAATTTATCTTCAGTTCTCATAGGATAATCAGACTTCATTAATCCTCGGCCATAAATTAATTTATGATACTCCAAATCCCTAAGAAAAACATCTGGCTTTCCTTTCAATTTCCCCCCATACTTCGAATTCTCGTTATTCTTCAATTCGGTTAGAGAAATAGGCAGCAATTCAGAAGGTTTTAACATCTCCCTGTTCTTATCCCTAACCTTCTGCAATTTCTTCATCACATTATTATCCCTTACGATAGGAACAATGTCAACATCACTTTTTTTATTCATCTCTCTAGTTACAAAGGTTCCTTTTACGTACACTGCGATAATTTTATCTCTAGAAACATTAGCAAATAAAAAATTCATCGCTCTTCTTAATGACGCGATGGCGTTCTTTTCTAACTTCGTTTTTCTTTTCCAGTTCTCCCAAAATTCCTTTTTCATCTTACCCTCTTTCTAATTTTCATTCCCCCAAATACCCTCCTTTCTGCAAATCCCATAACTCTCTGTAAATCCCTTTCTTCCTAATCAAGTCCCTATGCTTCCCAATCTGGACTATCCGCCCTTGGGACATAACAACAATCCTGTCTGCATGCATTATCGTCGACAAACGATGAGCAATTATCAGCGAAGTCCTTCCTTCCATCAACTTCTTCAAATCTTTCTGTATCTCATTCTCCGTCTTAGAATCAAGAGAAGAAGTCGCTTCATCCAAAACCAAAACTTTCTTATCAGCCAAGATCGCGCGCGCAATAGAAACTCTCTGCTTCTCCCCGCCGCTAAGTTTCACACCTCGCTCCCCGACAATTGTGTTTTCTTTCTTCGGCAGTTTTGCGATAAAACTATCTAATTGCGCAAATTTAATTGCCTGTAAAACCTCGGCGCGCGAAGCGTTAGGATTTGAAAATGCAATATTATTGTAAATAGTATCATCAAACAAAATGCATTCCTGCGGAACAACCGACAACTCCGAGCGCAAGGATTCCTGCTTGAAATCTTTTATATTCCTGCTATCTACAAGAATCTTTCCCGACTCAACATCATAAAACCTATAAAGCAATTTCACAAGAGTCGTCTTCCCACACCCAGAATGCCCGACAAACGCAATCCTTTCATTCGGCTTAATCTTCAAAGAAAAGTCACTAATCGTCGGATTTTTATAATATTTGAAAGAAACATTCTTGAACTCAATCTCTCCTTTCTCTACCTTCAGCTCATCAGCGTTCCGTTTATCCTTTATGTCATTTTTTATCTTTTCATATTCGTACAGCGAATCCAAATCTCCAAGAGAAATATAAAACCTCCTCATGCCATGGACAAAACCAAACAAAGGCCCAATCAACCCAAGATAAACTGTATAGATAAACACCAAGGTTCCTATCGTAATATCCCCTTCAACTAACTTTAACAAGGCGAAATAAAATATGCTGAAAGTTCCGATTCCAAGAATTAAACTCTGCCCAACACTGAACCACGTCCCAAGATTCCAGAATCTGAGCATTTTCTTCCTCGTATTTTCCCCGAGCGATTTGAATTTATCCTTAACCAATTCCTCTTTCCCAAAATATTTTACAGAGTCAATGTTCATGAAAATATCAGCCATTATCCCTCTCTCCAAATCTTCAGTAACATTCGCTTCATATTGTGATTTTTGCTGTATCTTCGACATGAAAAATCCAAATAAGATGAAACCAGAAGCAGTTGCAACAACGATAATCGCAGAAACAACATCAAAATAAATTAGAGAAATTCCGGCAACAATCATCTGCAAAATAAGCGGAGAAATATTAAAGACAATAAAATCACTTATTGACTCTATTGCCCTGTTGCCGCGATTCATTCTCGAAATCAGCGAACCTGTCTTGTGCGTCGTGTGAAAACTGTGAGACAAATAGACAAGATGATTGAAAAACTTCCTTTTAATTTCAAGCATCATCGACGCCTCCAGACTATTAATAATCCTCAACTGAATCCAGTGTCCAAAAACTTTTACAATCAAAGACGAAACAACATAAAGCCCGGCTATAACTAACAAAGCAGAAATTAAAATCTCAGCCGTTATCTGCCCGCCGACAAACAAAGTTCCCCTGTCAACAATTTCTTTTATCAAAAACTTCTCAAAAACATGAATGCTCTCAATTATCAGCGAGATAAACACAACTAAGAAAAATACCCATTTCCATCTCTTCGCAAACTGCAGGTATTTTTTAAAATTCTCTTTAACGTCAACTTTTTCTTTTCTCATTTTAGCTAAATTTATATATCACTTGTCCCTTTATTTGCAATGCCAAAACAGAAGACAGTCTTTCCCTCCGAATCTCCCGTTAAGTATGGAGAAGAAAATGAAGAAGACGTCGAGGATGAAGACTCCCCAGAAGACGACGACTTTCCCGAAGATAAGTAACTTATATCTGGCTTCATATTCCGCTCTTTATTTTAAATAAAACAATCAGTTATTTATAAAACTATCAAAACTATCTCAGCATCTTCACAACATCCACCACCCTATTGCTATACCCCCACTCATTATCATACCAAGCCATAACCTTCACCAGCTTCCCATTAACCTTCGTCTCGTTCTCCATAAAAATCGCAGACTCAGAACTCCCGATAACGTCGGAAGAAACCATTTCCTCTTTAGTGCAACTCAGAATTCCTTTTCCCTTCCCATTAGAATATTTCCTAAATGCATTGTTAACTCCCTCAACACTCGCAAATCTCGAAAGCTCGGCGCTCAAGTCAGTAATAGAACCGCACGCAACAGGAACCCTTAAAGCCATCCCATCAATTTTCCCTTTCATCTCAGGAATCGCTTCAGCAGTCGCCTCCGAAGCACCCGAAGAAGTCGGAACAATATTCAAAGCCGCAGCCCTTCCCCTAACAACCTTGCGAGCACTTGAATCAACCAGCGCCTGCGACGAAGTATATCCATGAACCGTCGTGAAAAACGCCTTTTCAATTCCAAAAGCATCATTCAAAACTTTCACAAGTGGAGCAAGGCAGTTCGTCGTGCACGAAGCAACAGAAATCAATTTAGTATTCTTGCTCAGCTTATCATCATTAACTCCTGGAACAACTGTCAAATCCGGCTTTCCTTTTTTTATCGGCGCAGTAACTATAACATATCTTGCTCCAGCTTTCAAATGTGCTTCAGCCATCCTGCCCTCGCGAAACGCCCCCGTCGCCTCAACAACAACATCAACTTTCATTTTCTTCCAGGGCAATTTCAATGGCTCCCTCTCCGACAAAACCTTAATCTTCTTCCCGTTAACAATCAGCTCTCCGCCCTTAACCTCGACTTTCTTGTCATATCTTCCGTAAACAGAATCATATTTCAAAAAGTAAGCCGCGTCCTCCGCGCCATAAACGTCATTCACAGCCGCGATATCAATCCCTTTCTCAAAAGCAATCTTAAACACGCTCCTTCCAATCCTGCCGAAACCGTTGATAGCTATCTTCATTTACAACCTCTTTATTTATTTCTTTTACAATTCAGCTAATTATTAAAACCTTACTATTCCGAAACTTTAAATTACCTAATATCCTAATTCTACAATCAAAAGAGAAAAAATGACCCCAACAGACGATTTCATAAACCTTGTTGAGAAGTTCACAACAAACGGACCTTTCTTTTCATTAAGACCCATGAGTGTATTCGTGATTACAATCGGCTTGCACGGACTTTTATATTTCAGGTCTTACTATCTCACAATCAAGAATACACTAAACAACTATAACAAAAGACATTAAATTTTATTATTCATCTATACTCCAGCCAATTCAAATTAATTGAAATGTCACCAGTAATATAGAACGCATCGAGTTTATATTAATTATTCTTTGTATTGGGCAAATTTTATGTTTTGTGCAATAAGCAAACTGTCCTCACAAAAAAGGCAGCGTATCAATTCCCTCTTCATCCTCGCCGAGAAGCATAATATCAATATCAACAAACTCCTTGCTGAACAGTTCCCTTATCTTCTCTATACTCTTTCTTAACTCACTCTCCTCACGATGAAACAACTGAATAATACAATTTGGCCGCGCTAAAGATAAAATCAAAGAATTAACATGTTCTGACTGCCGCGCAAACTTCTTTATTTTCTCCCTGTTTGCCTCGTCAAAATTCCTGACATTCAGCAAAATCAAAGAAAAATAATATCCAAGCTTTGACATGTCAAACTGAATTCGCGAACCAAGAATAACTTTATTGCCATATAGCTTCTTTAACTTATACAAAACCAACTCACTTGACAAACCCACCTTCCCAGCAATATCAATCAACCGAACCCTTCCGTCATTAGCCAAAATCTTCAAAATTTTCTTCTCATTCTCATCAAACTTTCTCACTTTTGACTTCTCGTCAACAAGCCCATAATTATCCCTGTCTTTGTAGCGAACAAATTTCAAAGGATACAACTCAGCAAAATACGGCTTAACAACAAAATAATCTGAAACTGAATTTTCCTTATCCTTCAATAACTCAGAAATAAAATCACTAAGTTCTTTCTCATCTTTAAACACGCAGTTCATAAATAAGTCATACTTGCCAAAAACTTTTCCCCAAGAGATAACATTCTTGTGTTTGACAAGTCCTTTAGAAAACTTCGCAGTTGAAGAATGCTTCTCAAACTTCAATAAAACCGTAACAAAATAATCATACCCAAACTTGCCATAGTCAAACAAACTGAAAAATCCGCGTATCAACCCCTCGTCAGTATACTTCTTCAGCCGATATTCAACCTGCTCGCGCGTCAACTCAGTTGCCTTCGCTATCTTGCTCACGCTTTCCCTGCTATGATGATACAAGTAACTCAATAGCTTGTAGTCTGCTTCAGTTAGTTTCATTCTCTATCAAAATTCCTTATTTATTTAAACTTTTCCATATTAATTTTAATAATTTAGTATTTTTTAATAGAATAATTTAGATAGTTATATTCATTAACCAAATCATGACACCCCAAATAAAATATCAGCTTAGAGAAGTTACGCCACAAGATACGAGATGCATAGCTGCCGCTTGCCCTGCAGTCTACGAAGGAATTCGGGATGTAACTCCAGAAAATTATGAGGCAGAAAGAGAAGTTTACTTAATTATTGGAAAACGTGTTGAACCAAAGGACGCAGGACTAGAGAACAAAGTAGGAGCAGGAGAAATGCTGATTGAAATTCCGCGAAAACTAATTGACGATAGAGAAAAATAAATACAACGTAATATTAACTATTCTAAGCAAAATGTATTCAAAACAAGAACTGCAAACTCGTTATGATAAATTCGCAAAATGGTACGACCTGAGCGAAGGTTTATTGGAATTGCTTGTGTCTCCGCTAAGGCATCAACTAATCAAAAAAGCAAGGGGCAAGATTCTCGAAGTAGGAGTTGGAACTGGGAGAAACATTAAATACTACCCGCTCTCTTGTGAATTGACAGCCACAGACTTATCCCAAGAAATGCTGAATCTTGCTGTTAAACGTGCGCAAAAAAGTAAACGCGAAATAACCCTTGAGATTATGGACACAGAGAATCTTTCTTTCCCAGACAACTCATTTGACACAGTTATTGAAACTTTATGTTTATGCACTTACACAAACCCAGCAAAAGCTTTGAGTGAATTATCACGAGTTTGTAAGCCCAAAGGAAGAATACTACTTTTAGAGCATGGAATAAGCAGATATCAATGGCTTGCAAAACTCCAGGATGCAAGAGCGGAAGTTCATGCAAAGGCACTCGGCTGTTACTGGAATCGCAACCCAAAAGCACTGGTCAATGAAGCCGGAATAGAAATAATTTCAGAAAACAGAAAGTTTTTAGGTTTATTTTATCTTTTAGAATGCAGAAATAACTAAATCAAACCGTTCCCTTCACGGATTTCCAAATAACAACTCTTATAAATTCCCTTTCCCAATTAACAAAGAGGTGAAAATGACATCCATCAAAACAATTATCCAATCATCAAAAGATTGTTTTTATATTACCGAATCTCCCCAATTAAACTCTAGTAATAAAATAAAATGACTCTATCCCTAGACATCGGCGGCACAAATATCCGCTCAGCAATTGTAAACAAAACCAAATTAGCAGATTACAGAAAAACCCCGACTCCGAAAAAAAAGCAGGACATCCTAAAAAAAATAATAGAAATAATTTCCCAATACAAAAAGCAAACAATCTGCATCGCAGTCGCCGGCTTTGAAAGGAACGGAGTAATCCAGCACTCGCTAAACACCGACATTAACGGTGTAGCACTCTCATCCCTGCTAAGAAAAAAATTCAAAGTCCCTGTCTTCATAGAAAACGACGCGAACTGCGCAGGTTTAGCAGAACTTCATTACGGCGCCGGAAAAAACCTAAACAATTTCGTCCTCTTAACTTTAGGAACCGGAATCGGTGGCGCAGTCATAATAAACAAAAAACTCTACCGCGGAAACGGCGGAGCAGGAGAAATCGGCAGCATTTACCTAAAAGACAAAACAATCTTTGAGCACTTAGCCTCCGGCGACGCATCAGTCGCACTTGCCCATAAACAAGGTTTCAAAAACATAACAAGTTTAGAACTCGAACATCTAGCAAACAAAGGAAACAAAAAAGCAAAAGAAGTCTACAACAAAATCGGCGAAAACTTAGGAATCGGCTTAGCCAACATCTCCTACATCCTCGACCCCGACGCAATCCTTCTCGGCGGCGGCTTCTCCCGAGTAAAACACATTTACGCACCAGCGCAAAAAGCCCTCAACAAATTCTACAACATCACTCCTAAACCAAAACTCCTCAAAGCCAAATTCGGCGATGATGCTGGATTGATTGGGGCTGCTCTCCTCTCCAAGAAACAATAGAAAAAATTAAATACCTCTAAAATCTATGACAAACATGACAACATTTAATGTAATTGTAGAAAAAGACGAAGAAGGTTTTTATGTATCTGAAGTAGTTGGTCTGCCTGGCTGCCATACACAGGGCAGAACAATGGAAGAATTAATTGAAAATACAAAAGAAGCCATAACTCTATATTTAGAATGTGAAAAACCAGAGATGATAATTGACAGTAAGTTCATAGGGATACAGCAAATAGAGGTTTAAATGGCGAAACTGCCAAGAGTTGATGCAATAAAAATATCAAAGGTTCTGAAAAAACTTGGTTTTAATTTCCTAAGACAAAGAGGAAGTCATATGTTTTTCAAACATCCAGATGGAAGGGTAACAACTATCCCCCACCATCCTGGGCAAAAGATTGGCCCGGGACTATTGCTTAAAATAATAAAAGACGACTTGAAAATCTCAAGAGAAGAGTTCGAGAGATTACTTTAATCTGCCTAAAGCTTTCAGCAACTTCTACAACATCACGCCCAAACCAAAACTCCTCAAAGCCAAATTCGGCGACGACGCTGGGTTGATTGGCGCATCTCTCCTCTCTAAAAACCAGTAGCCTAAAACGAAAATGGGAAGTTGGAACTGACGACAAAAAGAAAGATATTTAAAGAACGCTGGTTCATCCTGTATATTCAAAATGGAAAATAAAAAATATCTTATTTATGCAAAGTATTTGATTATACTTTCTATCGTAATTAGCATCCTAATCTTGTTATTTTATAATATAACTTCGAATGGGAGTGAAAATCCAACAGTCGTCATATTAGCAAAGTATTACCCTTACATAGCAAGTCTGGCAGGTTTTGCTTTTAATGTAGCCATACTGTTTTTAGTCCTTTATTTAATAAACAGAGAAAAATAAAACAATCTCTAAGCTAAACATTTATGATTTTACCATATTAATCATTTACTTAATCTTACCCAATTCCCTCAAAACCCCAGCTCACTTTTTCTTAAACTCGACATTCGGCAAACTCTCAAATTCTTTGTCTCCAGTAACAAAATAATATCCGTTCTTTATTGAAAAGACATATCCAACTGCATCGAAAAAAGAAATATTCTGTTTTTTATGTTCGTGCCTGAATTTAACAGCCTCAATTAAAATTTTTCTGCTGACTTGCAGAGAATATCTCTCTAATTTCTTCAGCCATAATTCTGCTTCGCCTTCGCCATACTCCTTTAATAGAACTCCATAAAACTCAGCCAGCGTAAAATCATTAATAACAAACTCTACATTAAGATATTTGGCAAATTTTTCATTGCCCAAGTATATCTCAACTAGCGCATATGTGTCTAAGCACCTCTTTATTTCATCCATTTGCTGTCATATTCTTTTCGGAAATCTTCTATCATTTTTTTAGAAGACTTCTTGAACTTTGCTTTTCCGAACATTTCTTTTAAGACATTATTCTTCTTTTCTATCTCTATTATAATCTCCTCGTCAGGTCTTAAATTAAATCTCTCCACAGCTTCCGCAGGTATAACTACACCTATCGAATTTCCCCACTTTTTTGTTTTCACTTCTATTACCATTGTATAACTATCATGTATAACTATTATATAAATATTTCGCTCAAAGCCAAATTCGGCGATGATGCCGGGTTGATTGGGGCTGCTCTCCTCTCCAAAAACTAATAGCCGAAAATTATCAGCAAACATCAATACAAAAAATTAATAACAAGTCCAACCCGTGACTGCACTCAAAGCGTGATTTTACCGCATTAATTATTTCCTTACCTTACTCAACTCTCTCAAAACTTTTTCCCCATCTCTCGATTTAGCCACCGCCGACGAAATCAAAACCCCTCTACAACCAAGCCGCCGAGCCATTCTAACATCCTCCGCCGAATGAATCCCAGCCCCGCAAAAAGCCCTCACTCTGCCCCCCTTCAACAACCGAGCAAACTCCCTCACAGAATCACTTCTATATTCAGTAATCGACTTCCCGCTACCAATCAATTTCTCGTCCTCAAGCGCAATCGCCCACGGCTTCAATTTTTTATACATCCGTGCTTCCCTCAAATCCCTAACACAAAGAATAATCTTCCTCTTCCTATTTTCCCCAACAATCCGGGCAATCTTAGAAGCAGGAATCCTATAATCAGAATGATTCAACAAACTTCCATCGCCAGTTATCTCCTCACCAACATCCAGCCTCTGTGAAAAAACCTTGATTTTGGCTTTCCCCAAAACCCAACCAACATCATAAGGACAAACAATCGCGCTCTTCCCAAGGTACTTTTCCACGCGACGCGCAAGCTTCAACGCCTCTTTCCCTTTTTTGTATTTCTTGAAATTAATTACTATCATTTTCCTCCAAAAATTCATATATCTCTTTTTGCTTGTGACTATTCAAAGACACGTGCTTCTCGCCTGTAGAGAGTTTCACATTCAAAAGACCATCGTTAATCATTTCTTTAACAGCCTTCATTGCCTCCTTGCTTCCACGCAAATGATCCGGCAGCGCTTTCATTAGGTTCTTAAGTTCAGTATGCCTGCCGCCCCAAATATTAAGGTTAACTAATTTTCTAAAAAACCTCTTTTTTATCGCCTCCTTCAAATCCATAATTAATACAATAAATACAAAGTTTTAAACATTCCGAACAAGTTAAGTCATGTTCACAACATAACATATTTACATAGAAAGACTAGTAAATTATATTCTTTCCAGCATAAGACGTAAATGTTTGCCCATCACAAAACTTAGTTAACACAAATTCGAGACGATTGTTTATTACCGACGGTGTTTTCAATAATCTAAAGGTTTAGCATAAATGAAGAGGTTGGTTAAAGTCTTTTTTATAGGATATTGCCATTTTTGCTTACTTAACAAAACAAATCATAAATGAAACACTAATGTTCCAAAAAAGAAACATTTATAAATCTCAATATTCTAACTCAAACATGGAAACTTTATTCAGAAAAGCAATCGGAGACTCGCCGAAAATAAGGGTCCTTGAATTTCTTATAGAAGGAAGAGAGCTTGACTATAGCATTAGCGACATAGCAGAAGGCGCAGAAATAGGCAGAACAACCTTATTCAGAATCTGGGAAGATTTAATAAAAGTAAAGGTTATTCTTCCAACAAGACAAATCGGCAACGCAAAACTTTTCAGACTCAATCAGTCAAATCCGCTGGTAAAAAAAATGATTGAACTTTTCGACGAAGTCATAATACCAAAGAAAATTATTGCTTAGCTCCTACAACTTAATTACTATCACAACTTAACAAACAATCAGAGAGTTATAAAATTACCGCATAAAGAATTTTGTTGCATAATCTTAAAGTTAAACCTTTAATCCGTTCAAATGCTCTGCTAAATCTCTCATATCGTTAGGCTTTCCTTGGAGTCCCTCGCCTTGTCTCTCCCCATAATAAGCTCTATCCATCTCGACAAAAAAGGCATTTACTACCGACGCTGTTTCTTTATAATTGTCTAATCCTTTTCTTCTCGCCAATCTATAAAATGCTCTGGCAAAAGTCGAAAGCCCGAGAGTAATATCTCTTATTTCAGGGTCGTTTATCTTCCCCATTTCTGGAGAAAATCTGTCCATGTCAGACAATTCTTCATCCAATCTTTCCTCAAAAGTCTGACCTGTTTCTCTCGAACGCTCGTACAATCCGTGCTCAACTAGCCCTTCTTGAAAAGCTTTCAAGCCTTCTAACATTTTTTGGTTGAATCCACACAATGGCATTTTAATTTTCCTCCTGTTCAGAAAAATCTCTGTTTGGTCTCACAAGTGTATACTGATAAGAAATGTAGTTTTGAAGTTCATGCCTATCCAAAGAACCATTTCCATTGTAATCAAATTCATTGAGGGTGAGAGAAACTTGTTCTTGTATTTCTTTACTACAATCTCCTGCAGTGTTCAAACAAGTACTTGCTGGCACCATAGCTAATCCCAACGCTATAGCTAAGGGTGTGCTCTTCCTACCCCAAGGTTCCCAACCTGATGTCCTTCCTTTTTCTGTCATTTTTTCTCCTTAATTTTCAATAAGAAAAAGAACTTATATTATTTACCTCCCCCGTACAGGGTGTATAACAGAAAGTATTTTATAGTGTCCTTACTGCAATTGAGCATGGTTAACCACGAAATGTTTAATTTATTGAAGATAGGATTAACAGAAGGAGAAGCAAAAGTATACTTAGCACTAAGCGAGCTAGGAAGTTCAACAGTTGGCCCGATAGTAAAGAAATCCAAAGTCGCCTATTCTAACATCTATGAAATCCTAAACAGATTAATAGAAAAAGGAATTGTAAGCTTTATTATTAAGAACAAAACCAGATATTTTCAAGCCGCGTCTCCTTCAAACCTTATTCAATATCTTGACAAAAAACAAGAGCAAATAATCCAAGAGAAAGAAGCGTTGGAAGAGATTCTTCCGGATTTGGAGAAACTGCGGGAAGCGAAATCCAAGCAGGAAGCGGAAGTTTTCATAGGAAAGAAAGGATTAAGAACAGCTTATGAAAAATTATGTAAAAACACATTGAAACATGACGAAATCCTCTTCTTTTATATTCATGATGAAAAATACGGCGAGGAGTCAAATTTATTTTATAACAGCATAGTGGATTTAGTAAAAAGAACAAAAAACAGAGGGATTTGCAACGAAGAATATAAAAAATCATGGTTTGCTAAAAAAGCCAAACATTTGACTATGAGATTTTCTAATTTGCCTCTTCCCGGCAACATTGATATAATCAACGACAAAATACTGCTTGTATCCTGGGGAGAATCTATCTTCTCCGTCTTAATACATTCCCAGTCTCTTGCAGACAATCTAAGAAAATATTTTAATGAAATGTGGTTAAAATCAAATAAGCTTCACTAATCAAAATTAACGACCAACCTCCAAATTTAAATATCTGAACGTCTATCTGGCAAAATGGCAAACGCAATCGAAGTAAAAAACCTCACAAAAGAATTCAAAGGCTTCAAAGCAGTAGACAGCGTCTCATTCAAAGTAAAAGAAGGCGAAATCTTCGCATTCCTCGGCCCAAACGGCGCAGGCAAAACCACGACGATAAAAATGCTCACAACCCTCCTTTCGCCAACCGGAGGAAAAATGAAAGTCAACGGCTTCGACCCGACAGAAGAGCAGGACAAAGTCAGAAGCTCTTTCGGAATTGTATTCCAAGACCCAAGTCTTGACAACGAACTCACGGCAGTTGAAAACCTAGAATTTCACTCAGCACTCTACAACGTCCCAAAACAAATCAGAGACGAAAGAATTCCCTACCTTCTGAAATTCGTCGGTTTATACGACAGAAAAGACAACTTCATCAAAACATACTCCGGTGGAATGAAACGCAGATTGGAAATCGCAAGAGGTTTAATTCACCACCCAAAAATCCTTTTCCTTGACGAACCAACTTTAGGACTTGACCCTCAGACAAGAAACCACGTCTGGAATTACGTCAAAGAACTTAACAAAAAAGAAGGCATGACAGTCTTCCTCACAACTCACTATATGGAAGAAGCCGAAAACGTCGCCGACACCGTCGCAATAATTGATGAGGGAAAAATCGCAAAGCAGGGCTCGCCAAAAGAACTGAAAAAATTAACCGGCGCAAAAACCCTCGAAGGAGCGTTTCTCAAACTAACCGGGCATAAAATAAGAGAGGAGGCATCAAACATGGCAAAAGAACGAATGAGGCAAACTGCCAAGCTGATGGGCGCATGATGATATTCACAAACCAAAAAATAATTGTTAATAAAAAATCAAGTCCAAATCATCTCAATTATCCCCTGATATATCCAACTTCTCAACTATCAATTAACTCACCAAACAATCTTTCCCATATTAACTCAGCGCGCGAAGCGCGCTCAATAATCAAGACGCGAAGCGTCCAATTTTCAATCAAAGGAGGCAAACTAAAATGAGTGCAGTCTATGTCATGTGGCACCGTCAGCTAATAAGATACTGGCGCTCAAGAGGCAGAATGCTCGGCTCACTCGGACAACCTCTATTATTTCTTATAGCTCTGGGATTCGGCTTAGGCCCAATCTTCCAACGCGCAGGACAAGGCAATTTCATTGACTTCCTCGTCCCAGGAGTAATAGCAATGTCAATCCTATTCACCTCAATGTTCGCCGGCATGGAAGTAATCTGGGACAGACAATTTGGTTTTCTCAAAGAAACTTTAGTCGCGCCGGTTAAGCGTTCAAGAATTATGTTAGGAAAAACTCTCGGCGGCGCAACAGTCGCAACAGCCCAGGGAGTCATCGTCTTCATAATCGCATTAATCGTCGGTTTCCATCCAGCCTCAGCACTCGGACTCATCACAGCCCTAATCTTCATGTTCCTCATCGCATTCCTGTTCAGCGCATTCGGAGTCGCCCTCTCGTCAAAACTTGAAGACATGCAGGCATTCCCGATAATAATGAACTTTCTAATCATGCCAATCTTCTTCCTCTCCGGCGCGCTCTTCCCTCTCGACAGCGTCCCCCAATTCCTGAAAACAATAGCAATCTTCGACCCGCTTTCCTACGGCGTTGACGGTTTAAGAGGAGCTCTCTCCGGCACAGCGCACTTCAGCTTTCTAACAAGCTTCTCTGTTCTAATTGTTATTAGTCTAATAGTCTTGTTCATAGGAAGTCATCTGTTTTCTAAAATTGAAGCCTAAGAAATTATATCCTCTCCTTTCACACTCTTC
>Ga0209542_10005934_pt1 | contig 24046 bp, 25 predicted proteins | sample RifCSPhighO2_01_FD_184028 | JGI IMG/M metagenome (GOLD analysis project Ga0209542, IMG submission 184028) | Soil microbial communities from Rifle, Colorado - Rifle CSP2_plank highO2_0.1 (SPAdes) (version 2) | ecosystem: Environmental > Terrestrial > Deep subsurface > Rock core/Sediment ...
ATTTATTACCGACTTCTCTTTCTTGTCTTTGAGCGTTTTGCAGTTCCTTTATTTGTTCAGGAGTTTTTCTTCTTTGCTTCTGAAGTTCTTTGATCCTATCTTGAAGTTGGCCTTGATTTCGGGAAAGGTCATCGATTGATTTGTCTTCGAGTCCTTGTCTAAAGTTCTCTGCTTCTTCTGCTTCCGCCGCCGGTAATAAATCATTGGCGATTTCCTGCCGTGCCTCAAGTCTTTGTATTTCTTCATCTAGTACTAGCCTTTTGGCTGGGCTAAGAGTTTCTCTACTACTGCTCTCTCTCAATTTTTTTAAGGTTGCACGATCAGTTGTTAGCGTATTTCTTAAAACATCAGCAGGTTGTTCTGATAATTCTTTACGGTCATTTTTTTCTTGTTCTAGAATTCTTCGTTCTTCAGCAACTTGTTCGGCAGTAACTTTAGTCCTTTTTGTTCCCCCGGCACCTTCTCCTCCTTCGTCAATAGACCTTATGAATTTAATCAGTTTAAGATTCTTTTGAAGCATGTAATCAATAGCCTCTTCTCGTTCTGGGTCTATATTCATAGCCTTTGATCTAAGTAGTCTGTCGTTCATGTCATTGAGAGAACTTATTGTGCCTTCTCTTTGTTGTGGATCCATTTCTTCGTAGATCGCTCTTTGTGCGGCCTCTGCGGCGGCTTCTCGTTGCATTTGGTTGGTGATTTCGTTTAGTGCTTCCCCTCTAGTTCTTTCTGGCGGCTGTCCCGGTTGAGGACCTTCAGGCCCTTCCGGTTCTTGGGGTTCTGGTGCAGGTAGGGCTTCGGGTGGTGGTTCAGGAGGTTCTTTCCCAGCACCTCCATCTTTGGCAGCGGCAGCGGGAGGAGTCACAGCTGCTACGGGTTCTGGTTCTTCTGTGGGCGCAGTTTCAGCGGCTCTTCGTTTTGCTTCCGCCGCATTTGCCTCCGCCTCTTCTAAAGACATCCCCTTTACCGGTGTGGCGGGTGGGATATCTGGAGGTGGGGGAATATCTGGAGCGCCGTGTTTTAATTCCCGTACACGGTTCATTACCGCGTCCGCTTGATCCTTAGGTAAATTACCCAGTATTAAAGTACGATCTGCGCCTGGCTCATTTAATTGGGCCACAATTTTGTCAATCTCTTCCCGAGGTAAAGCTTCCTCGCCCGGTGCGTTTGCAGGGGTGCTGATGTCGGGAGATTCTCCAGCATTTGTTACAGCCGTGTCCGCACCCGACATCTTTATCTTTATCGTGTCTTCAGCTTTTTCTTGAGGGTGCAATTGGTCTCGGGGTACAATTCCCAATCTGACTGCTTCTGGGTTTGGAACATTAGGGTTAAATGGTGGAGCTCCTGGATAATGGCCTGGAATTGTCTCGAGGGCTTTTTTCCTTAACCGGTCTCCTAAACTTAGGTTTTGTGGCTGTTGGCCAGCGACTACCCTAAGTGCTTCTTCTGGACCTTCTTTGCGTTTTATCTCCTGAGCTCGCGCGGCTTCAGCTTTTGCGGCGGCTTCAGCTGGAGATTCTTGGGGCGGACCAGCAGGTCGCGGTGCCTGTCCGGCAGCTTCTGATCCTTGCGCGCCCGGGGGTGGTCCTATGTCCGGAGTTGGTGGTCCATTAGCCATGTTTTGTTCTTTTAGTAGCTAATCTTTCAAGCTCGCCTAAGAATTTATCCTGATTTTGGACTATGAAATTTTGGAACTCTTCACCATTAACGGACAAATTCAAAGCATCATCACCAAACATTTTATGGATTTCTTTTTTGTCGATGCCTAACTGATCCAGTTTTTCGGCGACGGTGCCTTCCTCGTTATCGAAAGGATTTTTATAATCTTTGGGTAATTCTTTTGCCGGAATTCCGCGATCGAGGTCGGCTAGAATTTTTGCGTTGTCCTGAAGAAATTTAAGGAAGCTTGAACCGTAAACTGCGGTGTTTAAAACGTCGGGAGAAAATTTTCCCTTGATTTCATCCTTTGAAAGTCCAAGCAGCAAGAGCCTGTCGCCTATTGATATTGGCTCATCTTTCAAAGCATCAAGAACTTTATCAAGCGTTATTTGGTTCATGGGCAGACTGATTTATTGCCATGCTCGCAATTTTATGCGCTTCTTCTATCTTGCCGGCGTCGATTGCAGCCAATGCTTGCCGATGAGCGGAAAGCTCTTTGGATTTGACGATCTCTGCGTTAATTCTAGTATACAATAAGTTAAAGACAGGGTACTTTTGGGCAAGGTTTTTGTAAAATTGGGCAATGGATTCTTCGTGTTTGTCGATCTTTTCCAAAGTTGCAAGGACTTCCTTGGCCGCCTGCCTGGCACTTTCAACGGTAAGATCACCAGAATTCAGACCGTCAATGATGACTTCTAAAACTTCTTTTTCAATACGCGCTTTGGCAGACAGTGCAGGCCGATCCATCTAAATCCAGTATAAATCCCTAAATAAGACAATTACAATCCTGATTGACCTTACTGTTTACATTTGTTAATATTCCCAGACTATGGAACAAGTTCCGTTAACGGCGCAAAAAAGAACGGTTTTGGGAAGACGTGTTAAAGCTCTTCGGCGTGAAGGGGTAATTCCGGCGCATGTTTTTGGCCATAAGGTCAAAACAATTCATGTGCAAGTCAAAGCAAGTGAGTTTGACAAGGTTTTCGAAAAGGCCGGCGAAACTGGGATTATTGATCTTGCGGTCGATGGCGAAAAAAGGCCGGTCCTTGTCAAAAACGTTCAGACGCATCCGGTTTCCGATATTCCTCTGCACATTGATTTCTACCAGGTTAATTTGGCCGAAAAAGTAAAAGTCGACGTTCCTTTGGAAATAATCGGCGAGGCGCCTGCCGTCCACAAGAAGATCGGTCTTCTTTTAACTCCTGTTACCGAGTTAGAAGTTGAAGCACTACCTGCAGATCTTCCGGAAAAAATCGAAGTCGATGTTTCCAATTTTGAAAATGTCGGCGATGAAATAAAAGTCAAAGATCTTAAAGTCGATAGAAACAAGATTGAAATTCATTCAGACGAAGAGCTGGTGGTTGCCCAGATTGGCGAACTTGTAACTAAAGAAATGGAGGCAATTGAAGCAGAGGTCGAAGCTGAACAAGCAGAAGCCGCAGAAGCTGCAACCACTGAGGTCACAGAAGGAGTTGCTGAGACCACTGAGGAAGGTGCAACCACTGAATCCGCTGAAAAAGCTGCAGCCGCTGAGGACACTGAAAAGAAAACTGCAACCACAGAGACCACTGAAGGGGAAAATGAGAACACTGAGAAGAATCAGTGAATTCAGTGGTTGCAGTGACTCCGAACAGAAATTACCTCTATAGTGATTTAACAGAGAAAATTATAAAAGCGGCATTAAAGGTTCATAGACAGCTGGGCCCGGGATTCATCGAGAAGTTATACCAACGAGCCCTAGAGATAGAACTGACAAACAACAAAATTAAAGTAGAGCGAGAGAAGTTGTTAAAATTGACATACGAAGGAGTAAACATTGGTTCAGACAAAGTAGACTTTATGGTTGAGGAGAAAGTGCTTGTAGAGCTGAAGGCTGTTTCAGAGTTATCGGATGTTCATAGAGCCCAGCTGATTTCTTATCTTAAAGCTTCCTTACTAAGAGTAGGGCTTTTAATAAACTTTGCTCAAATAAAACTCCAAGTAAAAAGAGTTATCGTTTAATCAGTGTAATCATAATAGTTCTGTGCTTTCAGTGGTTGCATGCGGGAATTATTGCAGGAATTCTGCGGGGATTATTGAGGCGAGGGCCATTCTTCAAGCATTATAGATTTCTTTTTGTTTCCGAACTTCTGATACAATTCCTCAGTCAAGAAGGGCATAAAGGGGTGCAATAAAATCAGTGTCTGCTTCAAAACATTCTCAAGAGTTGGCTGAGCTTCCGGCCGTCTACTCTTTGATGCCTCAATATAGTCATCTGCAAACTTGTGCCACATAAAATTGTAAATTTCCTCAGCCGCAAGATGCAGTTCAAGATTTTCCAGATGTTTTGTGATTGCCGATGTAGTCTTATTAAGTTCCTCAAAAATCCATATATCATCTTGTCCTATCTTTTTTTTCAAACTGCCCGCATGCTCGGGTTTTAGATCAATAATGAATCTTGCAATATTTCTCAATTTAGTTGCAAAATTTCTAAAGTTTTTGCCTCTTTCATCCAATATTTCTCTTGAAACTCGGCCATCCCTGCCCGGAATGCTATACGTATAAAGCGCCATTCTGGTTGCATCAGTCCCCCATTTATCGATCAAATACTGGGGTTCGATGCCATTCCCCAACGATTTTGAAAATTTGCGGCCCTCTAAATCTCTTAGCATCCCATGGAAAAACATGGTTTTAAATGGCTCTTTGCCGGTAAAGTAATTTGATAACATAACCATTCTGGCGATCCAGAGATACTTGATCTCAGGCGCCGAAATCTCAAAATCCCAAGGAAAGTAGAGGTCAAATTCTTTAGTTTTGTCCGGCCAGCCAAGTGTTGAAAGAGGCCAAAGCCCCGAGGAAAACCAGGTGTCCAGAACCTGCTCGTCCTGCTTCCACCCCGGCCCCGGACTTTCCATCGCAACTTTTATCTCATTACCGTGATGCCAGACAGGGATTCGGTGTCCCCACCAAAGGCTTCGGGAAATACACCAGTCATGAATATCGGCAAGCCAGTCGAGTAGAATCTTTTTGTAATTTTTCGGCAGAAATTTTATTTTATTTGAGTTGATAATTGAGATTGCCCCTTTGGCAAGTTTGTCTACTTTTACAAACCACTCCTCGGAAATTAACGGTTCGATAGTTGTTTTGCACCTTTCGCAGACCGCAACTTGGTGTTTGTAATCTTCCTCTTTGGACAATGCTCCAAGAGTACGCAGTTTTTCGACAACTTTTTCCTTGGCCTCGTTAATCTTTTGGCCGCCGAATTCTCCGGTTATGTATGTCAGCCTTCCTTCTTTATTTACGGCATGAAGGATTTCCAGTTTATTATCCTTGCCTATTTGATAATCCAGAAGATCATGGGCCGGCGTGATTTTTAATGCACCTGTTCCGAAATCTTTTTCAACCCTTTTGTCCTCGATTACCGGGATTGCCTTTTTGGTTAAAGGATTGATGGCTTTTTTCCCGACAAACTTTTTGAATTTTGGGTGATTGGGGTAAGATGCAACTGCGGTGTCGGCGAAAATTGTTTCCGGTCTGGTTGTGGCAATTTCTATATACTTGTCTTTTGTGTCTTCTATTAAATATCTTACGTAATAAAGTTTCTCTTTCTTCTCCTCATATTCCATTTCCAAGTCTTCAATCGCCGTATTGCATTTCGGACACCACTGGACAATGTAGGGGCCTTTATAGATGAGTCCGTCATCATAATATTTTTTAAACTGATGAAAGACTGCCACTTTTCGTTTCTCATCAAGCGAAAAAACTTCTTGGGACCAATCGGCGGAAAGTCCCATGAATCGAAAGCTTTTCGAAACTGAGTTGTAAATTTTTTCTTTAAACTCCCAGGCCGTCTCCAGCCACTTTTCGCGGCCTAATTTTTCTTTTGAAAGATTTTGTTTTTTGAGCTCTTTATCAAAAGTATTTTCAAAAGCAATGCCGGCATGGTCGACTCCGGGCAGAAGCAAAACATCGAATCCTTGGAGTCTTTTAAAACGGGCGACTGCATCAAGTATCGAATGCTGCATGGCGTGCCCGATATGCAGTTCCCCTGTTAAATTCGGCGGAGGAATCAGCAGTGAAAAAGTTTTTTTCGAGGACTTGATGTCTGCTTTAAACAAACCGGCTTTTTCCCAGAAGGTGTAAATTTTTTTTTCGTCTGTCATTTTTCTTTCACGTGACGGTAAATTTTACCCAATCGCCACGTGCAAAAATTATCATATTTAATTTTACATTAAAACACCTGAAAATTTTTACATGAAATGAACTAAATTTTTTTTCAGAATTTCATTACTTTTATTTTTATGTTAAACGTTTTCAAACAACTTTTATATGAACATCTGTCGGAGTGAAATGCGGGGACTCTAGTAGTTTATCTTTGGCGATCTTTATTTGAGTGTTATCTCCCGTCACGGGAGATTGCGGGAGTTAGAAGTGTAGGGATGGATCCGCTTTCAGAAACAAGGGGGGTACTTTTTTTGACAGATAATATGCGCATACTGCAATCATCGCTCCATTGTCGATTGAAAGTTCTTTTTCAGGGAAGAAAACATTTAATTTCCCGTTTTTTGCAGGATCCGACATCCTACTTCTGAGTTCTGAATTTGCAGCAACACCTCCTCCTACAACTATTGATTTAACGTGATATTTTGAGGCTGACTTGTGCGTTTTTTTAACCAGTACTTCGCAAACTGCGTCCTGAAATTTATAGGCGATTTCCGTTTTATCTTGGAAAGAGAGAGAGAACTTTTTTGACAAGTTAAAAACCGCGGTTTTAATTCCGGAAAAGGAAAAATCAAAATTGTCACCCGAAGTCATTGGTTTTGGCAGTGTGAATTTGTTTTGTTTGAAGTTATATTCGCTCGCAGAATACCGTGGACTCTTAGGCCGCGGATGAATGCGAGAGAGCGAATACATACTTCCGAGTTCTGGAGTATCTGTTCGCTCATGTAAACTTGAAAGGGAATACCGAGACCTTTCAGGCCTCGGAAGTTTATAATTTTTTGCCAATTTTTCAATTTCGGGCCCGCCGGGGTACGGCAAATCTAAGATTCTTGCCACCTTGTCAAATGCCTCCCCTGCCGCATCATCTCTGGTGCCACCCAAAAATCGAAACTTTCCATGGCCTGTCATCAAAACGAGATCGGTATGTCCCCCGGAAACAATCAGGGCGACAGCGGGGAAGTCTACTGTCGACTGTCTACTGTCTACAGCCGTAGTCCGTAGTCTGTAGTCTGTAGTCCCCTCCAACCAGTTAGCATATATGTGTCCAATCAAATGGTTCACAGGGATTAGAGGTTTGTTCCACACAACAGCAAGAGTTTTTGCAGTTTCAACACCAACGAGTAAGGAGCCGATAAGTCCCGGCCCATAAGCGCAGGCGATTGCATCGATTTCTTCAACAGAAACATCAGCTTGTGCAATTGTTTCTTTTAGTACCGGTATTATTACTTTTACCTGTTCTCTTGCTGCAACTTCGGGCACCACCCCGCCGTATTTTTTATGAAGATTAACTGAAGAAGCCACTACGTTTGACAGGATTTGTTTTCCATCTTTAACCAAAGCAATACCTGTTTCATCACATGTACTTTCAATGCCTAAAATGTTCATAAAATTTATATGCAAATCATAGTTCAAAGGCAACTTGATCGCCTTTTTGGAGGTTGTGGAGCGCAGAAATTCCGGCGTTTATCTCCAAAACATATTTTGCATCACTTTTGGGTTTGTATCTGGTTAAATCCTTCTCACCCTTATCAGGTTCTGGGGGAACATTTGGGGCAATATCGACGATTTTTTTGTTCTCGTCAATCCAGATGATGTCAATTGCGAATTCAACGTCCTTCATCCAAAAAGTGTGGCGCTTACTCTGGTCAAACACAAAAAGCATACTTTCTCCAATAGGCAGAGACGATAAATCAGAAAGCCCTTTTTGTTGTTCTTTCGGCTCGTCGGCAATTTTGGCATTGACTGTTAAATCTTTGATTGTAACTTGAGTGTTATCTTTTTTCTGAATTTGGGCACTCGGCGTTGATAGTTGTTGTGTGAACTGTGCCGGAGCAAAACCTCGGCCGAAAATAATAAATATAACAATGACAAAAACCAATCCAAAAATTACAGCCAGATCCTTTTTCATATTTTGAGCTTGTCGAAAAATATATCAGCAGGTCGCTTCGCGCTCCTCTGATATATTTACCCGGTACCCACCAGAAATACCGCTTGCCAGGGACGGTAATTCGATTTAAAAACCTCGTCTATTAAAAGCTTATCACCTCTGTAGACTTTTCTGGTAAAAACAGCTGTAGCGCCTTGTGCCGCAAAATCAACCTGTTTAACCGTTCCTTTAGGCAGGGTTGGGTCATCCTGATATCTGTCAGGCGGTGCAGGTACAAGATTGGAGACCACGGGGGTAGTCATTTCGACTTGTCTGCCGTCTTGGGTTCCATAAAAGTCTACCTGCAGTTTAGCATTTGCGCGATCAACGGCAGTTTGGACTAATATATAGTTTTCCGTGTCGTTTTTGAATTGGAAGTCGACTGCCGGAGCAAAAACGGTTGCGTCGATTCCGGCTTTATAGCCACCTTGTTCGTAATAGCCAACCCGATATGAGTGGGCGGTTCTCTTGACAATCGGCAGGCCGGCATCCAGAGCGGCCCGAAAAACTGTTGTCGAAACCTGGCAGATTCCCCCGCCGTCGTCAAGAACGGTTTTGCCAGAGGAGATAACGTAAGCTTGCCTGTAGCCGGTTGCTGCAGATACATCACCGACCGACTTGTTAAATGAAAAAACCTCCCCCGGAGCAACTAATGTCCCGCTTATTCTGCCAGATCCCAATGCTATGTTGTGAATTCTATTGGCGATCGATCCGGAAAAATAGGATGTGCCTCGACCGACAAGCTCCCTAATGCCTAATTCATCAATACCGCTTCCCTCAACTTTCGCTCGCGTCACTCGAACAGGCAGTTTAATTGTCTTCGTTTTGGCAGATTCCTTTTCAGGACTTAAAAGGTTGTCACTTATTATCTTTGTAGTTTCCTGAATGTCCAGCTCTTGGCCATCCTGAGCGGGTGTGAATTCGACAACTTTACCACCCTCAAACTTGAGCTTCGCATTTGTGGTTTTAGTGTCGATTACCTCGGCTATATTTTCAACAAACAGGCCAATTTTTTTAGGTGACAGCGACACTTTCAAGCTTGGTTCGTGAATATTTACAAGGCTTGCGTTTTTTAAGGTGAATGAATCCGAGATTATGGCAAGTTTGGCGCCTGAGATGGCAAGATGACTTTCTTTTTGGAATTCAGTCATATCGACGAGATTTTTGCCTAAAATTTCCCACTTTTGATTGCCATAGGTTAAGGTAATGTTGTTTTTGGAAATTTCTGAAAGTATTTCTGGAACATTTTGGATTTGGGAGGCTTTTAATGTTGGCTCTGCAGATGCGAGTTCTAATGTAATTGAGGATTGCGAAAGGTTGGCTATCTTTTCTTTAATGTCATGAGTCAATTTTGCCTGATTGACTAATGTCCCCGAATGGTCTTCTTGGACTTCAAATCTACCGTTTTTATAGACGATTGTGGCGTCTTTGGGCTTGATTTCAAATTCGGAAAAAATTGCGCCTGTCGTTTCTGTGAATTTTGAAATATCCAGGGAATATTGCGGTGAAATTTGTCTTGAAATAAAAGGAGACTCAAGCCAAAAAACAACGTTTTTCCAAGCATTCGGGCTTTTTCCCAGTTTTTTTATAATTTCCAGAGTCTCTTCTTCATTCATTTTAATACCGAGTGATTGCAGGTCGGACTCCACGGTGACGCCCTCAATATAAAAAGTAACTGGAGAATTTGTGAAAGCGGTAAGCTCGGAAGCAACCAGCTCATGCGCGCCGGAGATTTTTTTATTAGAAAGGATAGCATTGCCGATTCGAACATTGGGTGCGATTCTATTTGCGAAATAATAATTTAAAGTGCCAAAAAGAATGACAAAAAAGGTCAGCAAAATAATGGTCGAGGCTGTCAGTGTTTTCTTACTCAAGGCTTGCATGTACCTATGATATTATAGACTTAAAGCGCAGTTCAAAGCTCATGAGATTTCTTTTGAAAAAGGTAATCTTGGCAATTCTGTTTGCATTGATTCTCTCAGGCTGCAAATTTATTCCCGGCATTAACAACCAGGGCCAAGTCTCCCTCACTTATTGGGGATTGTGGGAGTCGGCTACAAATGTCAATCAGCTGATTTCAGACTACCAAAAGGATCACCCGAACGTCACTATAGTGTATGAGAAAAAATCTCATCAGCAGTACAGAGAAAGTCTGCAAAGTCAGATAGAAACAGGCAAGGGTCCCGATATTTTCCGGTTTCACAATACCTGGGTACCGATGCTTCAAGGCGTACTTTCCGAAGTTCCCGCAGATGTTGTCTCCAGCAGTGAATTTAGAGAAAATTTCTACCCTACCGTGTCTTCGGATTTGCGAAATTCCCAGAGAAAATTCGTCGGGGTTCCTTTGGAAGTAGACGGGCTTGGGCTTTTTTGGAACGAGGAAATTTTTAATGCAGCGGGTATAACCGCGCCGCCGAAGACTTGGCAAGAGCTTGCTGATATTGCTTCCAAATTAACAGTCAGAGGTCCTGCCGGCAATATCACCACAGCCGGAGTAGCCCTCGGGACAGCTTCAAATGTCGATCACTTTTCGGACATTTTAGGAATGATGATTCTCCAAAACGGAGGGGATCCAAAACTGCCGACCGGTCAGCAGGCAGCCGACGCTTTGGACTATTTTACCAGTTTTGCCAGAGGTGAAAGCAGGGTGTGGGATACTTCCCTGCCCTCATCGACGGTTGCCTTTATCGGAGGGAATCTGGCGATGTATTTGGGCCCGAGCTGGAGAGCGATAGAAATTAGGAACAGTAATCCGCTATTGAAGTTTCAGGTGGCGCCTGTTCCTCAGCTTGAAGGGGGAAAGGTTGCCTGGGCCAGTTATTGGGCAGAGGGAGTTTCCGCAAAGAGTCCTCATCAAAAAGAAGCATGGGAGTTTGTTAAATACCTTCAACAGGAAGACGTTTTAGTGAAGCTTTACTCGGAGGCTGCAAAAACTCCGGGAAGGATATTCGGCGAACCTTATCCGAAAGTTTCAATGGCTCCCAAGATTGCATCAGACCCAATTCTGGGCGCATTTATCGCCGATGCTCCATATATGAGGTCTGCGCCGATGGCTTCACGAACTTTTGACAACGGTTTGAATGACCAAATGATCAAAGCTTACGAGGATGCTGTAAATAGCGTTCTGAAAGGCTCTTCTGGTATTGGTGCATTGGAAACAACTGCCAAAAATGTCGAAACTGTCCTTGAAAGATTCGGCGTCAAGTAGATAGAATATAATCCTCATCAATTTGTCCTGCTCAAGGTTTATATTCGCTCGCAGAATACCGTGGACTCTTAGGCCGCGGATGAATGCGAGAGAGCGAATACATACTTCCGAGTTCTGGAGTATCTGTTCGCTCATGTAAACTTGAAAGGGAATACCGAGACCTTTCAGGCCTCGGAAGTTTATACTAAATGAACGTTGTTTCCTCAATACTTTCGACTTTGGCCTATCACGACATTTTTGATTACCCGCTTGATTTGTCTGAAATTTTCGATCTGCTTGTCAAAAAAAAGTCAGGTAAAGAGTCCGTAAAGAGCGAGCTGGAGAATCTTCGGGAAATTGGAAAAGTCGGCGAAAGTTATAGATACTATTTTTTGAAAAGCCGTCAAAAAATCGTCCGAATGCGTAAATTGCGGACGAAATATTCAGAGGCGAAGCTTAAACGTGCCGCGTTTTTTGCCAAATTGCTCAGGATTATTCCGACAGTCAAACTCGTTGCCATTTCAGGTGCTTTGGCGATGAGAAATAGCAGCAAAGGGGACGATATTGATTTGGTTATCATTACTTCCAAGGGTTTTCTTTGGACCACCCGATTTTTGGCAAATATGATGCTTTTGCCCTTTAAAAGGGATCCGGCTGGCCAAAAAATTTCAGACTGCGCCTGTTTAAATATGTTTCTTGACGAATCGGATCTTTCGATTAAAGACCGCAATATCTATACGGCTCATGAAATCTGCCAAATGAAACTTTTGTGGGATAGGAATGGCACTTATCGGCGATTCATCAGAGCAAATTCGTGGATTCGGGAGTATTTGCCGAATTGGAAGCAGGAGAAAATCACAAGTCCCAAGTCACAAGTCCCAAGTCACAAGTCCTTTCAATTTATAACTAATAACTTAGCACTTATAACCGAGCGAGTTCTTCGCTCATTCCAGCTTTCCTACATGAAATCCAAAATCACCACAGAAAGAATATCGTCAACCCAGCTCTTCTTCCACCCAAAAGATACGCAAAAGATAGTTTTGGATAGATACGAGAGAGCCATTAAAAAAATAAAACTTGATGCTTAAGTTATAATTAATTGCGATATGACTCAGGAATCTTTTAGCCGTAAAGAAGAATTACCTTCAAGACAAATTCATTTGGAGCCAAACGAGAGAGCACTAAGACCGAATTGGGGCCAAGCGCCGGGTTTATGGGATTTTTTGAGATCATCTAAAATTCCTTTTAGAACTGACCCTGTGCTACAGAGCATAATTGTAGACGAGAAATTTCAAGGCCGTCTTGAAGGAGAGTTTGAGTTTGAAGACAGAACAGAACAAGAAAGAGAATTTTTATCACAAACTGCTGGCGTCAGAGTCATTGGCTGGGAACGCTTTGCCGGCATATTAATTTATGATTTAGAAACGGACGGTATCTCTTTGTACGAATCCTCGGGCAGAGCGAAATTTTTTCCAAACGAAATGTCTTTCACCTACGGATTTGAGGGCTTAGGGAGACCAACTCCAGACGGGAAAACGGATTTTGCTAGCTTAAAAGAAGCCATCGAATATTTAAGACCAGAAATTCGCAGACAAGAGCAAGAATGGCTTGCAAAAAAAGTACGTTCTTGACAGTACTTCTGATATTTTGAGAAAATTAAGGCGGGCAAAGTCCTCCCAAGCTAGAGCGAAGGAGGATTTTTTGATGTCTAGGACAAAGTTTATCTTTGTATCGGGCGGTGTGATTTCCGGAATCGGAAAAGGAGTGGCCACCTCCGCAATTGCCCTGCTTCTAAAATCCCGCGGTTTTAAAGTTACCGCAATCAAGGCAGACCCATATCTTAACGTTGACGCCGGTACCTTAAACCCTATCGAGCACGGCGAGGTTTTTGTTTTGGATGACGGTATGGAATGCGATCAGGATTTAGGAAATTACGAAAGGTTTTTGGATCAAAGTTTAAACAAAACAAATTATATAACTACAGGGCAGGTGTTTAAGGCAGTTATTGAAAGGGAACGGGAGTTGGGTTATGAAGGTAAAACCGTCGAATTCTTTCAGGACCCGCCCAGGGAAATAACCGACCGTATTTTAAAGTGCGCAAAGGTCAACAAGGCAGAAATTGTCTTACTGGAAGTCGGCGGAACCGTCGGTGAATACCAGAACATGCTTTATCTTGAGGCAAATCGTCTCTTGAAACTTAAATACCCACGCGATGTTTTGCATGTCCACCTGACATATTTGCCCATTCCGTCATCAATCGGCGAAATGAAGTCAAAGCCGGCTCAGATGTCGATTCTGCAATTGGCATCTTCGGGAATTCATGCCGATTTTGTATTGGCAAGGTCTTCTTTTGCACTTGATGATAAAAGAAGAGAGAAAATTGCCATTTCCTGCGGTATTGATCCGGAGAATATCATTTCGGCACCGGATGTCGAAAATATCTACCAGATTCCCTTAAATTTCGAAAACCAAAATCTTTCAGATAAAATTCTTTCCAAATTAAATACCAAACCAAGAAGAAGCGACCTTGCAGACTGGAAAGTGATGGTCAACCGTGCGCTAACTGCCAGAAAGGTTGCCAAAATCGCCATGGTCGGCAAGTATTTTACAACCGGCGATTTTACGCTTTCCGATGCCTATCTTTCGGTAATTGAATCAATAAAACATGCAGCGCCGCTTTTTGATTTTAAGCCCAAGATGAAATGGATCGATTCGGCCGATATTGAAAAAGAGGGCGTTGGAATTTTGGCAAATTTTGACGGTATTGTTGTTCCCGGCGGCTACGGTTCACGGGCGGTTGAAGGAATAGTTGCGGCCATTAAATTCGCCCGAGAAAACAAGATTCCCTACTTTGGATTGTGCTACGGAATGCAGCAGGCGGCTGTGGAATTTGCCAGGAATGTTCTGGGTTACAAAGATGCCAATACGACTGAAATTAATCCTAACACCAAGCATCCTATAATTGATGTGATGACAAGTCAAAGAGATTTGGTTAAATACCATAATTTGGGCGGAACTCAGCGCTTAGGTTCTTGGGAATGGAAGGCTAAAAAGGGCACAAAATTTGCAGATGCCTACAAGTCACAAGCGGGAGCCGACCGTCATCGTCACAGGTATGAATTTAACAATAAATTTAAGGAAATTTTTGCAAAAAGCGGAATGGTGATTTCGGCAACTACAAAAGACGGCAAGTTAGTTGAGGCATTGGAGTTAAAAGACCAACCGTTTTTTGTAGGGGTTCAGTTTCACCCGGAATTAAAGTCGCGGCCTCTAAAACCCCATCCCTTATATATTGCTTTTATGGAAGCTGTTTCTAAGTTTAAAAAAGAAAAAAGATCAAGATAAAGCGGTTCGGTCAACCCTGAATAAAACTGAAGGGTTGACAAAATAAAAATCTCCGTTAAAATATTAGCAGTCGCGGGACATAAGTGCTCGTGACTTTTGTTCCATAAACTGCCCGAAAAACGCTAAACGCCAAAAGCAAAACGCTCAACGCAATTTCAGCGTTAGACGTTAAGCGTTCAGCGTTAAGCATTTAAAAATGTTAAAACCTTTAGCCGGATACGTTCTTATTGAACCTGCTCCTAAGGAGACTAAAACCGCCTCCGGAATTGTTCTTCCTGATTCTGCCGACGAAAAACCCCAAGAGGGGAAAGTACTTTCATGCGGTGACGATCTTGTGGAAGAAGGAAAAACCATTAAGTGTCCGGTCAAAACTGGAGACAAAGTTGTTTATAAAAAATGGGGCGGCAACGAAATCAAAGTGGATGGCAAAGAACTTTTATTGATCAAGTTCGAAGACTTAATGGCAATAGTGGAGGGGAAGAAATGAAAATAGAAGAGGGTCCTGGCCCAACTGTGAATCCAGAAGCTTTATCGCGAATGTTTAGTAAGTTAAGCGAAAAAGATATTCGTATGCTTACAGAAAATCGTGCGCCTGATATAAAGCAAAGTGATTTCTACTATGTGCTTCCTGATAAACCACCGAAAAGACTCACTCCTAGAAACCCAGTTGCCCAGATACCTAATAATCTGTCACCGGAGGTGACCAATGGCTAAACAATTAATCTACGCAGAAGAAGCGCGAACAAAGCTAAAAGCAGGCGTTGACAAGCTCGCAAACGCCGTGGCAACAACGCTTGGCCCTAAAGGCAGGAACGTGGCCTTAGACAAGAAATGGGGGGCTCCAAACGTAGTTCACGACGGTGTTACCGTTGCCAAGGAAATCGAGCTTGAAGATCCTTTTGAGAACATGGGTGCATCGCTTGTCAAAGAAGCCGCTTCCAAGACTTCCGACGTTGCCGGTGACGGAACCACAACTGCCACTGTTCTTGCGCAGGCCATGGTCGAGGAAGGCCTCAAAAATATAACAGCAGGCGTTAACCCTATGACCCTCAAAAAGGGAGTCGAAAAGGCCAGCGAAGCCGTAGTTGAAGAGCTTAAGAAAATGGCCAAAAAAGTCGTGGGGCAGGAAGATATCGAAAAAATCGCCACCATTTCTGCCGCAGATTCAGCAATCGGCAAGCTTATTGCCGATGCTCTTCAGAAAGTCGGTCCTGACGGAGTTGTGACAGTTGAGGAAGGCAAGGGCTTGGAGCTTTCGGTTGAATATAAAGAAGGCATGGAGTTTGACCGCGGTTTTGTCTCCCCTTATTTTGTGACAGACCCTGACAAAATGCAGGCTGTCATTGAGGATGCCCACATCTTAATTACAGACCAGAAAATTACCTCACTCAACGATCTTCTGCAGTTTCTGGAAAATTTCGTTAAGATTTCTAAAAACTTAGTGATTATTGCCGACGAGGTCGAGGGTGAGGCTTTGGCAACTTTGGTTGTTAATAAAATCAGGGGAACTTTTAACGTTTTAGCAATTAAGGCTCCGGGATTTGGCGACCGCAGAAAAGAAATGCTTGACGATATTGCAACCTTAACCGGAGGGGTCGTTATTTCGGAGGATATGGGAAGAAAGTTAGAGTCGGTAACGGTTGAGGATTTGGGCCGGGCGGACAGTGTAGTTGCCGATAAAGAAAACACGATAATTATTGGCGGCAAGGGTTCAAAGGCGGCAATTGAAGGCAGAATTAAGCAGATCAAAAATGAAATTACATCAACAGACAGCGATTTTGACCGTGAGAAACTGGAAGAAAGGCTTGCTAAACTCTCGGGCGGAGTTGCAGTAATCAACGTTGGTGCGGCAACCGAAATTGAACTTAAAGAGAAGAAAGAAAGAGTCGATGATGCGGTGCATGCGACCAAAGCCGCAGTAGAAGAAGGCTACGTTGTCGGCGGCGGTGTTGCCTTGATCCGCGCCAGAAAAGTCGTCGACAAACTGATTGCTGCAGCCGTAAACACTGACGAGAGAATCGGTCTGGAAATTGTTAAAAATTCACTGGCAAAGCCGCTTGCCAAAATTGCCGAAAATGCGGCGGTTGATTCAGGCTGGGCGGTCAAGGAAGTTGAAAAGGCGCAAGGCGATATCGGCTTAAATGCCCTAAATGCCAAGTTCGAAAATTTAGTGACAGCAGGTGTCATTGATCCTGTTAAAGTCACCCGTTCTGCTTTGCAGAATGCGGCTTCAATTGCCATGATGATTTTAACAACAGAAGCATTGGTAACCGATCTTCCGGAAAAAGAAAAGAACATGCCGGCAATGCCACCGGGCGGCATGGGTGAGTATTAAATCCGCAGTTTAAGAATCTGCCCAAAAAAGTATTGACAAAGAAAATAAAACAGAGTTAATCTGTTTGTGGATGGCCAAGGAGGCCATTTTTAGATGGTTAGAGAATTTGGACAGTTTAGTCCGATTGATGTAGCAGAATCAGATGCCTCTAGGCAACGTGGGAGAAGGGTTCAAACTTCCTCTCGTATTGATTCTCTTTTAACTGACGGGTATAGAACACCGATAGACGATAATGGTCACTCGGAAGAATTTCCCGATGGTTTTTACGAGGACATGAGCGCTGGAATTTCAGATCCACAAGATACTCTGGGGGATGTGTTTCATCTCGATCGTTTCATTAAGTAGAAGGTAATAAATTATTCCAAGACAATCTTATTCTTCTTGACCGTTTTTCCCGGAGAGTTTGGTTAATTGGTAAGTAACAAACACTGCGATTGCGGTGATTATGATCGCATAGATAAAGCGCGAGATAATCCCAGAACCTACGGAAATGTATTGATCGATGTATTCTTTAACAAAAGCCTGAATAGCTTCGTTCCAGGCCAAGGCGGCTACGAGCCCAAAGCCTGCGGTTGAAAGGGTAACCATTTGTTTTAGAAGCTCCTGTTTTAATTTTTTGTGCATCATGATTGGGTTTTGAGGTAATTAGGATGATCGGATAGTGGGTCAAAAGTTCCCCTACCGACCTGCCATCCTTGTATCTACTATCCTATTTCAACGTTATCTTCAGTCTAGCATTCTCAACATGTGCTGCAAAGTTGGTTATATCGGTTTTGGCCTGAATGCGGTAGGTTTTGGCGCCCGAAGGAAACGGGATTTTACCGGAAGCTTTTACTTCGCCGGTTCCTGAAATTCCGGAAATCTGGCTTTCTATTAAGGGATTTTTCTCATTTACGTTCGTAATTTGTGCCCAGGCACGGCCGTTGCCTCCGGTGACCCAAATTGAGGCTTCAAAAACCACAGAATCTATCTGCGAATATTTGGCCGTATCGACGGTTACGTCTGTTCCCGCAATATCTGTGAAAGTACCGCTGGTTGTAGATCCGGAGCCCATGGGAATAAAAATCTCTTTCTGGGCTGTTTGGACAATGGTTTGGGTTGATGCCTGCCCCGAACCGTTCTGGTTCGGGGTCTCGATAACTGTTTTAGGTTCGGAAGCTCCAACTTGTTTTGACTCGGTTTCTTCTTTCGGTGACGGACTTGGAGAGTCTTCTTGATTTGAAGCGGAAACATCGGCAGACTTATCGGCAGATGTTTCCTGAGTTGTTCTGTTTTGTGCCTTTTGTGCCTTTTGGTCTTTGATGATAACCCAGTTGACAAAAGCAAGATCCAAAAGGGCAACGACCAAAATTGCAACTCCTAATTTAGTAAAGATTTTTGAGGGCAGTGAGTCATCCATGTCTTTTCCAATCTTACAAAATTATATACGTTCTCGTACACTTTTTTTAGGAGTGCTAAACTTAAAGTAGATGATTTCTCATAAACCGCCAACTAAGCGTCAGAGAAAAAGATTATCTAAATTACTTGGGAGTAAAGAAGATTTAATACTGGTGACTTCGATTGGTTCCAGATACTTTTGGTTAAATTTTTTCGCACTTTTGCCTCTCGCTTTTTTACTGGTTGGTATTCCGAAGTTAAGTCGGCTCCTTAGGATGAGGCAATCTTATACTTATGCGTTAACCAGCCGGCGTTTTTTGATTATAAGGGGTATTTTTTCAAGAAAGATTGTATCTGCTCCACTGATGGCAATTATGCACGTTACTGTTGAGCAATCAGTTCTGCAAAGGTATTTATTAAATACCGGACATTTAGTAATAATTACAGCAGGCTACGACCAAAGAGAGATCGTAATTGAGCATATCGGCAACCCGATCCAATTCAAAGTATTAATAGAGGAGCTTACACAGAAAATAGAAGGCCCGGGTGAAGAGGATGATGAAGTCAAAGAAATGTCAGAAATCCGCGCAATCTCGGCTTAGTTTGCTTCCGGTAAGATGCTGCCGGGGTTAACCGCAACATCCTTGTCGTAAATTTCCAGATGAACGTGAGGTCCGGTTGTTCTTCCGGTCATACCAACCGTACCAAGCGATGTTTCAGGATTAACCTCATTGCCGACGCCGACGTAAATATTGCCCATGTGGGCATAAAGTGACTTAAGGCCATCTCCATGGTCGACAATTACAATATTGCCTTTTCCGCCGGTTACGCTTCCTGCAAATTCTACTCTGCCTGCGCCAAGAGGTCTGATCGGTGATCCCAAGGCGGTGGCAATATCATATGCCGGATGATAAGCGCGGTAGCCTTGAGTTAAGTGGCCGTCGACAGGGTATTTGAAATCAAACGGTGAGCGTTTTGAGGCTACATTGTAGCTGACTTCAATTTCGTCTTCTGCGGGCTTATCGGTCTTGTCGGCAACTAAGATGTTCTGGCCGTTGATTTTGATTTCGGCCTTTTTGGGTTCAAGATAGGCAACAGCCTGGCTTGTAAGGATGAAGGCAACGGCAAGAGCCGGAATTGCCCTAAGAATTAGCCTTGCCCTTGGCCTGATCTCTAGGTGGAACTTAACAAAGGACAGCGTCTGCAAGAGGAGCTTTCGTGCGCCTTTTCTTTTCAGCTTAAGACCGAACCTCAGTGCCATTTTAAGGGCCTTTCGCACCGGCTTTTTGATAGCCTTCAGAGCTCGCGCCTTGGACAGTTTATATTGTTTTATTTTCATCTAGTAAACTCCCCACAAAAAAAGCGCAACTTTAGCGCAATAATCCTTTTTGGGATTGGGCACAAGCCCATAGTGAGGAATTTATTAACGGCGAAGTATATCAGAAACCCAGCACTTTGTCAAGTCTTATGAGGGCCGATAGTATGTAGGTTCGTCGGTTGTAATTGCTTGCAGATATTATGTTTGAGGTTCAAATCCGCTTTCTTAATTTTGCTCCGGGCTAGATTCCGTACCTTCAGCGACACGAGCTTCTTTTTCTACAAATTCTACAAAATCACGAGTCAGTCTTCGCGATCTTGATGGGTGTCTGAGCTTTCTTAGAGCTTTTGCCTCAATTTGCCGAATTCTTTCAGGAGTTACATTAAATTGATCGGCTACATTTTTGTAATCCTGCCCCCTAAAATCTTCAAGCCCATAACGTGGAATAAGCACCTTCTGCTCACGAGGCGTCAAACTGCTTATCATCTCGCAGATTACATCTTTAAGCTGTTCCTCTTTTTCGGCATTTAGCGGCATTAGACTACTCGAATTTCCCCGATAGATGCTTGACAATAGCTTAAACTCGGGTGAGTATAGCAGGTTATCAGCAAAGGTCTTCACCGCATCTTGGATTGCGTTAATTTGGCTTGTCCTTAGACTTAATACCTTCAATCTCCATATTTGTTTTGTAAGAACATTTTCAACAGTAAGCTCTTCAAAGGCTCCTAATTTAGATAGCGCTCTTCTAATCCTTTCCCCTTTGAATTCTTTAACCTCGGATGCTTTTTGCTCCAGAATCCATCCCGGTCTTCTCTTGCCCTCAAGTATCACAGATAATTGTCTTCCAAGTGTTCCTTTTCGAAATCTAATTTCTTCCCCTTGCCAAGGTTCATAAGCTTTTTTAGTGACTTCAGCTTCTTCTCCAAGTGCCGGGGTTTCTTCCCACGGTTCGGGTCCTAATAATTCTTCGATTCTTTCCTCTTCCGCCTCCTCGGCTAAAAGGGCCTTGTATTCATCCATTCCTGGCCCTTCAGCTTCAACATGCTCTTCCTCACTGGGGACTTTTTCTTCTGGAAGTATTAGCTTCAGATCAAGCCTGTAGTCTTCAGGCAATCCGAGTCTAGTGCTGAACTTTCCAGAATAGCTGTGTTCCCCAGTACTGAGTTGAATTTCAACCTCTTCAATTTTAGAGTTAATTAGATTTATTAAACTCGCGATATCATTTATTAGTTCCGGGGGTCGGGATCCCTCACTTACTTTACTCCGAGCCGATGCGGTATCCCCAACTTCATATAGCCCTGCCGCCTCTGAAAAACTCTCTTCTGATACTCTTGAAAGCCTTGCCGCTTTCTCAGCGAGGTAAGCAGGGAGACTGAATTCCCTCTTTTCTGTCATAAAAGCGAACGGATTATAGCAACGTATATATTGGTTGTCAAACTATCGGATACAAACGAGGTCCGTCCTCGTTCGGAGTCTCGTTCGGAGTCCGTTAGTGAGAGTGCTTGCATCGAGCGAATGCGAGATGCTTGCACTGAGCGAAAGCGAAGTGTTAACTTAAGTTCAATGCCCTTCCTTAAGTCAAACGCAAAACGCAAAACGCAAAACGCTAATAAAATACTCAAGTTCTTGCCAATTGTCAGTTGTCAATTGTTAATTGTTTTGGTTCTCTCAGGCTGTAGCATTGTAGGCGGTAATAAACCTGCCGCACTGCAGGTTACGGCCACGCCTGAGGCATCTGTGTTTCTGGACGGCAAGCACTTAGGCAAAACCCCGTTTTTTACCGATCAGCTCGACGCCAAGGAATACACGCTGAAAATTACCGTCTCCGAGGCAAGTTACACCGAAAAGATTGTCTTAACACCGGGTGCACTGACTGCCGTCAACCGTGAGCTATCGGCAAATTTCCTGGGACAATCAGGGGAAACCCTCGCTTTGAATAAGCAAGGGGAGGGCGTGTTTATCTCGTCGTATCCTGACAAAGCGCAAGTTTCAATAGATGGAAAAATTGCCGGCGAGACGCCCTTGATTATCGCAGACGTTAAAGAGGGAGACCACCAAGTTTCGCTTAATAAAACCGGCTATATTCAAAGAGAATTTACCATTAAAAGCTCAAGTAAATATCAGCTTACAGCAAACGTCACGCTAGCCTCAGAATTTGCCAAAGGGAAAACTGCGTCTTCTGAGAGTCAGCCTCAAGGAAAAAGTGCAGAAATATTAAGAACCCCTCTGGGGTTTGTCAGAGTGCGCCAAGAACCTTCCTTGGAGGCTTTAGAAATCGGCACCATCGAAACCGGCAAACAGGTAGAGCTTCTCCAAGAAGTGCAAGGCTGGTATTCGATTAAATTTGACGGCAAAATCGGCTGGATTTCTACCCAATACGCCAAAAAACTGCTCTAAATTCAGAAAACTCAGAAAATCAGTGTTTCAGAGAATCAGATTATCGGAAATTCAGACTCACTGGATCATCTGGCGTGCTGATTCGCTGAGTGTTCCGACACTCCGATCATCTGCTACACTTAAATTGTGATTTCAAAGTCCCTGATTAAGCTAATAGACGAGGCGATTGTGCCTGCTGTTTTTTTAATTCTGGCAAAAGGGATTGGGCTTTTTGCCACTGTTGTGTTTTTAAATTTGCAATTTACGCTTGAATACCGCAGCATTTTTGGAATTCTGCCTTCTTTTCGTTTCGCTACCCTGCAAGGCTACATTACAGCCGAAAACTATTCTAATTTGGCAATGTTTGCGGCAGTTGCTACAGGTGCAATCATCGTGATTTTGAAGGCGCATTTCCTGCACGAAAGTCACATTCATCCTAAGTTGCACGCAAGGCTGATAGCCTTAAAACTGGAAAGACTAGCCCAATCAAGCTACCACCTGTATCATCAGGCGGCAATTTGGCTTATATTTCTGTGGTTGACCGTCGGATTTTTGACCCTTTCTTCGATTGCAAAAATAACTTACCCACAAATCACAATAGCTGCTTTTTTAGTTTCCGCCAACCTTTCATGGATTTTTGCTCTTGATGTCGAGAAGGAAATCGAACTATCGAAAGAGCATATATGAATTTAAGGTTCTGGCCGTTTATTTTTTTAAATTTTTCGGCAATTTTGCTCTTGAGCGCACTTATCGTCGGGCCGCTTTTGATTGCCAAGAACATGGCAAAGGTTGCAGGCGTAAAGAGTGAATCTAAATTTTTGGTTGTTTCGCAAATCGAGAAATTTCCTAATCTGAACTTGGCCCAAAGAGAGAATACGTATTTAATTTCTTACACTAAACAAGGTCCCGCGCAGGCATATATTGGAGTCTTGATAGTCAACAACCCAACAGAAACAACCCAAACTTACAGTATTGAGAGAGTTTCCGGTCAAGCTGAAGCCTTTTTCGGAGAGGATTTGGGTAGTCGCGTGTTTGAGATTACCGTTCCTTCTCAAGTGTCGGTTCCTGTTAGTTTATTTTCGGGATCTGAGTCAACGGATTCCAGTCAAACAGTAGAATTCACAATACAATGAGGAAATCTGGACCGGTATTGATCGCGATAATTTTATTACTGGCTGCATTTGCTCTTTTAGTATTTGGAGTATATTTCAAAACAAATAAAACGAATAAACAGCAGATTACCGAAAAGGATAAATTTATAAACTATTCACCACCTGCAGGAAGTTTTTCTGTTTCTTATCCTAAATCTTGGCAAACTCGGCTCTTAGGTAATGACGGTGTAGAATTTAAAAATCCAGAAACGGGATCGATTTTTGCAATCGATACAACAGTTGGCTCATCTGATCTTAACCGTGAGAGCATAGATATCGTGGTAGAGACTTTAAAAACGCTACTTAAAGCGGATTACTCGTCTGTCAGTGATACTGTGCTTGATGGGCGAAATGGTAAGCAGTTTCAATTTGATGCAACACAACCAATAAATGGTGATGGTCGAGGAATTGTCATATGCTGTGTTAACCCTAATCCGAAAAGTTCTTCGAAACAACAAGAATTTTATGTACTCCTTTCTATTAACGTTGGCAATTCTAATGACGACCAGCTAATGGACAAAATACGTGACTCTGTTAAATTTGAACTCCTTAATTGGGAAAAACTTTATAAATGATCTTGTAAGGATGAAAAAATGTTACAAATTACTGCAGAAGGTGAGTGAAGCGGCTCGGCAAAATTTCTCCTGCGTAAATAATCAGAAAGACCAAAACTCCCCAGCCAACAACCGAAGTAAGAAGCGGCGTGTCAGATAAAAGTACCCTTTCCGGTGATTCGCCTTCCTTTTTTTCATAAATTACAAACAGATATCTCATGACGCCGTAGATAACAAAAGGCACGGTCAGCATCAGCCATTTCGAAGCCAAAAGTGTTCTGGGCAAGAAATCCCCGAAAATTACCAAGACCTGCGGGCCGACAGGCGGAGGCTGCAGAAACGTAAACATTGTGTAAGAAAGCCATGTGGCAGTGGCAAACATGACGGTCAACGAATCCAAAAGGGTATTCGGGTAATGGGCAAGAATTTTTCTTGTTAACAAGCCTTTTTCCCTGTGGGCCAGAAGCAGAGTACGTTCTGAGCGGCGTTTACCGATTGCCAAAAATAAAGCCAGAGAAACTACCGTTAAAATAAACCAGACCGTAACGTGGGCATTAATTAAAACGGCACCTGCGTAAATTCTTAACAAAAACCCGCCGGCAATTGCCATTACATCCAAA